>Ga0265780_10007151_pt1 | contig 13739 bp, 13 predicted proteins | sample P1T30metagenome_FD_192432 | JGI IMG/M metagenome (GOLD analysis project Ga0265780, IMG submission 192432) | Plant litter microbial communities from East Loma Ridge, Irvine, California - P1 T30 | ecosystem: Environmental > Terrestrial > Plant litter > Unclassified | place: USA: California... | reverse complement strand
CTTACTGCAAGTTGAATCAAGCGGATGAAGCTGGCGCTCTCACACCAGGGTGACGGTGCCATCAGCTTGAGGTTTGGATGTCGGTATGAATAATAAGATCTCATTGTAAGCAAGCCAGTCCTTCTCCTGGTTGAGATGTGAGCTGGAGTCATTGGCTTGTCAATCGTTCGATGTGCATGTTTGTACACGTATCGGCCTTTCACTGTTTTCTCTCCGCTCTGCTTCCGCTAGAGGAACGATTCGCAGCAATTTGATGAATTAACGTACGTCCCTCTGATAAGAAACAAACGGTGTGGCGGAACACATCTCGGTAGTCCTAAGTACGACTGCGAATCCCACATACTCCAAGCGAAGATCATGTTTTGCTCTGCGAAGTTTTCGCGTATTCCGCGACAGCGTAAGTTTCTCGTCACATGGATGCACGTAAGTGCATCCATCGTCTACAGACCGACAGATGTGAAGAGCGTGCGCCCATCCGACGAGGGACGTAAATCCTAGCAGCACACACTAACGTAGCTACAAGTACGGCTATGAATTCCCCATTCTTGAAGCGAACTCCATAGTCAACGCTATCTTGCTCCCCGTACTATTGTCATGTCCCGCGACAAGGTGAGGGAAAATCTCGACACGAGAGATTCTACACAACAGATCCTCAAAGGCCGATAGGACTGCCAGGTCTAATTTGAGAGCTACCTAATACTAAGCACATACCACGGGCGATACACGAACATTCCCGGACAGGAACCGGTATCCGCAACTGCTCTTCTCCGCCGGCAGTTTGCTCAACGCTAGGAGGCATCTCAACTTCACTAAACAGTTCCACAAATAGCACTTCTTTTGCACGGTGGAGTCGCAGTGTACAGCCAACTACGGTCTACATACCACGTTTACAAGCGTCTCGGACGTCGACGAAGCGTCAGATACAACCCCAAGAGGACATGGTTCTCCACAGCCAATTACGAGTCCGATTTTCTAGGACAGATATGCGTTCAAGACACACTAATGCGCAGCGGGCAGGGTCTAGGAGTAAGGTGACAAAAAAAGTCGTTACGTTCAGGACACCGGTTTCGCACATTACTGTACAAGGTGCAGCTACACAGCTCGTATTCTATTTTCGGTTACCCCAGCAAAGTAGCTGATATGATATCAGTGTATCGGTAAATATCTGCGCCAAACTAGCTGCAAATCGCTGACGCGATACGCATCACCTTATAACAACAAGTTCGTACCCCATCGTAGTTCATCAAACGGCAGGATTATGAGACCAGGCAAAACCTCCGACGGATCACAATTACTTACACATTGCCTTGACACTCTCGAAACACTGAGTGCTACGAGTCGAGCACTGAAACCCTCTAAGTCGTTCAGATGCTCTCGCGTCAGCTCGGAGCTTACCGAAGACCTAACGGCATGCACGGATAGTTTTGTCCGCACGACCGAGTTGTTGAAGGCCCGGGCTGAATCTATATCCGACGAAGCGTTACTGGATTTGAAGGACCGCTTGCGCTCCGTACCTTACGCCACATCAAAGTCCTCGCGTGGTGGCTCGTCAAATTTGAGTCTGCTCAAAGACATTAGGCAGTCGACACAGATTCTCGATTCCTTTAGGAAAACTGCGGATCTGCTAGAGAATCTAGACAAAGCTTTAGATGATCTCTCTGGGAGCATTGACTCGGATACTGAAGACTACATCGATAGTGTGAACGAAAAAGAAGACTTACCACTTCCTCCACCGCTAAAAGTATCTGGAACCTTCTGGCCGAAAAGACGAGTAGGTACGGACGAGCACTTGCGTCACCGAGAAAAAGCGAAGACAGACGCTTCGCACTGGCAAAAAGTCGTCCTAGGGGAAGCCGGAGGTCATGAGGTACGGTCACTCGTCTCCCGTTCAAAGTATCTTTCGTGTCATTGCCTGATCAAGATAAGTGCGAGATGGCAGGAGTCAAGGTAGCAAGCATTTGGCAACGATCCAAAGTCAGGCCCTGAACAATAGCTGCAACATAGCAACGCAGGCGTGTCCCGCCGCAGTGTGCGTCTTTTGTCGAAGGGGTGCATGTTACACTCCGGATATGTGGGGCGCGGAGCTATAATTCGCGGTTGACTCTGAGGGCTGGAAGGCCACGTCGCAATGAGGCGCTAAGATCTGTTATCAGCTCGGGGCCAGCCGTAGAGTGCCCTACATGTTGCAACTACGGAAACAAGTAGCCAGCGGCCCGTGACGAAAGCATACCGCTTATCAACTCGACATATCATCGCAGACTATGTTTACTGTGAGGCAGCATTGTTTTGTGTGCGGCGATTTCACTTCCTGCCAGCCGCTGCGTGATGACATAAGTGGCCAGCTGCGGACTTGTAGGCGGGCTACGGACGACGCTAGGCAACTAAAAGAAGACCATCGTGTCCTTTTCCGACTGTCCGAATCCCCATCTCTAGTTTTCGCTTCTGCCGCCCGCTCCGTTTCACAACCTCTACTTCCCTCAGACATGTCAAAGGATCCAGTTCGAGGTCAATAGGGTGGATCTAAGAAGATCAAGTTGCCAAAGACGCTGCCTCCCGGTGACGCGGCAAAATCGTCCACGGGCGGGGGAAAACGCAAATGTCTAAAGTGCGTCTCTTGTCGAAGGGACGTACGTTAACGTGCATCCATATGACAAGGAACTCACGCTGTCGCGGAAGACGACAAAACTATGCTGAGCAGAACATGAACCCATGTCACGCCCCAAGTAACTTATGGGAGATCCGTAATCGTATTTAGAGCTACTTAGGTGTGTTCCGTCACACCGGGCGTTTCTCGTCAGGAGGATGTACGTTATACCGTTCGTCCGTCTGCGTCCCATGTATCGACAATAGCTGTGCCATGAGTCCCTCCTGACGGTCACAGTCTAACCTACGAAAGTCTCGCTGAACTCTTATCTTAGTGTTGAACCTGCCAAACACGACCTCTTTGGTTGCCCACCACACGATGGTGAAACTTCGCTCCCGCAAAGCTTCGATTTGCCTTGCCGATTTGCCTTGAGGGATCTGGAACGTTACCAGTGTTCTGTTGTAGGGTTTCTTCCCACATCCGGTGTCTTTTGGCCGACTACGAAGTGACGAAATTATTACCTGGAAGACTACGTGTCAGAATACACGCCCGTACCACCGACCTCGTGAGGTGTCCTACATCTGTATCTTTTGAATCATACAAGCCCCAAGGATCGATCACTACCACAACCTCTTCCGCCGGCCGAAGCACAGCCACGTGCCAACGCCCTGAGCTCCAGAATGGGAGAACAGTATTCTCGAAAGTAGTATGGCTATTTATCTTGTCTGCGGGAAATGGTCTTTCGGATTTCCCGGATCGACATAGCCACGTGGCCGGCGACACCAAAATCGTACTAGGGTTTCCCGATCGGAAATCTCTCACATTCGCAGCGAAGTGCTTGTCGAGGGAATCACCATCCGTCATTGCCGAAGCCGATCTTACAAGCTCGACCAATCTTGGTAAGACCTGGAAGAGCGCATCGACCGTGTTCGTGTTGACGATCCCATAGTGGGTTGACATTGACAGCTTGCGTCCGATTGGGCGGAAGTAGTTCTCACTTCGCTCCACGCCGCGTAGGTAACCCTCGATAGCGTCTTGAACATCGTTTCCCCAAACGGACTCGCGTGAACCGGTATTGGCCGTGACTTCGGCAAGTAACGTCTGCGCTTGCCTCATCGAAGGGCCGCAAACGTTCTGGAGCTCCTTGTGTATATTGGCAGTGAAGATGAGAAACGCCTCAAACTCATTCTCGGTGGCGCGTGGTAACCTGAACGATCCGTCAGTCATCTGACTTACCATAAATCTTGGTGTATACGATACCATTCTCCAAGCGCGGCGTAACCCATAAGTGGAAGCCCTTGTGGCATCTGGTGCTGGAATCTCTCGATTCTGCGACCAATCTTGAGATAATTTAGTTGAACATCCGTGTCCAAATCTTGATGCCGCGCGCAGATCTTGACCCTCGCCGCGTCGTCGCGTGACTGACCTCGTTGACAAGCCACCTCTTCACGCAGCCTTTTGTGCTCAGCATACAGCGCCAGAGTGGTACTGTGTTTGACTTTGGCCTCGCTCGCCATCATCGTCGATTCGGGGCTTCTTGTGCTGAACATATTTCTCGCCGTGAGGTAAGCTGTTTTTACCTGCTGAACGGAGATTCCCTGTCGGAGCATGACTACTTCTGTCTGTAGCAGGTGTGACGGATAGTGGAGACTGGCGAGTTTACCTGCCACATTATGGTAAGACGACAGCGTCCGATCGTTTAGTAGAGGAGGAGGTGATGTCTTCTTGTGGCAGGCTTCCTTTTCGTCCGTACAGACTCCGAAACCCGCCCGTTGATACGCGGGCCCTTGCGATAGCCGGAACTTTCTTGGCCCTGTACCCTGCAGAATAACACGTACATCTCGGGAATGCAGGCCTCCTTGGGGGGCACGACAGGTCTGATCGTCGACTTGACTGTTCTTGTTGCAGCAGAAACCAGCTCGATGTAGTTCCCGGGTGAAGACTGGCTTGAACTAACATCAATCAGCTTACGTCTGTTTACCGACGGTGGACACATACCTTGTTTATATCTAACGATGGACTCGAAATTGCAGTCTGCAACAGAAGTGAGAGTCTCCGAAGATTTGCGGCTTTGGACGTTCCTCGCCCACATCCTAACGTTGTGTGAGTAAACATGATTGCTGGGGTCAGACGCCAATTCGGCACCGTCTTGATTATGCTACCCAGTCGCTGTTTCCATGATTCAACCCAAGTCGGCACTGCTGTCTATATATATTCTAGAAGACGTGTCGCCAGAAAGCACTTCGTCTCGTCAAAGGATGTTTTTATCAATTAATTGCGAACGAGTGACGTATTACCCAACGTGATTACAAGAGGTGTCACCCCCCAGAACGCAGACTCGCAGTGGAGCATTTGTCTCATCTGGCGCGCAGCGTCACGTAAACTGCTGTGATCTATTTTAGCCACGCAGGCGTGTCACGTCACAAGGTGGGTCTCTCATCCGTGGGATGCACGTCACAACGAGAACGACATGCAGCTCGATGATTCTCCGTTATCTCAGATGTTGTTCGACTGTAGACTATACAAAGCTGGACTAAGCGTCATTCGAAGCCCTTAGCAGTGTCATCGATCCAGCCCGAATCGGATAAGTTCAACCCAATGTCACTGACGATCGCCATGTCTTCGGGCAACTCGCAACTTGCACATAGTTCCGTAGGCGTGATGAAAGCAAAAGAAGTGACCTGCACAAAGTTACCGGCCAGCTCACGCACTGTGATTAATCTTGGAGAAGTGAAATGAATGAAATTGAGTCCATTGATCCCAGGAAGTACACTTGACAGAGTTCTTGAACACGAGGGAATGAGAGCAATGCAACAGGTAGTGGCTGGATCATTACGCGATGAGACATTCGAAGAGAAAGAAACGAGACATCCATGAGAAAATTTAAGACGCAACTCTCGTTACTGATTGCCCTCTCGTCAACATTTTTTCAAAGTCGTGCTCGATCGCCCTGAACTCCATCCTGTGTCTCCGGCCAACGCCACAGTGTTCCAGGCAAACAGTAGCGGATGCCAGGCGAGGCATCCAACGACAGAGCATTGAGATCGTCTTAGATCGCGAAAGCTTAGCGGATCTCCAGTCGGCATGATCGAACATGAGGGCAAATATAGAGATGCACTCAACGCTTCTCAGAAGCTTGCGGCTTGTGTACTCGATGTCGACCAGGTATTCGAGCACAACCGATCGAATAGCGGCAACACGGGCGGCTCTGTTCCTGTCACAAAACCGCTGAAGTACCCCACATTGTTGGAAGACAAAAGTGTTGAGGGTAAAAGGGAGCTGCGCCGCTTCATAGTGTATTTGGCGACACGTGAGTAGAAAGCGAACACTGAATCGTGCTCTCGTGTTGCGGTTGGGGATCTCGTGGTGACACTCGTAATGTGAAGCCAGTGCCGGGCTGAAGTTCTCACCGATAGCGCAATCTTTGATTGTGTCGCGTCTGCTTCGATATCTCTCCGGGTGAAGGCAGAGTTTAAACCGTTGCCCATTAGGCGATACGTGGAAATATTGGTAGCCGAAGATAAACTTGTATATCCGGTTCCGAAGTTCTCCAGGGATTGTCAGCAGCGTTGGCTGTTTTAGGCTGCTCTTGCACTGTCAGATTGGAAATAATAAGTGCATCCACTGAAACGCACCCTTTTTCTGCCCTCACAATCTGAGCTTTCCTTTTCCTTCGGACGTGCTGTTTTGGCAGCTCGAAACCAATCCGGCGTCGAGTCATGATGAGTTGTGATTTTCTGTCGTAGCTCGAGATCCATCATCCTGCGTCATGCTTTGGGGAAAACAGAGGTGGTGTGAGAGCCTTGTAGTATTGTAGCACTACACTTACCGCTCTCGTCTCGAATTAGCTGCTTTACAAGAGCTGCTTATATGCTTACGGAATAAAGCTCGGCCGTCTGAAGAAAACTAGAGTACACTAGTAGCTGACGTATCACTGGTCACTATTCATATGACTTATCTGCGAAGGCTACATATGTACAGTTACGCCTCCAGAAGTAAGCTGCAGGAGTGCCGCTTTGCGCGCTCATGACACGGTGAAAGCGATTCAATGTTAGGCAAGCTGATTTGCGGCACTACTTTAGCGCAAAGGTTCATCGTATCTCAGCTGTAAGTTAGGCACTTACTGTACTGTAGAAGTCTGATCATTGTGATCGTGTAACTTGGAAAGGATCCATATGGGAGCAAAGCTCGGCCGAGGCTTAGTCGTGTAAAGTCATCTCGCGCACAGTACTTTACATAATCGGCTTTACTCTTGCACTCTTACTAAATCGCTACAGAACCAATAGGAAATTGTGGCTGCTTTTTCGGCCGACCAGCATAAGCCGTACTGATTGTTGGAGAGATCTCGTGTAGTGTACTGTACAGTAGTTTGCAGAATCGGGTTCATCTTTGCACTGTTCTGTATGTCTTCCGAAACCAATCGGAGAATGCGGTTGCATCTCCCGGCCGACCAACACAAGCGATACTGACGATGGGAGGAAACTTCGTGCAGTGAAGCCGATGTTGTAATCTACTGTACAGATTGTAATCTATTGTGACGCTGCAACTAGACACTATGCACACACATTAATCTTGGAAAGGCTTATCTGAGGTGTTGGGGTTTGGAACCAGTATCTCGATGGATGCTTGACAAGACTTCTTCAAGGACGTTTTTCGAGAATCCATTCGTATTTACTATTATCCAAACAGTACAACCACCTGACTTTTTTGCGCGCACATACTGGGTAAAAATCCGCTCGGCCATGGTAGTACCCAAGCATTCCTAATCATGATGACAGTGCCCTCGATCGAGCGTGATCTCAAATGCTGTACTTGTGCATTCAAAGACAGCCGTTCGTGATCGCATTACTAAATTTACCCGTTACTGCGGACCAGCGCTCATCCCCATGGTCACCCCGCACGAGACGTGAGTTGCGACAACACGCACGATCGCTGCTTCGCAGCAACTTGACTCGAGTGGATGAAGATGCTGGGTCAAGCATCGATGGGCAAGATTTAGGTATGAGCATGAGAACAGACGACATGGATAGTTGATCGGCAGTACATCGATGGAGAGCTGACGAGCGTTGCGCGTCGCGTGTAACTTTCAACACGATACTGACGCCGCTCAGCAGTGCATTGTGACCTCTGCACCACTGGAATGTTGCCTAGCTATACTCAGGCAACGACAAACGCCGTGTCCGGAACTCCTGTGACGCTTGGTGTGATCAGAGATCCCGAGGATTGGGTTGTGGGCGATGATACGAGAAGAGCGTAAGGTCAGTCTACACACGGAAAACACACCCTGTCAAAAGGCAACACGTTGACACGCCTGGCAGGATGCAAATTACACTCTAGAGTACGTCTCTCCGATAAGAGACACACACCATTACGGAACACGCCTGCGCAGCTATAAGTACGACTCGAGCCTCATATACCTGAGACGTAGTCCAAACCTTATCCTGCGTAGCTTTGTCACGTCCTGCCAAAGGGTGAGTCTCTTGTCGCTTGGATGCACGTTACTGGGGCCTCTTCTTGACGAAGCATTATGGGCTTGCGATTTACAGTCAATTACGAATCCGGTTTCCTAAGACAGATATGTGTTCAAGACACTATAGTGCGCAGCAGGCGAAATCTATGAGTAAGGTGACAAGAATAAGTCGTTCCATTCGGGACGCTGGTTGCGCACATTACTGTACATCGTGACTTACTACAAGTAAATGTTCGTAAGCACATATCAGTCCCACATCGCATGTCACTGTACATCCAACTACGAACCCGCTGTCCTAAGACAGATCTTGCTGATCGACGGTGCATTGTTGTGCAACGGGCTGAATCTGGGTGTACGATAACAAGAAACTATATGTAGAATACACACATCTTCTCTCTCTCTCTCTCTGCCTCTCTCCCTCTCCCTCTCTCTCTCTCTCTCTCTCTCTGCCTCTCTCCCTCTCCCTCTCTCTCTCTCTCTCTCTCTCTCTCTCTCCCCTACCGTATACTACGCTTGATATGACCCAGAGTTTTCCAACAGCAAAACTCCCTATGACCGACTCAAGAACGGTGAAGACACACCATGGAGATGAGCGTTTCCAAGTCAACGTTTCTGGCCGAAGATTCTACGCAGACAAATGATCAGGACGATCATATCTACTACATGAAACAGACGGAGGTATGTGGTGGACGGCGTGATCACTCAACGAAGGTCAGGCTGACTCCATCAGGTCAAAAACTTGCCTGACATACGTTCGATCGAAATACAGTCCGAGGATCACTGGCTCAAGCGTTGTTACCTCCTGGACTTCCTTCTTGATGTCCATGATGTTTCTCAGCTCCACCCTGAGACTCTCCACCTCGCTGTCAACCTTCTCGACCGCTACTGTTCGTATCGGATCGATATCGATTATGAGTTACTGGGATGCGTCACTTTACTCATCGCGGCCAAATACCGCGACGACAGGGAGAGTGCTCAAAAACTCGGATGGATGTGCTGCTCGCTACGCGAGGGCAGTGTTCTCACTAAGATGGAGTGGAACGTCTTACAAGAGCTGGACTGGGAGGTCGGCCACCCAACCGTTGTTGACTTCCAACAGTTCAATTTAATCGCCTCGGCCAAATCTCTACGCCATCCACTGCTGGAGTATCTGTCCTTGTATCTTGCCGAAATCGCTCTTTACCACAGGGAGTTTATATCAATCCGTCCTTCCACTGTGTCGTCGTGCATTCTTGCGCTCGCACACGACATTCTCAAATGTGAGCGGCCTAGTGATCGAGAGTGGATCGCCCCCGTCTGTGAGCCTGTTGTGTACAATCTATCCATTTGTCTCGCCCGACCCCCCACAGTAGCTTTCAACAAATACGTTCGTTCTCGCTCGCCCTGTCTCGGAGCAGCTATCGAGATGTACCTCCGAGGGCGATTGATGCTACTTCTACAAGCCACAGCAGAATTTCCGACGCAAGGCATCAACACCGCGCATAGTGTGACACACGACAGCGGAGTATCATATAGGTGACCGCCTCACATTTGTTACTTTTACTGTGCAAACACTCTCCAATGACGAATACCGCCCGCGTTGGTCAGTCAGGGGATGTGGTTGTGAGTTCCTCATGGCTGGGTTGTATCTTCAGAAGAGTGCAGAGATGGAGCCGACTCTGCAAAGCATTATACCTTCATATTTCTCCAAGGATTGGCATGATTGCAGTGGTTGCACTGGGCTGATATAAGGATATTGTAGTGGAACAAATATGCAGGGGCTATCTGCTACATATCCTGCTGAACATTGATGGTCACATCTGAGTTCCAACTATCCTAGAGTAACGTGCGTGCCAGCGATGAGAGACTTACCTTGTGGCGGGACGTGACATAACTACGCTAGGCAGGGTATGGTGTAAATTACGCTTTCGGGACGCCACCATCGGCGACAAACCCTTCTTCACGCTCTCTTGTGCCACGATAATATCCGTCCAGCTATCACTTGGCGACGTTATCTCCCTCGAAGGACACAAGGGCAAGTACAACACAACAAAACCGTTGCTTGCGTTTACGGTTTCCTTAGCTATGGACGCGTCCATAAGAACAGCGCCACAAGGCGCGTCTCCTCGTGAAGCTAGGTGATGCCACCTTCGTCCGCACTTACCCTAGCGTCAAGTGATTATGTCGAACTTTCGGCCGCCATTTCCTGGCAGTATCACATAATCTTTCATTCGCGCGGGTTAGGGTTGCTGTGATGGTCACATCACCCCAGGACTCTGCCAGGAAGCTGCAAAATCTCGACCCCACTTCATCATGTCTTAGGAATGGTGAGGACCCTCCCCTCCTGGTTATAAACAAAAGCAGACAATAGGTCTCCCCACTCTTATCTCATCAGACGTTCAAAGTGCTTTGCGTGGGGCGTATCAAAGCAACTCCAAACACTTGAGACTCACCAAAAGCCTTAGGCTTGTCATGCACGGTCTCCCAATGCTCAGGGTCATGCTCTCACTCTGCTCCCTCTCCCACACCCTTCTCGCCTCACAGCCAGAGATGGGCTCTTGTAACGCTCTCATGGAGATCATTCCCTGGCAAATCTCTGATGTTGTCGTCCTAGATGCCCTGCCCACCACTCCGGTGCACCATTCGATTCATTTCCGAGTCAGGGATATCAACCCTGGTCTCGAGTTTGATACTTATTGCAGATGGCCTTTACCCGTGGTCATTGGCTCAAGACCCGAGGAAGCACAGAGCTGGCACCAGTGCGAGGATGGAAGGGTCGGATTTCTTTACCAACCGAGCAGTCTACACCGCGCGGGCAATCTTCAAATCCGGCGAAGTTATCTTGATGACTGGTATGTTGTGTGGAACAAAATTTTATCCGGCATCGGTGCACATACCTGCTAGATTGCGAGCTGACAACTACTGCTTACAGTCTGGGAAGGTCGCCGTACGACGGTGGAGTCTTCTATGGAAATGCAGCTACTCATCTCCAACTCACCACGATGGACGGCATTGAGGCGTGGACTCTGACGAGCATGGAAGTTCCGGTGACTTCCCAGACGTGAACTAACGTGTGTCCCTCCGGAAAGAGACGCACAGTGTGGCGAGACACGCCTATGTAGTTGCAAGCACGGCTACGAGCTTCACATACCTAGGGTGCAGTCCATATCCTGCCCTGCGTAACACAATCTTAATCTCTCGCCGCTGCCATGCACGTCAGGTTGTATTTCCTTCGTGTGCCGGCAGCGTGTGAAGTTGTCTTGTGAAACGGGAAGATGTGTCCTCTATTGATGACAGAGTTCATTGCCGCACGTACCAAATCTTAAATTGATTCGAGGAAACACCGTGATATCTTCAACTTCCGTGCTCGAATTTACAGATGGGGCCGAGTGATCTGGAATCTTCCGATGACTATGTTCCTCTATAACGTGCGTCCCTTCGATAAGAGACGCACGCCGTGGCGGGACACCTCTGCGTAGCTAGAAGTACGATTACGAGCTTCACGTACCTGGAGCGTAGTCCAAACCAAGCCATGCGTACTTTTGCCATTCCCGGAACAGGGTGAGTCTCTTGTCACAGGGAAGCACGTTACTCCAACATAAGATGGTAAGTTATATGACGGTCGATAATGTGACTATAGGTTACATTCGAATAGTACCATACCGTACCGCTACCACCTACTGCCTATATACAGAGGCAGAACGTCGCATCATGGCATCGCAGTCTCAGAGATCTGATTCGCGCGGATAAAAATCGACACGAGGTTTTGATACAACTTATGAGCTTTGTTGTCAAGCACGCTCCAAAGATGGCCCCAAGTGCTCGATATATAAGGCCAGAATTTGGCACGGTACGAGCAACTATTAACGACAGAGAAGTGCCAAGCGCTCAATCACTACGATCGCAGCGACTGTGACGAGGATATATGGTCATTTTGTTACATAAGCATATGGTCAAATCGTGGCACTAACTATCGTAGTGGGTTAGAGTAAGCGTTCGCGCAAGTTCGCGATGGTGTCGAAGGGCCTACTGTAACGACTGCCGGAAATTCCGTGGCTTTCTAAGAGAGCGCTGACGTCTCTCACTCGTCGAAGCCTACGTTCATAGTTGTCTCACAGCTTGGTGGCTTTGGTGATAGAAGGGTGGATAGCGTAAGACTATATACGCCAGGATTACGAGGGGTGCTAGCTTCTCTATTGACAAGGTATAAAACGTGGCTCATGGCCCTCGAACATATCCTCTAGATCAGTCCTTTCCAGACCAATCGATAGTCACTGAATAAAATGGGAAGATACCGCGAAACCTACCTCCTGGGGCCTCAGGGACCCCCATCGCATCGGCAGCACGAGTACCTAGGTGGCATTCGCTACGCACCCCACAATTACGCTAGGTTCGCTCCGTATAAAGTAAGAGCGCGTTGGGCGCCTCCGAAGCAGTCCAGTATCTTGCGCTACGGCGACGTGGAAGACATCGAGAACATGCCAAGAAGCGTTCACCTGCCTAATTTACCAACGGATGTTACAGTCAACGAGATACGGGAATGGTGTGATCGCGCGGTGAGTAGTCTTCGAAAACCGACCGAGGAAACCGTAGATCCCATCCCAGAGGTAACGAAATCTGTCGCCGAGCACGTGACGTTGTTGACTGGAAGTCGCCGACGTTGGATGGCGAACATTACACTTCTGGACCAAGAACACCGCGATCTACTGAAAGAAGGAGCTAAGACCGTGCAACTCCGCCCGGATCTTCCAACATTTGAGGTAAGCTTACCTTATCACAACTTGGATCGCCTTGTGACTAACAACTACACAGGTTCGGAACTATATGCCGAGCATTTACAGAAAGCTAAAACTTAACAAGTGGAAGAGCAAGCATGAGGCTCATACACAGTAGTAATCCGGAACAGACAGTACCCTAGTTTCGTACAGTAGGCGGAATTATCATGTCTGATTTCGATGGTGTAGTATAAGGTGTCTTGAGTCTCTGTGCGCGTGAGTAGCATCCTAACGCACATCTATGTGACGAGGAACTCCCCTGTCGCGGAACAAGGTAAAACCACTCAGGACAGAAGATTGTCCCGCCGCAGAGTGAGTTTCTTCTTGCTGAGATGCACGTTAGTGGTGGAATAGCAACGATATAGGAGATTGCAGTGTAGCTTGATTGCACAAATTCTCTTCCAAAACCAGTAACGTGCGTCCCTTCGACAAGAGACGCACGCCGTGGCGGGACACTACTGCGTAGCTAGAAGTACGATTACGAGCTTCACATACAGTAATGCCATGAAGTGGCTTCCTGGGACTGAGATGAATATCAAAAATGTGACGCAGGAATGCAGCCATTGCGCGCTGACGGCGCAACGAAAACAATGCAATGTTGAGGAGGCCGATTTTCGGCACTAACGTACCTGGAGCGTAGTCCATATCCTGCCATGCGTAGTTTTGTCATGTCCCGCCACAGGGTGAGTCTCTTGTCACAGGGATGGGCGTTACATCCATGTAACGTGCATCCATGTGACAAGGAACTCACGCTGTCGCGGAACACTACAAAAATACGCAGAGCAGGACATGAACTAACGTGCATCCCTGTGACAAGAGACTCACCCTGTGGCGGGACATGACAAAAGTACGCATGGCATGATGTGGACTACGCTCCAGGTACGTGAAGCTCGTAATCGTACTTCTAGCTACGTAGAGGTGTCCCGCCACG
>Ga0265780_10007150_pt1 | contig 13740 bp, 12 predicted proteins | sample P1T30metagenome_FD_192432 | JGI IMG/M metagenome (GOLD analysis project Ga0265780, IMG submission 192432) | Plant litter microbial communities from East Loma Ridge, Irvine, California - P1 T30 | ecosystem: Environmental > Terrestrial > Plant litter > Unclassified | place: USA: California... | reverse complement strand
TCACGACCTTGATTTCATTGCCCTTCTCGACCACCAGCGTCGAGCCCATCTTCGGGCTGACGCAGATCCAGTCGACGCCGCTTGGCACCGGCAGGGTGCCGTTGGTCTCGATGGCGATCGTGAAGCCGCGCGCGTGCATGGCCTCGATCAGGGCGGTGTCCAGCTGCAGCAGCGGCTCGCCGCCCGTAAACACCACGTACTTGCTGGGTGCGTAGGTGGTTGGCCACAGGCTGTCGATCTCGGCCGCCAGGCTGGCGGCATCGCGGAACTTGCCGCCGCGCTCGCCGTCGGTGCCGACGAAGTCGGTGTCGCAGAACTGGCAGACCGAGGTGGCCCGGTCGGCTTCGCGTCCGGTCCACAGGTTGCAGCCGGAGAAGCGGCAGAACACGGCCGGCCGCCCGGCATGGGCGCCTTCGCCTTGCAAGGTATAGAAAATCTCTTTGATGCTGTAAGTCACAGTAAGCCTCTCGTCAACCGGCCATTATAACCGCCCGTCCCCGCTCTTGCCGACCCCCGGCCAGCCGCCCCGCGCCAAACTGTGGCTATTGCCATACGGCACGGGATTTGCGCGCCCACAAAGCTCCCGCCCGCGACAAGCGGTAACTTGAGTGCCGGAAAGTTCTGATAACCCGTAAGAAGGATCGTCATGAAGACTACGCATTCCCGTACAGCCGGCTTCCTCCCCGCCCTGATGATCCTGGGCGCATGCGTGGCCGGCGCGGGTATTCCGGGCAGCGCCTTCCCCTCCTCCACCGTTACCGCCCTGATCTGGCTGCTCGGCGCGGCCGGCGCCCTGTGCCTGCTGCTGCGCCGCGGCATCGACCTCGACGACCGCGCCCGCGAACTGGCCGCCCGCCTCTGCCTCGAACAAAAGGCGCGTACGATGGCCGAGGGCGCCCTGCAGGACACCCAAGCCGTGCTGACGCGCGTGGTGCGCCAGCAGGAAGGCGTGCGCGACGGCGAGCGCAAGCGCATTGCGCGCGACATCGACGACGAGCTCGGCCAGGTGCTGGTCGCCTTGCGCGCGGAAATGTCGCTGCTGCAGGTGGCGAGCGCCGGCATCCACCCGGCCACGCACCAGAAGACCAGCGCCATGATCGTCACCCTCGACCTGGCCCTGCGCTCGCTGCGCGTGCTGGCCGGCGACCTGCGTCCGCTGGCGATCGGGGAAAGCCTGGGCGATGCGGTCGGCCGCCAGCTGGCCGATTTCAGCCGCATGCATGGCATCGGCCACGCCTACGACCTGCGTCCGGAGATCGATACTGCCAGCAACGAGAGCAGCGAGGGCCATGCCCTGCTCTACCGCGCCCTGCAGGAAGTGCTGGCCGGTATCGCCCGCGCCGGCCGCGCCAGCCAGGTGCGCGTCCAGCTCAGCCGCAACCACACGCGCCTGAGCCTGTGCATCGAGGACGACGGCGACAGCGCCGGCGATTGCGGCTGCGGGGTGGATGCCCTGCGCGAACGGGTAAAAAGCGGCGGCGGCGCCTTGCGCAGCGAGCCGCTGCCGGGCGGCGGCACGCGGCTGGCGATCGCGGTATCCACGGTGGCTGGCATGGTGCCCGGCTGAGAAGTCAAGCCTGTGAATATTGCTGCACGTCAATAGCGCCGGAGGCAGGCGGTAGCAGAATCGGTCCTTGTCAGCGATCAATAGATTGCTCAACGGACACTTCTCAACCGACCATGAAGGCCGCCTCATGACCAGTACAAGCATGCAGCGTTCGCTCGACGCCACGCCCGCGATCGTCGCCCACGGCAAGGACCTCGGCTTTGCCCACCAGCTGATGGAAACGCTGGCGATACCCGTGTTCGTCCTCGACAGCAACGCCCATGTCCTGATCTGGAACCGCGCCTGCGAGCGCCTGACCGGCGTGCCCGCCGACGAGATCATCGGCACCGACCACCACTGGCGCAGCTTCTACGACCACCCGCGCCCTACCCTGGCCGACCTGGTGCTGCAGAACCGCACCGACGAGGTGCGCCACATCTATCCGCGCCACGGCAAGGCGCCGGCGGCCACGCAGCTTGCCAGTTCGCACTTGTCGGTGGAAACCTGGTGCGACATGCCGCGCGCCGGCAAGCGCCGCTACTTGGCCGCCGACGCCAGTCCGATCTTCGACCAGCATGGCCACGTCACGGCCGTGGTGGAGTCGCTGCGCGACCTGACCGAGGAAAAAATGGCGCAGATGGCGCTGGAAAAGCTGGCGACGCGCGACGGCCTCACCGGCCTGGCCAACCGCCGCTGTTTCGACGATACCCTGAACGCCGAATGGCAGCGCGCCCTGCGCCAGCGCCAGCCGCTGTCGCTGCTGATGGTCGACGTCGACAACTTCAAGGCCTATAACGATGCCCACGGCCACCTCGGCGGCGACGAGTGCCTGAAGCGCATCGCCACCGCGGTGGCCAGCGAAATGCGCGCCAACGATCTGGTGGCGCGCTATGGCGGCGAGGAATTTGCTGTGATCCTGCCGAACCAGTCTCTGAAGGGCGCGGCCATCGTCGCCGAGCGCATCCGCCGCCGCGTCGAGCAGCTGCGCGTACCGCTGTACGGCGCAGGTGGCCCCGCCCCCTCCCAGCACGTGACGGTGTCGATCGGCGCCGCCACCGCCATTGCCGGACCCGACAACGATGCCAGCCAGCTGGTGGCGATCGCCGATGCCGCCCTCTACCGCGCCAAGCATCTCGGGCGCAACCGCATCAGCTTGCCCATGGCCGAGCCGGGCTGATGTCCCTCTTCCATATGCATATCTTGTAAAGCTGTTCATTCCTTGGGGAATATCTTATGCTTCGTGCCAGATTTTTCCCAAGGAGACCCCGTGTCGAAACGCATCCCGATGGCGCTGCTCGCGCTGTCCGCCCCGCTATTGAGCCTGCCGGCGCAGGCCGCCCCGGCCAAACCTGCTCAACCCGCCGCTACCGGTAACGACGTCCTGCCCTTCAATGCCACCGAAAAGACCCTGGCCAACGGCCTGAAGGTGATCGTGGTGCCGACCGGCTTCCCGAACCTGGTGTCGGTGACGATTCCCGTGCAAACCGGCTCGCGCAACGAAGTCGAGCCGGGCAAGTCGGGCTTCGCCCACTTCTTCGAGCACATGATGTTCCGCGGCACCAAGGCCTATCCGCCGGAAAAATACCAGGAAGTGATCACCAAGGCTGGCGCGCGCCAGAACGCCTACACCAGCGACGACCTGACCAACTACTACACGACGTTTGCCAAGGAAGACCTGGAAACCGTGCTGAAGGTCGAGGCCGACCGCTTCCAGCACCTGTCCTACCCGATCGAGGCGTTCAAGACCGAATCGCGCGCCGTGCTGGGCGAATACAACAAGAACAGCGCGAACCCGATGCAGAAGCTGTTCGAAGTGCAGCGCGACGCCGCCTTCACCACCCATACCTACAAGCACACCACGATGGGCTTCCTCAAGGACATCGAGGACATGCCGAACCAGTACGAGTATTCGAAGGTCTTCTTCGACCGCTGGTACCGCCCCGAGCGCACCACCATCATCGTGGCCGGCGACGTCGAGCCGCAAAAGGCCATCGCCATGGTCGAGAAATACTGGGCCAAGTGGCAGAAAGGCAGCTACAACGCGCCGGTGCCGGCCGAGCCTGCCCCGCGCGGCGCCCTGTACCGCCACGTGCCGTGGCCAACCCCGACCCTGCCGCTGGTGACGGTCGCCTTCCGCGCCCCGGCCTTCTCGGATACGCAAAAGGACCAGGCCGCATTGTCGATGCTGCTGTCGCTCTCGTTCGGTTCGACCTCGCCGCTGTACAAGCGCCTGGTGCAGGATGAGCAGAAGGTCGACCAACTGTTCGACTACACGCCGAACCGCGTCGACCCGTCGCTGGCCACCATCGGCGCGCGCGTGAAAAAGCCGGCCGACGCCCTGTACGTGCGCGACGCCATCCTGCAAACCATCACCCAGCTGCGCGACGCCCCGGTCACCGAAAAAGAGCTGGCGGATGCGAAGTCGGCCAACAAGTACGGCCTGATCCGCTCGCTCGACAACACCGAGCAGATCGCCGCTACCCTCGCTTCCTACGTCCACTTCAACCGTTCCTACGGCACCCTGAACCGCTACTACCGCGTGGTCGACAGCCTCACGCCGGCCGACCTGCAGGCCGCGGCCCGCAAGTACCTGGTCGACGACAGCATGGTGATCACCACCCTGGCGCATGACGCCCTGCCCGCCGGTATCGACGCCCTGCCGAAGCTGGCCGCGCTCGCGCCCAAGGCATCGGACGCGAAGTTCGACGTGCTGGTGCAAAAATCAGCCCTGCCGCAGGTGCGCTTCAAGCTGCTGTTCGCGGCCGGCTCGGCGCACGACCCGAAAGGCAAGGAAGGCCTGGCGGCGCTGACCGCCTCGATGGTCTCGGAAGCCGGTTCGCGCGAACGCAAGATCGACGAGATCAACAAGGCCCTGTTCCCGCTGGCCGGCAGCTTCGCCGACCAGGTCGACAAGGAAATGACCACCTTTTCCGGCTCGATCCATAAGGAGAAGTGGAACGAGTTCCTCGACATCGCCCTGCCGATGCTGCTCGAGCCGGGCTTCCGCGAGGAAGACTTCCGCCGCCTGAAGGACGCGCAGAAGAACGCCCTGCTGCTCGACCTGAAGGACAACAACGAGGAAGAGTTCGGCAAGGAGCGCCTGCAGACCAATGTCTTCGCCGGCACGGGCTACGGCCACCCGGTGCTGGGCACGGTCAAAGGCATCGACGCCATCACCCTGGATGACGTGAAAGCGTTCTACAAGCAGGCCTACACCCAGGGGGCGGTGCGCGTCGGCATCTCGGGCGACGTCAGCGACGCCATGACCGCTGGCCTGAAGACGGCGCTGGCGCGCCTGCCGCAAGGCGCCGGTTTGCCGGCCACCAGCGTACCGCAGGGCCGCAAGCCGCAAGGCCTGGAAGTCGAGATCATCGAGAAGAACACCCGCGCCACCGCGATCTCCTTCGGCCTGCCGCTGGACGTGACGCGTTCGCACCCGGACTTCCCGGCCCTGTGGCTGGCCAAGACCTGGCTGGGCGAGCACCGCGCATCGAGCGCCCACCTGTACCAGCAGATCCGCGAACTGCGCGGCCTGAACTACGGCGACTATGCCTACATCGAAGCCTTCCCGGGCGGCATGTACGGCTTCTTCCCGCGTCCTAACCTGGGCCGCAAGGCGCAATTGTTCGAGGTGTGGATCCGTCCGGTCGCGCCGCAGAACGCCCACTTCACGCTGCGCCTGGCGCTGTCGGAACTGGGCAAGATGGTCGACCAGGGCATCTCGCAGGAAGACTTCGAGACCACCCGCGGCTACCTGATGAAGAACGTGTTCGTGATGACCGCGACCCAGGACCAGCGCCTCGGCTATGCGCTGGATTCACAGTGGTACAACACGCCGGAATTCACGCAGCTGATGCGGGACGGCCTGTCGAAGCTGACCGCGGCCGACGTCAACGCGGCGATCAGGAAGCACCTGTCGGCCAAGAATTTGTCGGTGGTCGTGATTACCAAGGATGCGGCGGGCCTGAAACAGGCGCTGGTGTCGGATACCTTCTCGCCGATCAAGTACGATGCGGCGAAACCGCAGGCCGTGCTCGACGAGGACCAGGTGATTGGCAACATGAAGCTGGGGATTGCTGCGGACAAGGTGAAGATTACCCCGGCGGCGCAGGCGTTTGCGGAGTAATGCGTAGGGTAGTGCCTGCAGTTCGTAGGGTGGGCATTCGCAGTGCTGGCATTTAGCCAGCCCTGCTGCCCACGCGGTCGTGCCCTCGCTCACCCCACCGGTTCGCGGAGCGGTGCGAGCCTTCAAATGGACGTGGGGCTGTTGCCTGTTCCTGTAGTGGTGTGTTGAATCCGCGTGGGCACGGAGTGCCCACCCTACAGGAGACATCAGGGTAACTCACACCCCGAAGCATGAAAACAAAGGGCGCCGTCAGGCGCCCTTTGTCGTTAACGCGGGGCCGGCATGCTGCGCCGGCCGGTGCGTCACGGCATTACGAGGTCATGCGGTCCCAGCCATGACGGACAGCGGCCTTCATCTTGTCCCAGGTCGACACGCCGTTGTTCGGATAGCGCGCGTCCCAGTTGCTGCGCAGGTCGGGTTCGACGTCGTCCCACGGACGGTTGCGGTACATGTCGCTGTTGCGCATTTCCGAACCGTAGCTGTAGGCCGGCTTGTAGCTGTCGAAGTCGTCGCCGACGCCGGTGCCGGTGCTGCTGTAGGTGGCGTTGTAGTGGTTGCGGTAGTAGGAATCGTCGTCGTCGTTCGTCATGCGGTCCCAGCCATGCTTGACGGCGTTCTTCATCTTGGCCCAGGTCGAGCCGGCCTGGTTGCCGGCGCGGGTCGCCCAGTCGCTCGACAGATCGGTCTCGACGTCGTCCCACTGGCGGCCGCTGTACTTCTGGTTGCGTGCCATTTCCGAGCCATAGCTGTAGGCCGGGGCGTAGTCGTCGTACGAATCGCCGGTGCTGCCGTAGTTGCTGGTGAAGTGGTTGCGGTAGTAATCGTCGTCGCTCATCATGCTCGAGCGGGCCGAACCGGCGCCCAGCTGCTCGACCTCGACTTCGGTGTGGCGCACCGTGTCGTTGATCTGCTGTTCGCGCTGGGTGACCTCCTTGTTGATCGTCACTTCCTCGACCACGCGCGCCGATTTCTCGACCACGGCTTCCTCGGCCGTTTCGCGCATCTCGATCGACTGCTCCTTGAAGGCGCTGGTGTCGCCGGTGCTGATCGGTTCGTTGACCGGGCGGCGCTGCACGTTCACGTGCTCTTCGCGCAGGCCGATCGACTCGTTGACCGGGGTTTCGACGACACGCGAGAACACGCGCACGCCGCCGCGCTGGACTTCACGCTTGCCGACTTTCAGCTGTTCCTGCACCACAGGGATGGCGGCGGTATTCGTGTCGCGCTGCTGCGAGCCGCTCAGTTGCGAGCCGCTCAGCGACGAGGACGACGAACCGCTCATCGAGGACCCGGTCAGCGACGTATCCTGCATGCTGCCCGTGGACTTGGCCGAGCCTTCCAGCGAGGAGCCCTGCAGCGACGAGGACGAACCCGACAGGGACGAGCCCGAGGACGCACCTTTCATCGCATCGGAACCCGTCGACGGGTTGCTCGAACCCATGCTGGTCTGCAGGTTGCCGCTGCCGCTGCCGTAGGTGCCGGCGCTCAGTTCGTCGTGCGAGCCCATCGGTTCCTGGTAGGTGGTGCCCATCGGGTTCGGGTCGTTCAGCGATTGCTGGTTCAGCGGCAGGCGGTCGTTGTCCGACTGCAGCGACATCGATTGCGATTGCTGCAGGCCGCCCGCGCCCACGCCCATCACGCCGGCGCCCGGCGAGTTCATGCCGCCGCGCAGGCCGGCGCCGGTGTCGCCGATACCGCTGCCCATGCCGGCGCCCGATGCCCATTTTTCCGACTGCTCGTCGATGTCGACCGGGCCGTAGCGCTCGACGATGTCGGCGGCGCGCTCGACTTCCGGCTCGCTGTCGGTGTTCACCGTCAGCACGTGGTTGCCCTGTGCCACCGCGTTCGAGTACTTGGCGTGGTGCTCGTCGTTGTCGGCGCCGAAGATGTCGCTGAAGAAGTTCTTGATGCTGGTGCCGATGCCCGGCTCGTTGTCGCCGGAGGTGGCGGCGGTGTCGGTCATCGAGCCGGCCGGGGTCACGCCCGACGAGGCAATCGATGGATCCTCGTTGCCGTGCGAGAGGCGCACGTCGGCGCTCGAGAAGCCCGAGGACAGCAGTTCGTTTTTCGCGCTCACCGCGTCGTTGTGATTGTCGAAGACAGCAATCAGAGTATGTTGCATGATCATACCTCCAGATAGTTTCATCATTTCGTTGGCGGGGACCCGGATTCGTCGAAGCGTTCGATGCTGACCTGTTCTGCCTTCAGCACGACCGCTTCCTGGTGCGTTTCTTCACGCCGAATGCGGGTAATGTGGAGCTCTTCCTTGATGCGCACGCGGCGCTCGACCACCAGCACTTCCTCGAGAATCGGCACGATGGTCGTGTCGCCTTCGTGGCGGGTGGTGGGCGCCTCTTCAGGCGCGACGATGCGGTCGACCGCGACATGCTTGATCTCCACCTCTTCGCGCACCAGGCGCTCGTCGATGGTGACCGGCTGCGAGACCACGGTCTTGTGAATGCGGACGCCGCGCCCGGTGTCAACCGTACGGGTGCCGACCGCGAGCTGTTCCGCGACGACCGGGATCGTCAACAGATCCTGTCCTGTTGGGTCTGACGTGTTACCTGCCATTGAATCGGCTCCGTATGGTCGCTGATGCGAGACCAGTTCAGGTTACTCCAAACTGTCGGGGCCTAGCGCACCATTGACCCCAGTAAATGGATGAGGTTTTTGGGCAGTAAAACGGGGGCGGAAAAAACGGGTGAAACGGCGGGAAGCCTGTAGGTACAGGCGCTCTGGCGAGTGCCGGCGAACGGCGGGAGGTGGGCGCCGGCAGCGAAAGTGCCGGCGCAGGCGATGTTTCCGGGGTGTTCGAAACTTAGCAGAAACTTAATTGAAGGGATTCTCGACCTGCTGCACTTCGGGCGGCGGCAATTGCGCCGGCAGTTCCTGCCCTTCCATCTTGCCGACAATGTCGCCGAGCAACGCATGCAGGCGCCGCGCCAGTTCCAGGCCGCGTGCGTCCAGGGTCAGGTCGACGTCGCCCGACAGCGTGATGCGGTCGAGGCGGTTCTCGACCATCAGGTCGCCGACGTGCAGCACGTCCGCTTCGTTGGCGAAGGGAACAAAGGTTTTTGGGTCAGACTTTTTCTTGGCATTCATGTTGGCTCCTTATCCTTTCAGGCCCGACCAGAAGTCGCGCGGCTCTTTGGGTGCTTTCTTTTGCTTGATCTTGGGCAGGCGCAGCATGCGTTCCTTTTGCTGCTGGCTGAGAGACGGCAGGAATTCGATCCCGACGATGCGTTCCAGCTCGGCCACCGGGATCACCTGGATGTCGGCATGCGCGCGGTTCTCGGTGAACCAGGCCGCCGCCATTTTCTGGCGCGGGCTGAACACCACCTTGTACATGTGGCTCGGCACCAGCACGTTGCCAACCTTGCGCAGGTTGTTGCCGAGGAAGGCCGGGCCGGTGATCACGTACAGCTGCCCTTCCTTCTTCGCCATCTTGCGCACCTCGCCCTCGATCGGCGCCCAGATGTGGCGGTTGTGGTCGCCATCCTGCGGGACCATGTTGGCCAGCGTGAAGCTCTCGCGCTGGGTGCGCTTGTCTGGCATGTCGCCGTTCGGCGCCAAGTGGCCGCGGTCGAAGCCGCTGCGCGCATAGTCCGACAGTTCGGCGCGTTGCGAGCGCGGCAGGCGCGATTCGGCATGGAAGTCGTTGTCCCGCTTCATGCCCTGGGCGGCGGCGACGTTTTCGGCGCGCAAATTCTCCGCAGACCACAGCGGCGTGCGCGTGATCCCGGAGTGCATCACGCCGAACACGCCGTAGCAGAGTTCGCGGGTGGCATTCGCCAGTTTCGGGTTGCGGATTTCGGGGGCGCGGCCATCGGCGTAATGGTCGGGGCAGCCGGTGCTGCCGGCGGCGGCCAGGCCTGGCGTCAGGAGCGCAGCGGAGAGTGCGACTGCGCTAAAAAATCTTTGGAACATGTGCTCGGTTGAAAGAATGTAACGAGCCCGCATTGTAGCCGACACATCCGCCCTCCCCCGCCTTGCCTGGCACAGTTTCGGTAGAAACGCCCTGAGGTGGCGCACAATTGATTGTGCATTGTCCAAGGGAATCCTCTAGAATACGCGCTCTTTTGATAACATTCCGTAACGGAAACAAATCACCGTCAATGGAAAAGGCCCCGATTCCGGAGGACCTGCGGCGCTTTGTGCTGACAAGCATTCCGTCCGTACCCTTCCTCGAAGCGCTGCTGCTGCTGCGCGCCGATCCGGCGCAGCAATGGGGCAGCGACATGCTGGCCCAGCGCCTCTACGTGCGCGAGCGCACCGCACTCACCCTGCTCGAAGAACTGTGCCGCGCCGGCATGGCGGCGCCCTGCGCCGAGGCCCCCGGCTGCTTCCAGTACCGGCCGAGTTCGCCGCAGCTGGACGAACGCATCGCCGCGCTGGCCGAGCTGTATGCCAGGCACCTGGTGGAAGTCACGCACCTGATTCACTCTTCCCTCGACCGCAAGGCGCAACAATTCGCCGACGCCTTCAAACTGCGAAAGGATTCGTAAGTGGCGGAAACGATCTACACCCTGTGCATCCTGACCTCGCTCGCCTGCGCCTGGCTGCTGTTCGCCAGTTACCGGCGCACGCGCTACCGGCTGCTGTTCTGGAGTGGTTCCTGCTTTGCGGTGATGACGCTGAATAATCTGTTCCTCTTGCTCGACAAGATCGTCTTCCCCGATATCAATTTCCTGCCGGCGCGGCTGGTCAGCGCCCTGGTGGCCATCGTCCTGCTGCTGTATGGCCTGATCTACGAAAAGGAATGACATGACCGAACTGTTCACCGGCGCGATCACCATGGGCTCGCTCGTCATCGCCCTGTTCTTCCTGCGCTTCTGGCGCGACTCGCACGACCGTTTCTTCCTCTACTTCGCCCTCTCCTTCTTCATCGAGGGCGTGCACCGCCTCTACTCGGCCCTGCACGATAACGGCGGCGAGGATTCTCCTCTGCACTACCTGATCCGCCTGCTGGCCTACGGGCTGATCCTGTGGGCGATCCTGGAAAAGAACCTGCCGAAGTCGAAGGCCCGGCGGTAGCGTGCGCCCGCGCCGGCTCCTCTCGGTGATAATCAAGTCAATGATTTTCGACACGCATACGGAGGAAACATGACGACGCCAGACCAGCAAGCCAAACCGCAGGTGAATCCGCAGGACGCAACGCCGGGAACCGATGAACTGAACCGTTCGGAAAACCTGCTGCCGGGCGAGGAAGGGGCCGAGGATGGCCGCTTCGAGGTGGCCGAGGAAGTCAGCCTCGACATCCAGGGCGACGATACACGCCGCGTCGGCCAGATGCCGGGCAGCATTACCGAATCGCTGCCGGACACGGTGAGCACCGAGCCGGACAGTGAGGACCAGGGCAAGCCCTGAGACTGACCGCAGTAAATAGTACGACAGCAGGAGAAGCCTGCGCGGTGCAAGCCGCGCAGGCTTTTTCCTTTATGTGGCCTACATCGTCAGCCCCATGCGCAGCCCCTCGATGGTATGAGCCTGCACGATATTCTCCAGGCCGTCGACCACCCGGCAGGTGATGTGCTCGCGCAGCTGCGGCGCCAGGCTTTCGTAGTAGGTCCGGCTCAGCTGCAAATCGTGCTTGTCGGCGTTGCGCGCGTCCGGCGCGTCGACGCCGAGCACGAACACCGGGCGCGAACGGTCCGAGCGGTTGGCGGTGCCGCGGTGGATGGTCAACGCCGAGCGCGCCGAGATGTCGCCCATGCGCGGCAGCTTGCGCTGGGCGCGCGCCTCGTAGCGGGGCCAGAGTTCGCGCGGCGGGAACATCGGGTCGCCGTCGCCCAGGTCGTCCCACTGGGTGCCGGGCGCGATCTCGAACGGGCCCATGTCCTCGTCCACGTCCACCGTGGTGATGTTAAAGGCGAGCGAATTCAGGCGCCGCCCCTTCAGCGTCGCCTCGGGAGAAGCGAAGTCGCGGTGCCAGGGCTGGTGCAGCGCGCCCGGCCCGGGAATGTCGAAGCCGGCCTCGACGACGCGGTAATCCGGTCCCAGCACCGCGCGGCAGACCGCCACCACCCAGGGGTGGCCGATGATGTCGGCAAAGCCGGAAATGCGCTCGGGATGCGCTTCCACGTAATACCGGTTCGGTCCGCGTTCGAGCGCCCCGCCCGGCCGCGCGCGGGCTTCCGCGAACAGCGTGGCGATGTCCTGGCCCAGGCGCGCGACCCAGGCCCGGTCGAAAGCACCTTTGCAGGCGATGATGCCATCCCCGTACAGGCCGCCCATGATGGTGGCGACGTCGTAGTTGTCAGTGGGGGTCTGTGCTGCGTCTTGCATGTTGCTGTCTCCTTGTCCGCGCCCCGTCGTCGATGCCATGTGCCGTCACTGGCCGGGCGTGCGCCCATGCTACGCCCAAACACGTCCGCGGCGAAACCCCTGCAGGTGTTTCGGCTTCGCCTGTGGAAACAATGTCACAGGCGGAAGCGGTCCCGCAAAGATTGACATTCTTGCGCGCCGCTTTTACATTCTTATGTCGAGGACAACAAGAACCGGACCGATTCACGCCCGGCCGCCCGCCCATGAGACACTGCCAATCCGCCCCCGCGTATTCCGCCGGCCCTGCGCTCCACCGCATTACGCTGCCCGGGGCACGGCGGTGAACGCCCCCGCCGCCGGCACCATCCTGTTCGTATGCGAATCGGATCATCTCGACCCGGCGGTGGCCGAGACCGGCGCCAGGCTGGGAGAGTCCGTGGTGCGGGCGCGCTCGGCGTCCGCCGCGCTGGACCTGGCGCGCGGCACCGACTTTGCCCTGGTGCTGGTCGGCTACGCCGGCGACGCGCCGGCCCTGCTGCACACGGTCGGCCTGATGCGCGCCAACCGCCGCTCCAGCCATACGCCGGTGGTGGTGCTGGGCCTGCCGCCGGCGCCGCCGGTTCCGCTGGAGCAGGTCTACGAAGCCGGCGCCATCGCCGTCCTGAGCGACCCGGTGTCGCCCGCCATCCTGGCCGCCAAGGCGCGCTTCTACCTTGATGCCTTCGACACCGCCGCCGAACGCCGACGCGCCGAGCGCGCCCTGGCCCAGGCCAGCGCCCGCCTGGAAACCATCCTGGCCGCGGCCAACCTGGCGGTCTGGGAATGGGACGTCCACGCCGACCGCATACGCGGCGACGCCCGCCTGGCCGCGATGTTCGGCGGCGACATGCCGCCCGACGCCCCGATGGCGGCCTACCTGGCGGCGCTGCACCCCGACGACCTGGCCGCCACCCGCACCCGCCTGCAGGACGCGCTGCGCAGCGGCGGCGCCTACGACGCCACTTTCCGCGTACGCGCGCCCGAGGGACGCTGGCGCTGGGTGATCGCGCGCGGCCAGGTCGAGGCCGGCGCGGACGGCATGGCGCAGTCGGTAAGCGGCGTGGTGATCGACGCCACGCGCCAGTTCGAGGCCGAGGCCCAGTTGCGCGCCAGCGAGGAACGCTACCGTACCCTGTTCGAGGCCATGGACGAGGCGATGTGCGTGATCGAGGTGCTGTTCGACGCCGCCGGCCAGCCCTGCGACTACCGCTTTGTCGAGACCAATCCCGCCTTCGACGGCCAGACCGGCCTGCAGGACGCGGTGGGCCGGCGCATGCGCGACATCGCGCCCGAGCACGAGCAGCACTGGTTCGACATCTTCGGGCGCGTGGTCGTCACGGGCGAGCCGGCGCGCTTCGTCAACGAGGCGCGCGCGCTGGGCCGCTGGTTCGACCTGTACGCCACCCCGATTGGCGCGCCGGCCGAGCACCGCGTCGCGGTGCTGTCCAAGGACATCACCGAGCGCCGCCGCGGCGAGGAAGAACTGCGCCGCCTGGCGGCCGACCTGGCCGAGGCGAACCGCCTGAAGACCGAGTTCCTGGCCACCCTGGCGCACGAGCTGCGCAACCCGCTGGCGCCGATCAGGAGCGGCCTCCAGCTGCTCAGCCGTTCCGGCGCCGGCGCCGACCCGGCCGCCAGTGCGCGCGTGCACGCCATCATGGACCGCCAGCTCGACCAGCTGGTGCACCTGGTCGACGATCTGCTCGACGTCGCCCGCGTAACACGCGGCCAGGTGGAGCTGCGGCGCGAATGGATCGACCTGGGC
>Ga0265780_10007149_pt1 | contig 13741 bp, 13 predicted proteins | sample P1T30metagenome_FD_192432 | JGI IMG/M metagenome (GOLD analysis project Ga0265780, IMG submission 192432) | Plant litter microbial communities from East Loma Ridge, Irvine, California - P1 T30 | ecosystem: Environmental > Terrestrial > Plant litter > Unclassified | place: USA: California... | reverse complement strand
TGAAGCCCTGCGCGCGCAGGCACGACACGAGTGCATAATGCTGCCGAAGAATCGCGGCGGATGGAACGATGGATCGCATGGAGCCCCCTCTGGTTGATTCGGGGAATGCGGTGTCGCTAGTAAATTCCGCGTTAAACCGGTCGCCAAACCGGCAATATTTTTCCGCTTTGCCGCCCGATAGTTGGCGGCACCGACACAAATGCGAAAAAGTGCGGGGAGGCGCTTAAAGCCCGCTGGAAACGGTCGTTACCATGCTTGGCGGCTCGGCTCTCCGATAGGGGGCGGCGGGATTGCCGGACCCATTTGGAGACCTACAATGACCGTTATCGGAACCAACGTCGCCGCGCTCAAGTCGGGCAACGCGTCGAACGCAGCCAACACCGCGCTGCAGACCAGCATCGAGCGTCTGTCGACCGGCAAGCGCATCAACTCGGCGAAGGACGACGCCGCCGGTCTGGCGATCTCGACTTCGTTCACGTCGCAGATCAAGGGTCAGAATCAGGCGATCCGCAACGCTAATGACGGTATTGCACTGGCGCAGTCGGCTGACAGCGCGCTGGGCGAAGCGACCAACATTCTGCAGCGTATCCGCGAATTGGCGGTGCAGTCGGCATCGGGCACCTACAGCGGTGATGGTACAACGGGAAACGAAGGCGATCGCGGCAATCTGCAGGCAGAAGTCGTTGAATTGAAGAAGCAGTTGGTCAACATCGCCGGAAGCACGTTCAATGGCGTTAAATTGTTCGACTCGGCAGCTGACGTAACCGTTAAGATCCAGACTGGTTCGGGATCTTCCGATCAGGTCGATCTGACGATCAAGGCTCTGAACCTTGACGCAATTTCCGATGATACCACGGGCGTTAATATCGCTGCGGCTGGTGTGCCAAACACCGCTGCTGCAGGTTCCGCTTCGAACGCCACGGGCGCGTTTGGCGCTCTGGACGCGCTTGATGCGGCGTTGAAGCAGGTCAACACGACCCGCGCCTCGCTCGGTGCAGGCCAGAGCCGTCTCTCGTCGGTCGTCAACACGCTGACCTCGAGCGTCGCCAACCTGACCGACGCGAAGAGCCGCATCGAAGACGTCGACTTCTCGACCGAGACGACCAGCCTCGCCAAGGCGCAGATCCTCAGCCAGGCGTCGACCGCGATGCTCGCGCAGGCGAACCAGTCGCAGCAGGGCGTGCTGAAGCTGCTCGGCTAAACCGACCGGTCCCGTCGCCCGTCCCCCTATGTTGGGTGGCGGGGCCGACCGGGCCATCCCCCGCCTTTCCTTTATTGGGCAGCACCGCGCGGGGGGCGGTCTCAGATTACCCCGGTGGTCGCATGCGCGACCGCCGGGGTTTTTTGCGTGGACGTTCGACGCCCCTGGCGTTCCCCGGCCTCGGCGGGACCTGTGCGAAATCTGGCCTGTTCTCCTGCGAAAGCAGGAGCCCAGGAGTCGCACGAGCCATAAGGCGTTGTTTTGCTCGGCTCTGGATTCCTGCTTTTGCAGGAAAACAGCAAACGAGGAGTAGGTAATCCGACTTTCGGAGAGGTCTTGCCTGCGCCGGGGAAGAGGGATCGGCCTTACGTCCGGTCGCTCAGCTTGCGTTCCCAGGCCAGCGCATCACGGACGATCAGGTCGAGGTCCGCGCGCTGCGGGGTCCAGTCGAGCGTCTGCAGGATTGCGCGATTGTCTGCGACGAGTTCGCCCGCATCGCCTGCGCGGCGTCCCTCCACCACCCGCTCGAGCTTGCGGTTGGTCACCCGGTCGACCGCGTCGAGTACCTCGAGCACAGAGAAGCCCTTGCCGTAACCCGCGTTGAGCGTGTGGCTGCGGGTCGGCTCGGCGATCAGCACGTCGAGCGCCGCGACATGCGCCGCCGCGAGATCGCTGACATGGATATAGTCGCGTACCCCGGTGCCGTCGGGCGTGGCGTAATCGGTGCCATAGACGCCGACGGTCGCACGCTTGCCGAGCGCCGCCTCGACCGCGATCTTGATGAGGTGGGTCGCGCCGACCGTGGATTGCCCGCTCCGCCCCGCGGGGTCCGCGCCCGCCACGTTGAAATAGCGTAGCGCCGCATAGTTGATCGGATGCGCCGCCGCCACGTCACGCAGCATTGCCTCGGTCATCAGCTTGGACGTGCCGTACGGGTTGATCGGCACGGTCGGATCGCCTTCCGCGACCGGCACGCGCTCGGGCGTGCCATACGTGGCGGCGGTCGAGGAGAAGATGAAGTGCTTCACCCCCGTGACGACCGCGCTCTCGATCAGCGCGCGGCTCGCGACCGTGTTGTTGCGGTAATATTTGAGCGGATCGCTGACCGATTCGGGCACGATGATCGACCCGGCGAAGTGCATCACCGCGCGCACGCCGTGTGTCCGCATCGTCGCGCGCACCAAAGCATCGTCCTCGATCTCTCCCCGCACGAGCGTTGCGCGCGGGTCGACCAGCCAGTCGAACCCGGTCGTCAGATTGTCGTAGACCACGACCTTGTGCCCTGCATCCAGCAGCGCCAGCACCGCATGGCTACCGATATAGCCTGCGCCCCCCGTCACCAGCACCGAACCGTCGAGCATAGCCGTCCCCTTTTGTTGCTTCTCGCCGTACCTATCTTAGGCGCCTAAACAAGGAGCTTATCATGGCAAGCGAAGTCGCAACGCTGGCGGGCGGGTGTTTCTGGTGCACCGAGGCGGTGTTCAAGGACGTGATCGGCGTCGAAAGCGTCGAGAGCGGGTATATCGGGGGCGAGGTTCCCAACCCGACCTACAAACAGGTCTGTGGCGGCGACACCGGCCATGCCGAGGCGATCCGTGTCACCTTCGACAGCGATCAGGTCCGCTATGGCGACATCCTCGACATGTTCTTTGCAACGCATGATCCGACGACGCTCAACCGCCAGGGCAATGACGTCGGCACGCAATATCGTTCGGCGATTTTCCCGCATTCGGACGAGCAGGCCGCCGAGGCGCGCGCCGCGATGGAGCGTGCGGCAAAGGACTGGCCCGCGCCGATCGTCACGACGATCGAGCCGCTGACGGAGTGGTATGAGGCCGAGGACTATCACCAGGATTATTGGGACAGCGAAGGCCAGCGCAATCCGTACTGCATGGCGGTGATCCCGCCCAAGCTCGCGAAGCTGCGCAAGAGCTTCGCGGAGCGGTCGAAGACGGTCTCGGCCTAATCCCGGTGTGCGGCGCGGCGATCGTAGATCGTCGCGCCTTCTTCCTTTCTCGCTTCCCCGGCGAAGGCCGGGGCCCAGAAGCGAGCCGGTCAGAAGAGCGCGCAGCATCCGCTTGCGGATCGCCCTCGACTGGGCCCCGGCCTTCGCCGAGGAAGCGCAGCTAGGTGTCGTGGGACTCTGCCCGAAACCGTCCTTGCGACCGGCGACGGCTAGTCCCGATGCGCGGCACGGCGCAGGCGGTCGTTGATCGCTGTGCCGATGCCATCCGAGGGGATCGGCGCGATCGCGATGCGCGCCCGGTCGGACCCGTCGGCACGGTGAAGCGCATCGAACAGGTTGGCGGCGGCTTCGGTCAGGTCGCCATGTGCCGATAACGAGGTGTCGCCCGCAACGTCGCCAAACCCGATGAGATATTCGTCAGTTCCCGCTTCAGTCGCGTTCAATCGGAGCGGTTTGTTCGGCGCATAATGGCTGGCAAGCTGACCGGGCGCGGTAACGATCGCCGCTTCCCTTTCTTCTTCCTCTTCTTTTACTCGCTTCCCCGGCGAAGGCCGGGGCCTAGGAGTGGCCAAGTCGGAAGAGAGCGTAGCACCCACTTGCACATCGCCCTCTCCTGGGCCCCGGCCTTCGCCGGGGAAGTGCAATGGGGGTGCGGGGGAATCCTCCCCGAACCGCGCAAGATCCTCCGCCGTCACCGGCCCAGGCCGCAACACCTGCACCCCGGCAACGATCGTCGACTCCACCCCAGCCTCGGTCGCGCCATCATCCACCACCAGCGCAATCCGCCCCCCCAGCGACGCCACCACATGCGCCGCGCGCGTCGGGCTGATCGCGCCGCTCGCATTGGCCGAGGGCGCAGCCAGCGGCACGCCGGCCGCGGCGATCAGCGCGCGCATCGCGCGGTGCGCAGGAACACGGATCGCGATCGTATCCAGCCCCGCCGTCACCAGCGACGCGATCCCGGCATCAGGCCGCACCGGCAGCACCAAGGTCAAAGGCCCCGGCCAAAACACCTCCGCCAATGCCCGCGCGGTCGAATCGAACACCGCGATCCGCTCCGCCGCCGCGAGATCGAGCACATGGACGATCAGCGGGTTGAAGCTCGGCCGCCCCTTGGCCGCATAGATCCGCGCGACCGCGCCCGAGTCGGTCGCGTCGGCGGCGAGTCCGTAGACCGTCTCGGTCGGGATCGCGACCGGTTGCCCGGCGCGAATCAACGCGGCGGCCTCGGCGATCGCTACGGCACCGTAGGGTAAGGTTCGCGTCTGCATCGGCGGGTTTGGCGCGGTCATCATGCGGCGCTATAGCCCGCACAAACCTGCGCGATAAGAGGATGCCGCCCGTGTTCACTCCAGCCACCGCCGACCAGCGTTTCGTGCTCGACCATATCGTGGGGATCGCCGATCTCGCCGCGACCGAACGCTTCGCCGCAGCCAGCGACGACGTCGTCGATGCGGTGCTCGAAGGCGTCGGGCAACTGGCAGTCGGCGAATGGGCACCATTGCTGCGCACCGGCGACACGGTCGGCGCGAAATGGACGCCGGAAGGCGTCGTCATGCCCGATGGCTTCATCAAGGCGTATCACGATTACGTCGAAGGCGGCTGGGGCACGATCGGCGTTCCGGAGGAATTTGGCGGACAGGGGCTCCCCTTCGCGATCCAGACCGCGGTGCTCGATACCCTGGGCGCGGCAAACATGGGCTTCGCGCTCGCGCCTACGCTGACGGTCGGCGCGATCGAGGCGCTTGCGCACCACGGCAGCCCCGAGCAGCAGGCGCTGTACCTCCCGCATCTCGCGACCGGCGAATGGACCGGCACGATGAACCTGACCGAGCCGCAGGCCGGCTCCGACGTTGGGGCTTTGTGCACGACCGCGACCCCGCGCGGCGACGGGACGTTCCTGATCAAGGGCACCAAGATCTACATCTCGTTCGGCGATCATGACATGGCGCCCAACATCGTCCACCTCGTCCTAGCGCGTACGCCGGGAGCGCCCGCCGGGACCAAGGGGATCTCGCTGTTCCTGGTCCCCAAATATCGCCTCGACGCGGACGGTGAGCCCAGCGATTTCAACGACGTCCGCGTCGTGTCGATCGAGCACAAGATGGGCCTCCACGCCTCCCCGACCTGCGTGCTGAGCTTCGGCGACCAGGATGATTGCGTCGGCGAGCTGATCGGCGCGGAATTCGGCGGTATCCGCGCGATGTTCACGATGATGAACAATGCGCGCCTGAACGTGGGACTCCAGGGCGTTCAGGTCGCCGAGGCGGCGACTCAGGCGGCGGTCGGCTATGCGCTCGACCGCGTCCAGTCGGCGCGCGCAGGCTCGGGCAATGCCGCGCCCGTCCGCATCGTCGAGCATCCCGACGTCCGCCGCATGTTGCTCCGCATGAAGGCGCAGACGCAGGCGGCGCGTGCGCTCGTCTATTATGCCGCGTCGCAGGTCGATCGCGCGACTTTGGGCGAAGCGGGCGGGCAGGAGCGGCTCGATATCCTGACCCCGCTCGCCAAGGCGCATGGCACCGATCTCGGCAATGAAGTCGCAAGTCTCGGCATCCAGATCCACGGCGGGATGGGCTATGTCGAGGAAACGGGTGCTGCACAGTTCTTCCGCGATGCGCGCATCACCCCGATCTACGAGGGCACCAACGGGATCCAGGCCGCCGATCTGGTCGGGCGCAAGCTCGCAATGGACAATGGCGGCGTGTTTGCCCGCCTAATCGCCGACATGCGCGCCGAGGTGCAGGACGGCGGGCTGAACGCGCTGATCGACGCCTGCGACGAGGTCGGGCGGCGGCTGGCGACGCTCGACGCCGACGACAAGCTCGCGGCGAGCTATCCGTTCCTGACGATGCTGTCGGTCGCGGTGTGCGGCTGGCTGATGGAACGGCAGGGGCGGATCGCGGCAGACGCCGAGGGCGACCGCGATTTCCTGAGCATGAAGGTCGCCGCCGCGCGCTTCTACGTCGCGCAGATCGTCCCCGAGGCGATGGGGCTGAAGGCTGCCGCGATGGCGGATGCCAGCGTGCTCTATTCGGTCTCGCCCGAGGCGTTTGCGGCATGAGCGATACGCCTTTCGATCTCGACGCCTATTTTGCCCGCGTTCACCTCCCCGCCCGCCCCTCGGTCGACCATCTCGGGCTCGGCGTGCTGCAACGCGCGCATCGGCTGGCGATCCCGTTCGAGAATCTCGACGTGCGGCTGGGGCGCGCGATCGCGATCGACAGCGCGAGTGTGTTCGCCAAGCTCGTTACCGCTGCGCGCGGGGGATATTGTTTCGAGCACAACCGGCTGTTCCTCGATGCGCTCGACGCGCTCGGGTTCGACGCGCGCCCGTTGCTGGCGCGGGTCTGGCTCGGCGCGAGCGATGTGCCCGCACTGACCCATACGCTCAGCCTGGTGACGCTCGGCGCGGAGCAGTGGATCGCCGACCCCGGTTTCGGCGGCAGCTACACTCCGCCAATGCCGCTGATCGACGGCGCGCAAGCGACCGCGCCCGACGGCGCCTTGTTCCGGCTCGACCGGGCGGGCGAGCATGGCTGGATGCTGTTGCGCGACGGCGATGCCGCGACCACCGACGGGCGCGGGGCGGGGACGGGATTCCAGCCGCAGTACAGTTTCGATACGCGGCTGGTGTACGATGCCGACCTCGCGCTCAGCAACCACTGGACCTCGACCGCACCCGGCGGCCGTTTCCGCCAGGCACGGATCGTCAGCATCGTCCTGCCCAACGGCTTCGCCTCGCTGACCGACTGGACCTATCGGCGCCGGGCGGGCGGGGATTCGACCGAGGCGGTCATCACCGACCCGCGCGTGTACCGGCTGCGGCTGAGCATGATGTTCGGGATTACGCTCTCGGCGGAGGAGGTTGCGGCGCTTGGGGTGGTTGCGGAGTAGAGAAAGGGGGATTTCCTAACTTCTTCACTCCCTCATTGCTTCCCCGGCGAAGGCCGGGGCCCAGGAGCGATGGCGGAAGTAACTTCTCGCATCCGCCAGCAATTCTTCGTTCCTCGACTGGGCCCCGGCCTTCGCCGGGGAAGCGCATCCGTTCAAACGCGCGCTCTACGCCTTCTCGCGCTCGAGCAGATCCGCGACGTCGAGCCCGAGCAGATCGATATGCGCCGCGATCCGCGGCCAGCTCGTTTCAAGGAAATGCGCGCGTTCGGCGGCGCGCAGCTTTTCGGCGGCACCGGGCAGCACGAACATTCCGACGCCACGCCGAACCTCGACATAGCCATCGTCCTGGAAGCTTTGATACGCCTTGGCGACGGTCAGCGGATTGGCACCATGTTCGGCGGCAAGCGCGCGGACCGAGGGAAGCTGATCCCCGGCACGAAATTGCCCGCGCAGGATCGCGGCCGAAATCGTCCCGCGCAGCTTGATGTACACGGGCGAGTCTTCGCTGTTCAAGGCTGCCATGCTGATATAATACAGCACCTAGCTATCATGTCCAGTCCTTTAATGGTTCCACTTTGTAACAATGTTTTCCAAAACAGGGCGGGGGCGCTCATCTAATTGCCTGGAAGGCGTTCCCAGAAACATGAACCCGGCGATCCGTTCCGGATCTGCGCCGAACGCATCGCGCACCGCGCTGGAATAGCTCGGCCAGCCGGTCAGCCATCCGCCGGCATAGCCAAGCGCGTGCGCCGCGTGGAGCAGGTTCATGCACGCCGCCCCCGCCGACATTTCCTGCTCCCACAACGGAATGTGGCTTTCGGTGCGGGGGGCGGACAGCACCACCACCAGCGTCGGGGCCTGTTCCGCGAATTGCACCAGCGAGGCGATCTCAGTCGCGCCAGCCTGTGGACGCTCGGCGCGATAGGCGGTGGTAATCACTTCGGCCAGCTGCGCGCGCTGCTCGGGCGCGACCACGACGAAGCGCCACGGCGCGAGCTTGCCGTGATCCGGCGTGCGCGCGGCGATCGTCAGGATCGTCTCGAGTTCGGCGGCATCGGGCCCCGGCGCGACCAGATCGCGCGGCTTGCCCGAGCGGCGGGTGGCGAGGAGCGAAAGCGGGGTTGTGCGATCATTGAACATGCTTTGCCCTTAACGCGGTACGCCGCATATTTACACACCTGCGATTGACGTTAGTCTCGCCCGCAACCAAACGCGCCTCAATCGCCAGCGCCACGACATTTTCAGGAGTTTGTACATGGTGGACACCCCGACCGCGGATACTCCGCGCGAGCCGGATATTTCCCATGTCAATCCGGCAGCGGGCGAGACGTGGTTCGGCCATCCGCGCCAGCTTGCGCGGATGTTCACCACCGAAATGTGGGAGCGCTTCGGCTATTACGGCATGCGCGCGTTGCTCACGCTGTATCTCACCAAGCATTTCATCTTCGGCGATCGCGCCGCGACCGGCCTCTACGGCGGGTTCACCGCCTTGGTCTATCTGACCCCGCTGGTCGGCGGCTATCTCGCGGACCAGTATCTCGGCTCGAAACGCTCGGTGAAGTTCGGCGCGATCATGATGGCGGTCGGCTATTTCACGCTCTGCTTCGGCGGGCAGACCGCGGTGCCGTTCGCGACGATAGACGGGCAACGCTACAACGTCACGGTCGAAACCAACGCCGGGACCGAGCAACGCTTCATCACCGACCAGGGCCAGCGCCTGCAGGTGAAGGGCAATGACGACGGCACCGTTTCACTGCTCGCCCCCGATGGCAGCACCGCACGGACGATCGCAAAGGACGGCTTCAAGTCGGATGCCGAGCGCAGCCCGCTGTTCGTCACGATCATGCTGATCGCGCTCAGCCTCGTCTCGGTCGGCAACGGCTTCTTCAAGCCCAACATCTCGACGATGGTCGGCGAACTGTATGCGCAGGGCGACCGACGACGTGATTCCGGGTTCACGATCTTCTACATGGGGATCAACGTCGGGTCGCTCGGGTCGCAGATCCTGTGCCCGATCCTTGCGGCGACGTTCGGCTGGTGGGCTGGCTTCGGGCTTGCCGCGATCGGCATGCTGATTTCGTTCACGCTGATCCAGTTCGATGGCGGCAAGCTCAACGGGTACGGCGAACCTCCGGTCCGCACCGGACCCGACCGGACGATTCCGATCTTCATCGGCGCGCTGATCGCGGTGCCGGTGCTGTATTTCCTGTTCGTCAACCTGATGAACGCGGAGCCGCCGGTGCCGGGGTCTGGCTTCGTCGGCTATCTCGCGTCGCTGTCGCTGATGGGCAAATTGCTGTTCGGCACCTTCCTGATCGGGATCCCCGCGATCCTGATCTGGTCGTTCGTGATCGGGGACCGACGCGAATTCCAGATGATGCTCGCCGCGATGGTGCTGATCGTCTTCAACGTCGTGTTCTGGACGCTGTTCGAACAAGCGGGCTCGTCGCTGACGCTGTTCGCCGATCGTAACACCGATCTGCGGCTGTTCGGCGATTTCGCGATCTCCGCGCCGCAGACGCAGTTCTTCAACGCGTTCTTCATCGTCACTTTCGCACCCATCATGAGCATCCTGTGGACCGCGCTCGCCAAGCGCGGGATCGAGCCGTCGATCCCGGTCAAGTTCGGGATCGCGCTGATCGGCGTGGGGCTGGGCTTCCTGTTTCTGGTGCTGGGTGCTGGCTATGCCGGGCCGGGGTTCCAGGTCGGCATCTGGTGGCTGGCTGGCTTGTACCTGATTCACTCGCTCGCTGAGCTGTGCATCTCGCCGGTCGGTCTGTCGATGATCACCAAGCTATCGATCGCGCGGATCGTCGGGTTGATGATGGGCGTGTGGTTCCTGTCGATCAGTTGCGCGCAATATGTCGCCGGGATCGTCGCGCAGTTCGCCAGCGTCGACACGGTCGGCGGTCAGGTCACCAACCTCAAGGTCAGCCTCGATACCTATACCGGCACGTTCACGACGATTGCCGAGATCGCGATCGTGCTTGGCGTGCTACTGTTGCTCTTGTCGTGGCCGCTCAAGAAGTGGATGCACGGGGTCAAATAACCGGGGGGTAACGGGATGGACGGCACGGAAATGGTTCTCGTGAGCGCGGTCGCGTTCGTCGGCTCGCACTTCCTGCTGTCGCATCCGCTGCGCGCGCCGATCGTCAAAGCGGTCGGCGCGAACGGGTTTCTCGGAATCTATGCGCTCGTCGCCTTCGCCACACTCGGCTGGCTCGCCAACAGTTACCAGGCCGCACCCGCCACCGCGCCGCTATGGGCGGTGGGCGAGGGGATCTGGGGTCCGGTCACGCTCGTCATGCTGGTTGCGAGCATCCTGCTGATGGGGTCGCTGCTCGGCAATCCCGCGCTGCCGGGCAAACCCGGTGCCACCGCGCCTGCGGCGGCGCGCGGGGTGTTCAGTATCACCCGCCATCCGATGATGTGGGCGTTCGCGCTTTGGGGGCTGTGCCACATCGCGGTCTATCCAATTGCGGCCAACATCATCGTCGCGGTCGCGATCATCGTGCTCGCGCTGGTCGGCGCGGCGCTGCAGGACGCAAAGAAGGAATCGCTCCAGCCCGAGCTGTGGCGCGACTGGGAGCGCAAGACGAGTTACTGGCCATTCGTCGCGATCGCACAGCGCCGCGCGAAGTTCGGCGGGTTCCGCCCGCACGACATTGCTGGCGGCGTGGTGATCTGGCTCGTCGCGACCTGGGCGCATCTGCCGCTTGCCGGGATCGCGGCGGGGGTGTGGCACTGGATCTATCGCTAGGGTTGGCGCGTCTGTGGGGTTCGGGCTACCGCGCCACCTTCCGCCACCCACGAAAGACGTCCTCATGCGCTTGTTGATTTTTGGACTGGGCTACACAGCGCAGGCGCTTGCCGACCGGCTGCGCGGCGACGGCTGGAGCGTCGTCGGCACCAGCCGGGACGGGCGCGCTGGCACGATCCGGTTCGATGATACCGATGCGGTACGGCGCGAGATCGCGGTGGCAAGCCACATCCTGTCCTCGGTTCCCCCGGCGGACGAGACCGACCCCGTTCTGACGACCTATGGCGCGGACCTGCTCCGCGCGGACGCATGGCGCGGCTACCTTTCCTCGACCGGCGTCTATGGCGACGTCGGCGGCGCGTGGATCGACGAGACCGCCCCGACCGGCACCGGCCGCCGCAGCGCGCGGGCGGAGGCGGATGCGGCATGGCTTGCGTCGGGGGCGCACGTGTTTCGCCTGCCGGGCATCTACGGGCCGGGGCGCTCCCCTCTCGACCGCGTGGCCAAAGGAGCCTCGCACCGCGTGGATGCGCCCGGACAGGTGTTCAGCCGCTGCCACGTCGAGGATATCGTATCGGGCGTGATTGCGGGGATGAACGGGCCGGCGGGCGCCTACAATCTGGCGGATGAACTCCCGGCAAGCCCCAACGACGTCGTCGCCTTCGCCGCGCGATTGCTCGGGATGGAACCACCGCCGTTCGTCGCGCTCGAAACCCTGTCACCGATGGCGCAGGGGTTTTACGCCGAGAACCGCCGCATCTCGAACTTCAAGGCAAAGCGCGTGCTGTACTGGACCCCGCGCTACCCGGATTACCGTGCGGGCCTGCGCGCCCTCAAGGCGATCACCAGCCCACCGATGACCAGCGCCGCGCCAGCCCCCGCGAGCGCCGACCAGCGATAGCCCTCGAACAGTGTCGACAGGCACATCGCGATGACGGGCACGAGCACCCCCGAATAGGCCGCCTTCGCCGGGCCGATCACGCGCAGCACGCCGAAATAGAGCGGGAACGCCACCGCCGAGGCGAACACGCCGAGGTACAGCGTCGCCGCGACATAGGCGAGCGTCGGCTCGAACACCGGCGGCCCGGTGGTGATCCAGGCGAACACGCCGTCGAACAGCGCGCCGAGCAGCATCGCGACTGCGAGCATCGGGATCATCGGATAGGCACGCGCGGTCTGCGTCCCTTGCATCACGTTGGCGGTCGAGGCGGAGAAGATGGCCAGCACGGTGAAGCCGATCCCGGTGAGCACCTGCGTCGGTCCATGGGGGTCTACACGCATCTCGCGCAGGAACAGCAGCGCCACCCCTGCCATCGCCACGCCCATCCCGATCACCAGCTGCCGTCCGAGCTTCTGGCCGAGGAAGATCCGCCCGAACACCGCATTGGGGAGCAGCATCAGCGCGAACACCACCGCCACCAGCCCCGAGGTGATATACATCTCCGCCCGGTAGACGAAGTTGAAGTTGAGGGTGAATTGCGCAAGCCCGAGCAGGACCGCGAAGCGCCAGCCGCGCGCATCCAGCTTGAGCCGCTCACCGCGCGCCGCCGCATAGCCCGCCATCACGATGCCGGCGACAAGGAAGCGATAGGTCACCGACCAGCTTGCCGGCACGACGCCCAATTGCCCGCGGATCACCAGCCAGGTCGATCCCCAGATCAGCGTCACGATCCCGAACGGGATCAGAATCGCGAGCTGGCTCGACCGGGGTGGCCAGGCGCCGGGGGGCGCGGAACTCAAAGCGCGGCGATCGCGTCGGCGAGCGGGCGGATATCGTCCGGCTGCTGGTCCCACGAAACGACCAGTCGCGCCTCGCCGGGGCCCCAGTCGTAGAAATCGAACCCGAGGCTGCGCAGCTTCGCGGCTTCTTCGGCGGTGACGCGGATGAACACCTCGTTCGCTTCGGTCGGGTGAATCAGCCGGTCGCCCGCGCCCTGTGCGAGCAGCGCCGCGCCCGCATTGGCGTTACGCGCGAGGTCGAGCCACAAATCACCCTCGAGCATCGCGAGCAGTTGCGCGGCGAGATAGCGCCCCTTGCACAGCAACATGCCGGCGCGCTTGCGGCGGTACAGCGTGGCGTCGGCGAGGTCGGTGTCGAAGAACACCAAGGCCTCGGCATTCATCCCGCCGTTCTTGATGAACCCGAAGCTCAGCGCAGTGACGCCCGCGCGCCACGTCATGTCTGCAAGCGAGCAGTCGGACGAAGCGATGGCGTTCGCAAAGCGTGCGCCGTCCATGTGCAGGCCGAGCTTGCGCGCCTTGGCGATCTCGCCGATCGCCGCGATCTCGGCGGGTGCATAGACCCGGCCATATTCGGTCGCATTGGTGATCGAGATCGCGTGCGGCTGGGTCTGGTGGACGTCGTAGCGCGTCGCGTCGAGCACCGCGGTGATCGTTTCCGGAGTCAGCTTCGCGCCGTCGCCCTCGGCGAGGAACAGCTTCGCGCCATGGGTGTAGAATTCGGGCGCACCGCATTCGTCGTTCTGGATATGCGCATCGCGGTGGCAGATAATGCTGCCGTGCGGCGGGCACATCGCGGCAAGCGCGAGGCAATTTGCCGCGGTGCCCGAGGGAACCCAGAGCGCGCGGACCTGCGTCTCGAACACTTCGGAGAAGCGCGCGTCGAGCTGTTTGCTCCAGCGGTCACCATCATAAGCGGTGTCGAGCGTGTTGGCCTCCGCCATCGCGGTGAACAGGGCGGGGTGCACCGGGGCGGCATTGTCTGAGAAGAAACGCATGCGGTGTGCCTACGCGTGCGGTCGCGGGGGCGTCAACCGAAGGGAGGAGGGGCAAACGGTCTTCATCCCTCACTCACTCCTTCCCCGGCGAAGGCCGGGGCCCAGGAGCGATGACAGAGGCAACTATGCGCATCCGCCAGCAATCTTCTGTTCCGCGACTGGGCCCAGGCCTTCGCCGG
>Ga0265780_10007148_pt1 | contig 13745 bp, 15 predicted proteins | sample P1T30metagenome_FD_192432 | JGI IMG/M metagenome (GOLD analysis project Ga0265780, IMG submission 192432) | Plant litter microbial communities from East Loma Ridge, Irvine, California - P1 T30 | ecosystem: Environmental > Terrestrial > Plant litter > Unclassified | place: USA: California... | reverse complement strand
TATTATCTCTATTCTGTTTTAGATAGAAATAATATCAACAAATCATTAGCATACTATTCTAAAGTAAGAACGGAGCATTTAAAATTCTATAAACAAGCAAGTCAGTTCTTAACTCCATTGTTCCAATCTGATAATTGGGTATATGGTTGGTTTAGAGATAAATTATTTTCTATTAGTTTAAAATTTAAATGGAGTAGAAAGATATCTAGCAGTATTTTATGTGGGAAAAGAATTAGTTGGTTTAATAAAAAAGAAATAAATCTTTAAAGTATTGGCAGATCTAAAATGGTCTGCTTTTTTATTTTTAATTATCTGCTATTATTTATATAATTATTGATACATTTTATATGAAGAAAAAAATAGAAGTATACGACAAATACCAATTAGAGTATTTGATAAAAACAGAAATAGAAATGAATGGTAATGAATGTGATTTAAATCATATTGATGTTTCTGAAGTTACTGATATGACTGAGTTATTCAAGCACTCACCGTTTAATGGAGACATATCAAAATGGGATGTATCAAATGTTACAAAAATGGAATCTATGTTTTATAAATCCCAATTTAACGGTGATATTTCAGAGTGGAATGTATCTAAAGTAACTAATATGATAAGACTGTTTAGTCAATCTAAATTTAATCAAAATATTAGTAATTGGGATGTTTCTAGTGTCACAACTATGTCAAATATGTTTGTAGAATCAGAATTTAATAATGATATTAGTAGATGGGATACTTCTAATGTTAAGAGTATGAATGGCATGTTTTATAATTCCATATTTAACCAAGATATCTCCCAATGGAATACATCTAAAGTGGAGAATATGTATGCGATGTTTCAGCAAACTGTTTTTAATCAAGATATCTCAAAATGGGATGTTTCTAGTGTAACTTTTATGGAAAGTATGTTTGAAAGTTCTATTTTCAATCAAGATATATCGAAGTGGACTACCTTTAATGTCTCAAACATGAACTATATGTTTGCTAAATCAGAATTTAATGGCGATATCTCTCAATGGGATATATCAAAAGTAGATCATATGGCTTTCATGTTTTATAGATCTAAGTTTAACTGCAATATATCCGATTGGAATGTATCTAAAGTAAAAGATATGGAAAAAATGTTCGCAGAGTCAGAGTTTAAACACGACTTAAAAGATTGGATTCCATATAAAGCAACGGTAACTAAAATATTTGATAAATGTCCTGCACCAATACCATATTGGGCTAATTTTAAAATAAGAGAAAGAAAAAAAATTATTAATTCTTACTTACTAAATAGAGATTTAGAGCAAGAGTTAGAAAATAAAGATAAAAAAGATAAAAGAATTAAGTTATGAATAGTAAAATTGTAGCCAAAGACACTGAACATTTAAAAATAATAATAGAAACAGCTATTGGAATGAAAGGTGTTCAATGTGATTTAAATCATGTAGATGTTAGTAACATTACTGATATGAATGATTTATTTTTAGATTCAACATTCAATGGAAACATTTCAGATTGGGATGTTTCTAATGTGACAACTATGGAAAATATATTTCGTGATTCAAAATTTAATGGAGATATCTCTAGATGGAATGTATCAAAAGTTGAAAGCATGTTTGCGATGTTTAAAGGAACTAAATTTAATCAAAACATATCAGAATGGAATATATCCAGTTTAAAAGTTATGGATGTAATGTTTTCTCATTCAGAATTTAATGGTGACATTTCAAAATGGAATACATCTAACGTAACAAGTATGAATAGTATGTTTTGGAACTCTAAGTTTAATTCTGATATTAGCAATTGGAATGTAGAAAAAGTTACTCAAATGAGTGGAATGTTTTGTGATTCAAAATTTGATGGTGATATTTCAAAATGGGATGTTTCTAATGTTATTATGATGGATCAAATGTTTGAATATGCTGAATTTAATAGGGATATTGGTAATTGGAATGTTTCTAAAGTTACAGATATGAGAACAATGTTTAATAATAGTAAATTTCAATATGATTTAACTTCTTGGACTCCATATAAAGCGAATACTATAAAGATGTTTGATAATTGTCCTGCTCCTGTTCCATATTGGGCAGATTATTCAAGAAAAGAAAAGAAGAAAATAATTGAAGTTTATCAGTTAACTAACGAATTAAATCAAAAAGCAGAAAATAAAAATGCAACAACCAAAAGGATTAAGTTATGAAAAAGAATGTAAAGGTTAAATTTGACATAAAATTAAATAAAAATCTTTATGAAGGATTTTCTTGGAAAACCAAAGAAGAATTTTTTGAACAATTAGTTATTTCACATATAGCAAAGAATTGGATTTTTTATGACAAAGCTATAAAAGAGGATGCCTCCAAAAAAGAACAATATGAAGGATTAGTTCAAACCTTAAAAGAAATGAAACAAGGAATTAAAGAATCAATTAAATATGAAACACTTAATACTAATGAAAATATTGAAAATGTCAGAATTAGATTTAGTTTTAATTATTATGAAAACACAACTTATAATGACATAAATTTAGCTAAAAAAGAAATATTTGATAACATAATTCGAGAAAGCTATTTTCTAGCTAAAGAAATGCCAAGAATGGGAGCGGGTGCTCCAAAAGAAAAAGTGAAAGCAGCAGTCAAAATGTATAATCATGTAGGTGATTTTATGTCAGAGGCTAAGAATTCATTACTCATAAATGGTATTAAAGTTGAAGAAGAAAATGAACAAAAACCTAAGAAAAGAACTATATAAAGGATTTTATGCAATTAAGTAAAGAATTAAATGACCTAAAAGTTGGTTTAACTCCAGGAGAAATTCTTAATAATCTTATGGAGGAGAGAGGGCAATTAGAAGAAAAAATTCATCTTTTTAAAGTTATTAGACTAGCTACTGATATAGAAAAAATGATTGAGTCAAATATGTTTGAAAGATTTGGAATTGATAATATTAAATTAGAACATCAAGTATATAACTCAATGAATTATAGTGCTATAGTTTATAACTTATATGATATAAATGGAAAAAGAATAAATGAAATTGTGGAGCCAGTAAGAAAAATAAAAGATTTATTTGAAAATATGTCCGAGATAGATTCTACTAATCTTAGTATTAATATGCATGACGATTCAGGCATGCCAATAAAATTAGAAAAAGGTGCTAAGGAAAAAATTATTAACTTATTACTTTCTAAAGATTTAAAAACTAAATTTGATTATCAAATGATGCAAAGTGATTTAGATATTAATCCAGAGAATAAAAATAAGAGTAAACCTAAATTATAAATATTAGGCAGATATTGGTGCTCTGATTTTAAATTTTTAAAATGTTTCACGTGAAACATTTTTAGTTAAGATTAAATTAGTATAAATAAAAATAATATGAAAAATAAAATAATTGCAGAAGACAAAGCCCATTTAGAGACAATAATAGCTAAAGAAATTAAGAAAAATGGAATTAATAGTGATTTAAATCATATAGATATTTCTAATGTTATAGATTTAAGCAATTTATTTTTAGGTTCTAAATTTAATGGTGATATATCCAAATGGGATGTCTCACATGTTAAATATATGAGTAGTATGTTTGAAAATTCAGAATTTAATGGTGATATTTCAAATTGGAATGTTTCCAGTGTAATGAGAATGGGTTCAATGTTTTATGGATCAAAGTTTAACAGTGATATTTCTAGATGGAATACTGTCAAATTAAAAGATATGAATCAAATGTTTGAACGATCAATATTCAACGGTGATATTTCTGATTGGAATGTATCCAAAGTAATTGATATGGAAAAAGTATTTTTTAGGTCACAATTTAAAGGAGATTTATCTAAGTGGAAGCCACTAAAATTAGAAAACTTGTATCAAGTTTTTACTAAAGTGGAATGTCCCATCCCTTATTGGGCTAATTATGAGGATAGCGATAATAGAAAAAATGCTATAATTTCATATCACTTAAATATAGAATTACAAAAAACATTACCTGAAAATAATAAACAAGTTCAAAAAAAATTAAAATTGTAAAAAGCAGCCTAATGGCTGCTTTTTTTATAACTTATTTTTCTTATTTATAACAGGATTAACTTCTAATAATCCATTTAATTCATTATGAATTTTTTCTGTAGCCCAATTCTTTACATCTGAGTATCCAAAATTTTTAGCAACATCAATATTAAATCCTCTTTGAACCAAATCTTGAACAATTACTAAATTATCCATTTCAGCAGCTTCTTTAATAATAGAATCGTCTTTTGAATCTAAAATTAGTCCCTTTTCAATAAGAAATTTTAATGTTTCTGTGTTTTTATTTCTTGAGCAATGTTTAAATAAAGAACCATCTTTTGGATAAAGATTTGCACCACATAAAATAAGATGTTCTAATATTAAATTATATTGTTTTCCAGTAGCCCATTTGATTAAGGTGCAATCTTCTTTATTTATATCATATCCTCTAGAAATGATATAATCAATTTTTTTATTACTTTCTTCATGATCAAACATTAACAGGATATTATATAAATAATCATATCTAATATCCTCAAGTTTAGCCCCTAGACTAAACATGTTTTCCATTATGTCATATCGTGCTGGATATTCTTTAAAACTAAGATATAGTAAATTATATTTAGGATTATAAATGTCGTGACCACATTCAAGAATAGTGTTAATAATCTCTAAAGAACAATGAGGTAAAACCCAAATAATACTTGAGTCATCTAGATTCAATTTTGCCCCTTTTCTCATCAAGAATTCACTTGACTGAAACATTCGGCACATAAAAGATTGATTTAAAATTTCATTTAATGTTTTTTCAGATAAATCAAAATCATCTTTTGCAAAAACAAATTCCAAAATATCAATACGATTATGTCTAGATGCATTACGAATAACTGCTTCATACACATACTCAATATCATATTTTTTTTCAAAAACAGCTTCATTAATACCTTTTTGAATTGTATCAATATCAGCATTTTCATAAAAATAATCGTAATGAATTAATGTGCTAAGCGGTTCATTTTTCATGTCGTTTCCCATGTAATTTATTGAAAATATATTATAATTGAATAGGAGATTGAGTGCAATTAAAACATTAACTTTCACATTTTCATTGAGCAAAAAATTAATTAATGATACAATGCCTTATTCTTTTAGGCGAGGATCACAATGGATCAAATTAAATTAGAAGTTACCCAAATTAAAAATTGTGAGAAAAGCTCAATTAAGCAATATGATATTAGTGTAATTTTGAATAAAGTTGCATTAGGTCATGTAATCTTTAATGGTGAAGAAGTCATTCCTGCCTCTAAAATTGATGCTATAGAATTTGATTTGTTTACTTGCGATTGTGGTGTTCCTGGCTGTGCGGGATTCCATACTTCCATTATTCAGAAAAAAACTGAAAACACAGTTAAATGGATTTTTCCTACTGACAAATCCTATTCGGTAAGTAAGTTAGAATATGAATTTGACAGAAGGCAATTTGAAGAAGAATTTAATACACTTAAATATAAAATGGTAGAGTTAGAAAAACGTAATACACACTTAATTACTTGTATTCGTGATTTATCTCAATATTCTGATGGTGAGAATTTAGAGGGTGATAAGCGATTTGAAGTTTCATCTATTGCTGAAAGTTTTAAGTGGTATGACAATAGGCATAAAACTAAACAAAAATTTGACGAACTTTTAAAAGAAATAGCTCCTCATTTAGCAGATAAAAAATTGAGCTTCCAATATGAAGGCAAAATTAGTGAAAACTTTGATTTTGAATATGTTATCTGTCGGATGTTAAACGAGTGGCCGAGAAATGATCGTCAGCGCTATTTTAAAAATGTAAGGGCAGCAGCGAAAGCAATTGATGCATTTATTGTAAACAATGATAACTCTCAATTTGCTAAAATTATGTCTGATTCATATAAAGATTTTGTTGATGCTAAAGAATCTAAGGATTATTTTGCAGAAACTGTTTGGAATGGCTTGGATATATTAGTTGATAAGTTAGTTACAGAAGAAGAGTTTAAGCTAGATAAACTTTCTATTGTTGTTGCAGTTGAATAATTAAATTTAAACAAAAAAGGCAGATTCTAGCTGTCTTTTTGCATTTCCAATTATGATTTTATCATTAATTTGTTGATGTACATATCCCAAAATATTTAAAGAATAATTGCAAGTTTATTTGTTTCTTTTATAATTAGATGATATTAATTAAGAAATTAAATGAATAAACAAGAATATAAACAAAAACTATTAATAGATATAATTCCAGACATATCTTATGTTTTAGATTTACTATCTCAAACAGAGTGGTATCTTGCAGCAGAAGAAGATAAAAACATATTCAAAGAAAAATTAATGCCAATATTGGAAAACAATATTGATTCTTTAGATAAATTTGGTCTTGAAAAAATAGTCTCAGCAATTACAGCTTCTGGCAAGTATAAAGAAGAAATATTAATCAAATTAATGGATAAAACCATTGAATTTCAAATTCCATTAATTACCCCATATCATTGTGAATTTAATATCTTTACAGAAGAACAAAAAATTAATTATGTAGAATTATTAAATAAAAGAAACTATAGTGATTTGTGGTATTTAAATTTAAAATTATCTAACGGGGCCACAGGTAAAGTTCTAACTAAAATTTATAATAATCATTACTATAATGATGGAGCCAATTTAGTAAATAAGTTTGTTCCTAATGAAAAATTAAATTTATTTATTTTAAATCATCAACCTGATTTATTTTTTAATAATACAATTATTACTAAGGAAACTAAAGAAAATTTATTAAATATTTTTTTAGAAGAGAGTAAATCAGTAGAAGAATTAAACTCAATTATGCGTTTAATTAGAGCAGAAAAAGACAAGGTTAATTTAAATAAGATTAATATACTTGAACCAATTATTATTAAGATTGGTCTAGATGAAAGTAAAAGATATAAGAAAAAAGGAATAACTCGTTTATTTGAATTACTTAAAGAACCAGAATTAGCACAACAAGCACTATCAATAATCTTAAATTCTGAAAAAATAAAAGCAGGGTATTTATCAACTTTGAAAAAGAAAGTAGAATTACCAAATGATTATGATATTCCCCATTTTAAAAATCCTGTTGATGAACATACTAATATAAATTTTTTACAATATTTAATGTTTCAAGATTATAATTATTTTGTTACTGAGTTATGTAAGAAAGATAAAGATTTTATGAAAGTTTTTAATAATTGCATTCATAAAAATGTCCAAGGGTTTAACTATGAAAAAAGCCCATTAGATTTAGCATTAAATGGAGTAATTAATGGAAAACTTATAGAACCTCTTTATGTTTCAAAAATTATTAATGATGATGTGAAAGATTCAATCAAAGATAAAGTATGTGCTTTTTTATTTAAATCATTTATTGATTGTAGTGGTAAACAAACAGCAAGATATAAAGGATTATTGAATGCAATTAGTTTAATGCCATCAAATTTATTTAATAAATATGCAAATTATTATAAATATACTTTAGAAAGCCATTATATTTCAGATAAAGTGGATAAACAAAAAGATATAGAAACCATTAGGAATATGTTGGATATAAAGCAATCACTTCCTAAGTCAGATAATAATCAAAATGCTAGCCGTAAATTAAAATTATAATTTGACATTTATAATCCTGAAGTTATTTTTAATTAATATTATAAAGGATTGAATATGTTAGGAAGTTTATTAGGTGATATTATTGGTTCAAGATTTGAATTTATGTCTACTCAAGAAAAAGAAGTAGAATTATTTCATCGTGCATGCTCTTGGACTGATGATAGCATTTTGACATATGCAGTAGCTAAAGTATGTAATAATATTAAGTCTAACAATATCTCAAATGATTCAGAGATAGAAAAATTATTTGTAGATGAATTTAAAAAAATAGTAAAAGAATTCCCAATGGCTGGTTGGGGAAAAAGTTTTCATGTATGGGCTAACTCAAGAAACTACACGCCTAACGATAGTGCAGGCAATGGTTGTTTAATGCGTATTTCTCCTATTGTTCTTTATTTTGATGATTTAGAAACAATTCAAAAAATAGGTAAAATTTGCACAAGTGTAAGTCATAATCATGTTGACGCATACAAAGCTGTAGATACTTACTTAGAAATTCTGCATTATTTATTTCATAGTATACCAAAAAAAGATATTGAAGAACCTATAACAATTGAACAAAGAAAAGAAAGAGTTAAAGAAATTGCATTAAGTAATGGTTACTCAATTGATTCTGTCGAAGATTACCATAAAATTGCAGGATATTGGGGGTTAGCCAAAGATACTCTTCCTAGGTCAATAGCAGGTTATTTAGAAGGTGATGATTTTAAGTCCATAATGAAAAATCTTTTATATGTAGGTTCAGATACAGATACTACAGCAACTATTGCTGGTAGTTTAGCTGAACTGACATACTCTTTAGATGCTGATAGCTTACATAATATTTACAGATATTATGATCATAAAAATTTTAATATTATTAAAGAAATTTGCAATGCCTATAATAATGAAAAAAACAAAGATTTTTTCAATAATTTATTTAATGATTCTACAAAGTCTAAAATTATTGAACTTAAAAATCATAAACCTGTTGACCAAACTGCTCAATGGGACCCATTAGAATTACCTAGTGATGAAGAATATTATAATTTAAAGCCAGGATTTTCATTTAAAAAGTTGATGATAAAACTTTTTGGTGCTAGATAATTTTTATGTTATTATTAATCAATTAATAACCAAATGAGATTAATATGGAAATCTATAAAGAATTAATAGACTTTACTAATAAAATTAGATCTGCTTCTGAAATCGTAACAGAATTAGAAGAGCAAGAAAACGAGATTAAGAAGAAAAAGCATCTAATTAAAGTTTTAAATATCTACGAAGGCTTAAAAGAATCTGTTAAAAATAATCAATTTGAAGAACATAATATCAAATTTTTAGAATTATATTATGTTCATGACCATGACTACGATGATCAAAATAACGGTTATGTAATTAGATATGAACTAATAAATGACAATAATAAAAAAATAACCAGAAATCATAACAATAAACATTTAATAGATAGATTTGATGATTATTGTGATTATCTATCAAATTTTAATCCTGACAATATTAATCAAAATTTTGAAGAAAAAGAAAAAATAAATTTAAATGTTAATGAAAATTTACCAGAAAAATTTTTAGACTTAATGTTATCTAATGAACTTAAATTAATTTTTCAATATAACGACTTACAAAATTCATTATTAAATAAAGAGGTTATCCCAAAAGAGAATAAAGCTAAAATATAATGGATATTGAATCCACTAAAAACTATGTTTCATAATAAAAAAAGCAGCTAATCAAGGCTGCTTTTTTTGGCTATAATATTAAATTTTCAATGCCTGTTTATTGTTTTGCATATTATTTATTACAAGTTCAGTATCCAGAGAAACAATTAATTCATGTTGTTCTCTTATTTTTTTCATACTAAAGAACATTGTTTCATCTTCTTTATATAAATTATTTGGATCAAAAACATGTTCAATAATGCGTCCATCGGATAAAACATGATTGAAAGATAAATGAGTTAACCATTTAGTTTTAATCAAACAATCCTCTACCTTATCATTAAAGTCATTCCATAGATTATTATATTTAGGATCAGCTATGTGTGTTACTATTCCATCATTATCAAGAGTAAAATAAGCAGGAAAAATATAGAATCCATTTGACTCATAATATTTAATAATAAACATCCGAAGAAATTGTTGATTTGTAGATTTAGAATATCCGTGTGCATGCTTATCATTTTTTAATACATTATATACTTCATTGAGTTTATCCAAATCATTTTTTTGCCAAGAATGTCCCCACGGTTTACCAAAATAAGGATTATTTTTTTGCATGAAATAAGATTCATTCAAATTATTTAAAAGATTATATCCTCCAGGTTCACGAATAACAGGTTGTGGAATATTTTTAAGAGTATTTGTAAACATAATTAAAATTTAGTCCTGTATTTGGGTTTATTATCATTGTCAATACTATCATAATAAGATAGTATTTTGTTTTTTATCTCTACAAATTCAGCAACACTTCTACTTCTTTGATCAAGCCATGACTCTTGATGACCATTAGAATATACTTCGATAACCATAAAACCATTTCTGCTTCGTTTAGCTTCATCCTGTAAGCTTTCTAGATATTTTTTATGGATGTCGTTAAGAAAGTCGCTCATATATTCTTTTGTTAAAACTGCCCTTACCTCACTACTTTTTATTAGAGAGATTTTCTGATTATCTATGAGAGTATAATCTAACCAATCTTTTAATTCTTCATCATGTTGAGCCAATCTTGGAATAAGTTGATTTAAAACATCTTTATTTTCAATTAAATTGCCTAATTGGGCAAAACCCAAAGAGTTTTCTTGATTTCCATATTTATAAAATAATTTTAGAACTACATCATTATCATTAATTTCTTGGAGAACATATGCTAATTTATTGATAATATCATTGCTTAATTCTTTATCATAATTTAAAATAAAATTTACGAAACAATCACGTTTTTCTTTATTATCATATAGGCTCATATAATCTATTGAAATAACCAACTCTATTTCACTAATGGGAATTTCAAAATTATTTTTTATAAGGTAGTTAAAAACATCATATTTTTGATTATTTAATGCAAAAATTGCTATGTTTTCATTATTGATTTTTTGTTCATTAAGTTCAACAATATTATATGCATTTAAATTTCCTGCTAATACATCTATTTCTAATTGAGAAACAGCAAAAGGAATTTTATTGAACTCAACTTCTTTAAATAATTTTTTAAGGAAACAAACTTCACCATAATTAGAGTTAACATGGGTGTAGCCAAAATAGCTTAAGTCACGAACTAATTCTTCAACTGTAATGTCAGAAAGGATTTCATAATGGTACTCATCTTGCTTACTAAAATACTTAGGTAAAGACTTTTTCATTAAATATTCATCACCACCATATTCATGATAATTTTTATGATCAAACATAAAAATATTAAATCCTTTTAAGTTCATATCCCATGTCATTTTTCTACCAATCAATTTTTCATTTTCATAGGCATCAGACATATACCAACTTAGAATACCTGGGATAAAACGGATTGATTTCTCATTCTTAATTAAAAATTCATCATCAGGATCTCCATCATAATAATTCTTATATACTTTCCAAGCCTGCTTAATTTGTTCTGCTGAGAATGTAGTTAAGTCAAATTTTTTAATTACATTATTGTTTGGTCTACTAATTAATTCTTTTGTATTTTCAATTGAGTTGATAAAAGAAAGATTATTTTTATTATCTTCTAATAAACTAACATTGCCAAGACCAGGATGATTGAAATCACGAACCCAAAGACCATCATCATTTTTATATTTTTTAGTTCTTTTCCAATCTTTTTCCTGAGTAACAGCCCCCCTATCAATATAATATTGAACTAAGTAATTTTTGCAATTTTCTGTGGTTATTTTACTCATAAATTTCCTTTATTTATTAAGATTATTGTAACAGAAATTAGCCAATAAATCTATTCAATATGATATAATTAGCTTAATAAACAAGGAGAATTTATGGCTACTGAAAATGTTAAAGATTATCTGTATGAACAAACTGGTATTGCTCAGTCCCAGTGGAAAAGAATTTCTAAAAGTAAGAACCAAGATGGTTCAGAAAATCGTATTTTCCAAGATAAATCTAGCGGAAGAACTATACAAACTGTAGAAACTAAAGATGGAACAATTTCTATTATTGAAAATAATGATGAAGTAGAAAAAAACAATAAACCTGTGGTTGATAGTAAAGCAGTAATAAAACTTATTAAAAAAGTTTTAGAACAAGAAAAAGAATTAACTGGAAAAGAGCCTGGTTATAATGAAATTCCTAAATATTTTGATTTTTGTTTTTTAGAAGATGCTAATCCTGATCATTCTGAAGCAATGGAAGATGCTGCCAATTCTTTAGATCCTAAAGTAGCAGTTACTAGTTTTAACATTTTTTTTACTCCTAAATTTAAAACTGAATCAGGCTGTATGCATTTATCTGAAGTATTACAGCCATTTTTACCTGATTTTTTAGGAGAAACAGAAGAACAATCTTTTACAGTTCATCCAAAAACTATGAACATTTATGATAATAAGCGAATTGATGGTATAAAAAATGGAACTATTCCATATATTCCCTATGATGTTTTAGTTGCAACTTTAGAACAAGCAGGATTTAATTATAATATTAAAAATTGCATGTTGGGTAAGCTAAGTGAAAAATTTCAAAGTTCAAAATTAAAACCTTAATAAAAAAAGCAGATCCTAAGGTCTGCTTTTTTGTTATTTTAAATTGCTTAATTAAATTCTTTAGTTAAAATATAAAGAACAATACTGGAGTAAATATGGAAATACTTAGAGATTTTTCAGAATTTGAAAATAATAAAAAAAGTGCAAATGAGATTATTATGCAATTAGAAAATGATAGAAAAGAATTGAATAAACAAATTCATATTTTTAAAGTATTGGATGTAGGATCAAAAATACAGCAATTATTTGATGATGGCACATTTAAAAAAAATGACCTAGTATCTATACATATACATTATGAGTATGATTATGACTACGGAAATGAAATTAAGTATTCTCTCCACAAAGAAGATGGTGAAGTTAGTAGAGCATTTCTACCAGATGATTTAATTGATAAAATAGGGGAAACCTTTAGAATTATTGAGGGATTTAAATTAGAAAACATTAATATGGAATTTAATAAACCACATACTTCATATCAGGTTAAAACAGAAGAAAATTTTAAGGAAAAATTTACTGATTTACTTTTGTCAGATGAATTAAAAAGAGTATTGAATTATAGTAGATTACAAAATGATTTGCCTAAAACCAATAGCATTAAAGATAAGACAAAAAAATTATAAAGGTAATTAGACAATGGAAAAATTAGAATTTTTATCAGATTTAGTAGACAGAAAAGGTAATGTCACTAATATTGTTGCTAATTTAGAAGAAAAAAAACAAGAAATAGAAAAACAAATTCATATTGCTAGAGTTGTTGCATTTGCATATAAAATTGAAGATTTAATTAGTGATAAAATTTTTGAATTAAATCAAATGGATAGTATGGAAATATTCTACGAATGGGATTATGATTGTGGAAATGTTTTTAAATGTGTATTTAATTACAAAGATGATTGTGATTATCAGATAATTAAATCTAATAGATATGATGATGAATCTATTGATCCATATAAAATTATAAATGATTATGTTGAAGATCTTTTAGGATTTGATCATTCAATGATTGATGAAAGCTTCGTGCAAAATAAAGGATTCGAACTTAAATTAGACAATGATATAAGTGCTAATATTTTTAAATTAATGTTATCAAAAGAATTAAGTACACTTTTGGAATATAATCTTTTAGGTGATTCATTAACTCATAATAATACTAGTAAAATTAAAAAAAATAAACTTTAAACTACCTCAACTTGAATGATGAGGCTTAATCTCATTGGCGATGAATTTACAAATTTTTTAATAATGTATTTTTAACAAATTCATTAATTTTTAAAATGTCTGGTCTAAGACTAATAAAGGGGATATTGTTTTTCCTTAATAAATTCATCATTACTTGATCTATTTCTTTTGCTTGTGCTTCATTTTGATTCCTTCCTGCTTGAATGTATGGTGATTCATCTCTTTCA
>Ga0265780_10007146_pt1 | contig 13749 bp, 13 predicted proteins | sample P1T30metagenome_FD_192432 | JGI IMG/M metagenome (GOLD analysis project Ga0265780, IMG submission 192432) | Plant litter microbial communities from East Loma Ridge, Irvine, California - P1 T30 | ecosystem: Environmental > Terrestrial > Plant litter > Unclassified | place: USA: California... | reverse complement strand
GCCGATGGGCCAAAAACGCCCACCAGATTCTTCGGAACCAGGAACGTAAGCTCCCAGCCCGGCGGCTGCTGCCGAACCAGTTCGCGGCCCAGATTCAGACAAACCTGACCCAATCCACTGGTGAGGTTGGACATCCGTTCGGTATCGAGAAAAAGGCTGGGCATGCGACTAGCTTGGAACAGTAAGCCGCAAAATTGGCTAAAAATGGGCAGTTTTCAGAAACCGGCTTCTTCGTCACCTAGTACCGAGAAAATCAGGTCGGACTCATACCCTTTGCTGAGGGCGAATCGAACAAGTTTCTGTTTGACCACCAGCGGATTATCATCGCGCAGGCTCCGGCGTTTCTTATCAAGCAGATCGGCGAGTGTGGTTCGGTAATCGGCGGGGGCAATCTCTTTCATGGCCTGTTCGAGGTTATAGCCCGTAATGCCGCGCTGCTGTAGGTGTTGTTTGATTTTCCGTTTCCCCCAGCTTTTGACCCGAAATTTGCCCCCAGCAAAGCTCTTGGCAAAGCGTTCTTCATTGAGGTAATTCTGCTGAATCAGTTCCGCAATGACTTCCTCGGCATCTTCACCCCATATGCTCCAGTCTTTTAGCCGGTCGCGGACCTCCTGCTGCGTCCGTTCCTGGTATGCGCAGAACATGGAAGCCTTGCGCAGAGCGTCTTTCAGATAATCGGTCATGGTACCAAGAGAACAAAAAAACGCCCTGAATACTTCTCCAAATTACGCTTTCAGCAGATTTTCCAACGCCTGACTGAGGTCGGTGTACTGGTATTGAAACGTCGTTTCGTCGGCGATGCGCTTGTTCAGTACATAGTTGCCGCCCGTTACGGTACCTGCCATTTCGCCGAACATCAGTTTGATGACGAAAGCCGGAATATTGGGCAGAATCAGCGGACGATGCAGGACTTTGGCGATTTCACGGGTCATCGATTCGTTGGTTACCGGGCCGGGCGCTACGCCATTATATACGCCCTGCCACGACGGATCTTCAACAGCCTGGATAAAGATTCGGCATAGATCGTCGAGGTGAATCCAGGAAATATACTGCTGTCCCGAAGCAATGGGTGCACCGGCTCCCAGCCGTATTGGCTGTGCCAGTTTGGGCAGGGCACCGCCATCGGCAGCCAGCACGACGCCCGTCCGGATTTTCACTGTTCGGATGCCGAGCGCGGCTACCTGATCTTCGGATCGTTCCCAGGCGCGGGTAACCTGCGCCAGAAAATCGGACCCGCCGGAACTGGTTTCATTCAACGGCCGATCGCCGGTATCGCTGCCGTAGTAGCCAATAGCCGAGGAGGCAATGAAGGATTTTACGTTGTGTGGATTCTTTGCCAACGCCTGCGCCAGCAACTCCGTCGACTGCGTCCGACTACTGAGAATTTCATCTTTCCGGGCGTCGGTCCAGCGCTCGTCGGCCACACCCGCCCCGGCCAGGTGAACAATATGATCGGCCGTCATGATTGCCTGCGGATCAAGGTGCCCTTTTTTAATATCCCACTGATAGACGTTAACGTTCGGAATCGATTGTGTCGATCGGCTGAGGTAACTAATCTGATACCCTTTTTGCTGCAATAACTGCGTCAGGCGACGGCCAATAACTCCTGTACCGCCGGTGATAAGAATAGTCTGTTTCATGGTGGGTTTTCGAAAACGTACTATCTCTATAACCAACCAGCTTGCATTGGGTTTGCCAAAAAGGAAGGTTATAAGCTACCGGAGAGCGTAAGTAGAATTAACTACCTGCCAGTCAGTTGATAGTACTCTGCCCGTTAATGAACGAGCCACTCTTTTGGTAAGCCAAGCAGGCGGGCGTAGTGGGCAGGCGCGGCAGCATGAACCCAGCCCAGCAGTTTATTGATGTCGCTGGTAAATTCGATGTAGTAATCAGGGTCAAGCTTCTCGGCTTTCTTCAGTAACTGCTCGGTACGTTTGGCGATGTATTCGGCCGCTTTGTCGGTGCGGGAGTTGTATTTCTGCAGCAGGTGGGCGTTGTTGTCGTAGAACGTGTTGAGCATATGCAGCATCAGTTCGACCTCACCGTACTTATCCTTTGTCACCTTTAGATGACGCGTAATATAGCCGTTTACGGTACGCATGTCCATCATCACCCAGCCTGCCGAATCCTGCCCCAGACTCGCCGTTCGACGAGTAAACTGCCGGATCAGCTCCCGCCGTTCCTCGACGGTATTACCTTCCTCCACCAGCTCGAACTGAAGCTTTTCAGTGAGCGTCGCATCTTTCGCCACTAACCGCAGGAGAAGTTTATCTTTCTCCCCAACCGGCATCCGGACAATAGCTTTTTTGAGTTCAGGATCGAGAGCAGGCATAAGAAGCGAAAGAATGAATGAATGAGTGAAAGAGCGAAGAAAACAGGAATAAGGGAAGAAAGGAAATGAACGCGTCAGCTATTCGCTCTTTCACTCATTCGCTCCGCTTCGGCGGTCCAATTTCGCCATCAAACCCCCACCATATCACTCTCATCGGCGCGGATTTTGTCTTCGACGTAGGCGATGATGTCGGCGGCAATGTCGAGGCCGGTGGCGGTTTCGATGCCTTCCAGACCCGGTGATGAGTTGACTTCGAGCACCAGCGGCCCCCGGTCGGAGGGGAGAATGTCGACACCCGCGACTTTCAGGCCCAGCGCGCGGGCGGCTTCAATGGCGGTTTTTTCTTCATCGGCCGTGAGCGTAACGGGCACCGAGTTGCCGCCCCGGTGGATGTTGGACCGAAACTCACCGTCGAGCCCCTGCCGTTTCATAGCCCCGACAACGTGTCCGCCCACGACGAACGCACGGAGATCGGCACCTTTGGCTTCGGCAATGAACTCCTGTACCAGTACGTGCTTTTTCAGACCGTAAAAAGCTTCGATGGTCGATTTGGCCGCTTTGTTTGTTTCGGCCAGCACGACGCCAATGCCCTGCGTGCCTTCCAGCAGCTTAATGACAACGGGCGGGCCACCCACCAGTTCGATGAGTCGTGTTACGTTGCCGTTTTTGGGATGGTTGGCGAAAACGGTTTTGGGCAGCTCGACCCCCGCTTTGGACAGCACCTGCAAGCTCCGCAGCTTATTCCGTGACCGGCTGATGGCCTGCGATTTAGCCGTGGTAAATATCTTCATCATCTCAAACTGCCGCACAATGGCGCAGCCGTAATCGGTTACCGACGCGCCAATGCGGGGGATGATGGCGTCGACGGAGGTGAGTTCCTGGCCTTCGTACAGCACCGATGGCTTCCCGCCTTCGATCATAACCTGGCAGTTGAGGTGATTGACAACGATGGCCTCGTGACCCCGCTGCTGAGCGGCTTCGAGCAGCCGCCGGGTTGAGTAGAGTGTCGGGTTGGTCGACAGGATGGCGATACGCATCAGAAAAGAGGTTGGTATAGGGCCGTCATTAGACCGACGAACCATCAGTTGAGTTTGTTGACGTCGTTGATTGCGGGCGGTCCTGCTTGGCCGCATAAGACAGGTCTTTCTGTGCTACGTCAACCACAAAACGGTTGCGCAGCAGTCGGCGACCCAGCAGCACAGGAAAACGTAATTGCTGCCGGTCGGCCAGGGAAAATTCCGTCTGGATGATGTCGCCAAACAGAACCAGTCCCAGCTCGATAACGTACCGTAATTCGGCCACGCCAAAGGAGTTGCGGATCATCCGCTGGCTGTACTGGTGACGAATAAAGGGCCGGGAAACCTGCCCGTGCTGGTCGATGGTCCGGAAATGCAGGATCGAATGTGTTTCGGACTGAACGAGCCATACATCGTGGCAGTGCAGCGCCGAGGTCAGTGCCCCCGTATCAATTTTGACTGGTACATCGGTCAGACCCAGGTCGGGGAAATCGACCCGGTCTGTCATACCGATAAGTCGGTTGGGCAATGAATCGCGGTCTGTCATACTGGTTACGTTCGAATCAGGCGGCTAAACGTCAGCGACATATCCAGCATCAGCATTTTGGCCCGGGCGTTCCGTTCGAGGTGATACAGAGCCTCGTTCAAATCGGCCACGATTCGTTCGATGTGCTGGATGGTTAATACCTTGGCAAAGTTTTTTACAAATGCCAGTTCATCGTCGGGCAGCCGCAGCAAAGCGCTGGCTCCCTGCTGCCACAAAAACAGATCGCGGTACAGGCGAAGGCTGTATTCGAGCACGCCCTTCTGCTTCTCTTTGCTGAATCCGTCGAACTGATCGGCCTGTTTAACGAGCGAGATCAGATCCTGCCGGTAGCAGGTGCGCATCCATTCGGCAAACCAGGTATGCGTATCCGAGCTTTCGCCCCCGCCAGCGTCCGTCCGACTACGTTGCAGCGCTTCCGACAGATCGCCGTCGGCCAGGTACGCCAGCCGGCGGGCGGTAGTTTCGTCCAGGTTCTGGTGCTGCCGTAGGTAAGTCGCTACTTCCTCGTCCGAGAAAGCCGCTACGGCCACCCGCTGCGTTCGGGACAGAATCGTGATCAGGAGCTTATCTGACTGGTTCGTTACCAGCAGAAACAGTGTCTGAGCCGGTGGTTCCTCCAGCACTTTCAGCAGGGCATTGGCCGACGTAACGTTCATCAGTTCGGGCAGCCAGATGAGCATGATCTTGTAGGCACCCTCGTACGACTTCAGCGATAGTTTTTGCAGGATGTTCCGGGCTTCTTCGGCCGAGATATTCCCTTGTTTATTGTCGGCACCTGTCGTTTCGAGCCATTCAGATAGCGTTCGGTAGGGCTGGTTGATCAGGAACTTACGCCAGTCGGCCAGATACGCTTCGGACGTTTTTCCCTTCGCCATATTCGCTACCGGGAACACCATGTGCAGGTCGGGGTGAACAAGCTTCTGCATCTTCACGCAGGACGCGCACCGGCCGCAGGAATCCTCGTCCTTCTTTTCTTCACAGTTGACGTACTGAGCCAGTGCCAGTGCCAAGGCGAGGTTCGCGCTTCCCTGCGGGCCATCGAACAGGAGGGCGTGGGCCAGGTGGTTTGTCTGTACCGCCCGGAGCAGCATCTGCTTGGTATCGTCCTGACCAATAATTTCGTTGAAAAGCATACTGGTTGGCGGTTAACTGAGTGCCTGCGTATTATCGGCAATGGTACGTAAAATAGACTCCTCGACGGCATCGAACAGTTTGCCGCGCCGGGCGAACGCTTCGCGGGCTACCTGCAACGCTTTGTCAAGGCGATACGTCGTAAATCCATCGGCGGTGCCGCCCCACGAGAACGAGGGAATGAATTTTGGTTGAAACCCACCACCAAAAATGTTCGTACTGACGCCCGCTACCGTGCCCGTGTTGAACATGGTGCTGATACCGACGCGTGAAAAATCACCCAGCATCAGTCCGCAGAACATCCGGCCGGTGTCTTCGAGCTGATTCGTTACGTAGGAGTGGAGCTTGACGTTGCTGTAGTCGTTTTTCAGGTTCGAGTTGTTGACGTTGGCACCCAGGTTGCACCACTCGCCAATGACCGCGTTGCCCAGAAAACCGTCGTGACCTTTGTTGCTGTAACCGAAGAAAACGGCATTGTTCACCTCGCCCCCCACTTTACAGAACGGGCCAACGGTGGTGTTGGGACGCATTTTTCCGCCCAGATTAACCACCGACTCTTCGCCCAGCGAAAACGGCCCAATAATAATGGCTCCTTCGCTAACGGTTGCGTTCCGGCCGATATAGATGGGACCCGCTTCGGCGTTCAGAATGGCGGCTTTAATCGTCGCGCCTTCTTCCAGAAAAATGTTTTCCGGCACGTAACAGCGGGTAAACGGATCGGTGATGGGCTGCGACTGGCGTCCGGCCGTGATCTGGGCGAAGTCGGCCCGAATCTGCTCGCCGTTGGTCCCGAAAATGTCCCAGACGTGCCGGATAATCGTTAGCGGCTCGGTGAAAGGCTGAAACGTATAGTCTTCGTCGGTCGATACAGGCGCATTGATCAGAGCGCTTGCTGTACGTAGCGCCAGGACCAGGCCGTCTGGCGTGGCCAATCCCTGTCCAACGATCAGCTTATCAAGGGCCTGCCGGAGGGAGGGCGTGGGGCACACGGCGCCGTTGACGTATAGGTTATCGGTCGAGGAAACCGCCGGAAACTTGGTTTGCAGATAAGGCACCGTCAGAAACGACGGCGTTACGTTGAACAAATCGGCCCATTTTTCGGCCAGCGTCTGAATGCCCACGCGGATACCGGCCACCGGGCGGGTAAACGTGAAGGGCAGTAGTGCCGTGCGCAGGCTCGGTTCGTCGAATAGAATCAGATTGGGCATTTTTATCTTTACAGATGCAAGAGGAAAGACAGCAGATAACAGAGGTTAGCTTGTCTCGACAATCTTTACGCTCACTTCTTTTTTCTTGTTGGCTAAACAGCAAATATCCGACCTTAAATTGGAAAAGCAGAGGCCAAACCCGAGGCAGAAACGAACGTAGCATTTTCTTAACATTGGGGCTTACTTTTGCCGAAACCATTGCCCGTGTTCTTGACAACCGACGCCATTATCGACCGTATTGCCCGCTTGCAGCAGCCCGACGGTTTATTTGCGTCGTTCCGCAGTAACACGACACTTTTCTATCGGCGTCCGGACACCAATATCTTTTTTACGGTCATTACGGTCTTCACGTTGCAACGCCTGCGGGAATCAGTTTCGGGGAGGGCCCGGCAGCAGATCGACCAGATTGCCGAACGGGCCGGGCGGGCGTATCCCCGATTCCAGAATAAAGACGGCCTGAAAACGTACAATTTCTGGCCAACGCGCCCGTCGCAGCACTTTTCCAACGGTTACTTGTTCCGGCATTTCGAGCACTTCCGGATTCCGGACGATATCGACGATACGGCCATGGTCTACCTGACTACGGAAACTACCCAGCCTGAACGGCTCTGGCTCCGGGAGAAACTTAGTCAGCACGCCAACGGGAGCCAGCCTCCCCGACAGATCCGAAATACGTATCCCGACTACCGCCAGCTAACCGCTTATTCGACCTGGTTTGGCAAGAACATGCCCGTCGATTTCGATGCCTGCGCCCTGAGTAATCTGCTGTATTGGGTGTATCAGAATGACCTGCCTCGCAACCAGCACGATGCCGATGCGCTGACCTACCTGCGGTCGATCGTTGAAACAGGACGTTACGTAGCGGAGCCGTTTCTGTGCGCTCCCCATTACGCCCGCACCTCGCTGATCATCTATCACCTGGCGCGCCTGCTGGCTACGTTTTCAATTCCAGAACTGACTCCCATCCAGTCTCCCCTGGTTGCGGATGCGTACGAGCAACTCAACCGCACGACGAACCGACTGGAACGGGTGATGCTGACAACGGCGCTGTACTGGCTGGGCGAACGACCTACCCCGGTTGACCTGACGAACATCGAAGAGGCCTTCGCTACGTTCCACTTCTTTATTGCGGGTATGCTGACCGCCTACGAACAGCCCTGGCTACGTCGCTTTGCCGCCCGCCCCTGGGTGCAGATGCGCTGGCAATGCGAAGCCCACAACTGGGCACTACTGGCTGAATATCTAGCTATTATATAGATAGGGTCACCGTCAGGCGTTTTCCGAAATGAGCTACCTACGCAGCGGTGTACCAACTTTTGGCGTTGCTGTAGAAAATAGAATCGAGATCGGTCTCATCGAAGGAATCACTGATCAGGTCAATATCGGCTTCGCTAAACGGAGTGGCTGCCCTTGTGGATGGTAAATCTGATCCAAACATTAATGCTCCCGGATTAATAGCATGTATCTGTTTCATTGTGTCGATCGGGTTGAGTTCAATACGTCCGAAGCCGGTTGCTTTGACCTTGATACCTCGTTCAACCCAGTAAAAAAGTTCTGAAAGACCATCCTTTGTCAACCCCAAATGGTCAATGGAAAATGCCGGTATTTTATGGAGCAGTGGCCGAAGTATTGGTAAGTCTTTGTTCTCAATATATAACTCAGTATGCCAGCTGTAGCGGTCGTGCAGGTAATTTGAGAGATAGTCGATTTTGTCGAGTGACTCCGATCCTCCCCGTTTTACGTTGAATCTCACAGCAACAACGTTTGCGTTATCAAGTTCATCGAGCAGCTCCTGGGGCGTGTCGGCCGCGATATTGGCGACGCCATAAAACTCGTTGCCCAATCGTTTCAATGAATCAAACAGGTACGTCTGATCGAAGGCCTGGAATGACCCGGAAACAACGGCACCTCCGGCAATTGGATACCGGTGAAACGCCGTTGAGTAATCGTCAACTGTGAACGGGTCAGGCAGATAGCCGTTGTTTTCTACTAACGGAAAGTTGGGGTCGATGATGTGAAAATGAGAATCAAATAATTTCATAATCAATGGGCTGTTTCCTGTTGTTTTAACCTTTAACAACGTTTATGGCTGATTTACACACCTGACTGCTGTCTGTACCTGCCTTATTACACTTTCTTAACCGAAAATGCTCCAAAAGGTCGGCATACAGTTATCTACCAAATTCTGTATATTGAACTGACGGTTCGCGTAAAACAGGTTAACCCAACACGACAAACTATGAAAGACGGCTTTGTTTATTCGATACACCGGCGAGAGGTGTCTTATAGGCTCAAGCGGCAAATCGTAGCCGAATATCGGTTAGAGTTGGCGCAAACCACTGGATTAACGAAATTGTGGATACGCTGGAAACGACGAGTCGCGTTAGAAATCAGGTATAATCAGCTGTTATTTTCGACAAACCTACAGGTCGCCTATTAGCGTAGTGGGGATTCAAAAAGGGAGCCTATCCAGCGGGAAGAGCAGCAACCTGAACGTATATGGCTAAATACGCCAAATTTTCGCTCGGAAGTCGTCAATAAAAACAAAGAGTAACAGGAGTTAATTAAGGAGAGTCATCCTGAAAACGGTCGTTTGAGCAACTGGCTAGTGTTCAATAACCATTGCCTGTACTTTCCCGTCTTCAAAGGTGTACTGGGTCACCTGGCCGTCGCTCAGAACCTGCCCCGTCAGGTCTTTGATAACCTGACGAACGCCTACCGCAATTTCGCCGTCAGGCCTTGCCCGAAAAGAAACCGGTGTTACGGTGGGATCGATTTGCTGCCACTGGCGGAGCCAATAGGCCCGTACCTCGTCGTGACCCGATACATAGCCCCCTTCCCACCCATTCGGCCAAGCCACATCGGTGTGCATATGGGCTAATACGGCATCAATCTGGCGCGCATTAAAATCTTGATAGAGCTGGCTAAGAACTGGCTGATAGTCCATGATTTTACGAGTAGCTTTTAGTCCATTTTGGATAAGCCAAAGCTAAGCGGGATTCACCAGGGTCGGGCGTCAGCAGCAGTTGAGATTTTGTCAGAATTTCTTGAGAGAACGACGATTGACCGATTATAGCGGTGTTACTCTGTGGCTGGGCGAAACAGTTTACGTGTTAACTTCTGCCAGCGAGAAGGGGGCTGAATCAGCACTATTCCACCTGCTGTAATTGTGCGCATTCGAGCCGAGCCATAAACCGTAAGGTTATTGACCGCTATCGACCTGTCGAGGGGCGATACCTCAATGGTAGTTTGCCCTGATGATTGGTGACTGGGCGTTCGTGCCTTCACCGTAAATTCAGTTGCTTGTTTTTGAATGGGGACTAACACCGTGAAGGCACCGCTACTATCAGCCTGAGCTGGCCACGAACTGCCTGCTCCTGAAATGTGCAGATAAGCCTTTGGGACAGCCAATAAGTTGCCGCTTGAATCCCGTTGTACCACATTACCGGTAATTTTACACATGGTTGGGCCGGTGATACGTGGGGAAATCTCCTTGACAGTAAAGGAGGGTCTGGTTGTAGCAGGGTGCACCAGGGCCGTTCGTGCTGAATGGTTACTTTTATTTGTTTGAGCCCGTGCCGTTTGCCAGCTGAGCAGACTCATGGTGAGCAAGCTTACCCAGCGCGGCCAAAATGAAGTGGCACCCGACTGGATTGGCGGTAAGGATCGGTTTAGTTGTTCCGTACGGAAACGCCCACAGGAGCTTGTCAAAGGCTGACTAAGTACCCTGATTAGCTGCTGATCCGTGAGGCTGGTATAGTCAACCACTGTTTTCTGGCAACTAGCACAAAACCTACCCTGCTCAGTAGGGGTCATGTCAGCCCACTGTTCCTGGCAAGGTTGTGGAATCTGAATAGTAAGGCTGCGCATACGTATTGTCGTTGAAGAGCTGTCCTATGTTACTCAACCTGAAAGAATCGACACCGTTATCTCATACTGATCTTCTGATGTAATCACAACTCCCGAAATACCCAACTCAATACGTCTTGGCCATGTCGTCGGGGATGGCGAGGATGAAGTCGGCTAGTTGTTTGTTGTCGGCTTTGGGGTGTTCAATGTCAGGAAGTTCGACGGTGGAGATGGTCACGATTTTCAGGTCGGGGCGCTGCTTGCGAAGGTACCAGACGATTCCCTCGAAGTTTTTGGAGTGGTAGTCGCCGTTGAAGTGGAGCAGCGTCTGACCGGCCTTCAGGTTTTGCAAGATGAAATGAGCCATGGTCGCGTCTTTGATGGCCTGCGCCCGGGCAAAATTGGCCGATACGTCAGCATTGCCGCCGTGCGGATTAGCGGTCTGGCTGTCGCTCGAGTGACCGCCCATCATCTCAAGCATACCTTTATACCCCGGCAGCGTCAGATCGACCGTGATGGGCAGCGTGGCTATCTGGCCTTTGGCTTCGGCAGACAACGTATCCAGCGCCGTCAGCCCCTTGCGGGCAACCAGGCTGGCGTATTTACGCGGTACGTTGGTGGCTACAAAGGGCACTTTGTTTTCCCGGGCCAGATCGACAAGGGGCTTGTAATCCGTGTTAAAATTTGGCCAGAGCCGGGCCTGGGTGGCAAACTCCTTGTCGGTAGTGCGGCCGTCTACGTAGTCCGTCAGTGCCTGCTGATTGTCGGCTTCGAACATTTCGGCACCCAGCACCAGTGCTCCTTTCTTCTCTTGTTGCAAACTTTTGGTTAATTGCAGCTCCAGCCAGTGGCACAGGGCGTTGTTGTGCAATTCGCCGAACAGGACAACGTCGGCACTGGCGGCCTGCTGGGCAAGTTTATGGTACGTTGCGGCTTTCAGACTGGCCGTGTAAAGCTGGTAGGCTGGTTTGTCGGGTTGAAAGGCAAAACCGATAAAGCAGAGGAAAAGAAGGGCCGCGCGCATGGGATGGGGAGTGTATCGCTGTAACCAATCCGATTCAGGATTAGTTACCCGTTTGAGTTTACCTGTCGAAATTACGGTATGACGCTCTTAGAAACCCTACGTCAGTTTTCATTTTTTGCGTTCGTGCCCGACGAGCAACTGCAGTGGTTACTGGACCAGGCGCAGGAAGGGCGTTATCCGGCCAATCATATACTGACCAAACCCGGTGAGCCGGTCGATTATTTGACGCTGGTTCTGGAGGGAGTTATCGTCATTGACGCCGGTCAGCCCGGTCACGACGATGACCTGATTACGTACGGCCCTTATTCGGTGATGGGGGTGTTGCCCTTTTCGCGCATGAAGCAGTCGTCCAATCGCGTGATTGTTGAACAGCCTGCTTACGTAGTACGTCTCCACCGCGACCAGTTCCGGGCGATGACACAGACCTGCTACGAACTGACGGAAGCCCTGGTTCAGCAGATGACCAGCCGCGTGCGGGAAATTACCCGGCAAACGCAGCTGGAGGATAAAATGGCCTCGCTGGGCCGACTCTCGGCTGGGCTGGCTCACGAACTGAATAATCCCGTCGCGGCCGTGGCCCGCTCGGCCGAAACGTTGCGGGATTACCGATGCGTTGCGCCGGATGTGTTCAAAGCGCTGATGCACCTGAATCTGAGCGATGCGCAGGTGGACGTAATCAGCAACTTATTCCAGCAAAAAATCAATCAGACCGATCGGAAGTCGCTGTCAATGCTGGAGCGAAGCAGCCTGGAAGACGACCTGCTGGACTGGCTCGACGAACACGAACTGGGTGATGACGAATCCGGCGCGTCGATGGACATTGTTGGACCACTGGCGGAGTACGGTTTCTGCGTTGATGAACTTGATACGTTGCTGGAGCAGATTGGTGACGAAAACCTGCCCGGAAGTATTCGCTGGCTGGTTGACAATCTCATGACCGAGCGGCTGGTGAACGATATTGGTCACGCGTCGGAGCGAATTGCTACGCTGGTTACGTCGATCAAGAATTACACCCACATGGACCGGAGTTCGGGTCGGGATGCCTTCCGGCTGGCCGACGGTATTCAAAATACACTGACGCTGCTCGGCCATAAGCTTAAGAGCAAACACATACAGCTGACGGTCGATTTTCCGGACAACCTGCCAACGGTCTGCGGGCGGCAGGGAGAACTCAACCAGGTCTGGACCAACCTGATCGATAACGCCATCGACGCCATGAACGATGGCGGCTCGCTTACGATCAGCAGCGAAGTAGATCGGCACGGTGACGACGAGGAATTTCTGCTGACGAAAATAATAGATAACGGCAGCGGCATTCCCGAGGGTATTCGGGATAAGCTGTTCGAGCCGTTCTTCACGACCAAAGAAATTGGGAAAGGGACCGGGCTGGGACTCGATATCGTACGCGGTATCGTGAAACAGCACAACGGATCCATTAAATTTGAATCAGAGCCGGGCCGGACGGAGTTCAGCGTGTGCCTGCCAACCAACTAGCCCTTTATGAAACTCCCGATCATTTTTGCCATTGACGATGACCCGCAGGTGTTGCAGGCCATTCAGCACGATCTGCGCCAGCATTACCGCAAACAATACCGGATTCTTTGCACCGAATCGGCGCAGGAGGCCTTGGATGCCTTACCTGATCTGGCGCGGAAGAAGGAACAGGTCGCTCTGTTCCTGTCCGATCAGCGGATGCCGGGTATGACGGGCGTCGACTTTCTGTCCAAAGCCAAAAAGCTGTTTCCTACTGCCAAGCGGGCGCTACTAACGGCCTACTCGGATACCGAAGCCGCCATCCGGGCCATCAATGAGGTACAGCTGGATTATTATATCGGCAAGCCCTGGAATCCACCCGAAGAAAAGCTGTATCCGGTGCTCGATGACCTGCTAAGTGACTGGCAATCGACGTATCGACCCAGCTTTGAGGGCCTGCAACTGGTTGGTTATCAGTTTTCGCCCCAGTCGCACGAGTTAAAGGATTTTCTGGCTGGTAATCTGTTTCCGTACCAATGGCTCGACATCGAAAGTGATCCAAAGGCCGAAGGACTGCTTAATCAGAACGGCCTCGGTCGGGACGACCTGCCCATGGTTTCCTTTGCCGACGGAACCGTACTAACGCAACCGAGTTTAAGCGACTTGGGCAGTAAACTTGGTCTACAACCCAAAGCGACGGCGGAATTATATGATCTGGCCATCGTTGGGGCGGGACCGGCCGGGCTGGCAGCCGCGGTATATGGCGGATCGGAGGGGTTGAAAACTATTCTGATCGACAGACGGGCACCGGGTGGACAGGCCGGGACCAGTTCCCGAATCGAAAACTACCTGGGCTTCCCGAACGGGTTGAGCGGGGCCGATCTGACGCGTCGGGCCATTTCGCAGGCAACCCGCTTTGGCGTCGAGTTTCTGGCTCCGCAGGAAGTAGTTTCCATTACGTCCAGCGGACAGTATAAAACGGTCAATATGGCCGATGGCAGTAAGCTGGTGACGCGAGCCGTTATTCTGAGCACGGGGGTATCGTACCGGCAGCTGGAAAACGAAAGCCTCCAGAAATTTACCGGGGCGGGGGTATACTACGGGGCAGCCACTACCGAAGCCTACGCCTTCAAGAGTAAGCCCGGCTACGTTGTCGGGGGGGGCAACTA
>Ga0265780_10007144_pt1 | contig 13749 bp, 5 predicted proteins | sample P1T30metagenome_FD_192432 | JGI IMG/M metagenome (GOLD analysis project Ga0265780, IMG submission 192432) | Plant litter microbial communities from East Loma Ridge, Irvine, California - P1 T30 | ecosystem: Environmental > Terrestrial > Plant litter > Unclassified | place: USA: California... | reverse complement strand
CTGCAGCTGCAAGCGGCGGCTCTTAAGGTTTTCCCTGATCGAACGTGGCAGTCGTTCGGCCAGCACCGCCAGACGCTGGCGCAGGAACATCAGCGTGCGCCCTGGGTGTTGCGCGGCCAGCCGGCTTTCCAGATGGCTCATGCGCACTTGGCGCTTGTGCATCTGCTGCTCGAAAGCTCGGCGCATGCGCATGTCCAGGTCATCCAATCGCTGCGCGCGCTGACGCAGGCGCTCGCCGGGGTGGCGTAGGCGGCGTGAGATGCCGTCCAGACGCAGTTGCTCGCGCATGAGTCGGTCTTGCATACGGCTGATAAGACGACGTTGCAGGCTGTCGACCCGGCGATGCAAGTCGCTTGAATCCGGGGCCAGCAATTCTGCGGCAGCCGAGGGCGTGGGTGCGCGAACGTCGGCGACGAAGTCACTGATCGAAACATCTGTTTCGTGCCCCACCGCACTGACGATGGGCGTCACGCAGGCGTCGATGGCGCGGGCGACAGCCTCCTCGTTGAAACACCACAGGTCTTCAAGCGAACCGCCACCGCGCGCGAGAATCAATGCATCGAAACCGCGCCCGTCCGCCAGTTGCAAGGCCCGCACGATCTGGCCGATGGCCTCGCGCCCTTGGACAGCGGTAGGGATCAACGTGAGCTCGACCCGGGGCGCGCGACGCCGAAACACGCTGATGATGTCGCGGATCACCGCACCGGTCGGCGAACTGATGATGCCGATGCGTTTGGGGTGCAGCGGCAGGGCCACTTTACGTTCGGCGCTGAACAGGCCTTCGGCGTTGAGCTTTTCCTTCAGTGCATCGAAGGCCAGGCGTAGCGCGCCGTCACCGGCAGGCTCAACCGTGTCGAGTATCAGTTGATAGTCGCCGCGACCTTCGAACAGCGAAACCTTGCCGCGGACCTTGACCGCCAGGCCGTCCTTGAGTGCCTGACGCACCCTCGCCGCGTTGCTGCGAAACAGCGCGCAACGCACCTGGGCGCCGGAGTCCTTGAGGGTGAAGTAAACGTGCCCGGAGGCGGGCCGAGAGAGGTTGGAAATCTCGCCCTCAACCCAGATGCTGGAAAACACATCCTCCAGCAGCACGCGTGCGCGGCCGTTGAGCTGGCTGACAGTCAGGACGTCCCGGTCGAGGCCGAGTCTTGCGAAAGGGTCTTTGATCATGCGGGCATCATAAAGGCATTGGGGCACGGCTCACCAGATGAGATCGTGGGAGGCGCACCGCCTGGCGGCGATACTTGACGTCACCGACAGCGAGATTAAGCTGCCGCCCCCCGAATACTCGTCAGACAGGCCCTCCATGGACACCCAAAGCATCATTGTCCCGCAAATCTCCAGCTTTCCTGCGCACGAAGCGAAGGCGCGGGCGATCCTGCGCTGGCTGGTGAAGCTGAACGTGGTAGAGGAGTCGCTGACGACTTGCGGTCGCAGCTTCAACCGCATGGCCTACGCGATTGCCCCTGGTGCGCGGCGCGTTGTCGAAAACCCGGATGCACTGCCTTTTGGTCAGCCGGTCAACGGCCTGGAGATCGTCCTCAAGCGCTGCATCTACACGCCGCAGCAAGGCTTTAAAGAGGAAGCAGGCTGCCCGGAATGCCGGCGTGAGATCGGCGAAGCGCTGTTCGACAGCCTCGAAGACTGGATGCCGGGCCACACCGATAACTTCATGTGCCCCGAGTGCCGGCATGAGGACGACATCAACGGGTTTCTGTTCCTTGAGCCGTGCGGGTTCTCGAACCTGGGATTCATCTTCAACAACTGGCTGGATGCGGGTTTTAAAAGCAGTTTTATCGAGGCGTTTGCCGAGCGCATGGACCGTCCGGTGTCCCACGTCAAAGTCAGGATGTAACCATCGCCGCCGTTTTTGGGCGCAGTTATCTGGCTCATTAATTAAATAGGCTGATCTTTACATTGAGATAGTGCAGGTGTCTGGGTACAATGGCGCGCTTCCATTTTCCCGCTCGGGAGCCCAGCGATGCTGCGTATAAGCCAAGAAGCCCTTACATTCGACGACATTCTCCTTGTGCCCGGTTATTCCGAGGTGCTTCCCAACGAAGTCAGTCTGAAAACCCGACTGACCCGTGGCATCGAACTCAACATCCCTCTCGTTTCCGCCGCTATGGACACCGTCACTGAAGCCCGTCTGGCAATCGCCATGGCTCAGGAAGGCGGCATCGGCATCATCCACAAGAACATGACCGTCGAGCAGCAAGCTGCCGAAGTGCGCAAGGTCAAGAAGTTCGAAGCGGGTGTGGTCAAGGATCCGATCACCATCGAGGCTGACGCCACCGTTCGCGACCTGTTCGAACTGACCCGTCAACACAACATCTCCGGCGTTCCAGTCCTGCACGACGGCGAGCTCGTCGGCATCGTGACCTCTCGCGACGTTCGCTTTGAAACCCGCCTCGACATCCCTGTTCGCGAAGTGATGACGCCCAAAGAGCGTCTGGTCACCGTTCGTGAAGGCGCTGACAAATACGAAGTGCGCGACCTGCTGCACAAACACCGCCTCGAGAAAGTCCTGATCGTCGACGACAAGTTCGCGCTGAAAGGCATGATGACCGTCAAGGACATCGAGAAATCCAAAGCCTGGCCGCTGGCGAGCAAAGACGATCAGGGTCGTCTGCGCGTTGGCGCTGCGGTCGGCACCGGTAAAGACACCGGCGAGCGTGTCAGTGCGCTGGTTGCTGCAGGCGTAGACGTCATCGTCGTCGACACCGCGCACGGCCACTCCAAAGGCGTTATCGACCGTGTTCGCTGGGTCAAGCAAACCTTCCCCGACGTTCAGGTCATTGGCGGCAACATCGCCACCGGCGCCGCTGCACGCGCACTGGTCGAAGCAGGCGCTGACGGCGTCAAGGTCGGCATCGGTCCTGGCTCCATCTGCACCACCCGTATCGTCGCCGGTGTGGGCGTGCCGCAAATCAGCGCCATCGCCAACGTGGCTTCGGCACTCGAAGGCACTGACGTTCCCCTGATCGCCGACGGCGGCATCCGCTTTTCGGGTGACCTGTCCAAAGCCATCGTTGCCGGCGCGTACTGCGTAATGATGGGCTCGATGTTTGCCGGTACCGAAGAAGCACCGGGCGAGATCGAGCTGTTCCAGGGCCGTTCGTACAAGGCCTATCGCGGCATGGGTTCGCTGGGCGCCATGTCCCAGGCCCAGGGCTCGTCTGACCGTTACTTCCAGGACTCGTCCGACGGCGCGGAAAAACTCGTGCCGGAAGGTATCGAAGGCCGCGTTGCGTACAAGGGCTCGCTGACTGCCATCGTTCACCAGTTGATGGGCGGTCTGCGCTCTTCCATGGGGTACACCGGCAGCGCCGACATCCACGAAATGCGTACCAAGCCTGAATTCGTACGCATCACCGGTGCCGGCATGGCCGAGTCTCACGTCCATGACGTGCAGATCACCAAGGAAGCGCCGAACTACCGGGTCGGCTGACGCCTCCAGCGGCAAGTTGATAGTTATTAGCTACAAGCGATCTGTAGCGGCACTGCCTTTCGGGCTGCCGCTACGGATATGCGGCCCCCAACACCTTGCAGCTTGAAGCTTGAGGCTTGAAGCTGCTCTATCTAGAGTCCTCTCATGGCCCTCGACATTCACGCCCACCGCATCCTGATTCTGGACTTCGGTTCCCAGTACACCCAGCTGATCGCCCGCCGCGTTCGCGAAATCGGCGTGTACTGCGAACTGCACCCGTTCGACATGTCGGATGAAGCGATACGCGAATTCGCGCCGAAAGGCATCATCCTCGCCGGCGGCCCCGAGTCCGTCCACGTGGCCGACAGCCCGCGCGCGCCGCAGGCGGTGTTCGACCTCAATGTGCCGATCTTCGGCATCTGCTATGGCATGCAAACCATGGCCGAGCAGCTCGGTGGCCGCGTTGCCGGTTCCGAGTTGCGTGAATTCGGTTATGCCCGTGTCGACATCGTCGGGAAGAGCCGCGTGCTGGATGGCATCGAAGACCACGTCGACGCCGATGGCGTTTTCGGTCTCGACGTGTGGATGAGCCACGGCGACAAAGTCACCGACATTCCTGAAGGCTTCCACGTGCTGGCCAGCACCCCGAGCTGCCCGATCGCCGGCATGGCCGACGACACCCGCGGCTACTACGGCGTGCAGTTCCACCCGGAAGTGACCCACACCAAGCAGGGCGGTCGCATCCTCTCGCGCTTCATCCTCGACATCTGCGGTTGCGAAGCGCTGTGGACCCCGTCGAAGATCGCCGAGGACGCCATCGCCCAGGTTCGCGCACAGGTCGGCACCGACAACGTGCTGCTGGGCTTGTCGGGCGGCGTCGACTCCTCTGTGGTTGCCGCGCTGCTGCACAAAGCCATCGGCGACCAGCTGACCTGCGTCTTCGTCGACAACGGCCTGCTGCGCCTGCACGAAGGCGAGCAAGTCATGGCTATGTTCGCCGAGAACATGGGCGTCAAGGTGATCCGCGCCAACGCCGAGGACCAGTTCCTCAACAACCTGGCCGGCGAAAGCGATCCCGAGAAGAAGCGCAAGATCATCGGGCGCACCTTCATCGACGTTTTTGACGCCGAGTCGAACAAGCTCGACAACATCAAGTACCTGGCCCAAGGCACCATCTACCCCGACGTGATCGAGTCCGCTGGCGCCAAGAGCGGCAAGGCCCACGTCATCAAGTCACACCACAACGTGGGTGGCCTGCCGGAAGAGATGAACCTGAAACTGGTCGAGCCACTGCGCGAACTGTTCAAGGACGAAGTCCGTCGTCTGGGCCTGGAACTGGGCCTGCCGTACGACATGGTCTACCGCCACCCATTCCCGGGCCCGGGCCTGGGCGTGCGCATTCTGGGTGAAGTGAAGAAGGAATACGCCGACCTGCTGCGTCGCGCCGACCACATCTTCATCGAAGAACTGCGCAAAGCCGACTGGTACCACAAAGTCAGCCAGGCATTCGTCGTGTTCCAGCCGGTCAAATCGGTTGGCGTGGTCGGCGACGGTCGCCGCTACGCCTGGGTCGTTGCCCTGCGTGCTGTAGAAACCATCGACTTCATGACCGCACGTTGGGCGCACCTGCCTTACGAGCTGCTGGAAACGGTGAGCGGCCGGATCATCAACGAGATCGAGGGCATTTCCCGCGTGACTTATGACGTGTCGAGCAAGCCGCCTGCGACGATTGAGTGGGAATGATTGGACGTCCGGCATTGTCCGGCACGATGTAGCAATAAATGCCCTGGAGCCCGCGTAATTGCGGGCTTTTTGGGTCTGGCAAATTCTGGCAGCTTTGTGCATCGCCAAGCGCCGTGTATATGTGGCATGGTACTGGGCATTGACTGAGCCAAATGCCATGCTTGTGTTTGATACCATCCGGTCTCTGCCCGGGAGGGCATGGTATCAAGTCTCACCATTCACCCGGTTTCATTGGGTTTATTGCGATTCTTTGGTGCATTTACGAGCATGGTATTTTTTGAACGGAATCCGCGAGCCCCATGCTGATCTATACCAAGCTGCTTAGCCTCAAATCGAAAGAAAACTCTACAAGGTGAACGACCGCGACGGGCTGTACGTGGCCGTCACTGCTGCCGGTTCCATCTCGTTGCGCTAAAACTACTCAATTCAACGGCCGTCAGGAAACCATTACGTCCGGTCGTTATGGCGTGAGTGGTATAACACTTGCGGGGGGGCCACGCAGGTATACGCAAGAATCGCGGATTTCTCATGCGTAATCTAGCGTGTCTATACGTAAAAATACTTAAATGGTTTAGCTTTTAGTGGTCGCACAGATACGCATCCGTATGCGTCTAACCGAATGGCAAGATGTGTGTTGTGGCCCACGAGCTTCGCTTGAGCCCCCCAACATCCTTCGCCTCGGGCTCAGCGGACGGTCTTGCTTTGCAAGGCCTGCCGTCGGCTACCGCGATAGAATGCAAAAAATAGAAAAGGAGGAAAACCGAAAGCGGCAACGCCGCGTCGTGAGACCCTATTGATTTGGTACTGGGTGTCAGGCTGGGTGGTCTATAACTCAGAAGAATGCAGATTCTGCGAGAGCGATCCTTCCCCGCCACCTCTCATACCGTCGTATAAACGCGCCAGCAAGGTCGGGTGTGGCCTGCGCTCTTAGCGGACTTGTTTTAGGTCGATGGCGACGCAGCATCGATAAGCCTCTAGCTCACGAAGAATGCGGTCATAGTGTCATGCATATTGATTCGGAAGCAGTGCTAAATCATGCACTGGCGGTTTCAAAAGGTGAAGAAGGATAAATCTGGGCGCTTGGTTTATAAGCCGCGATTGATTGGTGTTATATTAAGCTGAAGCTTTGCTGATGGAGGAGACAGCCATCTACACGGGGCTATTGCGGTTTTGGAAATTAAGTTCGCCCTTTCATAAGGAATTAGATAGTGGCCTTAGTTCTTTTAGATGATTTGCCAACAATAGACGATAAGCTGGGCTGGGCTAGCGAAATAGAGCGTTTAACAGCAAGAGTTGAAAACTGCCCGACACCACATGTACTGGGTATCCATGGTGACTGGGGTGCAGGTAAGACGAGCTTCATGCGCCAAATGCAATACGAGCTTGGAGGTGAAGCTGAACCAGGAGTTGTTCGTAACTTAAATAATAATGGAAATGTCAAAGAGAGTGAGGCGGTTGTTACTATTTGGTTTGATGCATGGCGTTATCAGCATGAAAGTAGCCCGATAGTTGCACTGCTACACGAAATGCGGCGTCAGTTTTCAACGATGAAGCAGGTCGTAGCGAAATTTGAGAAGCTGAGTACTGTTGCTCTCCAATATACTCTAGATGGTTTGGCTGGAATTGGAAAGGTTATTGGGTATGAGGCGATTCCCAATGCCGAGAAAATCAAAAGTATTGGAGAAGCTTGGGAGAAAAGCAACTACTACCAAGTTGGTCACACCGACTCTCTGCGGAAACACTTGCATGATACTATCGTGGCGCTTTTGCCGGATGGCGAAAATACAAGAGTAGTGGTTTTTATCGATGATTTGGATCGATGTAATCCTAAGTCGGCTTTCAAGTTATTGGAAGGTCTAAAGATATATCTAAATATACCTAATTGCGTGTTTGTTTTGGGTATGAACGAAAATATACTAATCGATGCTGTAAAAGAAGAGATATCTGCTCCCTCTGATGCAAGCAGCGGCGATGTCCATCTTCGAGCAAGTCATTATCTGGAGAAAATTTGTACTGATGTTTATAGGTTGCCTCTTCCCCGCACAAGCTCAGAGTTTTTTCTGAAAATGTTAAACTCGAATCCCGACCAAGTAGAGGCGGCGCAGACATTTACGTTGGCTGTGGGAAATACCGTATGTCTTCCGCCAAACCTACGTCGGCTTAAAGCGCTCGCGAATCAATGGCAAAGATTTGCGGGGTGCGTACCATACCCTGTAGGAATTGAGCAGCAAAAAATTTGGGCTGTCCGGGTGCTGATTGCTTCCTATATTCATCAGTTTCATCGAGATTTGTGGGAGCGTTGGCATTTTGATGCTGATTTCTGGAATGAGTGTATTGCATGGTGTTGCGGGGAACGCAGCCAAAACGCAAGCGGCGATAATACCTCTCCTAGCTGGGCTGTAGCGTTGAAGCTCACTTCTAGGATTCAGGTGGGTGATGGCAATACTCGGCCAGCTTGGGCAGTGCAGTATCCTAACCCTGGAGATATAAACTTATTCTGGATAGATGAACTGGTCAGGGAATATAGAGATCATTTACTTTCTGTGGACTTCCTACCTCTACTGGAGGGCCGTCAGGCCATGAGTGGCGCCTAATGGATACTCGCGAAACACTTGAGATGAAAATCTGGAAAGATCCACAGCTTCGGTCTTACTTGGGCGAGGTTCGTCGTACGTGTGGGGTTGTCGAAACTCTTGCGCTCCCTTCGCTTAGAGATCTTCCAGCTATAAAAATAGAAACACTTTTTGTACCACCTTTATTATGCGCTACTCAGGTGAATGCAGATGACGATCCGGAAGAGTGGCCCGCAGGCCGTAATTTATTCTCAGAGTTACAAGAGTTTAGGCAGATTGTAGTTTTGGGCGACCCAGGTGGCGGAAAGACTACTCTTAGCAATTGGCTGGCATGGCGTTTAGCATCAGGATCGTCTGCTCCGTTACCGTCAGTTTTAGAAGACAAATTACCGTTCCCCTGCATATTAAGGGACATGCCTGTTGAATGTTTCGAGCGTGGTTTTTCAGTAGCGGATTTGGCTGTTGCTGTAGTAAGTAAGCTTCTAGGAAATAGTAAGGCTGTACAGTTATCGGTGCTAATTAGGCGCTGGGTTGAGGAAGGGAACTACGTTTTAATCCTCGATGGTGTTGACGAAGTGTCAGTTTCGCGGCGGCAAATAATTGCGTCGTGGATTCGAGAGGCAAATCGGCAGAATGCGGTTGTTTTGGCCACTTCTAGGGTGGTCGGATATGACGATTATACAGTTGATTCTGAAAGTGTTTCTGTTGAACAGTCAAGCGGCGAGTCTCCGGTTAATTTAGACCGGCCCCGTATCAGCGCGTTAAAACGTCCCAGAAGCTCGCAGTTTAACACCGTAAATAGCACGTCTATAAAGGGGGGGGAGTGGGCGAAGCTTCGTTACCTCATGCCTTTTAATAGCATTCAAATTGCCGACTTCTCTCGCAATTGGTATAGCCAGCGTTGTGTAAGTGAACTTGAAGCAAAGCAGAGAGCATCTGACCTGCTAACTTCTCTGGCGCAGTCTGAAATTACCGCCAAGCTTGCAAGAACGCCAAATTTGTTAAGTTTGATGGCGATCGTCCATAGAGAACGTGCGCATTTGCCAGATGGAAAGGCCTTGCTTTATGATGAAATTGTTAATGCTTATTTGAATACTATCGATAGCCAGCGACGAATTGGTGAGGAAATAACATTATCTCAATTTGGCTGGAAAGAGAAAAAATCTTGGCTGGCATATATTGGATTTAAATTGCAGGAGTCTAGGGACTGGAGCTCTTCCACCGCCGGAATTTTAGCATCTGAAGAGCAAGTGATTGAGTGGCTAGAGGTAGCCATTAAACAGAATCAGATAGAGGGCTATAAACCTGTTGCTAAAGAGTTCTTGAGCTGGGTTGCAAGGCGAAGCGGTCTTTTGCTACCTCGCGGAGAGGATAGATATGCATTTGTTCATTTGAGCTTTCAAGAGTATTTCTGCGCGTATTACCTAGCTGACTGTATAGTAAAACCTGCGTTCGTAACAAATAAAATTACATCGAATTCGTCAGTGACGAAAGAAAAAGTTTCAAAGTGGGGGGAGCATCCTTCATGGCTTGAAACCTATATTTTTTTATTCGAGTCTCTTTCAGCCGAACATGGATTCGACTGGGTAGAAACTTTATTGGAAATTGTCTTTGTAAGTGGTGCTGGAGTTACTTTAGCAAATCTAGCTGCAAGGCTTGTTAAGAATAAACATGTTAAGCTGCCTTCAGAAGCACGGGACATTTTAGCTATGGGCTGTGTTCCGGCAGTCTATAGCGAATCGGACTATAAGAGCTCTCCTGATTCCGAGATTTTCCGGATATTACTAGAGGCGGGTTATGCGGCATTTGTTTCGGAGGGAGATACTCTGAAACAGTTTGCGTCAGGTGGTCTGTCCGCGGCAAAAGTTCGTATTTTAGTCGCTGCAGATGGTGCGGTTTTAGATGCAAATAGTCTTTCGGGTTTTAAAAATCTGATAGCTTTGTCAGTGGTCGATAGCTCTATTGACTTGGTCGGGTTGAATAGGACTACTGCCCTTAAATATCTGCGGTTGCGAGACTCTGATGTAAGCGGGTTTAACGAGGTGCAGTATTTTAAAAATATTGTATCTTTTGAGTTGCGTAGAGTTGATGTAGAAAATCTAACTCCTCTTGCATCATTAAAAAAACTTCGAGTTATAGAAGTGGCGGATATACCCGTTGTGGATATCTCTCCATTGGCGGGTTTGAAGGATATTACATATATTGAGATTTCTGGGCTTGATGTGGTTGATTTAAGTTCGCTAGGAATTTTAGCAAAAATTGACACTGTTTACCTGAGCGATCTGCCTGCAACTTCTATCGATTTTGTTGGTAAGCTGAAACGCTTGGAGGGTATATCCATAAGTAATATGTCAATAAATGATTTTGGTTTGTTTTCAGGTTGTAAAAAGCTTGAGTCTCTAGATTTTACGGACATGGATTATGTGGATCTTACTCCGTTTGCTGGTCTCCCTAAGCTAGAGACCGTCTTTTTAACAGATATTAGAAAAGTTGATATTTCCCCTGCTGGTAGTATGAAAAGCCTCGGTTTGTTTATGGTCGAGAAAATATTGATAGACGATATTTCAGTGCTTTCAAAATGTAAAAGCCTAGTAAATGTGTATCTAAATAAGGTTGATCTTGTAAGCTTTTCTTCTCTAGCGACGCTGAAACAACTTCGCGCGCTTACTCTTAGGAAGATGCCGATTGTAGCGGACTTAAAGATTCTGCGTGGTTTCAAGCGGTTGGAGTATTTGGATTTGCGAGAGACGGATGCTTGTAACGTCTCGGTTCTTGCTAAAATGAAAGCTCCATTTACCATGCGTATTTCAACTAATCATAATTTTGATATTGGCTTTCTTTTGGCAAGAGAAGGTTTTGATATCAAAATAGAGGAGCTGGAAATTGACTAAAGGTTAATTTTCGTTGTTATGGGTAAGTTGGTTGCTATTGGGTAGGGTGAAGCCGGGTATCGACCATGTACTCTGCTAAAAACCGAGGGAGTAGGAGGGTCTATTCTGTTTTATGCAGCTGAGGTCCTAAACAAGGGGAATCGATTATGGGGTGAGCAAAGTGTTGGCTAATGAGGCTCCCTCGTTGAGAATGTTATGAATAAATTATTTAAGGTGTTTCATGGTGCTTTACCTTTGTTTCTAAGGTCCCTATTTTAAAGGGGTTTAAGTGGCTATTGATGGTCGAGTGGCAATCGCGCTTTGATCTAACGCTTCACAGGCCCGGATCTAAAAGCCGAGTGAGACCACCCGCGTCGCACTCGGCTTTTTGCGTTTAAGCCTCAACGCACCACGTCATCCCCATCAACTCCAACGACAACGACAAATCGCCAAGCGAATCGAACCGGCGCCCACTCACCCGTGGCCATTTTGGCCGATCGATGAAAACCCTCTTGCCCTCGCGTTTGATCTCCGTCCGGACAGCGGCCCCTTCATTGCTGCGGTGTACAAGCGTCAGTCGTTTGCCCTCTGCTTCAACAGTGAACATGCCCGCGCGGGTGAGTTTGTTCTCAAGGTTGAGATCGGGTTTTACCGCTTCGCGAAGGTATTGCAGGCGCAGATCGCTCTTAACGATGCCTGCAGTGCGGCCCATTGAGTTGGACATCTCGACGCCCGGGTCGGGGGTAATGGCCGGTGACTCGATGGCATGCGCATCTTCAACACGCAAGCCAAAAGCTCCTTCCAGTTCAGCCATACCGGGCACACCCATGTAGGTGTTGGCGTGGGAGTTGCCGACCAGTGCTACCCAATTCATCCCGTTTCGCGCCGCCCGGTCTGTATCGATGACGCCTTTGGCGTAGTAATTCATCATCTTCTGACGGGCTGTTTGCTCGGCATCCGGCATGCCGTCTACGCGGTAGCTGGCCATGCAATCAATGGCCCTGATGCGAACCTGGTTTTCCCGAGCTGCTTTAAGGACTGCCATAAAGGTGTACTTGCCGGTGGGGTCAGTTCGATGGCCCTTGTCCAGCGCATGAACGTAATCTTCAAGCTCGGGCGACATCTTCCCGCTCCTGGAAAAAACATCCAGATCCGCCTGATGAAAGTCGGTCAGCAGGTGTTCCATGTAAAGGGTTCTCACCTTGAGCTTGGTCAGCAGTTGCATGTGTTCGATCAGGAATTGCTTGCTGCCTGCGTCGGCGTGGCTTTCGCCAATAATCAGCCCCGACGCGCGTTTGAACAGTCGCTTAAGGGTGGTCTTCAACGGAGCGTCGGGCGTCAGTGGTGGCAGCTCTGGACGCTGGGGTAATTCGAACGTGGAGAAGAACGCATCGGCGTCGTCACGGAGCAGACGCCGTATGCGTTTGAAGCCCTCATAAGGGTCTCGAGTGGCCAGCCCAAGGCCGCCGTAACGTTCGTCGACGAGTCGGCCTCCGGCCTGTGCGCCCTCCATAAGCGCTGCTCTTTGTGCAGGGGGTATTTCGTAGGGACTCGGCAAAGTGCCCGGTTGTTGAGCAACGCGGGCGCCACGCACGCCGGAGATTTTCCCCAGCACCTTGCCGCCGCCCTTGAGGGCCGAGACTGCAACAGGCTCCCAGGCACCGGCACTGTTCAGCTTAACGGGCAGGTTACGATAGAAGGAGTAAGGGTTCTCCGGATCAATGATGGCCCATGTTTTGAGTTCGTTGATGTAGCGCACGGCATAGGCCAGGTCATCGACCTCGATAAAGGTTTCGCCCTGTTCGGTCTGGTAAATGCCCTTCATGCGGCCTTCCGCGCTGGCAGGTGCAAAGCCATCCAACAGCATGTTGGTCTCGAAGGCAGCCAGCGTAGCCTGCCGGTCCAGAGGCTCTAGCTGTTCAGGTTCAGCGCCGGGCGACTCGATGAAAACACCAACCGGCTCATCAGTCCCGGCGTCAGGCGTCGGCTCGGGCTCGGTTCCCGGCTCAAGCACACCGTCCTCGGATTCAGCGCTGCCACCCAGGAAGAACGTGCTGTTGAATAGCACATCGATGCCCGCAGTCACCGCGCCGATGACGCCGGCCTTGCGTCGAGCCGTGCTCGCGCCATTCACCGCCTGATCGATATTAAGACCCATGTCAGCCAGCCCTGCGCCCACCGCCGCCAATGCTATCGGCCAGTCAACGGCAGCCAGTGCGCCTGACAGCTGCGAGATGCTTCGCAAATAGCCGATCCACAGCTGTTTGCGCAAGTCACCATTGGAATGCAGGGCCAGGCCGGCGTCGGCAAACATTCGTGCGCGGATGGAGTCGCGTAGATGGGTAAACGGATCGCCTGCTACCATTTGGCTGTGCTGATTGATCACGCCAGGCTGCGCCGCACCCCATGTCGTATAAAGCACGTCAAGACCATGGTAGAGCCCGATGTTTTGATCAGCCTCCCCATGGGCCGATAGAGGAAAATGGCCCATAAAGCGCGCGCGTCGCTCGGTGCGGTTGTTCTGCGTCAGCAGCCACCTGTGCAGTTCTTCAGGCGTGTCGAACGCATGAAATGCCTGCACCTCGCCGGGGGTATAGAGAATTTGTCGGCCATCGGCGGTTACGATGCGTAGGATGTCGCTGGCTTCATAACCGATGACGTCGAAAGTCCAGACGCCAACGGCGTGGCCGGCCGGCGCGCTCGCTTGTAACGCCGCGAGACTCGCCGGTACGGAGGGGGCGATGTTTGCGGCGGTAAGCACGGAGGCCAGGTCTTCATCGCTCAGCCAACCGGCTTGATGGTCTTGCAGGGCGCTGGCGAAATAGTTGGCCTTGGCCATGGTGCGAAAGTCATCGGCAAAGTCGCGCCAGAACGCGCTGAGTTTTGCATGAAAGCCGGACTTGAAATCGACAGCCCAGAAATCGCGCATGACTTGCGCGGGCAGCAGCCTCACCTCGTTACGTTCATCAAACACGTTGGCGGCGGCGCTGGCGGTGTAAAACCCGCTGAGCATCTGCAGGGTGTCGGCGTTGTCCTGATCTTGCGGGTCAAACCGGCTCATGACCAACTGCGGCAGGGTCATGGACTGATAGGGCGCATCGACATGCTGCCAGCCGCTGAACGAGCGCGAGCT
>Ga0265780_10007143_pt1 | contig 13749 bp, 12 predicted proteins | sample P1T30metagenome_FD_192432 | JGI IMG/M metagenome (GOLD analysis project Ga0265780, IMG submission 192432) | Plant litter microbial communities from East Loma Ridge, Irvine, California - P1 T30 | ecosystem: Environmental > Terrestrial > Plant litter > Unclassified | place: USA: California... | reverse complement strand
GAGAATTGTGTCGGCTATCATCTTTCATCCACGACATCTACTGGCACCAAGACGAGGCCGGTCATGTAGCACACAGGCAATCCTGTCTTCGAACGCTCCGTGAGCTCCGGCGTATGTCTGTTGAGATTGATCCAGCACTTGAGCACGATATCAAAGTGCTCTCAGTCGTGGTGGTGCACGGCTTAGAAGGGTTCGAATCTCGTGGGGACATGCCCCTTGCGCTTCCAATTCCTGATGACCCGGATCAAGTAGAGGGACCTGGGGTCTGGAATCGACTATCCGTATGCGGGAGTGGTAGCAAAAACATGCTATGGCTGCAGAACGAAGGATCCATTCGACAAGAAGAGGTTGACTCAAAGTTGACGGACGTCCTCTCCGAGAGACACATGTTTGACAAAAATTTGCTTAGAGAGCTCAGAAACTCCAAAAAGTGAAGGATCCAAGGAGATTGGTGGAGCGAGAAACTCTGAAAGATGAGAGAGATGCTGTTGAAAGTTTGGAGAACGTGGAGGATTTCCCGTGGAACATCCTCTCCTGGTCACTTCATTGGTGCCTTTTCGGCTGCAAACCCTGATCCGTCTTCGTCTAGCTCAACGATGTGCTACGCAGACGTTCAGTAGCTGAATAGAGTATCTAGTGGAAAGGAACTTTTCACACAGTTCCTTAGACATGACGAACTCAAGCATCTAGCTTGTTATCATCATTAAACAGGCGGACGAGTACTCGTCTTCGACATAAGTTGTCGGGAAGAGGGCGTCAGGGATCGCACGTTGCGTCCCAAGGCAAGCATTTTCGGAGTGTCGAGTGTGCTAAAGATCAGGTCGCAGCTTCTACAGTAACGTGGCTGGTGACTCCTCTCATTCCTCCTCTCTTCTCCCTTTTCCCCACGAACACGCCATTCGTGTTAACAGAGCTCCTACCGCCCCTGTCTTAGTGTTTGGTAAGTTCTCGATACCACCATCACGAGTTACCTAGAGACAAGGGGCGACACCACTCCCTCCGGCACCTACGCTACAGACGTTATTCGAAAGATTTCATTGTCAGTATTGGCGACGATTCCGAAATCTCGCTCTCCCATTGATGCATGTTGAGGGAAAGTAAGATACAAAATGGTTCTGGCGTGTGTACATCTTTATCCATAGAACCCAGCGATCATCAGCAGCTATGCTCGTTATCTTCCTAGTCATTCTTGCCAGACAACGGAACTGACAACTTCGTGCGTGCTCTTCTCTTTGAGACTCTAATCTATGGTTCTGAGCTTTCCTACACATGTTATGCACATGCTCTATTTTCTGACTTTTTGATAGTCTTGCGAGTTGCACCGTCCCTGGGCGAAGCTTCTCTGACAATTTTTTGTATCGTGCAATGGAACGACCCAAATCACGCTGCAGACTCATTCTCAATCTCTTTATACCGATTAGACTGACTGTGGCGATGCTCTCATCGAGACTGGTGCATTTGCGTTCAGATCCAGTTCGGAATTCGGTAATTTTCCTGTTTGCAAGTACGGTCTGTCTCACAGTGAATACACGAGAGTTATTGCGAGCGAATTCGATTTGCAAATTATCCAGGCTTCGATGGAATGGCAAATGATTGCGGGTCTATATTTCTGAGCAGACTTGACGCGCAGCCCCATACTGGAGAGCTGAGTCGGAGGTTCCAACGGTTACGCTTGCGGCTCAAGTTCATGCGTGACTCGTCTGAACAGTTAAGTCTTTCTGAGTTTCCCCACGAATCAATTGCAGCTTGACCAGTGGATCTCTCCAGGCAACTTGGAAGAATGTCTTGACTTGCTTTTTTCCAGCGATGCGAGACACCTTCAGTATGATATCAAGTGAAGAGAAGATTGAGGAAGCGTGGCGATTTTTTTTTTGAGAAAAGTCAGAAGTACATCCGGATTCTGAGCAGTGGTGTGGTGTTGTCGGAAGGTCGAAGCGACGGTAACGTTGGTAATATCAGAGCTGAGGAAGGCCACTGGGACAAGACTTCTGATACCCTCTACGGGCTACTGTACTGGACAGTGATATCAAGAGAATGACCAGACGTTGTTGGCTTGAAATCGATGTAAGCGACGTTGCGTTGAGATGAGCCCTAGAGGGTACGAAGAAGGCTTTGTTGTACAGCTGGAATGCATTGTGCCGCGTGACGGCACTAAATGGGTTCTGGCATCCTTGCGTACCTCCTGATATCTGCATCACTGAATGGTATCGTGATACACGCCAAGGCATGATGCCGGGGCAGGCGGACAAATCACCCTTCACCCATGAACGCTCGGCACGATGTGAAGTCACTTCGTTTGCATGTTCGCAACACCGGACAATCTTAATTGTGATACTTTCCCTGACAGGTTGTATAGAAACATCGAGAATTGTCCAGGATAGAGACGAGCAGTACGATTGAGAGCGTCAGCAAGGGTATCATAGGTTTGTCCCGCCCATGACATCTGTCTTAACTCGGATCGTCGCTTCGATCGCCAACATGGCTAGTCGAATGCACAGAGCACCGTCTTATGTTGGACGCTACAAGTTACGCAGATGTAGTTACCTTACTTAGCCTCAGTTGGTAGAGCATAACGCCTCGAGAAAAACCTGATTCCATCGCGACACTAGTGCCGAGATATGCAAGATGACGTGCACAGTCCGAGGATTGGTTGAGGGTTTGGGATCGAACCAATAATACCCACAGAGTCAGGTCATCCTTCACTCTCGAATGATAGGTTGAAGCCAGAATATCGGATACCCTTGCACTACACAGCACACGCCATACGGACTTTAATCAATTATGTGGCTCGCTAAGACCACATCTTTCCTTGCGGCACGCTGACTGCGTGGGTTACACGAGTTGATAGGGCATCCTGAATTTTTGAGATTCATTTTTCTGACCGCCTCCTGTTGAAATGGTCGTGTATAAAGCCTTTATCACCAGTGCGCAGTTTAGCCTAGACTACTCTTCCGTGTCTTCACACGGGTATATTGCAAATCCGTCTCTTGAATCATGGCCGTAGATTGGGACCTACACAAACAAGAATTACAACGCTTATACATCTTAGAAAACAATACATTGAAGTATGTTATATCGCACATGGCTAAAAACTACCACTTTCATCAATCGTAAGAGCACGGCAGTGAATAATCAGAGATGAACAGAATTCTAATAGCATCTCAGAAAAGGCCAGTACGAGCGAAAGTTCAAGTTATGGGGTTTTCGCAAAAATCGCACATGCGACGAGTGGAGAGCCACGTATGAAGTGATTCGAAGCAGAGATCACAGGGGTAAGCGAAGTGAGGTACGCTTGCGTGGCAGAAAAGTCGAAAGTGCAAAACTCACAAGAGAACGGCGTCACGATTTTCCTCAGAGAGGGCGCCGCGTGTCGGGTTTGTCTCTTACCTGGCCAATTTCGTGGAAAAGATGATTGACTGACCAAACAAGCAGAGTCCCCAGAAGTCCCGACTGACCTTACCGTCCATACGCCTCTAAGCGAAGATCCTGAGTCGCCGTCCGCCAGCGTGCTTTCATGCAATCCATTAGGCGACCATGAAGCTCCCGGTAAGATCAAAAAAACTCGAGTTCGCGTTCGAATACTGACTTTCGAGTAGTCGATGATCACGCGGAGATCGCTTCTAGAACCGCTTCCATGCTGGATCAGAATCTTGAGTGCTCGGTGCATCCCCACTTCCACCGGGTGGCAGACGGACACGATCAGACAGATATGTCAGCAGTTTGCAAGAACGGGCATCTTCATTCTCCCGTCATTACCACCATGACCGCGGAATCAGTTCAGACAGCGACGACAGGTGGGATAACAAGGATAACAAGAGGGTTCCGCCGGGTTGACATCAAGTCATTGTTGTTATGAAAACTACATGAGGTTATCAATGCTGTTAGGCAATTGGAAATAGAACGTGGCCCTTAGCAGGGAAAAGGCCAAGATAGCAGCTCATAACTGGAAGGAAAGAAGCAAGGAGATGTAGTTGCAAGCGGAAAAGCGTATGGCGAAGAGAACGAAGTGTGCTTCAAATCTTTGGCGTGGTACGGATATATATGGAGCCTCGAAGAAAGGGTCGAAATCATAGTACTTCCGACAATGGTCACCGGCTGGTATCGATCGATCCCCGTTCATGAACAGGACTTTTCGCATTTTTGTGGTTCGACGACCAGCCGCGCAACGATAACGTTATTTTAAGACTGCCACGTGTATCAAGATGTATAATCGAACTTCTTATACTGTTTAAAGCGGGGACAGTGATCTAGTGGGAAAGAGTGTGTTGGCTGGGGTAGCTTCTAAGCTCTGTCCGGCCCATTATTTTGTAACCTGAAACCCCACTTCAGACAGTTGATCCTCGTTACCTCATTCAACTAAATCCAAAACATGACAGTGACCCGAATAAATGTGAAGCCAACATGTAGCATGATCGTACCGTCACATCTCGAGGTTTGTGTCGATGTGAGACTCACTATTTGAATCTAAGACCACAACTCCACCGATGTCGTTAAGTTAGTCCCTCTCTAGTTCCGACTCAGGTCAAAATATCATACTGATTACAGCATGTGGGTTTTTCCAAGAGCCCCTTGGCCAGATTCTAGCCCGCCACACTAACAGGAGCAACGGCCAGCATGCTGGATCCTGAGTGGTGCAGAAAGGAGAGAGTCTGTGGGCCAGGTGGGGGCTAGCCACTGAACTCCCTGTCATACATCGCAGCGGAAACTCGGAAGCATCGCCCACTGGACTTGTCGGATTGGGCACACTTATCATCCTTCGATTGGCCGGAGACTCTTCATGCCAACATGGCCGTGCCCATCACTTTCGTAGCTCCGGATCCGGACTATGCTGAATCGCTGTACAGGCTTGGCCACTCAGACAACACCATCACTTCAGCAACCGCCGCCTAAGAACGATATCAACTCAGCTCGATATAAATTTGAAGCTCGGACGCGGCAGACTCGTATCGGTGAAAATATGAGAGCGCGGCATCACTTGGCAGGTACACACTAATCCCACATGCCGGAATGAACAGCAGTTCGGGAAGATACTGTGATGTTACTCGGGACAGTATACTCATTAGCTCATTCTTCTGAGTGCTACTACGTCTCATTCAGGGGGATTACCTGCCAGGGGGTGCGATCATCTTCCGGTAGAACAGGCCAGACTACATGAAAAAATTGTTGCTCTCAACATCCAAATCAGTCATTTTCGAAACAAAGTGCCTTCTGGAGTAACTCCAGAAGCACTTCGATACGTAACATGCTACTGTCTTCGTCTTTCTCGCGTGACTCTGGCTGCTGAAATGAGAGGCGACCGACCATTCGTGTCAGCTGATGCAGAGATTATCACGAGGGCTGATAGCCACTTCGCTTGGAATCCAGCTCATCATTCAGCGGAAACATGTCCGATTAGTCGATTCTCTAGAGGCTGCAGATGGCAACAAGTCAACGGGCCGGGGAGACATGGATGTGGCTCCCCGTGATAAGCCTTTAGCACCAACTTGGACGAGTAGACATTCGAGGCTGTCAAATCAGGCGCTCGAATGGTGCTTTAGTCGACCAGAGTTCCATTATGCCGCAGCCACAACTTCGCCAACCGCTTGTGTGCCAGACGACTTTGGGCATCGAGCAGCCCAGACTTTGGATGCAATCAAACTCATGACACGGAGACACTGCCAGCCAGGCCAATCGAAGGGGGCTCAACTGTACATGACGAAGGTGCCCCTGTCTCGGGTCGCTCCTGTTTCTACTATGTAGCCGGCTATCGCATCGCTGTATTCCTGATCTGAGTGACGGCCGTCACATAAGATGAGCCGCACAGTGGATTGTGAGCAAGTTATGCTGCTTGAGTTTCAACATTTAACATCTTCTCCCGTAAGATTCTGCTACCCTGTGAACTCAACTCTCTAGAACGCTTGAGATTACCTTGGTGGCGTTGAGCATATCAAGTCAACAACAGTCCAATTTACCTCGCCCGTCTGCAGCAGTGTGACCCGGTACAGTCTCTTAGGATTCGCGCTGATAGACAAGTTCATAAGCGGCGGCCCAACGTATGATGCGGAAAACACTGAAGAGTAAAAACTGCAAAACTTCCTCTCACATACACTACCCGCGTACTGCGCTTTCAAACGAATCCAAAACACGTGAATACCATCCGGTCTTACCGTCCACCGCGAAAAGCTTCATCGCTGCGGCAACGTCTCGGAAATGACCAGTACTCAGTACTTCTGAGAGTTTGGGTGGCACGCCCAATCTTCTCTCTGCGCCCACCACTTCTTGTAGATATTTCTCTCGGTCAATGTGGTTGGCTTTGAGATCATCAACCTTGGGGAATCCGTCTGAAGAATAGTTCGATGGCAGGTCCATGGGAACTGGCGTCGCCCGGACCGTAAGTGGAAATTCGACCATGGTCCAGGGTGCAACGATCATATTTTCGAAATCTATGACGCCGAGCATATTGTACTCGGTATCGACAATGATGTTGTTGTGTCCATAGTCAACGTGGACCAGCGGGAACGGGCCTTTGTCATAGGGACCAGCAATCGAGTTTGATAGTCGACCCAGTCGGGCGGGAAAACTGCTCGTGGACTCCCAGATTTCGTCACCAAAAGGACCACAGACCTCCCGCACCTGCTGTTCGGAGAGCGGAAACTTAGTAGCTTTGGCCCATGCGCGGAAGAAGGCAGAAGCAGTATCAAATGGACCTCCGATGCCGGGGATTGGTTCGATGTTTATAGTTCCATTGTCGAGCCTGACAGGTGTCCCAATGCGCGGAAAAACGATGTTGGATATTTGCACCTACGATGGAGTTTGTCAGTATAGAGTACCACAATATATAATGATTGAGCTTGCTCACTTGTGCGTTTGCCATTTGCTTGAAGAACTTCGACTTGCGTTGCTGTGGCACAAGACCATCATTGACATCCATGCCAACGTTGCCCGGCAGACATTCCATCAGCATGAAAGCTACCCCACATTCGGCTTTTTGTGAAACGGCAGCAAAAACCCTCGGAACAGGAACAGTAGAGTGCTCGGCGATGATCCGTAAGCATCCAGCTTCTCGCAGCATCACTGTGTCATTCAAGTCGTTCGAGTGTATGGGAAAGCGGGCAAGCCACCTATCCCCTCCTTCAAAGGTCAGAATGCGGACAAAGTGCCGTCCACCCCTTCCGATCGGTGCTTCGGCGGTGCACTCTTCACCTTGGTGGAGTTTGGACGCATATTTCTGCAGGTTTGGCCAGTTGACAGCGTTGATGATATTTTTGATAGTATGTTCGCAGGTAGTTATGTCCTCCGACCACTTGTAGTCAGTGAGTTCCATTTCACGGGCCACTGGTAGTAGTTGTTGTTTGAGAACGAAATGTTTTGTGTTGTGGTAGCCGATTGAAGGTGTTCGTCCGTGTGTTTGGAGAGCTATATACCGACGCTGCCAAGGCAGTTATCTTTGTAGCTCCTCGGTTGAAACAAAGAATGGTCCTGTGAAGTTGCTTTCCCAGTATGCTCTGTCTGAGCGCCTTATTGAACTTTTACGGAACTGCCAAGCCTCAGTATCCACAAAATTCTAGCGATTAGCGTTGTAACTTGACCCTTATCAGATTACTATACTCCGTTTTCCCTGCCGCTTTATGCCGCCTCCCCTACGCTACACATGACCCACGGCATCTAGAGACGGAAATGCACTAACTACATCCCGTGTCTGGCTCTAACATATAATTTCCGCACGAGAATCCTGCCCAAAATCATGCTCACGTGATTTACGCCAAAGAAGCTCGTGAAGTAATCACTCTTGAGCGTCGTAAGCGTCGTAAGGATCACTTCTTACGCACATGAGCTGCAGCACATGGGGGCATCTGCAGCCATTCTGAAGCTTGCGCTTCGCGGGTCGTGATTGCTGTCGACGCGATGGAGCCGTCCAATTCTGCCGGAGCACTGGGGACCATTGGCGGAAGTCGCCTATGCAAAGATGTGTAGAAAGAGACATGGATGTGGTTCCTGACGGTAATTTAGTAATACGACACCGCCCTGGAGTACGGGAGTGTGAGGCTTGTTAGCTCAAGTGCACTAAACTTGATCGCAGCCGGTGTTTCACCACTCGAGAACCACATCTGCGCAGGTGCACTGTAATCTACCGACCCAAGGATGATCAACAACACCATGATCTGTTCCAATCGGATCGGCAAGATGGCTCTGCATACTTTCGACCTGCAGACGGAAGGATGTCTCGTACCACACCATCTTCAAATCCCTTGGGATGAGCTGCTACGCGAGAGTAGGGCTCAGCCACAAGAAGTCAGCACCTCAACGGATATTGCATACCATCACTTGTCCTGAGTCAATGTGTGATAATCGCCTGCATAAATACGGATCATGCAATAGCCTCGCGGAAAGCCTTGAGCCCCACTTATCGTTGGCTAGCCAAGCAATTCGCAGCCACATGCGAAAGCGGTGTGATTGATCCTTGTGAACAAGAGATTCAGGCTACGGATAGAGTGGGATGAATCTGACGCGAAGGCAACAACGGCCGGGTGTTCTCTAGCAATCGTATAAGACAGCAAAGTCACTACAAGCCAACTTCCACTTTCCCTGAAACTTCCTGCTCCCCAAATTCATCAGTACACTATCTGTATTCCACGTCCTACAATTGATTCCGATCAAAGCATGGGTAGGCAAATCCCCGATACTCCTTTTACTTTACAACAAACGATGGGACACCGTCTAGCGCACTTTGCCACATCCTCACAAGACAACCACATTGCTGACATGTTTCAGACAAGCCAACACTGCCTTTGCCCTCGGCAGAGCCTAGCTATGCTACGAAAATAAGTACGTGTGTTTCGCTAACAAGCTGATGTGGAATTCACGAGTTAACGAAACCTGTCTGCAGCCTCGAGCCTGGCAACGGCCTATGAAAAGCCTGATCTCGAGATCGGGTGTGTTTCTGGACCACCATCAGAGAGTGGCAGTCTGTACACTACTTGCGCTAGACTTGGCTGCGGCAAGCAAGTGAAAAGAGGCACCACATGCAGCTGTGGCATGAAAAACTGAGGCATCGTGATAGGCTACGCCGCAAGGCTATTGGTAATGCGGCGCTTGTAGGGTGGGAAGAAGATGGTATTTGTTACACTCATTTTTCTCGAGAACGTGCGGTTCAAAAGCGCGGTGGGCGATCTTGTCTCAGACACCTGTCAAAGTTGTGATTGAATAGTTTAGCAGAAAGACCCGAGTTTTCCTCCTCTGTATCCACTGGCGGCTAGATCATGGCTTCAGAACAGTCCACAGCGTCTCAGTCATGCTTTTTGGTTCAGTGTTTGTCTGAATGATAAAGATGTCGAGAACAAGTATTACTTCGACTTTTGGTTCGGATAGGCAGATAGCTATCGATATCATAGTAACGTGGCACAGTAAAGCAACTTGTTTTTCCGTATCATACTTTGTAGCGGACCAGGCGATATGAACAGTCAATCAGTGTGACTTGGCCATCGAATGTACTCAGGTGCTGGATTATGGTGCATACCAAGAGCCTTGAAGCTGACTGTAGTCGCGGAAAGCGTGGCTGAGGAGATGCAGAGCCAAGCATCGGGGTCTGCTATGTTGCTTGATAGCGTTGGGAAAACTGGTTGATGGCCTTGCTGAGATTGCAGATACTGCCATTAGTCAGTTCGATCAGATCATAAACGCCAGAGGATATCTGTGGTAGTAGAGCGAATGAGGTGACGAGACGGGATTGTGATGCCAGGGCTCGCGCAGTGTTATGAGGGTGTGAAGAGCGAGCAAAAAAGATGGAAGCATAAGAGCTGAAACACGGCCTCCCTAGGCGAAGACGCTATCTCTGTAATTGGCCGTCATGGCCCGAAACCCTCATCCAAATCCAGAATTACTTGAGAACAGAAATAGTATGCTGCTGTATCTATCTTTCTCGCATGAATTTGAGTGTAGGAACAGCATATGACCAGTGGTTGATTTTTATATCGCACGTCCATCCAATCCAGCAGTGTCATGCTTCCGATGACTCTGGGTATAGGTATTACTGCAATGGCTGGTGACTATTTCGCTTCGACCTCAACTCATCATACCGTGGGAAACAAGAACCGATGACCTTAGACCTTGAGAGCTGCAGAGGGTAGCATGTCAAAGGGCCGGGGAGACATGGATGTGACTCCCCGTGATATTCCTGCTGCACTAACTTGGACGAGCAGATTATCGAGGCTGTCAATGCAGAGGCCCGACCGGTGCATGGATTGACCGGGGTTCCACCATGCAGCAGCCACCACTTCGCCAACCGCTCGTGTGCCAGGCGACTTTGGACCCCGAGCAGCCCAGACTTTGGATGCAACCAAACTCATGACACGGAGACACTACAAGCCAAGCCAATCCAAGGAATTTCGGTGACACACGACCGAGGACCCCTTGCCTCGGGTCGCCCCTAATCCATGTAACCGACCGAATTACGGCAATGGCTGGCAGCTGCTTTGTCCAATTGTCCGCCCGTCATGCGGCAGTTACTCATGGCCAATGAGACTGCACTCAGAGAACGTATGTAGCGCAATGATTCGATGGCCGGGGTGACATCGATGAGGCTTCTGGTGACATATTGGTGGCGTTCAACATGTAGGCACAGGTGGCCAAACTCATCACATCGAGCGATGTGACCAAGTTCCCATTAGCTAACATTCCGTCTTTCTGGAGCCAAGGCCTTAGCAGTCTGTATGTTAGTTCTAAGCGAGCCCAGAATTTAACTGCGCGGGCTGCCTTTCCAGAGATGACTAGTCGGGCTCCAGTCAATGTTTACTACCGGCTACTAAAGCTGATGTACTCGTATCGGCGAAGTCACTGGCATGGTTACATCACTCAGCATTTACGTAGCGATCTTAGTCGCTGCAATTAAACTCAAAACACAGAGGTTGTACGAGCCACAAAAGACTACCGACAATCCTGAGGTGCTACAAGCTATCTGTCAACGACGCTGATGAATATCACATGACTCAGGCTTGCCCTCATGCATACAGTAGTCTGGGCCGGTATTCGACAACGCCTAGCCGCTAAGTCTCGCCATGCACTTGACATCCAACGTGATTGCCAAGGTATGCAGATCCTTGAATAGACCGACTGCATTGCTTGATATCCCTTGCGGGACTGCTACTGTGTATCCGTCGAACTTGGAGAATGTGCACCCTGAGTAGCATATTTCCAATCGAGATTGGAGGATGAATGTGGTACGCGTACGCAGTGGGTGCAGCATACTCAATAAAGGGTAATTCATCAATCGCTAGCCTACTGCCCCTGGCGTGTCCAGGAGCCCAACGCCACCTCGCTTCAAGTATGCATCTCGATCTAAGCGTACAGACAGAACGATCTATGCATACGACCATGCGATGCGCGGAAGAGTAACCAGTCCGGGAATTGAATCGTGCCGTCACGACTCGGCACAGTTCCATGATTGGAAGGAAGCGGCTGATATGCTGTCCCGGGCCGTAACCATTGCAGTCCAGACATCGATGGCCGTTTCGAGGGCCGCATGTCGAGACTTCTGAAGCTAACGTCCTAGCACTCATTGGCTAAAATGGCTGACAGAGGGCTTGGAATTCCGACATTAATACGATGTACACGCCTTTTGCAGCGACTTGTATACTAACAACTAGCGAAATGAGCAATTTGAGATAGGGGCTAACCTGAGGACTGACCGCATATAAATGGTGTTGCTGCCTATCGATGTGAGGTTACGATTCTACATACCAACCGCAGACCCCAGATCAGCAAGCTCACACCAAATACGGCAGGATTCCCTGTGCGAATTCCACATCAACAAGCCGATCCCTTCTACAATAGTGATCCAGTATCACATCAGGAGTGAGTTCTTGGTCCGCCATCAGATCAGCCGGCGAATGAGCGCAAGAGCTAACTGTGAGACAGGAATGTGTATTTGGAGACACAAGCTCTGCGAGGGTCGGCCGAACGGGCAGCTCTGCCAAAGGACGATGGATACAGTTCGAGTAACGGACTGTGGCCAGCATCATCCGTCGAGTGCGTCCACGGGTATCACGTGGAGCAACACGCGCGAAGGCAAATGTCCGAGTTGCAGATATCCAACACCAGAGAGTAACTGATTGTGGGCCATGTGGACACTATGAACGTGGGGCCGCTAGTGAACAAGGAGGGTTAGCAGGGGACGTCAGATTTATGCGGGGTAGCAAGCCACAGTCATTACCGTTAACAACTTCGTCTTCCTCTTCAACCTCCCTTCTCTTCTTCCTCGACTCTCTAATCACGCGACCACCTACCATCAAAGCTCGCAAGATGTCAGAAGACAAAGACTTCCAGGTGAGTTTCTAAGCAGTTGTGACCTTGTCGATACTCGCGCTGATGGGCACCCCGAAGGCACACTTTGGTCTCCAGCAGCCAACTCGTGTACTGGTCATCGTGCGTGGAAACAGTGGATACCGCGAAGAATCCCCTCCGAAAATCATTGAATATGTTCTTTCAATGCTCAATATCCCCAAGACGAAATTTCTCTTCCTTGCGAGTGAAGATTGGGGCCGGACCATCCATGTCGTCTTCGATCTATACCACACTTCTTATGACTTCGACATTGCACATATTGCCCATAAGATGCACGTTGTCATGGTTTCTTTAGGAGGGAAGCAAGAGAGAAAGTGGTTTGCCTCTTCTTCGGATGCAGAAATGGTCAACAAGCGCATCGCTGACCTCCACAATTTCAATGGATGGAAAACACGCCCCCCATTCTTTGCCGATCATGCTTCAGGCGCCGTACCGATTTACGACAGTCCGCGTGATATGGAGATTTCGAACTCTTAGCCGATAAAGTGGCAAAGAAAGCAAAGAGTGCCCAGAATGTCGGGTTCTTTACTTCGAAGTCCTCATCCGTGCAGCGTTTTCCAATGGCTGGGATTGACTGGGCTCAGGTCTGGAGCGTCGAGACCGTGATTAGCCATGCAAGGGAACAAGAATAGATAGATCATTTGTTAGTCTACATGGAATTCTGAATCCTTTTCACCTGGCGATTGACGCTATTGGGGCGCGACGAACTCCAAACTTTAGGGGAGCCAATGCTGCTGTAAGTTGTCTTGACCCTGACGAAACGCGCGTGAGTACGGCTCGCAACTTTACTATATTTCATTCAAAGTCACGCAGGGGGTTCATGGAGATAAGTGTGATGGCGCCCAGACGGACGACTGCGCTGCGGGCACAGGAGTCACAGGCAGCCGCAGGCGAGCTACCGCGTGACAACAGCACGGGCCATATGACATGTAGACTGTCCTGCTACAATCTGATCTGCTGCTCTGCGGATATAGAGCAGAGTGCAGGAATGGACGAGTGTCTTTCGTATACAGGATACTTATTTCCCGTCTTTCATAGAAGCTTCGTGCTCCACTCATGTATCGCAGTCAGTGATTACAACGAACAGTATTCATTGTGCCGGCCCCCTTCTTCCCTGCTTGATCAACTCCCGGTTTGACTCGACCTAAACCAGGCTGCTTTATACCTCGTTACAATAGAGAGGGGGGGACTGATTAAACTTGCGACCTGCGGAAAAAACCGCACTCAACGTCGTGCTTCACCTATAACTACCCTCAACCCTCCATTCAGTCCGCAGGTAATATAAGCAAACGGTATATACAATACAGAGGATGCGACGAGTCATTCCCATCTTGTTTGGACTTTGCACTTCCATCTCACAAGCATTAAACCCTCCTTCCAACATCACCGAATGTAATGGCTCAGCCGCGATATGTTCGCGCAAGTACAGCA
>Ga0265780_10007142_pt1 | contig 13751 bp, 10 predicted proteins | sample P1T30metagenome_FD_192432 | JGI IMG/M metagenome (GOLD analysis project Ga0265780, IMG submission 192432) | Plant litter microbial communities from East Loma Ridge, Irvine, California - P1 T30 | ecosystem: Environmental > Terrestrial > Plant litter > Unclassified | place: USA: California... | reverse complement strand
GCCAGGCGCTCGACGTCTCGCCAGCCGCCAAGAAATAGCCGCATGATGGCTTGAACGGACGGTTCGCCGGCGCGGCGGCCGTCGCGCGCCTCTGCCAAAAGGCAGCGTGTCCACGCCCCGCGCGGCCGCCTACAATGCAGCGTGCACCCTCGCTCATATCGATGCGGTGGACGAAGCACGCCTGCATCGAGGAGACGATCGTGTTCAAGCTTTCGATAGCGGCGGCCTGCCTGGCCGCCGCCCTGGGCGCGCCGCCGGCGCTGGCCCAGAGCCATTCCGTGACCAACGAGGCGAATCCGCCGCAGTCCAGCAGCGACAGCAAGGCCGCCACCGACGCGACCCCGGGCCTGTCGGCCACCAGCGAGGACCACGACGTCTACCACCGCGGCAAGACGGCGCGCAATGCGAAGCTCAACAAGGCCATGGCGCCGGAGGGGCTGCCGGACCGCCAGGCCGACGCCGATATCTCGAAGGGACGCGCCGGTAACGTGGCGAAGGAAATGATGCAGCGCGATCCGTCCAAGTCCCAGGTCGGGGACATGGAGCGCAACGCCTTCGACGGCGCACAGGCCACCCGCTAGGAAGGGCGGTGGAAGGATGGCGGAAGGCAGAAAGAGTCGAACTTACAGGAGAACGGCTAACGTCCCCCACCGGGTTTGAAGCCCGGCCCCATCACCGGATGAGATTGCCTTCCGCGGACGTGGAGCCTAGGGCTCCTGCCAACTGACGTTCGGCCGAACCATGTGGCTGTCGCGAACCCGACGAGTATAGCCGACGCGGTCGAAAAATTCCAGAATCTGGATCGCGCGTTTTCGTCCGAGGCCGGTGGCGTCGCGGAAGTTCGCGGCCTGCGCATCCGGCAGCGTGGCGGCGATGCGCGCCAGTTCGGCCAGCGGCGCAGGGTGGTAGAACAGGTCGTGTACCACCTGGCTCACTTGCCCGGCGCGCGCCAGCTTGCGCAGCAGCTGGCGCACCGCATCCTCGGGCATGCCGAAGCTGCGCGCCAGGTCGCGCACCCAGGGCGGATCGAAGCGTCCGGCTTCGAGCGCAGGCAGCAGCAGGGCGGCGCTGCGCTGGTCGGCCTCGCTCAGGGCCACGCTGTGGCCCGGCAGGTGCAGGCTGTGGCCGGTGCGCATGATCGTGGCGGCCGCCAGCATGCGCTCGGCCAGGCCGCTCCACAGCGCGTCGCCGGCGTCCGGCGCGGCGATGCGCTTCAGGCGCCACAGTTCGGGGCCGGCTTCGTCCGGGTGGCGCGCGTGGAAGGCGTCGAGTGCGGCCAGCACGCGTCCTTCCAGCGGCGCCAGCATGGCCGGGTCGATCAGCAGGGCGTCGCCGCCGGCCAGCGGCAGGCGCAGCGTCTGCTCCGGCAAGTCCAGCTGCGCCAGCGGACGCTGGGCCAGTCGCACCAGCTCATGGCCGGACAGGCCCGCCGGGCTGGCCGCCAGCAGGCGCGCCGTGTCGCCATCGTCCACCCAGGCCGCCAGCGCAGCCAGCCAGGCCAGGCGCGCCGGGCTGCGGCGCTTCCTGGCGGCGCCGAAGGGGTCGAGCACCACGCCGCCGCCGATGGTCTGGCTGGCCTGGGCGTTGCGCACCACGAAACGCTCGCCCGGCACCGCGTGCAGCGGCGCCTCGAACACCAGCTGCACGCGGCCGCTCGCGCCCGGCTGCAGCAGCGCGTCGTCGAGCGGCACCGCGTGCGCCGTGCGGTGGGCCGCGCCGATATGCACGTGCAGCGGGGTCCAGGCTTTCAGCGGCGCGCCGGCGTCCGCCAGCAGCGTCAAGGTGGTGTCGATCCGTTCCGACACCGCGGCCATGCGCGGATCGACCACCCAGCTGCCGCGTTCGATGTCTTCCCTGGCGACGCCCGCCAGGTTCAGCGCCAGGCGCTGGCCGGCCTGGCCCTGTTCGGCGGCGCGGTTCTGGGCATGGATCGCGCGCACCCGCGCCTGGCGGCCCGAGGGCGCCAGCGTGACGGTGTCGCCGACCGCCACGCGTCCGGCCAGCGCGGTGCCGGTGACCACCGTGCCCTGGCCGGCCAGGGTGAACACGCGGTCGACGCCGAGCCGGAAGCAGCGTTCGTCGCCGCGTTCCGGCAGCGTGCGTTCGATGTCCTGCAAATGCGCCAGCAGGCGCGCGGTGCCGGGGTCGCCCGGGGTGGCGGCCGCGGTCTCGAACAGCGGCGCGCCGGCGAAGGGGGTAGCCGCCAGCACGGCCGCCACCTCGAGGCCGACCTGCTCGATGCGGGCGCGCTCGGCGCGGTCGGTCTTGGTGAGCGCCACCACCCCGCGGCGCACGCCCAGCAGTTCGAGGATGGCCAGGTGTTCCAGCGTCTGCGGCATGACGCCGTCGTCGGCGGCCACCACCAGCAGGGCGACATCGATGCCGCTGACGCCGGAGGCCATGGTGCGGATGAATTTCTCGTGCCCCGGCACGTCGATCACGCCCAGCACGCCGCCGCCTTCCAGCGCCAGGTAGGCGTAGCCGAGTTCGATCGAGATGCCGCGCGCCTTTTCTTCCTTCAGGCGGTCGGTGTCGACCCCGGTGAGGGCGCGCGTCAGCGTGGTCTTGCCGTGGTCGATGTGTCCTGCGGTGCCGACGATCATGCGTTCTTGCCGTCGTTGAGATTGAGTTGTTCGAATTGCGCGGCAAAATCCTCGCGCTGGCCGTCTTCCAGGCAGCGCAGGTCGAGCCACAGGGTGTCGTCGGCGATGCGGCCGATCACCGGGCGCGCCAGCCCGCGCAGGCGGCGTTCCAGCACGCCCAGCGGATTGCCCTTGACGCCGCCGGCCGCGCGGATCGCCAGGCCGTGGCTCGGCAGGCGGTCGACCGGCAGGGCGCCGCTGCCGATCTGGCTCGAGGTCGCCTCCGCCGTCACCGTGTAGGCGGCGCCCAGCGCCTCCTGCAAGGGCGCCAGCAAGCTTTCGGCCAGCGCCTTCATGGCCCCGGCCGGGCGGGTCAGCAGGCGCAGCGTGGTCAGGCGCTCGGGCAGCAAATCGGGTGCGCGGTACAGGTTCAAGACCGGCTCCAGCGCCGCCAGCGTGAGCTTGGAGACGCGCAGCGCGCGCTTGAGCGGATTCTTCTTGATGGCGGCGATCAGGTCGGCGCGGCCGGCGATGATGCCGCACTGCGGGCCGCCCAGCAGCTTGTCGCCGCTGAAGGTGACCAGGTCGGCGCCGGCGGCGATGGTTTCCTTGACCGTGGTCTCGTGCGGCAGGCCCCAGCGTTCCAGGTCGACCAGGGTGCCGCTGCCCAGGTCGACGGCCAGCGGGATGCCGCGCTCGCGCGCCAGCGGCGCCAGCTCGGCCACCGAGACTTCCTTGGTGAAGCCGGTGATCGCGTAGTTGCTGGCGTGGACCTTCATCAGCAGGGCCGTGTCGGCGCCGGCGTGTTCGGCGTAGTCCTTGAAATGGGTGCGGTTGGTGGCGCCCACTTCGCGCAGGCGCGCGCCGGCGCGGTTCATGATGTCGGGGATGCGGAAGGCGCCGCCGATCTCCACCAGCTCGCCGCGCGAGACGATGACTTCGCGCCCCGATGCCAGGGCGTTGAGCATCAGCAGCACGGCGGCCGCGTTGTTGTTGACGATGGTGACGGCCTCGGCGCCGGTGAGTTCGCGCAGCTGCTGCTCGACCAGGGTATCGCGGTCGCCGCGGGCGCCGGTCTCGATGTCCCATTCCAGGTTCATCGGCCATTGCAGCGCCTCGATCACGGCCTGCACCGCCACGTCCGGCAAGAGGGCGCGTCCGAGGTTGGTGTGCAGCACGGTGCCGGTGAGGTTGTAGACGGCGCGCAGCCTGGACGCGTTGGCGGCGCGCAGGCGCCGGCCCAGCGCGTCCAGCAGGGCGGGCGGCGTCGTGTCCTCGGCCGCGCCCGCCAGCAGGCGCGCGCGGGTGGCGTCGAGCAGGCCGCGCAGGGCGGCCACGGTCTGCTCGCGGCCGTATTCGGCCAGCAGCGGCGCGCAGGCCGCCTCGTCGAGCAGCGCGTGCACCGCCGGCAGGCGCAGAGAAACCGGGGAGGCCGGCGAACCCGGCGCCGCCGCCGCCGTCATGCTGCGTCTTCCTTCAGCCACAGCAGCGGATTGCCGCTGGCGCGCGCATACCCCGCTTCGGACACCAGCACGTCCAGCATCATGCTGGCCAGGTCGTCGGCGACCGGCTCGACGTGGAAGTCGTGCTCCTGATTGAAGATCTTGCGGTAGGTGCCGCAATCGTCGCAGGTCTCGGCGCGCGCCACCCTGGTCGGGTCGCTGCCCTTCGGCAGCGATTCGCCGGCCCGGGCCGCGGCGATGTTGGCCTCGGTCGGATCGTTGTCCTTGTCGATCAGGCCCTGGTAGGCGATCTTGCCGTTCGATTCGCAGTGCGAGCATTTCACGCGCACCATATGCCATTCGGATTCGCAGACGCTGCAGTGCAGGTAGCGGTAGCCCTGCGACTGGCCGCCGATGCGCACCACGCTGGCCACCGGATGGCTGCCGCACACCGGGCACAGGGTCGAGGTCATCAGCGGCTGGGCCCAGGCTTCGTCGAGCTGGGCCGCCATGGTGCTCCAGCTGACCTGCAGCGCGGCGGCCACGAAGGGCGCGCGCAGCGGATCGGCGCCGGCCTCGAAATCGCCGAGGATGGCGTCGGCGATGCCTTCCAGTTCGGCGTCGGGGGTGGCGCGCAGGGTCGCCAGCGCCGCCGCCAGCTGCGGCGGCGCGTCCTTGGCGTTCGCCAGCGCGTCGAGCAGGCGCGCGAACACCGTGCGCCAGGCCGCGGGGCGGGCGCCGGTGCCGGGCAGCGGCGGCATATTGTGGTCGTGCGCCTGGGTCAGCGCGGCCTGGTCGGGCAGGGGCACGCCGGCGCGGCCGATGTCCGTCACCACGGCGTGCTGGGCCTCGGCCACGCAGGCCATCAGCGACAGGTAGCCGCGCAGGGCTTCCTCGACCGGGATGCCGGCCACCTGGCCGGCGGCGAGCTGGCGCAGGCGTTCGCCGCGGGCGGCGTACAGGGTTGCCGGCTGCGGCAGCAGCAGGCGCGGGATGGCGTTGTGATCGAGTTCTTCGATCTCGCCGGGTTGGAGCAGACGTTGTACCAAGATTATCTCTAGAAATGAAAAGGCCGGGTCGCCTCGGCGGACCCGGCCTATTTTAGAACAAGGACGAGAACCGTGTCAGCGACGGGCCTTGTCGACGCCCTTGCGCATCAGCGATTCGAACCACTTCGGATGGTGCTTGCGCGCCCAGCCGTAGCTGACGGTGCCCTGGGTCATGGCCTTGATCGAGCCCTTGATCCAGATGCCGGCATAGATGTGCACGATGATCGACATGATGATCACGAAGGCGAAGAAGGCGTGCAGCAGCGACGAGAAGCGGCGCAGGCCGATCGGGAAGAAGTGCGAGAAGTACTCGCGCCAGATCACGATACCCGACAGCAGCAGCGCGATCATCGACAGCACCAGCACGAAGAACAGCAGCTTCTGGCCGGCGTTGTACTTGCCGATCTTCGGCAGCTTTTCCTCGCGGTTGGCCAGCACGTCGTCGATCTGGCGCAGCCACTGCCTGTCTTCCGGCTCGAAGCGGTTGTGGCCCCAGAAGCGCAGCACCAGGAAGGCGAAGGAGACGAACATCACGATCCCGAAGAACGGGTGCAGGATGCGGGTCCACTGGCCGCCGCCGAACAGCGCGGCCAGCCAGGCCATGGCCGGATGGAACATGGCCAGGCCGGACAGCGCCAGCAGGACGAAGGTGATCGCGGTGATCCAGTGGTTGCTGCGCTCGTTCGGGCTGTAACGCTCGATCAGCGGGTGGCCATCCTTATCATGCCTCATGCTTGTCTCCCTTCAGCTTCTTGGCTTCGGCCAGCGCCTCGGCTTCCTCTTCGCGACTGACCTCGTTCGGACCGACACGGGTGTAGTGGAAGAAGCCGGCCACCGCGGCGGCCGCGATGCCCAGCAGGGCCAGCGGCTTGGTGACGCCTTTCCACAGGCCGACCATCGGGCTGATGCTCGGATTGTGCGCCAGGCCGTGGTACAGGGCCGGGCGGTCGGCGTGGTGCAGCACGTACATCACGTGGGTGCCGCCGACGCCGGCCGGGTCGTACAGGCCGGCCTTGTCGAAGCCGCGTTCCTTCAGGTCCTCGATGCGCTCCGCGGCGTGGGCCTTCATGTCCTCTTTCGAGCCGAACACGATGGCGCCGGTCGGGCAGGTCTTCACGCAGGCCGGTTCCTGGCCGACGGCCACGCGGTCCGAGCACAGCGTGCACTTGTAGGCGCGGTTGTCGTCCTTCGAGATGCGCGGGATGTTGAACGGGCAGCCCGTCACGCAATAGCCGCAGCCGATGCAGTTTTCCTGGTGGAAGTCCACAATGCCGTTGGTGTATTGCACGATCGCACCCGGCGAAGGGCAGGCCTTGAGGCAGCCCGGTTCTTCGCAGTGCATGCAGCCGTCCTTGCGGATCAGCCACTCGAGGTTGCCGTCGTCCTTCTCGACTTCCGAGAAGCGCATCACGGTCCAGGACTTCGGGGTGAGGTCCAGCGGATTGTCGTAGATGCCGGCGTTGAAGCCGACGTCGTCGCGCAGGTCGTTCCATTCCATGCAGGCGGTCTGGCAAGCCTTGCAGCCGATGCATTTCGACACGTCGATCAGCTTGGCGACCGAGCCCTCGACGGGCGCGCGCGCGCTCGGCGGCTGGACGGTGGTAGCGGAAACCCGCTTGATATCAAGAGATTGTAATGCCATAAAATATCTCCGCCGTCCTTATGCCTTCTCGACTTTCACCAGGAACGACTTGAATTCCGGTGTCTGCGAGTTGCCGTCGCCGACCGAAGGCGTCAACGTGTTGGTCAGGTAGCCGGGCTTGGTCTGGCCCTTGAACCCGAAGTGGATCGGCAAGCCGATGGTGTGGGTTTCCTTGCCCTCGATCTTGAGTGCGCGGATGCGCTTGGTCACGACCGCCTTGGCGATGATGTGGCCGCGCTTGGAACTCACCTTCACGGTCTGTCCGGTCGACACGCCGATCTGCTTGGCGAGCGCGTCGCCGATTTCCACGAACTGTTCCGGCTGGATGACCGCGTTCAGGCGGGCATGCTTGGTCCAGAAGTGGAAGTGCTCGGTCAGGCGGTAGCTGGTGGCGACCACCGGGAACTCCTCGTGCGTGCCGAACATGGCACGGTCGCCCGGGAACACGCGGGCGCCCGGATTCGAGGTCGCCAGCTTGTTTTTCGGGTGCATCGGGTTGTAGCCGAGCGGGTTCTCGAAGGGCTCGTAGTGCTCGGGGAACGGACCTTCGTTCATCTGGCCGCGGGCGAAGAAACGCGCCACGCCTTCGGCGTTCATGATGAAGGGGTTCATGCCGTTCGCCGGATCCTCGTCCAGCTTGAAGTCCGGTACGTCCGGGCCGCTCCAGCTGGTGCCGTTCCAGGCCACCAGCTTGCGCTTCGGATCGAAGGGCTTGCCGTTGACGTCGCAGGAGGCGCGGTTGTACAGCACGCGGCGGTTCGCCGGCCAGGCCCAGGCCCAGTTCAGGGTGTTGCCGATGCCGGTCGGGTCGCTATTGTCGCGGCGGCCCATCTGGTTGCCGGCCTGGGTCCAGGAACCCGCGAAGATCCAGCAGCCCGAGGTGGTGCTGCCATCGTCGCGCAGCATGGAGAAGCTGGGCAGCTGCTCGCCTTTCTTGACCAGCACCTTGGTCGGATCCTTGGGGTCGGTGACGTCGGCCAGGGCCTTGCCATTGAACTCCATCGCGATCTCTTCCGGCTGCGGGCTGAACGGCTGTGCATACGGCCAGGTCAGGTTCAGGATCGGGTCGGGGAACTTGCCGCCGTCGGTCTGGTACATCTTCTTCATGCGCAGGAAGATGCCCGACATGATTTCCAGGTCGGAGCGTGCCTTGCCCGGCGGCTCGGCGCCTTGCCAGTGCCACTGCAGCACGCGCGAGGACGAGATCAGCGAACCGCGTTCCTCGGCGAAGCAGGTGGTCGGCAGGTTGAAGACTTCGGTCTGGATCTTGGACGGATCGACGTCGTTGAACTCGCCGTGCGATTTCCAGAACTCCGAGGTCTCCGTTTCCAGCGGATCCATGACGACCAGCCACTTCAGCTTCGACAGGGCGGCGATCGTCTTGTTCTTGTTGGGCGCGGAGGCGATCACGTTGAAGCCCTGGCAGATATAGCCGTTCATCTTGCCTTGGGTCATCAGTTCGATGGCCTGCAGCAGGTCGTACGGTTTATCCAGCTTCGGCAGGTAGTCGAAGGCCCAGTTGTTGTCCTTGGTGGCGGCGTCGCCCCACCAGGTCTTCATGAACGAGACGTGGAACTTCTTGTAGTTGCTCCAGTAGCTCAGCTGGTTCGGACGCAGGGGCTTCGGTGCGCGCGCATCGATATAGGCGCCGAAGTCCTGTTCGCCTTCGAAGGGCAGGGTCATATAGCCCGGCAGCAGGTTCGACATCAGGCCGAGGTCGGTCAGGCCCTGGATGTTCGAGTGCCCGCGCAGCGCGTTCATGCCGCCGCCCGAGATGCCGATATTACCCAGCAGCAGCTGTACCAGCGCGCCCATGCGCAGGGTCTGCGCACCGGTCGAGTGCTGGGTCCAGCCCAGCGCGTACAGCATCGTCGCGGCGCGGTTCGGCGCGGCAGTCGAGGCCAGGGTCTCGGCGACCTTGTGGAACTGCTCGCTGGAGACGCCGCAGACGCGCTCGACCATTTCTGGCGTGTAGCGCGAATAGTGGGCCTTGAACAGCTGGTAGACGCAGCGCGGGTGCTGCAGGGTCGGATCGACCTTGGCGTAGCCGTCTTCGCCCATCTCGTAGTTCCAGCTCGACTTGTCGCTGTACTTGCCGGCGGTGGCGTCGTAGCCCGAGAAGATGCCGTCGTCGAACGCAAAGTCTTCGCGCACGATGAAGGACATGTCGGTGTAGTTCTTGACGTATTCGTGCTGGATCTTATCGTTCGTCAACAGGTAGTTGGCGATCGCACCCAGGAATACGATGTCCGTGCCGGTACGCGTCGCAACGTAATAGTCGGCGACGGAGGCGGTACGGGTGAAACGCGGGTCGACCACGACCAGCTTTGCTTTATTATGGGCTTTTGCTTCGGTAACCCATTTGAAACCACAGGGGTGCGCTTCGGCGGCATTGCCGCCCATAACCAGAATCACGTCGGCATTTTTAATGTCGACCCAGTGATTCGTCATCGCACCACGGCCAAACGTCGGGGCAAGACCTGCCACCGTCGGACCGTGTCAAACACGCGCCTGGTTATCGAATGCCAGCATCCCCAGAGAGCGGATGGTCTTGTGGGTCAGGTAGCCGACCTCGTTGCTCGCCGCCGATGCGGCCAGCATGCCGGTGCTGAGCCAGCGGTTGACGGTCTTGCCGTCTTCGGTCTTCTCGATGAAGTTCGCGTCGCGGTCTTCCTTCATCAGCTTGGCGATGCGGTCGAGCGCCTGGTCCCAGGAAATCGGGGTCCATTCGCTGCTGCCGGGTTTGCGCACCATCGGTTCCTTCAGGCGGCCCGGGCTGTGGATGAAGTCCACCAGCGAAGCGCCTTTCGGGCACAGGGTGCCGCGGTTGACCGGGTGGTCGGGATCGCCCTCGATGTGGATGATCGAGGCGGCCGCGTTTTTCGCGCCGTCGCCCAGGCCATACATCAGGATGCCGCAGCCGACGGAGCAGTACGGGCAGGTGTTGCGGGTTTCGGTCGTGCGTGCGAGCTTGTACTGACGGACTTCGGCCAGGGCCGTTGCCGGAGCAAAGCCAAGCACCGCAAGGCTCGAGCCAGCGATGGTTGCGCCAGTTACCCTAAGGAACTGGCGTCTTGACATTTGGTTCATGAATAATCCTTCTAACGGGAAACTATTGCTTATCTAGTTTAACACTCGGCAAGTTTTTGATGAATGCTAAAATTAATTGCTTGCTGTGTTCTTTGCCGAAAATACGTAGTTTCCACAAGCATGTTTGCGGCATAAATGCCTTTGGAATGCATAAAATTGACGAACTTGCCAAAAAACTCAGATACAAACGGTAATACTGAGCCGGAGCTGCCTGCGGTCGCCGCGCCACGCCATGTCGTGCGCATGCGCCAGGGTGTCCTGGCCGAGGTCGACGACATGGTGGTCGACGAAGTGCCTGTAGCCCTTGTTTATAATGGAATATCGCACGCCGTGATGATGGCGACACCTGACCATTTGGCAGAGTTCGCCCTTGGTTTCTCGCTCAGCGAAGGCATCATCGCGCATGCCGGCGAATGCTATGGCATCGAGGTCGAGAACGGACCGGCCGGCGTCGCCGTCGAGCTCGAGATCGCCAGCTCGGCCTTCATGGCGCTCAAGGAACGCCGGCGCAGCCTGACCGGCCGCACCGGCTGCGGCCTGTGCGGAGTCGACAGCCTGGACCAGGTCTGCCGTCCCTTGCCGCAACTGGCGCCGGCGCGCGGCTTCCATGCCGCCGGGGTGCGCGCCGCGCTGGCCGCGATCGGCCCGGAGCAGGCATTGACGCGCCTCACCGGCGCCGCCCATGCGGCCGCCTGGTGCGGCATGGACGGCGCGCTGCGCATCGTGCGCGAGGACGTCGGCCGCCACAATGCCCTCGACAAGGTGATCGGCGCGATGGCGCAGGCCAAGGCCGATCCGGCCGACGGTTTTCTCCTGATAACGAGCCGGGTCAGCTTCGAGATGGCGCAGAAGGCCAGCCTGGCGGGCGTGTCGGCCCTGGTCGGCATGTCGGCGCCGACGCTGGCGGCGGTGCAGCTGGCCGACAAGGCAGGCATGACCCTGCTGGCGTTCGCGCGCGGCAGCGACTACGTCTGCTATACCCATGCCGGGCAGCTGGCCCTGGATGCTCCTGCGAAAAAACCTGGCGCCCCGCTGTGAAGCAACGGACAATATCGGAATTCTCGAAGTAAACTTCTGAGAAACTTCCGTTTACTGGTTGGTAACGGCGGTTTATCCTTTCGTGTCGGCAAGTCACTTCTGCATGCCGCATCATTCCAGGAGCAAGATGCCGTATCGTTCCGTGCTGCCGCCGCTGCTGTTCGTCGCCGCGCTGGCCTTCCTGCTGCAACATTTCATGGGCGCGCTGGCCTGGGCCGGCCTGCTGGCGGTGATCACCTGGCCGGTGCACCAGCGCCTGCTGGCGCGCGGCCTGGCGCCGATGGCCAGCGCGGCCTGCCTGCTGCTGCTGCTGATTACCTGCTTCGTCGGGCCCTCGATCCTGCTGTTCAACGCCATGGGGCACGAGCTGGCCGGCATCGAACGCCTGTTCGCCCAGGTCAACCAGTCCGGCGTTCCCGCGCCGGGCTGGCTGGCGGGCCTGCCGCAGATGCTGTCCGAACCGGCCCTCAAATGGTGGAACGAGCACCTGGCGGTGCCGGGCGGCCTGCGCACCCTGATCCAGACCACCGTCGGCGACTTCCTGCCGCACATGACCGGCACCCTGCGCGCCTGGGGTTCGACCATCCTGGCGAACACCCTGTACCTGTTCCTGACCCTGCTGACCCTGTTCGTGCTCTACCTGCACGGCCCGGCCGTGGTGCGCTATGTCGACCATGCCGGCGCGCGCCTGCTGCCGGTCCATTATCCGGTGCTGCGGCGCCTGCTGCCGCTGTCGGTGCGCGGCACCGCGCTCGGCCTGTGCTCGATCGCGCTGCTGGAAGGCGTCGTGCTGGGCGCCGCGTATGCGATCGCGGGGGCGCCGGCGCCGGCCCTGCTGGCGGTCATCACCGGCTACCTGGCGCTGATACCGGGCGGTGCGCCGCTGTCCTTCACCACCGTGTCGATCCTGCTGCTGGGGCAGGGCCATGCCGGCGCCGCGCTCGGGCTGTTCAGCTGGGGCGCCGTCGAGCTGTTCATGGTCGACAAGTTCATCCGCCCGAAACTGATCGGGCACCGGGTCGACCTGCCTTTCCTGGCCGTGCTGTTCGGCCTGCTGGGCGGGGTCTCGACGATGGGCGTGCTGGGCCTGTTCATCGGCCCCTTCATGATGGCGGTGCTGTTCTGGTGGCTGCGCGACGGCGATGTCGTCGTGGTCGAGGACGGGGTGGCGTCGAAGCTGAAGGAAACGCACGCCGGTTGAGCCGGTTTCCGGCGGCTTGGTACAAGGACGGCGCCACGGCTTTGCAGCCGTGGCGCCGTTTCTTCATGCCGGGACCGCGGTCCCGGCAATCGTCAGCTTACAGGGAACGCAGGAAGGCCAGCAGCGAATCGCGGTCGGCTTTCGACAGGGCCGCGAAGCGCTGGCGCGAACGGTCGGCTTCGCCGCCGTGCCACATGATCGCTTCGGTCAGGTCGCGCGCGCGGCCGTCGTGCAGGTAGCCGACGCGGCGCTTGTCTTCCATGACCTTGTCGGTGTAACCGATGCCCCACAGCGGCGAGGTACGCCACATATTGCCCGTGGCCTTGCCTTCGGCGAACTTGTCGGCCAGTCCGCTGCCCATGTCGTGCAGCAGCAGGTCCGAGTACGGACGGATGGTCTGGTTGCGCAGTTCGGCGAACAGGTGGCCGCTGCCGGTCTTCATTTCGGCGACGTGGCAGGCGGTGCAGCGCATGCCGTCGAACAGCTTGGCGCCGGCGCTGACCTGCGCCGGGTTGACGTCATGCTCGGACATCGGCGCAACGCCTTTCGGGAAGCCCGATGCGAGGCTGCGCTGGGCCGGAACGGCGAGCAGGGCCAGGTAGTTGGAGATCGACTTGAGGTCCGATTCCGACACACCGGCCTGCTGGCCGCCCGAGGCGCAAGCCACCGGACCGTTGTTGCAGCTGCGGTTAGGATAGACCGGCGAGGTCACGCCCATGTCCAGCAGCAGGGCCTCGGCGGCCTGGTGGCGCAGGGTCGACTTGCCGGCTTTCCAGCCGAAGCGGCCCAAGTGCACGGCGCCGGATTCCGGATCGAACACGTACTGCGCGGTGCCCTTGACGCCGTCGGCGTCCGGAGCGGTGCGCACGCGCGCCAGGATGTCGGCTTCCGGAATCGCTTCCAGCAGGCCGGCGCCGATCATCGGCTGGGCCGAACGCAGCGAGTACACGGCCGGAGTCGCGCCTTCGAAGGCCAGCACCGGCTTGCGCAGGTTGACGGTGGTGCCGTCGGCCAGCTTCGCACTCGAGTTCTCGTAGCTGGCCACGTGTACGTCGTTGCCCCAGTTCTGCAGCGCGCCGTTCTTGCCGGCCGCGTTCATCTGGACCGCGGTGCCGTACTGCGGGTGCGGTACCTGCACGCCATCGGCGTTGTAGGCGGCGACGCGGATCGACATGCTGTCCAGGCGGTCGCCGGCGCTCAGCGGCGCCGGGCTGCGGCCGTTGTTCACGTGGCAGCCGATACAGGCGGACTGGTTGAAGCGGCCGCCCTGCAGGCCGACGGCCGGCATGTAGGTCGCGTTACCCGGCTCGTTGTGGTTGCCGGTGGTGAAGTTGGTGTGTACCAGGCGACGACCTTCGACGAAGCGCTGGATGTTCCACATGCCGGTGTTGTTCTGCGCCTGCTGGAAGATGAACTTGCCATCGTCCGAGTAGTTGTAGGACACCGAACCGACGCCACCCGACAGCGTCTGTTCCGGCAGCGGCACCGAATTCAGGCGCGGCTGCACGCCGTACCACGGACGCAGGCCGGAGCCGACCACGTAGACCCACTCCGGTCCGTAGTAGCGGGTATTGCCGAAGTCGCCCTTGACCGCCAGCGCTTCCGGCGTCACCTTCATCGACGGCGCGACTTCGATGACATCGCCGACCACCAGCGGGCGCGCCTTGACGTCCTTGCCGTTCGGGAAGCCGGCGGCGTCCAGGTCGG
>Ga0265780_10007141_pt1 | contig 13752 bp, 16 predicted proteins | sample P1T30metagenome_FD_192432 | JGI IMG/M metagenome (GOLD analysis project Ga0265780, IMG submission 192432) | Plant litter microbial communities from East Loma Ridge, Irvine, California - P1 T30 | ecosystem: Environmental > Terrestrial > Plant litter > Unclassified | place: USA: California... | reverse complement strand
TCCTTCTAAACCTGCCGCATGGACAATAGACGATGGATTTTTTACCGTGAAAAAGGGCACCGGAAATATCGAAACCAATAGGAAATTTACCGATTATCAATTGCACATGGAATGGAGAATTCCTGCAAACATTACTGGTGAAGGCCAGGCGAGGGGCAATAGTGGTGTCTTTTTGGCCTCAACAGGTGGTGGAGATGATGGCTACGAGATTCAGATTATGGATACTTACAATAATAAAACCTATGTAAATGGTCAAACCGGGAGTGTTTATAAGCAAGCTATTCCGCTGGCTACAGCAAATAAAAAACCAGGTGATTGGCAATACTATGATATCATTTGGAATGCACCACGTTTTAATGAAGATGGTTCGGTTAAAAAACCAGCGAGTGTAACAGTATTACTTAATGGCGTATTGTTACAGAACAACTTTGTTTTAAAAGGGGAAACCAGATATATTGGCGCACCAGAATACAAAAAACATGGTGCAGCATCAATAAAATTGCAAGATCACGGCGATCCTAGTCCGCCGATTAGCTTTAGAAATATTTGGGTTAGAGAATTGTAACCATAAAAAAGTAAACCTGCAAACTTAAAATTGCAGGTTTTTTTTATGGCTTTACTTTTATAGGATTTACAGGAGAAGATTTTTCTTCTACCGGCAGTGTGCCTTGTGCTTGTAAAATTTTTAGGTAATCTTCCATCTCGATCATTTCTGCACCTAAACTCATCAGGTGTTCGTTTGGCAGCTGGCAATCAATTAAATCTATATTTAGTTTGCTTAAGTAAATCAGTGCAGTTTTAGAAGCATTGCTAACCCTGCTGAACATACTTTCGCCACAAAATACCCGGTTCATTTTCAAGCCGTATAAGCCACCCACTAAGGTTTCGTTTAGCCAAACTTCTACGCTATGTGCAAAACCTTGTTGATGCAGGTCGATGTATGCTTGCTGCATATCATTCGTAATCCAAGTTCCGTCTTGTCCTTTACGTTCGGTATTGGCGCAATTAACAATCACCTCGGCAAAAGCCTTATTAATGGTTACAGCGAATGTTTCAGCAGCTAAAATTTTTTTCATGCTCTTGCTGATTTTTATTTTCTCAGGATAAATTACACATCGTTGATGCGGTGCATACCACAAAATTGGGTCGCCTTCACTAAACCATGGAAATATGCCATTTGAATAAGCATTTAGCAATCTATCTATACTTAAATCTCCACCAATGGCTAATAATCCATCGGGTTCTGCTAGCTTCGGATCGGGAAAATGATGGTCATCTTCAAGGAGTTGAAAAAACATGGTCAAAAGTAAGAAAGAAAACAAACATTAAACCCTGACGTTTAATTTAAGTCATACTGTAAAAATTGTCCATTATGAGCGCAAAAGATAATTTCATCAAGGTTAAGCATCTTTATAACCGGGCAGGATTCGGCATCTCGTATTCAGACTTAAACAAGCTAAGCAAAAAAAACATCAATAAAGTGGTGGATGGGCTTCTAAAAGATCCCAAAGAAAACGATGCCATTACACTGGTTAATGATACCGAATCTAAAAGGCAAATGCTTGTTCAGGCAGGATTATACGCGAAAAAAGACTTAACAGACGAGGAGAAGAAGATGCGTAGAGAAATTGTTCAGATGCAAAATTCAGTGAGTCGGGATTTGAATATCGCCTGGGTAAGCAAAATGATCAATACCGATAACCCTTTACGAGAAAAGATCACACTTTTTTGGCATGGGCATTTTGCCTGTCGAAATAATAATCCGATGTATGCGCAGCAACTCAATAACATTCAAAGGGAGCATGGTTTAGGGAGCTTCAGGACATTGTTAATTGAAGTTTCAAAGTCGCCGGCAATGTTGCAATACCTAAACAACCAACAAAATAAAAAAGGCAAACCTAATGAAAACTTTGCCCGCGAATTGATGGAACTTTTCACCTTGGGTCGGGGCAATTACAACGAAGCTGATATTAAAGAATCTGCCAGAGCTTTTACTGGCTGGACTTACGATAAGGACGGCACTTTCTTTTTTAGAAAAAACCAACATGACGATGGCACCAAAACATTCTTCGGCAAAACTGGAAATTTTGAAGGTGAACAGATTATTGATATTATTTTAGAGAAACCTGAAACAGCTACTTTCATCAGCAGAAAAATCTATAAGTTTTTTGTAAATGATCAGCCAAATGAAGTACATGTGAAAGAATTAGCCGATCACTTTTATCAGTCGAAATACAATACTGCTGCACTGATGCGAAAGATGTTTACATCAGATTGGTTTTACAGCCCTGAAAATGTAGGTACGAAAATTAAGTCGCCTGCAGAATTTTTAGTTGGCTTAAGTCGCGAATTTTTTGTTACCTATAATAAACCTCAGGTTTTGATTCAGCTACAAAGTAGTTTGGGTCAATACCTATTTAACCCACCAAATGTGGCCGGATGGCCTGGCGGACAAAACTGGATTGATAGCTCATCGCTGATGCTTAGAATGCGTATTCCATCGTTAGTTTTAAATGATGGGGAAATCGATTTTAGCGGCAAAGCCGATCCGGAAGATGAAGCAGTAATTGCATTGAGCAGAACGGCAACAACCATTGCAAATAATACAAGAAAACCAAAATCTTATGTAAATGCACAAGCCAACTGGCCCAAATTTTTAAGCACATTTCCTAAAAATTTAAGTCCTGTTGAGCTTACAGAATTTCTGTTGCAACCTAAACTGAACGATAAGATAACTAAAATGGTTGCAGATAATAAAGGGTTACGCAGCACTGCTGTCGAAATTACCAGTATGCCAGAATACCAACTTTGCTAAACCATCATTCAAAAAAAACTAAAAAGATGAACAGAAGAAATTTTTTGAGAAACACAGGTTTTGTAGCTGCGGGTTCGCTGTTTGTGCCTGCATTTATGAAACCACTGGAAGCAATGGCGCTAGATGAATTAAGCTTATATAAAAACTTAGTGGTGGTGCAACTCTCTGGTGGTAACGATGGATTAAATACAGTTGTGCCTTTTGGAAACGATATATATTACCAAAAACGTAAAAATATTGCCATCAAACCTGAAGAAGTAATTAAATTGAATGACATGCAGGGTTTAAACCCAAATATGCAGGCTTTGCAAGAAATTTACGATCAGGGTTGGATGTCGATTATCAATGATGTTGGGTATCCTAACCCTGATCGTTCACATTTCCGTTCGATGGATATTTGGCAAACCGGAAGTGATAGCAATCAATTTCTATCAACAGGCTGGATTGGCAGATATTTAGATAGCAACTGTCAAACCTGTAAATTTCCATACACAGCTATTGAAGTAGATGATTCACTTTCGTTAGCAATGAAGGGACAAACTAAAAAAGGTATTGCACTCAAAGATCCAGCGGCATTGTATCGCAATACTAACGATCCTTTTTTTAAAGCAATGCTAAAAAGTGATAAGGAACATTTGGATGAAGATAACTTAGGTTATTTGTACAAAACTATGATTGAAACGCAGTCATCAGCAAGTTATATTCAAAATACATCAAAAATTTATCAATCAAAGTCTGCCTATCCACAAAGCGGCTTCTCTAATCAACTCAAAACGGTATCAAAATTTATTTCATCGGGATTGAAAACCAGGGTTTATTATGTTTCTTTGAGTGGATTTGATACCCATGTTAACCAAATTAATCAGCAAGGTAATTTGCTAAAACAATACAGCGAAGGCATGGCTGCGTTTTTAAAAGATTTAAAATCGAACAATAAGCTGGAAGATACCCTGGTGGTTACCTTTTCGGAATTCGGCCGTCGTGTGGAGCAAAATGCAAGTAATGGTACTGATCATGGTACGGCAAATAACATGTTTATTTTTGGGGGAAGATTAAAAAAGCAAGGTATATTTAACAGCGCTCCAAATTTAAGTGATTTAGATACTGGCGATCTCAAATATCAATTAGATTTTAGGCAGGTTTATGGTACCATTTTAGATAAATGGCTGGATGTAAACAACGCCGATATTTTGAATAAGAAATTTAATACTTTAGATTTTATTTAAAGTTTAGAGAAGTCCAGAAGGCATTCTTTTATAATTAATTCGAAAGCACAGCAAAATTCGGTCGTGTTAACAAAAAGAGCTACTCCCTATTGGATAGGCTCTTTTTGCTTAAAGTATGGAGACTTCAAACGACCTGAAAACCCCAGGTTTGTGGTGTTTTATTTTCTTTTGAGCACATAAACGGGCCTGCTACTATCTGCTCCCGTTTGTTCTGAAAAGACTTGAAAAAGCTCATATCCATAAGATTTAACTTTATTCAAAAAATCCATCGCGGATTTAAATTCCATCCTTTTTCCATCGTCATCTTTAATAAAACTTTCTTCTGCATATTGTACATATTGCCCATAATCTACGGCGATAAATACTTTCTCGGAGAATGTTCTGGAAATAGGTTTAAACTGAATGTAATCCGTTTTTAATTCGCTTAGCCTGAGTCCACTTACCGTTTGGGCTTTTGCAATACTTGTTGCGAAGCAGGCGGCAAGCGCCGACGCAATTAATAGTTTTTTCATGATTTTGTTTCTTTTGTGTGTGCTTGTAAATTAGCAAGAATAGGGTAATGAAAAAACAGAAATTAATTTGAGCACTGTAACATTTTAGGTCAATATATATCTTAACCTAAAAAATTGAATGAACTTCTTAGGCAATATTATCTGGATTATTTTTGGCGGAATCTTTATCTTTTTCGAATATATTATTGGCGGATTGATTTTATGTTTAACCGTTGTGGGAATTCCATTCGGCATTCAATGCTTTAAATTTGCGATTGTAGGTTTAGCTCCTTTCGGCGTGAAAATAAGCGATACCTCATCAAATACAGGCTGCTTGTCTACCGTAATGAATTTGATTTGGTTGGTTTGTGGTGGTTTCTGGATTGCCTTGACACATTTATTTTTCGGGATTTTATTTTGTATCACCATTATAGGCATTCCCTTTGGCAAGCAGCATTTCAAATTGATGAATTTGGCTTTCACGCCATTTGGCAAGTCGATTTCTTAAAAAGCTGCAGGTTTGTTAACTAGCCCCGATTGTAATGGAATGCCCGAAGCGTAGCGAGGCATGAAATGAAAAGCGGGAACAAATTAACCGATGAAAACGAAAAATTGCGCTCCAAAAGCTATTGTATTAAGCCAATTTTTTTAGAGTGCTCAATGGCCTCATTACTATTTTTAAATAAGCAGGCAAAAACATTTTTTGCCTCTATCTTTTTAAGTAGTTCATCGGTTTCATTTTCCTTTTCTGGCCGAATATTCCGGATGTAAACCGCTTCAATATTTTTAGGATATTTGTCTACAATTGAAGCGTAAATAAAAGGATCCTGTTGCGAATTATCGCCAAAAAAAATAAATTTCTGATTTGGAAAGGCATCCAGAATCCGCATCACCCGCAATAGTTTCCCCTCGTGTCCGGTTTTTCCGGTTTTAATCAAATCACTCCACCGTTTTAAAGTGTTGAGCAAAAAAGCGCCATCGGGAAGTTTGTTGAACCGAAATGTTTCCAGTAAATAATCGTACAGATTCCACTCACTGCTGCTTACATAGAAAAATGGATTAGGTTGATCTTTCTCTGTATGCGATAATGCAAGTTGTTGATAATGGATTGCAGCATTAGCAAATGTTTTCCTAGTATGTGGATTTTTAATAAAAAGTTCCCTCAATCTTCTTCCTATTGTGGCCGAATGCGAAATCATCACTGTATCATCAATATCGGAAATAAAAGCGTACTGCGTAATGTGAGGTACAAAAACTTTTCCTTCGTTTGAAGCCAAAACCTGATCATTTTCATCAATAGCTTCAACTTTTACAAAATGCCAGCCAGCATCAACATCTTGCAAAGCTTCCCACTCAAATTTAAAAAAACCATCTTTTTCAGTTTTATTGTAGATGGTCTGATCGAAAAATTGTAGGCGAACCCTAACCGATGGATAGGGTTTTAAAATAAAAAGTTTAAAGAGGTGAATAATGTTGACAAATATATTGTTGCTGTAAATCTGTGATGTTTTAGCTTTTCTTTTGAAAACATGGCCATAAACCACTAGATTGTGCTTGTGGCCATAGCCATGGTAGATTTTTACGCTTACAGATTTATTCATTAATGTTAAAACAGAGTGAAGTAAAAGTTGTTTGTGATGTAACGCATTTAAGGCTAAATCATGAAATTACTATTTATCATCAACCCGGGTTCTGGTAGCCACGATATTAATTTAAAGGAAGTAATTTCGGGGCATTTTGAAGGCAGAGATACGGAGATTGCGTTATTTGAGTTACCAGATGATTGCTCTTTGGACAAAATTAAGGCTGAGATTGATAGAGAAAATGCGGATCGGGTTGTGGCCGTTGGGGGAGATGGTACACTAAAATTAGTTGCAGAATGTTTGCTGAATAGCGAAACACCAATTGGAATTATACCGGCTGGCTCTGCTAATGGCATGGCAAAGGAATTAGGAATACCACAAGAGCTAGCCGAAGCGCTAAATTTGCTGGAAACAGGAAGGCTGCAAAAAATCCATGTTGTGAAGCTGAATGATGAGATTTGCATCCACTTGTCTGATTTGGGTTTTAATGCTTACCTGGTAAAAAAGTTCGATACCTTGCCCGAACGCGGTATGTGGGGTTACGCAAAGGCAACCTGGCATGCGTTATGGAACCACAAACGGATGGATGTAGAGCTAAAGATTGAGGGAGAAACGATTCGATCAAAGGCTGCTATGGTAGCCATTGCCAATGCAACCATGTACGGTTCTGGTTTAAAAATTAATCCCGACGGTAAATTGGATGATGGGCTTTTTGAAATTGTTTTGGTTAAAGATTATTCTTACCTGGAAATATTAAAAATATGGATAACCAGACTGCCGTTTAATCCAAAAAAAATCGAGGTATTTCAAACTGCGACTGTCAAAATTTCCTCAAAACATAAAGCCCATTTTCAGGTAGATGGAGAATATGTGGGAAAAGTAAATACCGTTGAAGCGAAGATTTTGCCTGCTGCTATTACTGTGGTGATTTAAATGATTTCTTTCCGATAGATTTGAATTGTAAAATAGAGCCTGAAAAACTCGGCTATGAAGCACATCTTAAATAGGATATCGAACCATTTTTCATTAAGATTTAAAACTTCGGGCAAAAAGGTAATAAAACCGATAGAGAATATCCAAACAATAAGTCGGAATGGGAATTGAAAGAAGTAAGTGATAAATCCAAATTTTTTGAACAAGATTAGTCCTGCTGCCGAAATAAACAGGGATAAAAACATTGGCAAAGTTAGCACCACACGTACCTGAGAAAGGATTTGATCAGGTATTTCGTTAATGTGGGTGATGATTGCCCAAAATTGTTTGGCAAGTAATACAATGCTAATCACATCTAACAGGGCAAAAAATTTACTCGTAACTCTCATTTACTTGCAGTATTTGGCTAGATACTGATCTGCTAAACTACTACCCATATTTTTAACAAACAAAAAATCTTCGCAAGCACCTTGTTTATCACCTTGTTTAATTTTTTTTAATCCATTATCAATTCGTTCTTTCAGGTAATCGTCATCAATGCCTAATTGATTTTTGATTGCAATAATCTGAGCTTCCTGTCCAGGTTTTGCCTGATCTTGATTTTTGTAAAAATTGATGATCGAGTTGGTTAATCCCTCTTCTGCCTGATAATTGTTAATCGCATTTTGGATATCCCTGCTCGACTTTCCTTCACAGTTGAATCCTGAAAGTTTAAATTTTACAGGAACGATAACTGCCGTAGTGGTATCGTAACCAGCCGGAACTTTCCACTGGCCGCTACTTAACCGCACCAATCTCAGCGCTTCTTCGTCTAAATCGCTTAAAATACTTTTAGCTACCTTAGAAGAATATACATTCCCCTGTTGATCTAATTTAAAGCTGATATTTACTGTGCCTTGCACACAGTTGTTTTTTGAAAAAGAGGGGTAAATAGTTTTTTCGCGTAGAAATGAAGCGAAACCATCTTTACCTGTTTTAAACTGTAGTTGCGCTACTGCAACAGAACAGAAAAAAATTAAAAAGATGGTGATAAGCTTTTTCATAGATACTAATTTACTGTTTTAAGTGCACTATAAAAATGCCTTCTTGAATCAAAACATTATAAGCGTGAATAAATAACAACGCTAAGGGCTACAATGTTTAAATTAGCTACTTCTGCCTATTCAACTTTTACTACTGTTTTTCAAAAGTGAATTTCAAAACGATGTTTGGATCAGGGCAATTAGACAGATATTGGTCTCTTTCACTAAACTTACAAACACCAGGATAATCGCCTTTAAATGCATCGGTGTCTTTTATAATCTGGAAATGAAGGTGCGGTGGCCAATTGCCATTCTCTTCTTTTGTGCCCAACGTTGCAAATTGTTGCCCTGCATTGATTAGCTGGCCTTCTTGTAATTGATCAATTGACGATAGGCTTAAATGACCATAAAGGGCATTAAATTCGAAGCCGTCGATATTATAGTTTAAAATAATGGTAGCGCCATAATCTCCGAAGGTATCATTGTTGGCGAAGCTGTGAACCGTAGCCGGGTAAAAGTTATACACCGGTATACCAGCTGGCGCCCAAATATCTACACCCAAATGTAATCGTCGTGGTTCTTCTAAAGTACTAAAATGTGCACTTCGCGAATAAATGGTTCGGTGTTCATTGTAACCACCAATGCCATAACGGGCTTTATTTATAGTAAGTTTTTGATTTACCCAGGCAGAAAACGAGTCTGTATTATCTAAGATTCCGTCAGTTAACTCCGTATTTGCTGCCGTAAAGTCGAGCGGCAAAAGTTTATCATTCTCGATATCAAAGTCGACAACCTTATGTATTTCAGATGCCTTTGCATCAATAATCTGCTCAAAAGTTTTCATTAATGATTAAAGATATATACGTAATTATAAATGTAATGAGATAATGCCCCGCCAATTACAAATAGATGCCACAGTTCATGACTGTGCATCCACCGAAACATCTGCTTGTCTTTGGCGTAATAATAGGTGCCGCCTATGTAAAATGCTCCACCGAATAATAGCCAGAAAATAGCTCCAGCAGGTAAGCTGCCAATCATTTTTTGTAATAACGGGGCAATTAAACACCCCATTAAGATGTAGATTGAAAGTGAAATGGCCGTACTCTTGAGTTTGTTAAAAATTTTTAGCAGACAGCCCACAATGGCAATGGTCCAAACAATTGCGAATAAACCCCATCGCAGCCAACCGTCAAACACCAGCAGGGCAGTGGGGCTATAAGAACCTGCAATCATTAAATATATGCAGCAGTGATCAAATTTCTGCCAGAAGCGAATGCCATAATCACTTGAGGGAAATCCATGGTATATTGCACTTACTCCAAATAGAATAAATGTGGCTATGCTATAAATCCATGCTGCGGTTAGTTGAATTGATGTATCAGATTTTTGAAGCAAAAAATAACCCGCAGGTATCGCTACCAGTGCGGGTATAAAGTGCGTAAAAAAATTTACAGGCTCTCTTAACTTTCTCACGGCGATTATTCTTCGCTATCTTCTTCTTTTTGCCTAGGTTCTTTGGCTATCTTTTCAAATAAATGATCCATGCGTTCTACATATTCGTTTGTATCATCTACAAAAAAAGTAAGCTCTGGCACAACCCTCACCTGATGGCGAATCCGGGCACCTAGTTTATATCTGATTTCGCCGGCATGGGCGTTTACGGTGTTAATTGATAAGGTAGTATTGCTGGTGTTAAAAAAACTGAGATACACTTTTGCTACAGCCAAATCTGGCGATACCCGAACCCGTGTAATGGTTACTAGTGTATTCGGCAAAAACGCACCACCCTCACGCTGAAAAACCTGTGCTAACTCCTCTTGTAGTACTCCTGCAAATTTTTGCTGACGTTTACTTTCCATAATATTTTTTTTTCAATGACGGTTCGACTTAACTAATATAACAAATTACTATCATAGGGATATCGTGCCACATGAGCCGCTTTCACCTTGTCGTACAGCAACGTTTTAAACTCTTCAATATTTTCTTTCTCTGTAGCTGAGATAAATAAAACCGGTACCTTTCCGTGGCTCATCCAGCTTTTTTTAAACTCATCTATACTTAATTTACCATCATCGTCTTCATCTTCAATTTCAGGCGATACGTAAGCATCAATCTTATTAAATACCAAAATCATATCCTTATCAATGGCGCCGATATCTTTCAGCGTTTCGTTAACGGTATTAATCTGATCTTCGAAATTCGGATGCGAAACATCCACCACGTGTATCAATAAGTCAGCTTCGCGAACTTCATCTAACGTAGATTTAAAACATTCAACCAAATGATGGGGCAATTTTCTAATAAACCCAACAGTATCTGAAAGTAAGAATGGTAGGTTTTCGATTACCACTTTTCTCACCGTAGTATCAAGCGTTGCAAAAAGTTTATTCTCAGCAAATACTTCCGATTTTGAAAGCATATTCATAATGGTAGATTTACCTACATTGGTATATCCAACCAATGCTACGCGAATCAGCTGACCACGGTTTTTACGTTGTGTTTCATTTTGTCTGTCAATATTTCTTAACCGTTCTTTCAGTAGTGAAATTTTGTTTAAAATAATACGTCTGTCACTCTCAATCTGGGTTTCTCCAGGTCCACGCATCCCTATACCACCTTTTTGGCGTTCTAAGTGAGTCCACATTCCGGTTAAACGTGGCAATACATATTGAAGCTGCGCCAACTCTACCTGCGTTTTAGCTTGTGCAGTTTGTGCTCTGCTAGCGAAAATATCAAGGATTAGGTTGCTTCGATCTAAAACTTTTACGCCCAGCTCACGATCGATATTTCGTAATTGTGATGGCGACAATTCATCATCAAAAACAACGGTATCAATTTCTTCCGATTTTACATATGCTTTAATCTCTTCTAATTTTCCGGTACCCACAAAGGTTGCCCGTTCTGGCTTAAGCATTTTTTGCGTAAATACTTTCTCTACTTGTCCTCCTGCCGTATCAACAAGAAAAGCCAATTCATCTAAATATTCTTTTGTTTGTTCTTCCTTTTCTCCAGGAGTAACAACTCCAACCAAAACGGCTCGTTCCTGCTTAATCGCAGTATCATAAAATTTTTGTTTTCCCATGTAATATGTACAAATATACAAATTTTGCATATTGAAAATTGGCTAACCTTAAAGGGCTGGCAACAACTTACATTTAAACAATAAGTCTTAAAAAATGCAACAACATTTGTCTTTTGCCTTTTAATTGAATTATAATCTCGAAATGGATTAAGGTTTCGGTTAGAACTTATTGGTTAATTAGTTTGAACAACATTTGGTTTTCGATTTTTGTTTAAACCCGGTATCTAACTCCAATAATATGTTTTAATTTAGACAGAAACATATCTAATAAGCGATGGAGTTTTTCAGTACCAAAAGTATTTTTTTTACTGTTCTTAATTACCCAATGAGCTATCTCGAATTTTTTGCGGTAATAACAGGCGTTATTTCGGTTGTTTTATCTGCAAGAGCAAACATCTGGAGTTGGCCCGCAGGTATTATAAATGTATTTTTATCTGCTTTTTTTTATTACCAGATACAGCTTTATCCTGATATGTTTTTAATGAGTTTCTTTTTCATTACCAACATTATTGGCTGGTGGCGATGGGCAAACCCGAAGCCAGAAGAAGAAGACAAAAAGAAACAGTTGAAGATAAGCTTTATGCCTAGAAAGCAGTTTTTCATATTTTTAACCGTCGGTTTATGTGGAACAGTATTAATCGGCACATTGGCCGGACAGTTACATCATTGGTTTCCGTTGGTTTTTAACCTGCCAAGTGCCTATCCTTTTGTTGATTCATTTATTTTAGTGATGAGCGTAATTACTACTTTTTTAATGATTCAAAAGCGAATAGAATGTTGGATTATCTGGCTAATGATTGATGTTGTAGCTACCTATTTATATTTTTTAAAAGGCGCAATGTTTTTCGGTGTGGAGTACATTATTTTCACCATCATTGCGGCCTTTGCTTTATGGAATTGGATTAGCGAATATAAAAGCTATAAGAAAACCGCATGATAAGGGGCTTGGTGATTGGTAAATTTATGCCTATCCACAATGGACATATTCGGCTAATTCAATTTGCCGCATCGCATTGCGATGAACTCATTGTTTCCATGAGTTTTACTCACCAAGATCCCATTGATGCTGAAAAAAGATTTAGTTGGATCAAAGAAATTTTTAAATCATCACCTAAAATTAAGCCTTGCATAATTGCAGATGATTTTGATGATGAAACATTAACACTTTTGCCTCGTACTAAAATTTGGGCGAATCGCATGAGGGAAGTTTATCCGAAAATTGATGTGCTCATTAGTTCAGAAGAATACGGTGCGCCCTTTGCCTTTAATTTGGAAGCTGTGCACATTTTATACGATCTGAAACGAATTGAGATTCCGATTTCGGCAACGATGATTCGAAACAATCCTTTTAAATATTGGAGATTTATTCCTAATGTGGTTAAGCCGCATTTTGTAAAAAGAATTTGCTTCTATGGACCTGAAAGTACTGGAAAATCAACATTGGCTCAAAAGATGGCACTACATTATCAAACAGAATTTGTTCCTGAAGTGGCAAGAGAGCTAATATCATCGAATGCTATTTCTGTTGATGATATTATTAAGATTGGCTTTGCACAAACGGAAAGAGTAAAGGAAAAAACAAAAATTGCCAACAAAATTCTTTTTTGCGATACAGATTTAATCACCACTAAAATTTATTCTCAGCATTATTTAGGTGTTGTGCCAGAAGTTTTAACTGTGCTTGAACATGAAATTGTTTACGATTTATATTTTTTGTTGGATATTGATGTGGAATGGATAGCCGATGATTTAAGAGACTTCGGCGATAGAAGGCAAGAAATGTTCAATTTATTTAAGGCTGAACTAGAAAGCCGAGGGATAAGTTATAATCTAATTAGTGGAGATTTTCAGCAACGGGAAGTAAAAGTAAAATCCCTTATTGATCAATTTTTTCAATAGTAAAATATAGTAGTTTACTTATTAGAGGTTGGATTGCTGACTCCATCCTCAAAAAAATTAAAACATAATTAGTGATGGTCGGTTAATATAATGGCGCTCGGAATAAATGTTTAACTTAAAATTTATTGCCATGAAAAATGTAAATACACCTAAGAACAATCCAACAACGCAGGGAAGTTCTATTGCTGACAGAGCAAATCACGATGTAAAAGTTGACAAAAAAATGCAGGGAATAACTAATGGAGGAGGTCAGCGATCAGATCAGACTTCAAATAAAGACAATCAGCGTAAAGTTGATAATAAGAAATAAATTATAATGGATGAGGTTAGTTGCATTCTAGCAAAATCTAAAAAGCTTTTAACCTCATCCAATTTTCAATTAAGATGGTTCTTTCGCCAATTGAATAATATCTTTCCCTTCTAAAATTCTTCTTTCATTATTGTGGCTCAATGAGTTAATCATCGCATCAGCAAGTTCTTCCATCTTACAAAATCCATTAGGCGATATTTTTCTTCCGATAGGGAAAAGCCAATTAATATAGTTGTAAAACTTGTGTGCAAACTTTTGGCCCTTTAAAGGTTTTATAAATCCTGGGCGAAAATGATAAACCTGTGCGAAAGGTAATTTCGTTAACTCATTTTCCGTTTTGCCCTTAACTTTTTGCCAATTTAGGCGCCCATCCTCATTTGTTCCGCTA
>Ga0265780_10007140_pt1 | contig 13753 bp, 11 predicted proteins | sample P1T30metagenome_FD_192432 | JGI IMG/M metagenome (GOLD analysis project Ga0265780, IMG submission 192432) | Plant litter microbial communities from East Loma Ridge, Irvine, California - P1 T30 | ecosystem: Environmental > Terrestrial > Plant litter > Unclassified | place: USA: California... | reverse complement strand
AGTAGAGAAAGTAAAATAGAATTCTAGAGGTTATTACTTAAAAGTGGTTTAACTAAAGATTTATTAATACTTTTAAACTAGAAATCAATATATAGTAGCTTTATTATATAGCTCAGTTACTATTAGTATCTTTGTACAATTGAATTAGTAGTAATTAAATTATAAGCTATTTAAGTCAAGATCTTAAGACTATCTACTTTTTAAATCTTAAGTCTTAAAGCCATAATTAAGCTAATAGTTAATAAATTAGACTAAACTTTTTATATACTAGTCTATCAGCTTATAATCTAGGTAATAGTTAGATTCATCTATATAGCTTATGAAAACATACTAGAGCTAGTGTCAAACTATATAGAGACTAACAAGAGTAAAGTTTGAACAAATTTTAAGAGATTCTAAGTCTTAAATCTTTTTAATTCTCAACTTACTCTAATAAGCTATATGAGCTCACTCTAGCTATTATAGTCTTATAGTCTTAATTAATTTCAATTAGCTATCAAGCTTATAATCTAGATGACTTTTAGCTAATCAACTAATAATTATACTAAGTTTATAACTATCAAATTAGAATAGCTTAGATAGTTTTATTGATTATCTCAATATCATTACTTTTCCACTGACTTAAGTTACTCTCAATATATCATCACTATCAGGTAAGTTGTATATCTTTACAATCAAAGGCTTGAATATAATAGTTTTTAATGATACTAGTATCTGATTTCTCTATCAATTCATAACATGTTGAGTTAGTTCTATCAGTTAAGCTGATCCTTATACTAACTAAGTAAATTAGTATAATGAAGATATTGACTTAATCAATTTGACTTGATAGGCCCTGAGTAGTAGAGGTTACAAGAAGGTTACATGACAGTAGAGATTACAAGACTATATATAGACTATATATAACTACTTCATGATACAGGATAGCCTATCTAAAAGGTATCTCGCAGCGTATAGAACACCTCTACCAAACAATTGGCTAAGGACAGAACTGATTGCTGCTTCTCAGCAATCGGGGCGCCTGAGCCTCGCACGAAGTACGCAGGCTGCGCGCCAAGAGGGGGCCGTGGGTATGCTGGCTACGCCAGCTGGCATGGCCGTCACGTGCCCGCTGAACCTCATGTCTATCTGAGCTCCGGTAACACTTCAACTAACAAATATTATTTGTAGTAGATTATCAGATGTATATATACATATAGAGTCTTATGATCTCTACTGTTCTAACTATAACTTCTACTATGACATTACTAAAGTTAAGCTATAACTAACAATTCTTTGAAAGTAAAAGTTAGTAATAAATTAACTTATGATTCTCTATATCAATTAACAAACTCTTATATGTGAAATTAGTAATCAATTGGATACTGATTTTCTATGTTAATTACCTAATAAATTTCAAATACTACTTGCTGCTATCCAGTCTGGGCTCTTGTTGACATTTAGTACACTGTTACAGCATGTCTTGCCACTGTTCTAAAGGTCAGCGTACTCAAAACAGCTGAAGCAACCGAGTCTATAAGCAGAGGCTCATGGTATCTATCCTCTGGGTAGAGTATATTGAATAGCAAGGCCATGACAAAGACCAAGTTGACCAACCACCTTCTCGAAGTAACTCATAAAGTCCTCGAGCGAAGATGAAGCACGTCGTTTTGGCAGTCGAACATCGGACCCAGGGCTCGTACCGTTCCAGCATGCGGGCTAGAACATGGGGATGCCATGGAATCTTGGAAAGCTTCTTTCTCTATTTCGCGCAATTGAACGTGGTACCGGCAAGACCGGATGGACACTCACTGACGCCCTTCATCATATCCTCCAGTCAGGGCTACGGCGTCATTTAGCCATTGAGAGGGTTCCCCATTGTGCAGGTCGCCACAAGGCAAGGCGATCGTGGTCGGCGACTCAGCATACGAGAATTTTGCTTTGCTGCTACCACGGCCCGTCAAGCGGCCAGTCGTGGCTACATCATAATGGTGGGACTTTCTAAGAATAGCTAACTATCATCGTTGCATTGTGGCCCAGATACGAGAACTTCAAGGTCACATACCAGAAAGAGGCAAGAGCTCGTAAGAGCTCAGTCTGTACGGACACAGGTATAAGTGTGTCTCATTCTTCTATCAATCCTTCCAATCCTTCACTCCACACACCAAACAATACATCAACTCAGTCCACCAACGAAACTTTTCACACTACACAACAACACTCCAACCAAACCTAAATTACCACCGCCAACATGAAGTCCTTCACCACCGTCGCCGCTTTCAACACACTCTTCCTCACCGCCTCAGCGCAATACTTCGGCCTCATCTCCTCGCGCTCCGCCTCGCCCATTCACTACCAGACTGTCTCCGCCTCCAACCAATCCCTCTGGCTCAATAAGCCCACAGCCTCATACTGCCCCGACAACATCAAGGACCTCGGTGCCTGCCCGTCCGGCAACACCACCAACTTCGCCGGCGGTGACAACAGCCTCGGAATGGGAACCGTCGTCCCCGGCGGCCAGCAGGTGTACATCGACGCAGAGACTGGTGCTGTCAAGTACACCATCGCCCACTCTGCCGCCATCCCAGAGGGTGACATCGTTACTGGCTGGAACCTCACTGAGGGCGAGTCTTTCGGTTACCTTGCGAACGAGCACGGCGGCTTCATTGCTTGCCCTGCGGAGGACGATGCATGGAAGGTGTTCGTCGCTCTGGAGTGCGTGGAGTTCGACGACGCTTGCTTGGGCTTCAGTGCTATTGCTTCCAACTCTACTCAGGCCGCTGCTTGGCAGTACACTTAGACGGAGTGTGGTTCAGTTGATTGGATAGAGGAGCATTTTCCGCAGCGCGGTGTTTATTTCGTATGATAATATGTATAGGTGAATGACAAGACATGACCACATAAAGAACACCGTCTTTTACTCGCACTGATTTACACACGTATGCATCGATAGTTCCAACATTAGAGGGCATATCACGTACTTGTATATATGATTGTACACTTCTGATGTGCACTTTCTTGATCCGGTCCGCCCACGGATGAAACGCTAGTATCACAACGAACGATGCGGTTGGGATGAAGGTGCAAGATTTGAAGACGCATGGTGAGTGATGGATGAGAACACCTTCGAGTAAGATTTCAGTGTTGGCTGAACGTTTTTGAACGAAAAAATGAAGCATAGTAGTTAAACAATTGTATATCGGCAACGTTTCAGCGCGTTAAAGTACGGTTACATGCTCATAGATCGTAAACTTCCCTTCCTCAAATAATGAATGCCACCAATCCAGCCATGATTGCAACAATACCGCCGGCCACACCCATGCTGGATGCAGAGCCCTCAAACGGCACGCCCGAGCTAGAAGGCTTCACACCACCGGTAGCTATCGCGCTTCCATTTCCAGCACCAACCAGACCGCCCGTAGGTGCAATCACGGCAGTAGTCATAGTGCCATTGGAACCAGGCTGAGACGCAAGGAAGCCGTTGCAAAGACCAGTGCCGCTGCAAGTGTTGAACGCGCACTGAGAGTCGTTCTCGCAAGCAGCGTTGAAGTTGCCGCACGAGCGGATGGTGAAAGCGGTGGATCCCCAGCAGTTTGCGCCGTTCTTGCACTGCCTGTCATCGGAGCAGATCTCGCCAAGGTTCAGGGAGCCTTCTGCGGCGGTGATGGGAGCTTGACCAGAGGGTTGGCTGCCTGGTGTTCCGGTGATGATAGATGGAGACGCATCAGTCGTTGTAGATGCGGATTCCGTTGTTGTTGTTGCTGATGAGGCGGAGGTGGAGGACAGCTCGAGGAAGCCGCTGCAGAAGCCGTTGGAGCAAGTGTTGAAGGCACACTGCGAGTTGTCTTTACAGACAGCGTTGAAGTTTCCACAGGCGCGAATCGTGTCTGCAGTGGTGCCGTAGCAGTTTGCGCCGTTTTTGCATTGCACGTCGTCGGAGCAGGTTTGGCCAAGGTCGAGAGAATTGGCAGGGGCGGACACTTGCGCGTTGATGGACAGCGCGAGACCGGCGACGAGGAAGGCGGTTTTGTACATGGTGTTGATTGTTCAGAGGCGGTAGTTTGATGTGTTTGGAGAGTGTTGGATTTCTGAGTGGTTGAGTAGATGCAGTCAACAATGTTAGAAGGCAGAAGGATTCTATATAGAGGGAATAGAAGTCTATATTGGGAACATGCATGGCATAAGGTTCCACCGTTTCGTAAAGCTTAGACACTTTGCCACAAACTAGCGTGATGCTATATGTAAATGCTTTACTCTAGGGAACCTTAGCTTGTTCAGATCCAAGGGTACCCAGTATCTCAACCTTGTTAACTGACCTGCTACTAAAATTGTACTCCCGGCGGACGCCTCGGTGCAAATCAGTCTCGTGATGAGCAGCACAGTATCTTAAGTGTTGGAGTTGGCAGGGAGACAGCCTGCACTATGCGGCCGGGATCGCATCCATAGTGCTATGCAGCTTCGGACGGCCAATTTTCATAAGCGGATATGCTGTGTGTCTTCAGCCCCAACGTTCGAGGATGGTAGGTAAGACGATAGCCGTTACGGCTGCTGTCAGTCAGTACCTACCAGTGATTAGATGCATAAGAAACTATGGAGAGATCATGAAGCCACGCTTACGTCGATCGTCAGAACAAACTGCAGTCTTCCCAGCTGGACTGACTTCAGATACTGATTCTACGGATACTGTCGGTTCCCGCAAGACGAGACGTATTGTTCCAGCTCCAGTTGTCGTGACCGGAGTGCCTTGGACGCGGTCGGAAAGTTCGATACTAGCTGGTTCAAGAAGATGGAGGAGAAATTGGGAGTTGCATGGTAACAAAACCGCATCATCGAGAGAGAATCTGTGACAGCTACTGACTTCTGCACGGTCCCTTCATGCACTTCTCAAAGGTCAACTGCGGCGATGTATTCTCCGCAGCTGTACAACTGACACTCGTCCCAATTTATGTATTGGTACAACCGCTGTCGGGAACCCGGAGTATGAATTGATTGAGGACGGAGAACACCATCGTTACCGAGAGCATCTCCTTGAACGCATTTCAGGCCTGGTATAATGGTCGTGGAGAGCAGTGGTACGTACAGATGCAGCTAGGTCGCAGTCGTGGCGGAGTTGCATGCTTCAGCCATCGGGCAAGCTTGCACGATGATGCGAGGCTGCCTATTGATGTACCTCAAGTGGTCCGATGATGCTTGCTGCAGCCTGGCATCCACGGCCAATCCGGCACATTGGCAACCGCGACGTTACATTGCGCTTTGTGTTTTCCCGCGAGACCACGACTTATCGGAACCTGATAGGGATCTGGGCTCCGAGAATTCGATGCGGTTGAGCAGGGCTGACGTGCAGGGGCTTGTACCATTTGCTTTCGAGGCCATTGTTTTATGTCCTGCTAGTCAGATAAATCGTTGTCAGTACGGGCTCCTCTCAGATCGACTTCCCAACGCAAAGGTGGTACCGTCTACTTTCAAGCCCATCGCTTCACTCTCTGCCATTGAAATACGCGATTAGATTATTGGTGCGCTTGTGAGACCTGTCGCAATGAGATCACACTTTTCGCGCATGCATATAAGATGCCATCGATGCTACAGCGTTCTACGGGCATTGCAATAACAGCCGCCCCGTAGAAATCATAGTCCCGGTATTTGAGGCGGGCTGTAGCCCTTCCAGAGGGACCGCTCACGGCGAATTGTGGACTACCCGCGATTGATGCCTCGCGCTCGGCGGATAAGGGATACTGGCGCTAAGCGCGATACTTGCTGATTGGAGTCTCAGTGGACGATACAGGAGCCAGACGCTCGGTTTCAGTATTGCCAATGCCAATGAGAGCGACGTGTGAGGACAATGTTGGAAGGTAGAGTTTGGCGGATAGAGAAAATCCAACGAGCCGCCCAGCCGATGATCGACAGACACCCAATTATATTGCCACTGATGGCTGAAAAGAGATTGTTGTGCCCCGAACAGGTAGGTCGTATGACTTCAGACCCCCTGAAGCCTGTCCGTCGAAGCACCATGATTATTCGGCAACTCGGGCCAACCGGACTTTATCCTCGCACTCAACGTAAGTCGGCCACCTTTCACAGATCAATCGCTATCCAGCGTTCAGCTTCAGGCTTCATCGCATCCTCTACATGAGACTCGTGAGGACAGACGCCATTCAGCGGGGTCGAAGCGCCCATACAGAGAGCGCCAACGTCGCCTTCCCCTCCCGTGGCATCGCCTATGGCCCCGGGCATTTCGTACAAAGTGTAGATGGGTTTGACGTAGAATCCGACTTCAAGGCCGATTAGCTCGTCCGCGGCACGTCCCATCCGCATCATGGCGAAGGCGTCAAGTTGGGTTGTCCAGCGTGGGGTTTGGGCGATGTACTCTGCAAGTCCGAGGAGGCATGCGATCTAAATCGCCCAAAGCGATGGGATGAGAATCATGGTTGCGCGAGAGATTGATGGTATGACCAAGTCGGCTCCGGGGTCGGAGTAGACAAGTCGGTAATCATTCGTGTCGCCAGAGAAAAAAGCCATGCTTCGGTCGCGCGTAAGACTGCGGACGCGAATGCATTGGATAGCTGATCCGGATAAGTATGATCCACGTAGCTACTATCGCTATGGACCAAGACAGGATAGAAGGATTGAATGCAGTCCGCGAGTTGCCAATCACGCGCTACAGGGCTCTCTCCGCGCTTTGTTTGTGTTTCTGGGAGGGAGGACTTGAGTGGATGGATCTTGGGCGTGGACCTGCTTTCCCAAAATTCGTGGTTATCCAACCGCAGCAAGGCGGCGGTACAATCATGCACTCACATGTACAGTGGAAGAGTGGGATGTTCCAGTCAGGCCTTTCTGTCAGTACTGAACATGACATTGGATGAAACGACGTGTTTGATGGAAGAAAGGCTAAATTGGCTTGGGCGGATTGGCGTTCTGGAAGCAACGCCGCTGACGTCTTTTTCGTCCAAGGCCGATGATTCGCCCTGCGTTTGACTGTGCATGGAAGTGAAAACGGCAGCACGTGCGTGAGGAGGAGAAGAGTTGGCTGACCCAGCCTTCATCCACAATCCATCTCTTGGATGATGTTCTGGCTCGGTCATCGGCAGGCCACGCATGCACTGTAGCCGCATCCTACCTAAGTTACACTTGGCCGCGCAGGCCCATAATTACACTTTCGAGTCTATTTGTTTGTGAGCGCCCGTCAACTCCTCTAAATTATTGTCAACGGTGGTGTTCGTGCACTACCAACTCGCAGTCTCCACATACCACATCATCATTACACCTGCCGCTGTCGACCGCTTGTTCCAATTACCATGTCAGAACAACTGCCCCAGCCTGTACCCCAGGTCAAGGCCACCGACTACGACCAAGACAACGACAACGACAACGGATACTTCGACAGTGATATCGAGCGCAATCCTACCGGCCACTCTACCGCATCGCAATTAGACTCAATCCGACATCCGATCCAGCGGGGCCATTCGAAGCTACAGACAGACGGCAACGCTTCCAGCGACAGGCTGTTAAACCCACAAGACAACACTCTTGAGCAGTCTGCGACCACTTGCAGCAGAACACCCTCGCCCAGTTTCAAGTCCTCACGCCCATCGTCGCTAAGACACCCCATACAGCGCACCAAGACAAAGCTCCTGGACCACGAGCTGAAGAAGCACGGCGATCCCGATACTATCAGCTACATGAGAACACAGGCCGTGGAGGAGCGACACCAGACCGTATACAAAAACAAGATGGCGCGACCAAGATGGGTCTTACATGTACAAGCGCAGTTCTGGCGCGTGCTGATGGGCTTGGGCATGTTCTTCCACAGACTTGCACCGCCTCGTCCGCCAAAGCCCAACTTCAAGCGCTCCATCCCGTCGACCGTCAGCGGCACCCGTGGAAACATTGACTTGTACTTCTACGTGCCAATGGGCTATGGGACCCAGAAATCACTGTGGAAAGACCGTCCCGCATCAGACGATGATGAAAGTGTGGACAAGGGCAAGAAGAAGACCAGCAGCAGTGGATCTCTGGGTTCCGATTTGAGGAATGGCAATGGTGGGAAACGATGGGGCGGCTACCCGGTTGTCTTGAACTTCCACGGTGGAGGCTTCACGCTTGGTTCGCCTATGGACGACGCCAGGTGGTGCAGTACGGTGGTCGACGAGTGTAACGCGGTCGTGGTTGCTGTTGACTATCGCCTTGCACCCGAGATGCCCTTCCCTACCGCTGTGGAAGATGGCGTGGACGCTGTCATGTGGATACATCAGCACGCTGAAGAGCTCGGTATTGACCCGAACAAGATCGCTCTTTCTGGATTCAGCTCTGGCGCCAACATGGCCTGTACTGTTCCGCTGCGCCTCTGGGACGAGATGATGGGCTTTCCCCGCGAAGACGAGACTCTCCGCAACACTGCGTCCAACTCGCAAAACCCATTCGATACTCCCGAATCATCGACCAGCAAACTCCCCCAAGAAGCCAGCCGCGTTGAACACCTCGACCCTTCGCAACCTCCGCCACCACTCAATCGTAGCCCGCTGACGAAATACAACATTCAAGTCCGCGAAGACGCCCTCAAGCAAGTCTCTGACATATCCCTCCGCGCCATTGTCCCATGGTATCCTTCTCTGGACTACACGCGCACCCGCGAACAGCGCCGTGCTACCTGTTTACGAAAAGACCAAGAATTGCCAGCCCTGTTTACCGACCTCTTTGACGAATCGTATGTCGGAACCACATCTCCATCTTCCCTATCCTTTACAAACTAACCTTCCACTCACAGCTATCTTCACCCACCCCACACCATCTCCCTCGACTCCCCCTACCTCTCCCCGGGCGTCGCGCCCACCGCCCTCCTCAAGAACGGCCTCCCCCACGAAGTCATCCTGCACACCTGCGAATGGGACATGCTGCTCGACGAAGGCCAAGCCTTCCGCGACCGCCTCACGAGCCCTGAAATTGGCAAGAACGTCGTGTACAAAATGATCGAAGGCGTTCCGCACGGTTGGGACAAAGCTCCTAACCCTTGGAAGCCTACGCCCGGTGTTAGGGAACACTATCTCAGAGCTTGCAAGGAGTTGAGGAGAGTGTTCGGTGACGAGGGCGAGAACGAGAGAGTCGTGGGTGAGGGCCCGGCGGCGACGTTTAGTGCGGCGCCGAGGGGGAGTGTACAGGTTGTCAATTGATCTATGCTTATTGTTCTTGTGTGTATTTTTAGGGTTGAGCGTTTTGAGCGAACCACTTTCTTTCACTTGGAACACATATGGGGCATTTGCGATGATTGTGTTGAATGTGCATATACAAAAGCTCGCCTGTATGGTTCTTACCTATTTGACACCACGATACTTGCAGGTGCGCATGCCTTTGGAACAGATAGTACTTCCAACCGATTCTCCTAGCTTGGAAGTCGTTGGGTTTACGTAACGAACAGGAATATCAAGGAAAGTTGCCATTGCTATGGAAGTCTAAGTTCTCACGGTCGGAGATTTGGCTAACCGTTCAAGACGCCGTGTTCGCTTCAGGCCATGGCACATCCAGCTCAACCAATCCAACTCACTCACTTCAAGCGACCAGTCCCTCCCCGTCAGGCCGTGCTCCGATCGATTCCTGTGAGCCGGTCCGGCACCGAAGAGAAACGGGTCCTTCGCCACCCACCTCGCAGCATTCGCGTGCTCGGCTGTGCTAAAACAATTGCACTCCCGCCCTTCTTCCGTGCAAGTCAAATACACACCCGTTACAAAAAGGTCATCGATCCGCGTACAAAGCATCACAAAGTTTTCAGGGCCCACGGAACCATACGTCCGCACGCGATCATGGATGCACCACAGAACGCGCTGGATGCGTTCTAGGTGGTAGAGACTGTGTAGGAGGTGGCGGAGAGTGATGCCATCGCTCCGCTTGGCTGGCCATTCGTCGTCAGGGGTCAGCACGCAGCTGGCGATCCGTTTGAGAAACAATGCATCTTCGGGCTGGGGATCCTCGCAGTTGCTGCCGTTCTCGACGCATCGGTCGCGAGAGTGTTCTTCGATTATGTAGAGATTGTGTGTGAAGCTCTTGGAGGACTGATATTCCAGTTCGGATCTGATCAGCGCAGACTGTTTGAAGGGGATTTCGAGGGGGAGTTCCAAGGTCTCGAACGCTTCGGTGTGGTCTGTGACGAGACGCTTGGTGAACAGCCGGAAGTAGCGAGGCTGCCGGAGCAAGTACGCAGCGGCGGCGATCTGCGCCGCCTGGGAGAAACTGACGGCGTCCCGCGCGCTCGGGAAGGCAAAGTCAGAGAGGAGTGTTTCGGAGACCAGTTCGAGCGCCTCATGGCATTGATACTTGTCGGTCAAGATTGCGAGCTGGAGGAGAGGATCTGTGGTGCGTACCAGGGCGTCTGCGAGATCTTCATCTTTCACATCGATTAGCCGCGATTGTGACATCGGGTCTGGACGGCGGTGGAGTAGGCAGAGAAGGCGGTACATTGCGTAGTGCTCTTCTTCGTGCAGTTCTTGGATCGGAGGCGAGGCGGTGGCGGCGGCTTCTTTGAGCCAGCGCTCGATGCGGATGCTGAGGCGAGGTGAGGCTTGGGATAAGACCGCTGAGGACACGCTGACGGTGAAGTCTTCGCACAGTTCGAGGGTCAAATCACCGTCGGGAACGATTTCGTAGTGTCCTGGTTCGGACCATTCAACTGGAGAATCTGGAGTGTTGACATTAGGATCGGTGTGTGAGTCGATGACCATCGGTCCAGGTGGATTTGATGTCTCGCTTCCCAAATTCGGCGAAGACTGCGAGGATGGCCTGGATGGTAGTACAGTCGTATTTTCTGCTTCGGCTCCTGCACTCGCTACATTCTGTGCACCTGGAGCACTTTCTACACCGAGTTCTTGCGTGGAGGCACCGAAGAGATGGTTTTCTTGGGTCTAGGACGAGATTTCTTCGTCGACTTAGCATCCTTTGCATCTTTTGCATCCTTTGCATCTTACATCCTTTGCGTTGATACTTCTGCTTCGTAGGTTGCGTTCCATCTTGGCTTGACTGATCGATGCTCTTCGTATGATGTGGAAACGACCGATATGCATGTACTTATAGATAGAACGCCAGCACGATCAGAAGGCAGCACTCATAGTCTTTCTTTGACTTCTACATCCTTTGCAAATCGCAGGGAGTTTGCTGGTCGTGAATGGCTGCTGAGACACTGCAAATAATAATTGCTTGTCAGCGACCTCGAAGATGTGACACTGCCATGAAAACATCAACTCTTTTCCATGGCTAGCAGAACGTGTAAGCCAGACAGCACAAAGATCATTGCCGCGAGATGTTTGCCACGCATGAGTGTCTTGCCTGTCGCTTTGGTATCTTTGGAATCTTTACAACACCATCCATGCTGTATTGTAACGTCTGTTGCCAGCTTGCCATGTGATACTAAGACCTCCGATTGGGGAGATCACATGTACAGCTGCCTCAAGGGAAGTGAGTTGGTGACAGATCGAGGGTTGTCTATTAGTGACGCGATGTAGCATGGTAATATCTGAAGAATGTTGAAGAGGATCAAATACAGATGTCTCAGGCTTGCTTGACTATCGTGTCGGCAGGCCTCATACTTGTTCTCAGCGGTTCAGCTGCAAGCTATGTATCGAAAGAGCCAGAGTGATTCCTATATATGGCGCCGGTGAGATGGCCGTCCTCCGGTAGCTGTGTCCCCAACATACGCGCGGTACGATGCGGTGTTGCCCAAGATTACCAGATCGATCCGGCTGTAAGGTACCAGTGAGAGACACATGTTCCTGAGGCTTCACCTCGAAGGTCCTCAAAGAACGTCGTGGTAATGCCTAAGGAGACCGTATTGATCCAAGGCTAGGATGCCGGTGAGAGAGGCGTTCATCGAGGACGCCCTCTCCGAGGCGCCGGTAACACGATACCATGATACCTAAGGAGTCCGAGTCGATCCAATCGTATAATACCAAAGAGCGTGACGTATTCTGGTAGGCTCATCTCCAAGTTGCCAGCAGTCCGACGACGCACTACCTAAGGGCTTCGACCTGGTCCGGTCCCGCAGTGCCATTGGGAGAAGTGTATTATAAAAGCTGCATCTCAGGGGTGGTCGCAATACATTGTCGTAATACCCAAGAAGATCGAGTAGATCCGATCCTGCGATGCCGTCGATAGCTGCGTTCTCACTTGGCGTCAGCGGCAGATGACCGGTGAAGGGAGTTGGGTTAAGTGATGTGGACTGGAGTGAAACCCTGAAGACGGCATGATCTCCGTTTGTTGCGTGCATACAAACGGTGTCACAAAAGAATGGGCCCACTTTCAATCTTAAAGACCAGCGCGATCTCACTTTTAGCCTCCCTTCTCTCAATACCACCCAAAACTGCAACATGGCTGACAGCACTGTCGTCAATCTCGATGGTACCCCCGTTACATCGCCGCCGGTAGCCCAGACACCAGAGATGGAAGTCGTCAACGTAGCCGCCGAAGGAGATGTCATCTTCAACTTCGAAATCACTCGCCTCCGCGTCTTGTCAGTGATTCTCGCCAGCGCTTCGCCAGTCTTCAAGGTCATGCTGGTCCTGCCTTCCACGAAGGGCAAGATTTCCGCAGTGCTCAGTGTCCGAAGCAGATCCCACTGGAAGATGACAGTGGTGCAATGACACGACTCTGCTTCTTACTTCATCACAAGCGCGACCCGCAAGATCCTACGGCCCACAACATCTCTTTGCCTGATGATGCAGAGGGAGTCTTCACTTTGGCAGTCACGGCCGACAAGTACGGATGTGCTGATGCCATTCGCATGGCGGGCGGCATCTTGTTGTCGTACTTAGCGTCCAGTTCAGTCTCTGAAGGGATGCAAATTGAGGCGATGTTACATCTGATCGCTACGGCGTACATCCTGGAAGATTCTCGTCTGTTCGCCCTGTTGACCAGACGCCTGGCTATGGATCATACGACGAGACTCAGCAAAGTTACCACCCATCCTGCGATGGGTGCATCACCGCAGACTGTTCTACGTTCGTCCACCCGTCCGGTTTTAGCGATAAACAATAATGACCATGGCCTCAGTGATTGTGGAGGAGCAGCGAACGGGCGCCAATAGGAGCCTTCGCGACAGCCTGTTGTCAGTCATTGTCCCGCGCATGGTGTGTCAACTAAAAAATGGTCGTTTCATCCCAGGTTTCAAATTTCTTGCCAACTTGTGCGTCAAGTTCGACGTGTTCTGGCCTCCCAGCGGCGGTTCCTCGAGCCTCAGAGTTGTTTTGAAAACGACTGGTGGTTGTGGTGACATATCCATGCCGGGCCACCGGCACAACGATTATCATCGCCACGATGTGCACACTGTTACCAGCACAGACATGAGAGGTCTCTGCAACAAGGCGAGCGCCATCGTAACTGGAGTCTGCCTCGTATGCGTTGAGGATGAAGCTTTCGTTGACGGACAGTATGAGCATCACCAAGTCCTCAAGCAGTGTGTCGATGATGACCCAATCTTTTGAGTCAAGCGCGCGTCGCCACTTGAGTCGGTTAAGCAGCGAGCAATGGACAGTAACGTGAAGTCGAAAGCTCATTTTGCGAGGACGATATGACTAGGGAACGGGTATTCGGCAATTACACACCTTTTTCTTTGAGCGTGGAGAAGTTAAGTGACCCACTCAGAGATCAATACTAGCTGATTCTCTGACCGTGATCTCCTCTTGAGCTACTGTTCCCCAGCACCAAGACTCACTTCCTTCTCTTCCGTCCTCGGATCTACCTGATACACATGCGTAAACACTCCACGAGAGTTCTCCTCGTCCACCAAGTAATGCAAATC
>Ga0265780_10007138_pt1 | contig 13755 bp, 11 predicted proteins | sample P1T30metagenome_FD_192432 | JGI IMG/M metagenome (GOLD analysis project Ga0265780, IMG submission 192432) | Plant litter microbial communities from East Loma Ridge, Irvine, California - P1 T30 | ecosystem: Environmental > Terrestrial > Plant litter > Unclassified | place: USA: California... | reverse complement strand
AAGGCGCCGCGCCAGCCGATTACCGCGCCCAGGTAGCTGCCGGCCGGCGCCGCGATCACGGTGGCCAATGCGTTACCGCCGTTGAGGATGGCCAGCGCGCGCGGCACGTCGCTTGACGGCACCAGGCGCATCACGGTCGCCGCCGACATCGACCAGAAGCCGCCGATGGCCACGCCGATCAGCGCGCGGCCGACCATGAACAGCGTGTAGTTGGGCGCGAACGCCGCCACCGTACCGGATGCGATCATCAGCAAGGTCAGCGCCATCAGCAGGAGTTTGCGATCGAGGCGGCCGACGATCGAGGTGAGACACAGGCTCGTGACCAGGGCGAAGGCGCCGGAGATGCCGATCGACTGGCCGGCCTGTCCTTCGGTGATGTGCAGGTCGGCCGCCAGTGGGGTCAAGAGGCTGACCGGCATGAATTCGGAGGCGACCAGGGCAAACGCGGCGAGCGACATCGCCATCACGGCGCCCCACGCCGCGGGTTGGCCCAGCTTGCTGTCGCAAGGGGCGGAAAGTGTTGGATTCATTCTTCTTGATAGGATTGAAACAGATGAAACAGCACGGCCCGCAGTGCGGGCCGTGCGTGCATTACGCGGCCAGGGTGGCGTTGTCGATGACGAAGCGGTACTTGACGTCGCCCTTGAGCATGCGTTCGTAAGCGCCGTTGATATCGTCGGCGCGAATCATCTCGATATCGGCCACGATGCCGTGCTTGGCGCAGAAGTCGAGCATCTCCTGGGTTTCCGGGATCCCGCCGATCATCGAACCGGCGATCGCGCGGCGCTTGGTGATCAGGTTGAACACCTGCGGCGATGGATGCGGCGACTCGGGCGCGCCGACCAGCACCATGGTGCCGTCGCGCTTGAGCAGGCTGAGGAAGGCGTCCAGGTCGTGCGGCGCGGCCACGGTGTTGATGATCAGGTCCAGGCTTCTCGCGTACTGACCCATGGCTTGCAGGTCTTTCGACACCACGACTTCGTCGGCGCCCAGCGCCAGCGCATCCTGGCGCTTCGATTCCGAGGTGGTGAACGCGACCACATGCGCGCCCAGTGCGTGGGCCAGCTTGATGCCCATATGACCCAGGCCACCGATGCCGACGATGCCGACCTTCTTGCCGGGACCCGCGTTCCAGTGGCGCAGCGGCGACCAGGTGGTGATGCCGGCGCACAGCAGCGGCGCCACGGCAGCCAGCTGTTCCTGCGGATGGCTCACGCGCAGCACGAAACGCTCGTTGACCACGATCTGCTGCGAATAGCCGCCCAGCGTGTGGCCGGGCGCGTCGGCGGTCGGGCCGTTGTAGGTGCCGACCATATTGTCGCAGTAGTTCTCCAGGCCTTCGCCGCAATCGGCGCAATGCTGGCAGCTGTCGACCATGCAGCCGACGCCGACCAGGTCGCCGACCTTGTGGCTCGCCACATGGGCGCCGACCTTTGAGACGCGGCCGACGATTTCGTGGCCCGGCACGCAGGGGAAGAGCGTGCCGGCCCATTCGGCGCGCACGGTGTGCAGGTCGGAGTGGCAGACCCCGCAGAAGTCGATGTCGATCTGAACGTCGTGCGCGCCGGGAGCGCGGCGGGTGATGTCGAGCGATTCGAGGGGTTTGTCGGCGGCGTGGGCGCCGTAAGCTTTGATGGTCATGTGATTCCTCTGGCAGATGCGCAATTCTTCAAAAAGCCATGGTATCGGCAAACAGGGGGACAAAACGGGCTCGAATTTGACTGGGCTTATGAGGGCGGTTCATGAATGTGCGGCGCTGGACAGCCGGCTTAACCGGCGGCACACTGTGGCTTATGAACCAGGAATTACTCGACGCCGTTGCTACCTATGCCCGCGCCCACGCCAATCTCGACGGCCTGGCGCTCACGTCTATCCCGGGCCTGCGCATGATGTGTCTCGACGGGCCGGGCGAGAAACTCGAGTCGACTTACCGGCCGCTGGTCTGCCTGGTGCTGCAGGGCGAAAAACACCTGCTGGCCGGGCGCCGGGAAAGCTTGTGTGGCGAAGGCCAGGCGATCATCGTCAGCGCCGACCTGCCGGTGACCGGCCAGGTAGTGACGGCATCCGGCAGCCGGCCCTATATCGCGCTGGCGATCGAACTCGATATGGCGCTGCTGTCCGAACTGGCCGACCAGCTGTGCGACAGCGCGCCCGCGGCGCCATCCCCTGAGGCGACGCTGCTGGTGCAGGATGTGGACGAGGCGATCCTCGATTGCGCCTGGCGCCTGATGCGATTGATCGGCCGCCCGGAAGCGGTGCCGATCCTGCACCCCGGCCTGATGCGCGAGCTGCATTTCTGGCTACTGAATGGCGTCCACGGCCAGCAGCTGCGCGCCAGCCTGGCGCCCGAAGCACACCCGGTGCGGCTGAACCGCGCGGTGGCGATGCTGCGCCAGTCGTATCACCTGAAACTGCGGGTCGAGGCGCTGGCCGAGGCCGCGTCGATGAGCCTGTCGGCCTTCCACAAGCACTTCAAGGACTATACCTCGCTCACGCCGGTGCAGTACCAGAAGCGCCTGCGCCTGATCGAGGCGCGGCGCATGATGGTGTATGAGGGTGCGACCGCCAACAAGGCCGCCTTTGACGTGGGTTACGAGAGCAGCTCGCAGTTCACGCGCGAGTATGCGCGCCTGTTTGGCGCGCCGCCCAGGCGCGACGCACGCCGGCCGGCGACGGCGGCGCCGGAACCGGCCGCCGCCTGACGAGACTTACAGAACGTCTTCGATCCGGATCGGCAGGTGGCGAATGCGCTTGGCCGTCGCGTGATGCACCGCGTTGGCGATCGCCGCCGCCACGCCCACCATCGCTACCTCGCCCAATCCCTTCACGCCAGTTGCATTGAGCAGCGGATCGGGCTGGTCGATGAAGGCCACGTCGATCTGGCCGATATCCGCATTCACGGGCACCACGTACTCGGCCAGGTCGGCATTCAGGAAACCTCCGTAGCGCGGATCGACTTCGCTGATCTCGCGCAGCGCCGCCCCGATACCCCACACGACGCCGCCGCGCACCTGGCTGTCGGCCGTGACCGGGCTGACCACCCGCCCGCAATCGACCACGCTCACCACGCGCAGCACGCGGATGCGGCGCGTCACCGCCTCCACGCTCACCTCGACGAAGTGGGCCACATAGCTCATCGACACGAATTCGGGATAGGCCGGTCCGGCGGGCGCCGGCATGCCGCCCTGCAGGCGTCCGTAAACAGCGTCGGGCTGGCCAGGCGCCTTGCGCCGCACCTCGGCCTCGACGCGCTCGCGCCCGGCCAAGGCGAGCACCTGCGCCGGCGTCAAGGCCGGATCGTGACCGGGCGCCAGTTCAGCCAATGCAGCCAGCAACGCCTGCGCCGCCTCTTGCGCGGCCGGCACCACGCTGGCCGTGCCCCAGGAGCCGGCGGTCAGATGCTGTGGCGCGCCGCGCGTGTCGCCGACCTGGATCACGAGCGCCTGCGGGTCGACCCGCAGCTGGCGCACCAATACGTTGGCGATCGCACTGCGCATGCCCTGCCCCATCTCATGGCCGCCGACAGCGAACAGGATGCGGCCGTCGCGCGTGGCCGCAATACGCGCCATCGTCGGGCTGGTCGCGGCCTTGTAGGCGCCGCAGGCCACGCCCCAGCCAATGGCGGCGCCGTTCTTGGCCTTCATCGACGCTGGCTGCGCCTTGCGTTTGTTCCAGCCGAAACGCTTGGCGCCCTCTTGCAGGCATTCGGCCAGGAAGCGCGAGGACAGCGGCTTGCCGGTCAGGACATCACGCTGCGTGTCATTGCGCAGGCGCAGCGCGACCGGATCGATGCCCAGCGTGTGCGCCAGCTCGTCGACGGCCGATTCGAAGGCAAACGACGCGGGCTGCTCAAACGGCGCGCGCATATAGCCAGGTGTCTGCACATCAGTGCGCACCAGCCGCTCGCGCCCGCGAAAATTCGGAATGCCGTACAGGCGCGCGCTCATCTCGGCGTACACGCCGGGGAACAGGTCGTGGCGCGAAGTCTGCTGGTCGGCCTCATGGACCGCCGCCAGGATCTTGCCGCTGGCGTCGGCGCCGAGCTGGATGTGATGACGGCTGGCGGGACGGAAGCTGGCGTCGTGGAACAGCTGGCTGCGCGGCACCACCAGCTTGACCGGCTGGCCCAGCTTGCGCGACGCCACCGCCGCGAACAGGGTCTGCATCTGCAGAGAGTTCTTCAGGCCGAAGCCGCCGCCGCACTGCGGCGAGATCACCTCGATGCGCGCCGGATCGAGCCCCAATTGGCGCGCCAGGCCGTGGCGGATCGCGCCGCTGTTCTGGGTACCCTCGTGGATCACGAGCGTGCCCTTGCGCCATTCGGCCACGGTCGACACCAGCTCGATCGGATTCTGGTGCTGGGGCGGGTGCGTGTACCGGGCGTCGACCCGATGGGCGGCTGCGGCGAAGGCGGCGTCGGCGTCGCCCGCCACCTTATCGGCAAACATCTCCTGCGGCAGCAAAGAGCCCTGCTGCGCCACGATGTCCTTCGGCGGGGCGCCGTCCAGCGTCACCTGGAATGGCTGGCTGTCGTACTTTGCCTTGATCAGCGCCGCGCCTTCGAGCGCCGCCTCGAGCGTCTCCGCCACCACCAGCGCAATCGGCTGGCCACGGTAGGCCACTTTATTGGACAGCATCGGCTGGATACTCTGGAAGCCGAAGCCGCCGGCCAGCACGTGGCCGGGCGGCTTGTACTCGCCCATGTCGGCATGGGTCAGCACCAGCTTCACGCCCGTGAGCGCACGCGCTGCCCTGGTATCGATGGACAGCACCTCGCCGCGGTTGATGGTGGACACGGCCAGCGCCGCATGCAGCATATCGGGCCGCGACTGGTCGGCCGCATACAGCGCGGCGCCGCGCACCTTGTCGAGCGCGTCGATGCGCGGAGATTTCGGGAATGTCGGTTCGCTCATATCAAGTCCTGCTCGAGGCAATCATCAGGGCGTCGGCCACGGTGCGGGCGCCAAGTTCGACCCGGAAGGCGTTGTGTTCACCGGCCCTGGCGTCCATGAAGGCGGCAAAGCCGGCGGCCAGCGCCGTCTCCAACGTCAGGGCCTGGCCCACCAGGCCCTGTTCCGCGACGCGGGCGCGCCATGGCTTGGTGGCCACGCCGCCGAGCGCGATGCGGGCCTGCTCCACCTTCCCGCCCACCAGCGTCACGGCGACGGCGGCCGAACTCAGGGCAAAGGCGTACGACTCGCGGTCGCGGATCTTGTGGTACACCGAAGCCCGGCCAAGCGTCGTTGCCGGCACCCGGATGCGCACGATGATCTCGCCCGGCGCGAGCGTTGTCTCCAGGTCGGGCCGGTCGCCCGGCAGCCGGTGCAGCGCTTCGACGGGGAGCGTGCGCGGACCGTTTGGCCCGATCACGTCGAGCACCGCGTCGAAGGCCACCAGCGCCACCGCGAAGTCGCCCGGATAGGTGGCGATGCAGTGCGGGCTGCCGCCCAGCAGCGCGTGCCCGCGGTCGATGCCGCCGATGGCCGCGCAGCCGCTGCCCGGCACGCGCTTGTTGCAGGCGAATGGCTCGCCGCCGCGGAAGTAGGCGCAGCGCGTGCGCTGCAAGACGTTGCCGCCCAGGCTCGCCATATTGCGCAGCTGCTGCGAGGCCGCGCGCCAGAGCGACTCCGACAGCGCCGGATAGTCGGCGACCAGGCGTTGATCGGCCGCGACATCGCTCATGCGCGCCAGCGCGCCGAATACCAGCTCGCGCTGGCCGGACGTGTCGAAGGTGCGCAGTTCATCGATGCCGTTGATGTCGATGACCGCCTGCGGGCGCTCGACGCCCAGCTTCATCAAATCGTACAAGGTGGTGCCGCCGGCCATCAGGCGCGCCTGCGGGTGCGCAGCCAGTGCCTGCAGCGCCTGGCCGGTCGAACGCGCGCGGATCAGGGTGAATTCGCGCATATCACGCTTCTCCCATCTGTTTCGCGGCCTGCCCAATCGCGGCCACGATGCCGTTGTAGGCGCCGCAGCGGCACAGGTTCCCGCTCATGTATTCCTGGATCCGCTCGGGCGAGCCGGCATTGCCCTCGCGGACGCACGCGATCGCGGCCATGATCTGGCCCGGCGTGCAGTAGCCGCATTGCAGGGCGTCGTGGTCGATGAAGGCTTGCTGCATCGGGTGCAGGCCGCCATCCTGGCCGTTCACACCTTCGATGGTGTCGACCCGGCGGCCCTCGAGCTGCACGGCCGGCGTCAGGCAAGCCACCACGCGGCGGCCGTCGACGTGGATGGTGCAGGCGCCGCACTGGCCATGGTCGCAGCCCTTCTTGGCGCCCGTGAGCGCCATCCGCTCGCGCAGCAGGTCGAGCGCCGAGGTGCGCGGATCGACCGCGAGCGAACGCTGCTCGCCATTGACGACCAAGGTCAAGGGCACGCTGCCCTCATGGGTTTCGGCCGGCGGCGCTTGCGCGGCCTGGGCCGTGCCGGGGACGCCGGTCACGGCCGCCGTGGACAGCACCGACAGCACGAACTCGCGCCGGTTGATCTGCGGGCCGAGTGGATCGGGGCCGATGGTCATGACGAACTCCTTTCAACGATAGTTGATGAGAATGTAGACCATCGTTTCCGCACACACGAGCGCAAAAATAGAAAAGGCAACAACTCTGCAGGATCAGGCAAGCCGCGCTGCATGGCCGCATCCCGGCGACATGGCTTTCTTTCTAATGGCACAATATTTTCGAACGGAGACCTGCGTGATTCCACAGAGAAATCGCAGACCACGGAAGGCGAGGCGCATTGAATTCATCCACCGACACGCTCGACAGCCACGTCGAGCGCCTGAGCGACAAGCGGCGTCCGGTCGTGCGCCTGGTGGTCGCCGCCACCTCCCTTGGCTGCCTGCTGCTGGTGATCTTTGCCGGCTGGTTCATCTGGTCGTCGCGACACGCGCAGATCCACCAGACCGAGGTGGCGACGTCGAACGTGGCGCGCATGGTCGGCGCGCAGGTCGAGACGGCGATGAAGGCCACCACCATGGCCCTGGCCAATGTGGTCGAACGGGTCGAACATGACGGCGACGGCAAGTACGCCATGAAGCGGCTACAGGCCCACATGATCGAGCTGACCCGGACCACGCCCGAGCTGCACGGCCTGTTCGTCTATGATGCGGAGGGCCGCTGGCTGGCAACCTCGCTGACCGAACCGATCCAGGGCGATAACTCGGACCGCGCGTATTTCCAGTACCATCGCACGCATCCCGACAAAGGCATCTATGTCGGGCACCCGGTGCGCAGCCGCTCCACCGGCGTATGGGTGCTGCCGATCTCGCGCCGCATCAATCATCCCGATGGCAGCTTCGGCGGAGTAGCGTTGGTGACGCTCAAGGTGAATTTCTTCGAACGCATCTACGACGAGTTGAATGTGGGCCGCACCGGCACCGTCCTGCTCGCGCTGGAAGACGGCACCGTCATCTATCGCCGACCCTTCGACGATCAGCTGATCGGCACCAACCTGTCGGGTGGCGTCGTGTTCCAGGCGATCCGCCGGCAGCCGGCCGGATCGGCTTTCCTGGTCGCGCGGGTCGACAATATCGAGCGCCTGTACAGCTTCCGGCGCGTGGACAATTTCGCCTTCGTGATCGCGGTGGGCCAGACCAAGGACGAACTGCTCGGCAGCTGGAAACGCTCGAGCATCCTGATCGGCCTGGCGGTGCTGCTGATCGGCGCCGTGTTTGCGGTGTTCGCGCGCAAGCTGATCCGGCAATTCATCATCCGCGACCGGCTCGATGAAAAACTGCGCGCCTTCTCGCACGATCTGCAGCGCGATAACCTGGGGCTGCAGGAACTGGCGCATACCGACAAGCTTACCGGCCTGGCCAACCGGCGCCGTTTCGACGAGATCCTCGAGCACGAGCTGCGGCGCGCCCAGCGCGCCGGTGCGCCACTGGCGCTGATCCTGATCGATGTGGACTACTTCAAGAAATTCAACGACCACTACGGCCACCCGGCCGGCGACGCCTGCCTGCAGGCCGTGGCCGGTGTGCTGGCCGGCCAGGTCAACCGCAACCGCGACCTGCCGGCACGCTACGGCGGCGAGGAGTTCGCGGTCGTACTGCCAGATACCGATGCGGCCGGCGCGATGGCGGTGGCCGAGCGGCTGCGCCGTGAAATCGAAGGCCTGCGCCTGTCGCACCAGGAGTCGCCGTTCGGCGTCGTCACGGCCAGTCTCGGCGTATCGGCCGTCGCCACCGAGCATGGCGACAATCTTGACGCGCTCGGCCTGATTGCCAGCGCCGACCGCCATCTGTACCAGGCCAAGCACGCGGGCCGCAACCGCAGCGACGGCGGGCAGGTGGCCTGACGGTCAGCGCCCTGGATCAAGCTGCCGCAGCATCCCACAGACGCAGCACCTGGCCGATGGCCGTCTCCATGCGCGCATGCGGCACGCCGTCGCGCGCCAGCGTCGACAGGCCGGTCAGGAAGCTGTCGAACACGGTGGCCAGCGCCTGTGCATCGGTGGCGGCCGCCAGTTCGCCACTGGCGATGCCGCGCTCGACGCAGGCCACGAATCCTGCGCGCGTACGCAGCCGCGATGCGGCCAATCCGGAAGTCACCGCCTCATTGCCTGGGCCGCTCGCGCTCATCACGCCGAGCGCCACCATGCAACCCTTCGGGTGGCCGGCCTCGCACTGCATGGCCGCCGAACGCCGCAAGGCCAGCGCAATGGCGGCGCGCGGCGCCAGGGATTCATCCCACAGACAGTCATTGACCCGGCCGTGCGATTGCAGATAACAGCCCACGGCTTCCTGGAACAGCGCCTCCTTGGAGCCGAACGCCGCGTAGAAACTGGGCGTCGAAATGCCCAGGCCGGCCTTGAGCTGGCTGAGCGACGTCGACTCGTAGCCATGCTCCCAGAACAGGTGCATCGCGGTGGTCAGTGCCGCATCGCGGTCGAATTGTCGGGGGCGGCCCATCTGTGCCATGTGCGTCTCCTTCTCGATGACTTACATACTAATCGGTACAAAAGTCGTTGACAAGCCCGGACCATCTCATCTACATTTGTACCGATTGGTATATATGTAGGCCGACGCAGTCTGCCCGGCCCTTGTCACTCTTTACAGGATTACCCATGCACGTCACCCATCCCGAGTGCGGCGCCAGCCGCGCCGACTCCGAACGCCTGCCGGTAGCAGCTTTGCTGGCCCTGGCCATGACCGGCTTCATCTGCATCGCCTCCGAGACCCTGCCCGCCGGCCTGCTGCCGCTGATGGCCGAGGGCTTGGCCATCACCTCGCCGATGGCAGGACAAACCGTCACCGCCTACGCGCTCGGCTCGCTGCTGGCCGCGATTCCGCTCACGATCGCCACCCGCCACTGGCGTCGGCGCAGCGTGCTGCTGCTGACCATCGCCGGCTTTTTGGTCTTCAATACGCTCACCGCCGTGGCGACCGATTTCACGCTGATCCTGGTGGCGCGCTTCTGCGCCGGGATGGCGGCCGGCCTGGCCTGGAGCCTGCTGGCCGGCTACGCGCGCCGCATGGTCGCGGTCCACCAGCAAGGGCGCGCGATGGCCATTGCGATGGTCGGCACGCCGATCGCGCTGTCGCTCGGCGTGCCCCTGGGCGCCTGGCTCGGCGCCGCACTGGGCTGGCGTAGCGCGTTCGGCGTCATGTCGGCGCTGTGCGTCGTGCTGATCGTCTGGGTACTGGCCAAGGTGCCCGACTATCCGGGCCAGAGCGGGCGCCAGCGCCTGCCGCTGGGCCGCGTGCTGTCCACCCCGGGCGTACGCCCGGTGCTGGGGACAGTCGTCATGTGGATGCTGGCGCATAACATCTTGTACACCTATATCGCGCCGTTCGTGGCCCAGGCCGGGCTGCAGGCGCGCGTCGATCTGGTGTTGCTGGTGTTCGGCCTCGCCGCGCTGGCCGGGATCTGGATCGCGGGCCGGCTGGTCGACAGCCACCTGCGCGCCATGGTGCTGGCCAGCCTGGGCGGCTTCGCCATGCTGTCGCTGGGGCTGGCCTGGCTGGCGGAGCAGCCACTGGCCGTGATCGTCGCGGTGGCGGCATGGGGCCTGAGTTTCGGCGGCGCCGCGACCCTTCTGCAGACGGCGCTGGCCGACGCTGCTGGCGACAGCGCCGACGTGGCCCTGTCGATGAATGTGGTGGCCTGGAACGGCGCCATCGCCGGGGGCGGCCTGGTGGGCGGTGTCCTGCTCGACTCGTGGGGCCCGGCCGCGTTCCCCTGGACGATGGTGGCGCTATTGACGGCGGGTTTCGCGATTGCCTGGTCGAGCAAGGCGCATGGCTTCCGGCCGGGAGCGCGCAGCGCCGGTGGTCACCACGGCGGGCACTGACAGGGTCAGGCGGCCAGGCCGCGTAGCGAGGCCACGATATCGTGCAGGCTGGCGACTTCGCAGCTCGGGATCGCCTGCGAGTCGTTCGCCAGGCGATCGGGATTGAACCAGCAGCTCTCGATGCCGAAGCGGTTGGCGCCGAGGATGTCGGCGTCCAGGCGGTCGCCCACGATCACGGTCTCGTGATGGGCGAAGCTGCGCGCCATCTTGCTGGTGAATTCGAAGAAGCGGCTATCGGGCTTGGCGAAGCCGCAGGCTTCCGAGGTCGCGATGAAGGACAGGTGCGGCTGCAATCCCGAACTGGCAATGCGGCGGTGCTGGATCTGGTGGGCGCCGTTGGTGATGATGCCCACTTCGCCGATCCCGGCCAGCGTTTCGCACAGCTGGGCAGCGCCATCGACCAGCACCACGGTGTCGGCCAGCGATTCGATATACAGGTCGCTGGCGCGCTGCGGATCGAGCTCGATGCGGTTATCCGCGAACGTCTTGCGGAAGCGCTCGACCTTGAGAAAGTCCTTGCTCACCAGGCCCTGCTCGAAGCTGCGCCACAGCGCGAGGTTAATGGTCTGGTATTGCTGGAACAAGACGTCGACGCTATCCCGCACATCGAGTTGCGCCATGGTGCGCATGAAGGAGCGCTGTTCGGAGGCGCGAAAATCAAGCAGGGTGTCGTCGAGGTCGAACAGGAAGAGTCTGTGTTTCATTGCATCGGGGAGGAGCTGCTACCGGTTTTCATGGTAGCACGCCCTTCCCCGGGCTGCTGTAGGCCGGTCAGCTCGGCTTTGGATCGGGCACCGGTTCTTCGTCGTGCGGCAGATGCACCGGCTGGTGATGCGGGTGCGGGGTGTCGAACGGCTGCGGGGCCGGTTCTTCGACCGGCGCCGGATCAGGGGCGCGGTGGGCGTGGACGGGCACGCGCTGCGGCGTGCCGGGAACGAAATGGGGAGCGTGCATGGTGCGGCCTCCTGAAGCGAGCAGTGGACCGGCAACCTTAGCATGCCGCCGCCAGGCGCGGCGCGCGCGGGCGGTGGGCTACAATGCGCTTTTCTGAACACGCCTTCTCGCCGCACCATGGAAATCACGATCACGACCCTGGCCCTGCTCGTCCTGACCCCGCTGCTGGTCTGGCGCATCTATAGCCGCATCAAGAAGCAGATGCTGCGCCAGCGCTCGATCGTCTCGCGCCACTACACCGGCCTGCTGGTGTTCGGCGCCATGATCCTGGTGCCGCTGGGGCAGCTGTTCGACACGCCCTACAACCTGGCCGCGCTGCTGGTAGGCGCGGGCGGCGGCATCGGATACGCCGTCTGGGGTCTCAAGTTGACGCGCTTCGAGGATACCCCGCAAGGCTACTTCTTCACGCCGCCGGCGCGCCTGGGACTGGTGATCGCCATGGTGCTGGTGGCGCGCCTGCTGTATATCGGCATCGAGATCTACGCCAACCAGGGCAAGGGCATCCCGACGCAGCAGCTGACCGACAGCCCATTGAGCATGCTGTGCGTGGGGCTGACGGCCGGCTACTTCGGCTGGTATTCGGCGGCGCTGCTGCGCTGGCGGCGCCGGGCGCGCAAGGCGATCGACAAGGCGTAAGCCGCTGCCAAGCTGGCCAGCAGTGCGCTGCATCGGTCGCCGCAGCGGTAGAGTTTCCTCATGTGCTGCATTCACGCAGCCCGAGGAGCGACCCGCATGAAGTTCGACACACCCGCAAGAACCAATCCGATCGACCGCCTGAAGGTGGTCGGCAAACCGACCCCGCGCATCGACGGCGCGCTCAAGACCACCGGCTCAGCCCCTTACGCCTACGAGCACCAGGAAACGCCGAACGCCGCCTACGGCTACATCGTCGGCGCCGGCATCGCCAAGGGCCGCATCGCAGCGATCGACCTGGCGCAGGCGCGCGCCGCACCCGGCGTGCTGGGCATCGTGACGGCCGCCAATGCGGGCAAGGTCGACAAGGGCGCCTTCTACGTCGCACGGCCGCTGGCTGGCCCCGAGGTCGACCATTATCACCAGGCGGTGGCGATCGTCGTCGCCGAAAGCTTCGAGCAGGCGCGTGCGGCGGCCGGCCTGGTCAAAGTCCGTTACGAACCCGCCAAGGGCAGCTTCGACCTGGCCGCCGCGCGCGAACGCGGCGCCGCCGTCAAGCCCGCCAAGCCGAATCCCGACCTGGCCTCGAAAGTAGGCGACTTCGCCGCCGCCTTCGCCGCCGCGCCGGTCACGCTGGACGCGACCTACACCACGCCGGACCAGTCGCACGCGATGATGGAGCCGCATGCCACCATCGCCTCGTGGCAGGGCGAGCGGCTGACGCTGTGGACCGCGATCCAGCTGGTGACGTGGGGCATACGCGACATGGCCAAGACGCTCGGCATACCGGCGAAGAACATCCGGGTCGTAGCGCCCTACATCGGCGGCGGCTTCGGCGGCAAGGGCTCGATCATGAGCGACGCCGTGATGGCCGCGCTGGCGGCCAGGGAGGTCGGGCGGCCGGTCAAGGTGACGTTGCAACGCTCACTGATGGCCAACAATACGACGCACCGCGCCGCCACCATCCAGCGCATCCGCATCGGGGCCGGCAAGGATGGCAAGATCACGGCGATCGGGCACGATAGCTGGTCGGGCAACCTGGGCGACAACCCGGAAACGGCCACCGCTCCGACCCGCCTGCTGTATGCGGGCGCCCACCGCATGACGAAGCTCAGCGTGGCCCACCTGGACCTGCCGGAAGCGAACGCGATGCGCGCGCCGGGCGAGACGCCAGGCATGATGGCGCTCGAAATCGCGATGGACGAGATGGCCGAGAAGCTCGGCCTCGACCCGGTCGAGTTTCGCATCCTGAACGATACGCAGGTGGATCCGGAGTCGCCCAAGATCCCCTTCTCGACGCGGCGCCTGGTCGAGTGCCTGCGCCTGGGGGCCGAGCGCTTCGGCTGGAGCGCGCGCAGCGCCAGGCCGGGTACGCGCCGCGACGGCCGCTGGCTGGTCGGCATCGGCATGGCAGCGGGCATCCGCGGCGCGCCGGTGACCAAGTCGGCGGCGCGCGTACGCCTGACGCGCAGCGGCATCGTCAGCGTCGAAACCGACATGACCGATATCGGCACCGGCAGCTACACCATCCTGGCCCAGACCGCGGCCGAAATGCTGGGCGTGAACCTGGACCAGGTCACGGTGCGCCTGGGCGACTCGGACGATCCGGACGGCGCCGGCTCCGGCGGCCAGTTCGGCGCGGCCTCGTCGACCGCTGGCGTGTATGCGGCCTGCGTCGCGCTGCGCGCCAAGATCGCGCAGCGCCTCGGGTTCACCGGCACGAATGTGGAATTCACGGGTGGCCGGGTGCGCGCGGACGGCGCCAGCCGCCCTCTGCTCGACGCCGTGGCCGCGGGTGAACTCAGTGGCGAAGACACGATGGAGTACGGTGACCTGGACAAGCGCTATGCCCAGCAGACCTTCGCCGCC
>Ga0265780_10007137_pt1 | contig 13757 bp, 14 predicted proteins | sample P1T30metagenome_FD_192432 | JGI IMG/M metagenome (GOLD analysis project Ga0265780, IMG submission 192432) | Plant litter microbial communities from East Loma Ridge, Irvine, California - P1 T30 | ecosystem: Environmental > Terrestrial > Plant litter > Unclassified | place: USA: California... | reverse complement strand
ATCGCTCAACTCAATTTTCGGTCGGGCTCTTAATTCTTGTGTCTGTGCTGATGGCGAGCGGCGAGCGGCGAGCGAAACTTATTGGGGGCGACAGTAGAAAGGCGGCCAGACTGCTTCAGATAAAGCTATGGGCGAACCGCGCGTGTCAGCGCCTTGGACAGCTGCTCGGCTGAGTAAGGCTTCTGAAGCAGCTCGTGGCCATGTGCACCGTGCTGTGAGAGGACATGGCTGTATCCACTGGCCAGGAGCACGGGCATATCTGGGTGGGTGTCTGAAAGCCGCTTGGCTAGTTCGATGCCGCCCATGCCCGGCATTACGACATCCGTGAATACCACATCGAAGCCTACGCCGTTCTCCCCGAGCTTCTCCAGGGCCTCTTCGGCGCTCGCTACCCAAACCGTTCTGAAGCCGAGATCGGCCAGCGCCTGCGTCGAGAAGCGGCCCACATCGACATTGTCCTCGACGACGAGCACGCACAGGTCCAGCCCCTCCAGAGTGCCGGGCCTTTCCTCAACGTCGTGTGGCGGAACAGCACCTGCTTCGGCCTGAGGCAGATAGAGCGTGAACGCCGTTCCCTCACCAGAGCGGCTGCGCACGTCGACGTCGCCGCCCGATTGTTTGGCAAACCCGAACACCTGGCTGAGGCCGAGACCCGTGCCCTTGCCGACTTCCTTGGTGGTGAAGAACGGCTCGAAGATGCGTTCCAAATCCTCGGACTGGATGCCTTCGCCGGTGTCCATCAACTCGACCGTGACAAACGGTCCGGGTCCCCCACCATGCCTCCGGATCGGCGGCATGGCCTTGCCGCACTCTAAAGTGATCGTCAGCGTGCCAGTGCCGTTCATTGCGTCACGGGCGTTCACCGCCATGTTGACCAGGGCGGTCTCGAACTGGCTGGCATCAGCACGCACCAGGCAGTGACCTTCGGCCCCATGGCAGCTGATGCCGATTTGGCTACCGGTCACCGTGTTGAGCATGTCCATGATCCGATGGATGCGCTCGCCGACGTCCAGCACCTCGGGCTTGAGCGCCTGTCGGCGCGCAAAGGCGAGCAGCTGGCTGGTGAGGTGAGCGGCACGATCGGCGGTGTCGCCGATGGCGTCGATATAGCGGGCGCGGCGCTCGGGCGTCAGATTGTCGCGTCGCAGTAGGTCCACCGAACCACGGATCACCGTCAGCAGGTTATTGAAATCATGCGCGACACCGCCAGTGAGCTGGCCCACCGCCTCGATCTTCTGGGTATGGCGCAGCGCCTCTTCGGACACCATCAGCTCGCGGGTGCGCGCTTCGACGCGGCTTTCCAGTTCAACGGCGAGATCGCTCAGCGCCGCTTCGCGGTCGAGGCGCTTGCGCGAAATTGAGAGGAAGCGGGCTAGCGTCGCGAAGAAGGTCAGCGCCTCCTGATCGAATTTGGGCCTGCTTAGCGAAGCGAACGAGATGACGCCGAACAGCCGGTCGCGGCCGAGGATGGGAAAGCCGGCGAACGCCGTGATCCCGTTCTCGCGTCCGATCGCGTAACGGGGGTCGAGGGTGGCTTGCAGGTCCTCGATCACCAGCGGTTCACGCATCGCGGCCACGATCCCGCACAACGGTTGATCGAACGGTGCATGCTGAAGGGCAGCCTGTAGCTCCTCGCTCACCCCGATCGAATGGGTCAGGCGCAGATGCTCGCAGTCATTGGTGAGCACATAACCGTAGCTCTGGTCGATTCCCATTGCTTCCGCGCCGGCGCGCAGGATGGACTCGATCACCGCACCCGGATCGGCCGACGAGAGCAGCCCGGCCGAGGCTTGCGCTAGCAGGGAGAGGCGCTGCTCGCGCAGCCGCTCTTGGGTGCGATCGCGCAGCACCTTGACGTAGCCGACGAACGCGCCGGCCTCGGTGCACAGCGGCGTCATCTCGCCTTGCGCCCAGAAACGCTCGCCCGACTTCTTTAGGTGCCAGCGCTCGTCGTTACCCCAACCCTGTTCGCGCGCGCGGCCCATCTCGTGATCGGCGCGACCGATGGCGCGGTCCTCGGGCGTGAAAATCCGCTCCACCGTGCTGCCGCACATCTCCGCTTCGGACTAGCCGAGCACCCGCTCGGCGCCGGCGTTCCAGCGCGTGACCTTGCCGTCGAGATCGGTGGCGATGATCGCAAAGTCGGACGCGCTGTCAATGATCTGCCGGTTGCGCGCTTCGTCGACCTGCCGCTCGCGCTCTGCAAGCACCCGCGCCGTCGTTTCGGTGACGACCAGGAAGATGCCGGCAATCTCGCCCCGTTCGTCCCACAGCGGCGAATGGCAATGCGTGAACCAGGCTTCCTTGGGCGCGCCATCGCGATCTGGGGTGTAACAGGCGTCTTCGACGTACACCGTCTCACCCGCCAGAACCCGGTCGAAGATCGGCGTGAGCTGGCCCCACATCTCCGGCCACCAGTCGCGTGCCGGCTGGCCGAGATGGCCGGGATGCTTGTTGCCGAGACTGACCGCATAGGCGTCGTTGTAGAAGGTGACGAGGTCCGGCCCCCAATGCACCATCATCGCGAAGCGCGACGACAGCGTGGTCCGGACAGTGGTCTTCAGCGGTTCGGGCCATGTGGCGGGATCGCCCAGGGGGTGCGAGGACCAGTCGATAGCGCGCAGGGTGGCGGCGCATTCACCGCCGGTGGCGGGAAAAGGCAGACGCGGGTTCAGGGCTTGCGGGTTCATGCCTTCCCCCGCCGTGCCTGCCAGGCAATCGTCTTGCGCAGCACCCGCGACAGTTCCTCGATCGAGTAGGGCTTGTGCAGCAGTTCGAAGCCGTGCTTGCCGTTCTCGGCAAGGACATGGCTGTAACCGCTGGCGAGGATCACGGGCACGTCCGGATAGTCGCGGCGGATGCGAGCGCCGAGATCGAGGCCGCTCATCCCGGGCATGACCACGTCGGAGAAGACGATGTGGAAGCGCGAGCAGTCCTTGGCCAGCTCCGCCAGCGCCTCGTCCGCGGTGATCGCCAGGACGCTGTTGTAGCCAAGTTCCTTCAGCGCCTCGGTCGCGAACTCGCCGACGCTGACATTGTCTTCGACCACCAATACGCAAACGCCGTCGCCGTCAACTTGCTCCAGCATCTCAACCGCTTCGTCGGCGGTCTCGGGATAGGCGCACGGCAGGTAAAGCGTGAAGCTCGTGCCCTTGCCCAGTTCACTCTCGACCAGGATGTCGCCGCCCGACTGCTTGGCGAACCCGAATACTTGGCTGAGACCCAGCCCGGTGCCCTGGCCTACGACCTTGGTGGTGAAGAACGGCTCGAAGATGCGGTCGATCTGATCGGGAGCGATACCGCTGCCGGTATCGGCCACGGTGATGGCGATGAAGTTGCCGACTACGGCGTCGTGCGAGCGGATCTTTGGAATGCCGGACACGGGTCCGGCGGTGATCGTGAGGCGTCCCTCGCCGTTCATGGCGTCGCGTGCGTTAATCGCCATGTTGACGATGGCGGTGTCGAGCTGGCTGCGGTCGGCCAGAACGAAGACCTGCTGTTCGGGCAGCTGGATGTCGACGACGATGCGCGAGCCGGTAAGCGTGCGCACGATGTTCACGCCCTGCGTGATACTGGCACCGACGTCGAACTCCTCGGGTTTGAGCGCCTGCCGGCGAGCGAACGCGAGGAGCTGGCCGGTGAGCGCCGCTGCGCGGTCGGCAGTGTCGCCGATCGCATTAATGTAGCGGGTTCGCCGCTCAGGGCTGAGGTCTTCGCGGCGAAGCAGGTCGACCGAGCCGCGGATCACGGTCAGCAGGTTGTTGAAGTCGTGAGCGACACCCCCGGTCAGTTGTCCGATCGCCTCTAGCTTCTGCGATTGGCGGAGCTGACCCTCGGCCTTGACAAGGTCGCCATGACCCTGCGCGATCATCGCCGTCATCTCTGTGGCGCGCGCTTGGTGCGCTTCCTCGACTTGTATGCGCTGGGTCTGCTCGCTCGTGACGCAAAACAACCCGACGATCTCGCCATGCTCATCGCGGAGTGGCGAAAAGGCAAAGGTCCAGAACGTCTCGCGCATCTCACCGTCGCGGTTCATGCTGAGCGGCAAATCCTCGAACCGCTCGGACCCGCCGGCGAAGGTCGCGTCGATCGCGTGTCGTACGTCATGCCAGACGTCCGCCCACACCACGTGCATCGGTGCGCCCATGGCGCCGTCAAGTTTATCGCCCAGCAGCCGCGCGTAGGCGTCATTGAAGAAGAGCAGACGCTCCGTCCCCCAAGCGATGTACATCGCTTCTGGAGATTCCAGGATCAGTGACAGCGCGATCCGGAAGGCTGCGGGCCAGCGATCGGGAACCCCAAGGGCGGATCGATCCCAGCCGACGCTCCGGAGGAGGTGATGCGACGATATGTTCATTGAAGGTGCAGGGTCCGAGTTGCGGGATGCCATTTCCGCTTTTTAGCCCGGTCAGACCCGGCCGCCTATGTCCTAATTACGAGCGTGGTACGGCTGAGCGGGCTGAGCTGGGCAACAGCCCCCAGTGCGGCCGGCAGGGCGCCGTTCCTCAGACCACCAGCCGGGACGGCAGGCTGAGGATGCCGCGGGTGCCGTCTCGCTGTTCGAGACGGAAGCTGCCGCCTTGGCCCCGTGCTAGGTTTGTGGCAATCCGCAGGCCCAGGCTCGTGGCGCACTCGGCATCGAACCCCGCGGGCAGGCCCCGCCCATCATCGTCGACCGTGATGGTAAGCCGATCGTCCAGGCTTCGGTCGATCTCCACCATGATCCGGCCCATCCTATTATCGGGGAAGCCATGCTCGATGGCATTGGAAACGGCTTCCGCGATTACGAGTGCGGTCGGGATCGCCGCATCGGGCTGTAGGCGCAGACCCTCGTCTCCGGAAAGCATCAGGGTTAGATCGTTACGTCCGCTGGCGTCGAGCACGTCGCCGCATAGCTGGCGAAGGAAGGACACGAGCGGCTGAGCCGATCCGGATGGATCGTAGAGCTGCCGGCTGATCCGGCCGATGAGGTTGAGCCGGTTAGCTGCCTCATCCAGTGCCGCCCGAGCATCGGCATCGCCGAGCTGCCGCTTCTGGACGGTGAGCAGGCCGGCCGCTACCTGGAGGTTGTTGGACACCCGGTGCTGGAGTTCGCGGAACAGCAGCTCCCGCGTCGCGGCAAGCGAGCGGCTCAGTTCTCGTTCGCTCGCAAGCTGCCGGTTGGCGGTCTGCATCCAATGGACAAGCGCCAGATCGGTGGCGACTACGAACACATAGAAGCCGAGCGCGAAGCCGGCGCCGCTGGTCAGTACGAAGCTGTGTGTGGGAGGAATGAACCAGTACCAGGCGAGCAGCCCGCACATGGCCGCGGCAACGCTCCCCAACCGTGCCCCAAACAGGAAGGAGATGACGATCACGGCCGGAAAGAATGTAACGTAGGGAAAACCGGGCGGCAGCAATGGATCGACCACGAGACGGAGCGCCCAAGCGAACGCGACGATCGTCAACGTCACGATCGTGCCAAGGATCGGGCGACCGCGGGCGACGGGGAGCCGCTCAAGCCATCGCATGCGTTTGAAGGGAGCAGGTTTGATCACGGCATTGTTCATAACGGGGCTGGTACGATCTTCAGCCCATTCCGTCACGAGACATGTGAGGCCTGCCGAGGCCATCAGATTCCCGAAACACCATCGATTCCGAGAACGCCGATCACTCCTCGCCTGCCGATGTCGAAACGGGAAAGCTTCTACGGCATGGCTGCTAGGCTTCGGGCACGCTCCATGTCCTTGGGCCTGCCAAAAGCAGTGAGCATAGCCTGTAGCTCCAACCGTTCGGGAACGAAGACAGCTACACCTTCGACCACGATGGATTGTCGCGTCGACGGTCGCACCGGCAACCGCGCTTCGCCTAATCGACGGTAGAAGTCTGCCATGAACTCGACCGGTAGCGCCGTCTCTGTCCAAGTGCCGAAAATGCTCGACCGAAACGCCGCGTGCGCCGTTCCTGACCGGAGTTCAATGCCGATCGCCGGCAGGATGCGCCGTGCGTCGGCAACGCTCAACAGCACGTCGACGTCGGAAACATGGCCAGGATCGGCCCCGTGGAGGGCAACGGCTGCGCTCGCGATGATCCACCAAGGATCATGCGCTTCTACCATCACGTTGCCGATCGCGTTCAATGACGCCGAGAGGATCGGATTGACTATCATCGGGCTTTATAACGTCCGCCATCCCGCAACGATCGCAATCGAGAACGGGCCCACCTTCTTAATCGCCGGTCAAATCGGGAAGCTCTTTGGGTCGGAGCGGAGGCCCGTTGTCCGGAAGGACCCGGACAATAAAATGCCCCGCCGCGGGGGGGCAGCGGGGCGTCTTAAGACCGGCGGAACCAAAGGGGGGAAGTGCCCGACCGGTTATGAAATCAACAGTGCAGGCCGGCGTCGGTTCCGCACATAGTTACAAAAATGCCCTGCCGATCTAAAGACCGACAGGGCATTGCGAGCTTTCACCACCGTTCCCCCCGAAAGGGCAGGGCGCTTCAAGCACATGTGAAAACTGCTTAGCTTATAGTGTGTTCCTAGCGCTCGCCTGTGATGGTCGGCGTGATCTCTGGCTGCATGATGCAGGTGGCCTTATGTCGCACGCAGCAACATGATCTGCGCCTCGTATTCCCAGCGCTACTGGCGTGCCTGATCAGCTCGGCCGCAACCATCCAGCTGTTCGGGCGGATCCTGTCGGCGAGCGGCCCCAGCCAGGTTGGCTGGGTCATGCTGACCGCAGTCAGTACGGGAACCACGGTATAGTTACCCAGCTCGTGGCGACGATGGCGTTCCGGACGCAGGCGCCCGTCGTTCTCGACCTGATATTCACCCTGACGTCGCTAGTGCTCGCCATTGTCGTTGCAACTCTTGGACTTGCCCTGGCTGCTACCAGAAGGCGGTGGGCGCATGCCGCTGGCGGCGGGATCATCGGCGGTGCCATTTCGATGATCCAATATCTCGGCATGTCCGCATACCGGCTCAGCCGACGGGGTATGTGGCGCGCGCTGGCGTCGACGCTTGCTGCGTCAGTCGGGGCAGGTCTTTGGTGGGACCACCGGAACGCCCGGCTGCAAGATCCCGGCCATTCCTGCGGAGCTACCGCCAATCCATTCGCTCTAATGGACGGGAGCTGCGCGCTCCCAGCGTTCTGATGGTCGAGTCCCCGTTACGCCGCGAACCGCTAAAGGAGAGGTGATAAAAAGCAGCGACGTGCAGGGTTGGGCGTGTTGCATAGGCAGCGTTGCGCAGGGAATGTCGATCCAGGCTCGAGACGGCGCGCACGGCGCTGAGTTGGTGTCGGTTGCCCAGATCGCGTCTGAGGCTATCGAGACGTTGCGCTCGGCAAAGTTGTGGTTTTTGCGAAACTGGGGCCTTTGTGAAATGTCGTCGGCTTCCAGCAGATATGGCTACTTGAAAATCGCCGGTTTCCCGGCGCTAGCGTTATGTAAAAGACGTTCCATCTTCTCCATGGCAGCTCCCGACAACGTTAGTTCGTCGTCGAGATCCCCACTGCCATCGCCAACGATAAGACCTTCGGCGGACAGATGCATGAGCCAACGCGACGCTACAGCTGGCGAGATTAGGTGGCGTTCAATAATCTGACGCCCGGTCATGCGAACGCCGCGAGCGTCGGCAACAAATAGTTCAAGAAGAAAGTCCCAGCTCGGTTCACCAAACAGGGTGGACGGAAGTTCCTTGGTGCGACTACGCCTGAACGCCAGCATGAAATCGGCAATATCGGCAACCCGGTCGTTGTCGATCATCCACTACCCTTTCGCATCTGCATCTTCGGAATGAAATGTAACCAGATGGGGCAGGGCCGCAAGTCATGTCATCGGAGGGATTTGCTCGTCTTCGGCTAGCTCGAGATGCTCTCGAAGCGTGCAGAGCAGGGCGCCTAGAGCAAAATCGCTATAGCTGTCGGCAAGTCGTATCATGCAGTCGATCTCGCTTGCAATCGACCGCGCTTTCTCAATAGGAATGTTCGCCAACTTCGCTACTCCTGCAAACCTATACGACAGAGCTGCCCGGCAAGCGACTTGTGCTTACCAACCGTGAGCGTCACCCGGTCTGAGCCATGCGCAGTTTCTCAGAAACGCGAAGCTCGAACGCTTTGGAGGCTCCCTTGGGCGGGATAAAAAGACCGCCTATTGAGGTCGTCAGACGCTTCACAAGTCCAAGCCCGAGCCCGTGATGATCAGCCCGTTCAATTTGTGGAAACGGCAGCCCGTCATCGTCGACAATCACCGATACGTCGCCGCCAGGTGCCCGGCCAAGCGTGATACGAATGTGGCCGGCCTTGCCATCTTTATAGCCATGCTTGATTGCATTCGTGGCAAGCTCGTTGGCGACAAGAGCGAGAGTGGTGACCTCATTCTGTGTAAGGCCGTCGACGTCATCAGTAACCTGTAGCGAGACGAGAATGGACCTTGGCTCTGCCTGCGCATGCAAAGCTTCGCAGACCTGGCGTAGGGCAGCCTCTATCGACGGCTTCTGATCGCCGTGCATGGTACTGCGAGCGCGGGCGAGTATGGAAACCCGCTCCATGGCATCGGTAAGCGCCTGACGTGCTTCCGAGTTCGTCGCACGCTGACTTTGTAGTGCGAGCAGGCTGACCACGAGCTGTAGATCGTTGCTGCACCGGTGGTTGGTTTCGCGAAGCAGCAGGTCATGATCTCGGTACGTGCGAGGTGCTTTGCCGACTGAGTTCGACGTCATGGCTGAGCGCTGATTATTCCGCGTCATGCGACGTCTCCCGTAGAAGAGGGCACAGCGTCAATGTGTTGACGCATATGCAAATAGGCGGGATCGAACCCGCCGACATGGCGTAGGGCTGCGATGTCAGGGATAGATAACAGTCGATCACAGATTGAAATCAAGCCTTCGGCGCGCAGCTGCCGAACCATGCGGTTCACGTGGACCGTGGTCAGGCCGAGGGCGTCGCCGATCTGCTCCTGACGTAAAGGGAACGGAACCGTAACGTCGTTGCCGTCGTCCTCGCCAAGGCGGACGACTAGTTCGCAGAGCAGGTGGGCGACACGCGCTCTCGCCGATCGCCGCCCAAGCGACAGCATCCATTTACTGGCGATCGCGTTCTCGATTATCGCAAGGCCTGTAAAAGTCCGTGCGATACCGGGATAGTCGTCGACGAGAGCCAGGGCTACCTGTCGTGGCAGCGCGACGACGGTGACGTCGGTAAGCGTGCGGACGCTGTATGCGGGGCGCTCGAACAGGAGTGTGTCTAGATTAACAATATCCCCCGGCACCAGCAGTGCGGTCAGTTGACGCCCGCCATTGCGAGTACAGATGTATCGATAGGCCCAGCCTTTGATGACAATCAGTAAATTGTCCGCCTGGTCGGCTTCGCAGACCATATCCTTGTGGGAGTCGAAGCGTTCGGACCAGGTCACCGCGTTTTCAAGCGCGCGCTGCTCAGCCTTTGTCAGAAAGGACGATCGCCACAATCCCGTGCTGCGAAAATATCGTGACGGCCAACATCGACTTTTATTGATCTGGCTGGAGCACGCCGATACAGGTTGGGTCATCCTGATTACCCCTTCACAACACGTAGGATTTGGGTGGCTGCGTGTAAACTCTGCCGGCTGCGCGCTGGCTCTGCGAGCAACCATTCCTCGCGCGATGCCCAAGACATCTCTGACCTGTATCTGTCCGGAGATAAGATCATGGCCTGCAGGCGTACCAGATACGCATTTGCGAGACCTTGATGGGCAGCAGCAGACGCACAGCATTTGGCCGTACGGGCAAGACTGAGTTCGGCCACATGGCGCTCGGCCAGGTAGCCGTAATCTTCATCACGCACCGTGCATCTCCTGCTAACGTTCAGGAAAGATACATATGTTAACTGTGATTCCAACCGCTGCGGCGAGTTTGGTATGCTAGATGACGGAGTTGGTTAACGACGCGAACGCGTCTGTCGTGTATGAGCGTTGCATCATCTACGGACGACGACCCCCGGGCGTAGATGGCTGAGAGTTCGCTACTCCCGCCCTTCGAACCAGCGAGGGCGCGTGCCGCATCCTACCCAATCCTTCGTCCGCAACTACCTGCTGTCGGTTATCGATGCAGCGGCTTACGCCGCAATCGGTCCACATCTCGAATCCGTCGATCTGCCCAAAGGTAATGTGCTGATCGAAGCGGGCGAGCCGTTTGCGCACGCTCATTTTTTCAACAGCGGCATCGGCTCGATCGTGGTCAGTACTGCGGACAGCCGGCGGGTCGAGGCTGGGATTTTCGGCCGTGAAGGCCTATCCGGCTTTGGCTGTTTGCTGGGCGTCGACCAATGCCCACAGACTACCCTGGTCCAGGTTGAAGGCGAAGGCTACCGTGTCAGCATCGAGGCGCTGCGCACTGCGTGCCAGCAATCGGCTTCGCTCCGCGAGACGCTACTGCGCTATGTTCACGTTTTCATCTCACAAACGAGCTACACCGCGTTGTCGAACGTCAACCAGTTGGTTGAAGGACGGCTCGCACGCTGGCTGCTGATGTGCCACGACAGGGTGACTGGCGACGACATTTCGCTGACGCACGAGTTCCTCGCGATCGTGCTGGCGGTACGGCGCTCCAGCGTTACGACCGCTCTGCACATGATCGAGGGCTATGGCTTCATCAAGGCCCGCCGCGGCCACATCGCAATTGTACATCACGAGGCGCTCATCGATTTTGCCGATGGCATGTACGGCACCCCTGAAGCCGAATATCGCCGTCTGATTGGTCCGTTTCTATCTAAATCAGCAAATTTCAAATGGCATCATCGAAGACCCCGATGGCACCGAAGCCGTCGACTTAACGGCCGCACGGCACGAGGCCATATTGGCGGCGCGCCAGCTTCTGGCAAACGCCATTCTGACCGGTGTTGCACCACTCGGGTCTGCGTTCCAGATCACGAATGAAGCTGGGCAAATTCTTCTGAGCGTCCCTTTTCGTGATGCCTTGCCACTCGGCCTCATCAACACGGACTGGACGGCGTTTGGTACGGTATCAAACCAAAATGCGCTGCATCCTCGCCCGAGGCTCGATTAGCATCTACCAATCTGCGTCAATAACAAAAGGGGGTCGGCGAAGTCGCAGGCCATCACAAACGAAAGATGTCGCAAGGGCACTATGGCTTTCAATAACCGACTTCTGCGTGCCCTGTCACCTGCAGACCAGGAAACCCTGCGTCCCCATCTGCAGTGGTCCGAGCAGGACCGTGGCACCGTTCTCGTGTCGCCGAACGAACCCATTACGCACGTCTGGTTTCCTGAAAACGGACTGGCTTCGATTATTGCCATGGCCGGCACCGATCAGGGGGTCGAAGTCGGTCTTGCTGGCCGCGATGGCCTGGTCGGCATGCCGCTCGTGCTCGATGCCGACCGCACCCCGCACCGCATTTTTGTGCAGGTGACCGGCGCTGGATACCGCATTGACGGCGATCTTTTTCGGACAGTGCTCGACAGCCACGCCGCCATTAGAAAACTGCTTCTGCGCTACGTCCAGGCCTATTCGACACAGACCACCTACACCGCACTGTCTAACGCCATGCATACCGTTGAAGAGCGGCTGGCGCGCTGGCTGCTGATGAGCCACGACCGTCAGGACGCTGACGAGATACCTTTGACGCACGACTTCCTGGCGCTGATGCTCGGGGTCCGCCGACCCAGTGTGACGATTGCCTTGCACTCGCTGGAAGGCCTCGGCTTCATCAAGGCAACGCGGGGGCTGGTCCTCGTGCGCAAGCGCGAAGAGCTGGAGGAATTCGCCGGCGCTGCATACGGCGTACCTGAAGCGGAATATGAACGCTTAATCGGTCAACTACGTTGAACCATGTGCCCGACCCTGATCAAGTTTACGGATACCGAGAGCATGCCCCGTTTTTTCCTTCATATCGATGATGGGACCCAACGGATCGAAGATGAGGAGGGGAGTGAGCTTCTTGATCTGACCGCTGCCCGAGGCGAAGCCCTGGACGCAGCGCGGCAGCTATGGGCCTCAGCAATTCTGGCCGGGCATGACATTAAAGCGCGTCGCTTCGTAATCACTGATAATGACGGCAGGGTATTGGAAACTGTCGATATGGATGACGTCTTGCCAAAAAGATTGACCAGCCGATTGGGCGGCTAGCCTTACTTTTCTAAATGCACAAGCGCCGGATGGCGTTATTCGAGAAGGCAAGTTGGGATCATGTACAACACGCATTCGGCTAGCAAATTACTCTTCCCCTCGGCCAATTGTAGAGAAGGTCGTTCGACGCTATCAATCAGGTTAAAGGATGAATAACAGTAACTACTCTTTGGCCGCACCAAATTTCTACATCTTTATTTAGTGCGTATGCCTTTCCGCCTGAGACAGCTTCCGCATCATTTGGGCATTCCAAATCGATACGCTCAATAATTCTACCGCCATTATCAATAACATACATGCGATACTCTAACATACTGTTCTTCCGACTCCTTTCTGGGAAGCCAACCTGAAAGAAGGTCGTATTTGCGTAAAGCGGTATCGCAACCGTTACGGTTTGAAGAAATCTATAATTGGTCAGATGTTAGCCGATGTTGCTGTCTGGTTGATTCGTTCAAGGCGGGCGTTAGATTGATACCATGACGGTAATAAGTCCCTGCGGTCTGCGAGCGCGCTTACAGAAATTGCGAGCGCATGCTTTGCGCGTTTGGCCATTTGATCGAGCTACGCCTAAAACCCACCATCCCGTCCGACGATAGTGCCCCGCGATATGGCTAACGCAATTCGGCCGCTCGAAACCTGCCGCTCCGGTTCTTTTCCATTATCGTCGTTCAACGGTCATATGTGTAGGAAATACGGTTTCAGCGCGACTATACGACAAACACATGATAGGCGACACCTCGGCTCCGCGCTTTCTGCGGCCCCTCCTTTCCTCTGGCAAAGCATTCGACAAACCCTGTCGCTTTGTTAGGGTATGTGAGAACGTGCTTTCTGGGGTTTGTCGTACATGCTGTCGGATATATGCGGGTCTCGTCGGCCGACGATCGTCAGGCCGTCGATCTCCAGCGCGATGCGCTGGTCGGAGCGGGCGTCGACCAACGACATCTCCATACCGATGAGGCATCCGGCGCCCGCGACGATCGGCCGGGGCTGAAAGCCTGTCTCGACTATCTGAGCGCGGGCGACACGCTGATCGTGTGGAAGCTCGACCGCCTCGGCCGCTCGTTGCCGCATCTGCTGACGATCGTCACCGATCTGAAGACGCGCGGTATCGCGTTCCGCTCGCTAACCGAGCAGATGGATACGACCACGCCGCACGGCGAACTGCTATTCTCCCTCTTTGGCGCACTTGCACAGTATGAGCGCGCACTGACGCGCGAGCGCGTAATGGCCGGGCTTGCTGCAGCGAAGCGTCACGGACGCAAGGGTGGCCGCCCGCCGATGATCGATACCGGAACCCTCGAACGGATTACGACCGCGCTGGATGGTGGGGCCAGCAAGGCGTCTGTCTGCCGTACCTTCAAGGTACCGCGCTCGACGCTAATCGGCACGCTAGGCCGGATCGGCTGGACCGCACCAGCGAAGACCTGAGCCGATCGCATCAAGCAGTCTGTCTGAAGAACACACGGCTATCGAGAATAGGCTCTGCTATGTCGCTTATCCCAAGTGATATGCTGTAATCACGGCACCAAACGACGGGTAACTCGTGCCTCATTATATGCGTTGCGTCCCAATATGGATCACTAAACGGCAATTTCGTGAGCTTTCAGCAAACGGATCGCTTCGTCGTTAAATATCTGTTTATCTTGAACATCGGAGT
>Ga0265780_10007136_pt1 | contig 13759 bp, 17 predicted proteins | sample P1T30metagenome_FD_192432 | JGI IMG/M metagenome (GOLD analysis project Ga0265780, IMG submission 192432) | Plant litter microbial communities from East Loma Ridge, Irvine, California - P1 T30 | ecosystem: Environmental > Terrestrial > Plant litter > Unclassified | place: USA: California... | reverse complement strand
GCATGATTAACGCCGACCAACGACGGTATATGGACCCATGAGGAATATCATCAATGCCTCGTCTCAGCCCAACCCAGAATATTGCCGTGACGCCGACCGATGCTCTGTGTCTTGATACATATGTACACTCATGTCTTGATGTCGAGCCCTTAATTGCCTGCCAACTCGTCTTTACGAGCCAGTGACCGTGAATGTCTATCCACTTCTTCGACGACTTGTGTTATGCGCATGTTGCTGAGGTCGAGGTTCATCTCCTTGCCATCCTCTATGTGGATGTTAACTATTGCCCGATGTGCACCGAATGTGTACGTACTGAACTTGACGCCCAAACTGGCGGGCTCTTTACTGTCTCGCGGCAGCATCTTGGACTCAATCTTCATGCCATCTGCACGTGCGTTCGGCGGTATTAATGAGAGAAAGAGGCGGGCAGGCTTCGAGCGCGGGGAGAAGGGATTGAAGGTAACGCGGACGTCGGTCAGAAATCTGGTGATCATTGCGGCGGTGGAGGACGGAGGAGCTGGCGATGCAGACTATGGCTTGTTAGAGGATACACACAATGAATAGATGCGACTACTTACCAATAGGCGGTGATTCGGGAATGCGCTGCAATTGACGTCCCACGGGCGCTCGTCGCAACCTCTTCGCGATAAGTCCGTGCTCAAGATTCTCTGCGGGCCATGCTACAGCTAGCCGTCCAGACACGTTGCGCTCTTCCACCCCGCCAAACGGCCCACCGTAGCCATCTCCGTCATAGGCCATCTGCATACATCGACCAAACTCTCTCCGCGTTCCAAGTTACCATGGCACCTCTCCCCTCCACCACGCACACTCTCACCACCCGCCTAAGCGCCCTCTCCGAAGCCAACAAAGGTGTCGGCCAACTTATCCAACGACTAGCCAAGCTAGACTTCCAGCCAGGTTCGCAGCCACTCGACAATTCCGACGAAGGCGACGTGAGGTTGGAACTCAGTGCCGAGATCCACGAGACTCTGAAGGGCATCGAGGAGGAACTTGAACTTCTGAGGCAAGAGGTCGAGGACGTTACGTCACAAGGAGGCATCACAGGAAGAAGGCGGGATAGCAGCAAAGACAGCGAAAGGAGTAGACTTGCCGTACTACTTGCGAGATTGACCGAGGACCTGAAGTTGTGAGTGATGCAGACTCTCCCTTGTTATTTCCTTCAGCATGGCATGCTAACCCGGTGTTCCTGCAGATCGCGATCGCAATATCGGAAAGCGCAACTTACAGCCAAGCACAACGCCGACCGCGCAAAGCTCAAAGAGCGCGAACTCCTCTTCTCCAACCTGCAATCAGGCTCCTCGACCCCATCTTCCACATATCGCCAGAGAAAGCAACAACAAGGGCTATCAGAAGGCGAAGTCGTCGCGCAGGCCTCTTCAGACGTCACATCTGCTCTGCGCCGGACAGCCCAGTTGATGAAAGACGAGCTATCGCGCTCACGATTTGCACAAGAAACACTCGAACAGACCAACGCCGCACTACAAGACCTTGGGGAGCAGTACTCAGACCTAAACACCCTACTAGCCAACAGCAAGAACTTGGTCTCGACGCTACTGAAGAGCACAAAGAGCGACACGTGGTATCTTGAGACTACCTTCTACATCCTCATAACAACTATCATCTGGCTCGTCTTCCGCCGCTGGTTATACGGACCGCTCACCTGGTTCATCATCTGGCCAGTGAAACTTACCTTTCGCATCCTCTTCGCCGTCCTACCCTTCGGCGCCGCATCCTCAGCCGCATCCTCGAGTGTCGCAGTATCTTCATCCTCAAGAACCCTGATCGTCCAACCTAGCGCAACAGGTGGCATACCCCGACGCGAACCCAACGCCCAAGGACACTACATACCTGTCGGTCGCGGAGGCGGAGTAAATCGACAAGGTCAGGATCCTAGTCCACAAGGTTCATACTCGCAACAAGTGGGCAAGATGGCGGAACAAAATCAACAACAGCAACAGGAGGAGGTGCCTGATCACCCTCAGTTCAGACAACCGAGGAAGGATGAAGACGAAGGCCCGGTCACACTAGGTGACGGGACTGTATTGCAGGAGAGCGATAAGCCGAGAAATCCCAAGAAGAAGATGTGGGAGGAGAATGTGGAGAGTGCGAAGCGTGACGAGGCGCAGGCGCAGGCGCAGGCGCAGGAGACACCAGCCCAGCAGGAAGGAAGTGGGCAGAGGAGGAAGAGAGATGAGCTATGAGCTGCGACTGAGCAAGTGGGTACGTAGACTGGAAGATATCCTATGATAATGGCCATTATCATTACTTCATCACCATTATCATCGCTCTGCGTAACCTCCGTTTTTGGAGCATGTCGTGACCGCGCGTTAGCGGCTTTGCCCTATATAAACCTCTCTTCGTTTCGATCTTTCCTTACTTCTCCAACAACTACCAAAATGTCTTTTCCTCCAAAACTTTTTCTGGGAGCATCCATGGCTTTGGCTCTATAAACTTCGATCACAGAATTCTATGTGTCTCGTTGGTCGCGCCCTTTATTCAATTTAAAAAAACAAGTTTCGACTCCATGACTGCGTCAGTCTGTTCCTCGAAAAGTCCAAAAACATCTGGAATATCTCTTCATGGCTGCACTTGTGCTGTGAGCCTCCAAAAAATGCGCGGATCGCCTGCATGTCTCGTCGAGTTGCCTGCTGAGTGTTACCAAAACTTCCAAGGTCATCTGCAATGACCTGTTCCTCCTTTCCCAAAATGAAGATATACCCTGGCTATGTCACAAAACTATGCCGACTCTGCATATGGCTTTGTTCTGGGTGCGTTCTGGAAACAAGTTAGTAAGATGCATGTTTGCTTTGCTCGTCTCCTCGAAACGGGCAACCGAATCCAGCATGTTCGTCCTCCTGGTCAGAAAGATACGTGGAGTCATTCCCATGGCTTTGCAATTGTTCGCTAGAAAACGTTTATGCAGTATTCATGCTGTCTGGCTCGAGTTCCTGAGCCTAGTGATGATATAAAATCTACGGCTGTTGGTCTTGGGCTTCTTCCTTCCAACTACCTTCGCTGGGGCTTTACTTCCAAAAGAATACCCGGGGAGATCCATGCGTTTTTCCAAAGCTTTCCGCAGGTTGGGCCATGTCCGTCTTTGCGCCTCTGCTTCCGACTCCAGAACGGTGCCTTCCCTGTCCGCTTCAAACCAAAGTTTGAATCCTTTTCGTCATGCGTCATGCGTTGTGCTTTTGCTGTCTCAAAACTATCTAAATAAGACATGGTGCTGTCAAAACCTCACGGCAACATATAAAAGTAGCAGGCTTCGTTCTTTCTTCCTGCCTATGCTGCTCTTCCAAAATTTAGGCTGTATTGCTAGAACCAAGGCCTTCGTATGAATCAAGCAGGTTGAACAACGATACCATATTCTCGAAGTATACCGTAATCTAGGTTATATTTGCCTAGCTAGTCTCACAATACGAGCCAACTGTTGCAGATTACAGCAGCATGCGGAACGCTATCTAAGGGCCACCGTTGCTCCCTTTGACCATTTTCTGGTCATACTTGTAAGGTATAGCTTTGCCGACGTAGTACGGATCCACTGCCAGGAGCACAAAGCCAGGATCGAGAGGCGCGATGTCCTTTGGCCAGCATTGGTTTGTCAAGAGCCCCTTTTCTGAGCCCGCTGGTGGCGTCGGCCACTTGGTGACAGTAAATTCGGGAATCTTCTGGGCGGTGCCGGAGAATTGGATAGTGGTATAGTGCCTCGTGATGTGGTTGTTTCTGCCCAACGACTTGGATGAGAGTACCTGCAGTTTGGCAAGGTCTTTTTTCTCCGCATCCAGGTAGTCCTTTTCGGTCCAGTCTCGCAACGGGGGCAAGAAACATACGCCTTTCCACATGTTCGCTGCTTGGACGTTCCACTTGCCTTAAGAAAAGTCAGCAGAGCTTGTGAGGAGGAGGGTGCCATAGTACCTTTGAGCCATCTCATAAGCTGACCATCCGGCTGTTTGCCTCCGTTGACCATGATGGGGTTGCCAGGGTACATGAAATACCTAATTGGAACGATAAGCTTCCCTTCCTGAAGACCTGAGTGTACCAGATGTCTGGATGTACTCACGCTGGAGGGAATTCGTCCCTGTGGCAGTCCTGTTCAAGTCGATATGTGCTGTGTGTCCAGCCGTTCCCGCTGTGCTCGGCGGACCAGGTAGAAGTTGCGACCAGGTCTTTGTCTTCAGCTGTCAAAGAGCACTTCAGTCAGCAAAAGAACGTATGAGAAGCATATGGAGACTTACCTCTCCAAGCAGTGGATGCAGCTTGAGCATGGCAAGGTTGCGTAGCCCAGGCTGGGTTCACATCTATAGCCGAGCTGTAGTGGTAGCAAGCCTGTTCCCAAGACTTGCTGCACTCTTTTGAAATCGTGGTTGTTGGAGCGTTGTTGGCATACACGAGAGAAGCTGGAGCGAGAAAGAAAACATCGATCAGCAATAATTCAACCCCGAGATAGGTCGGCGTACTTACTAACGACGTATTGCGTTATGTGAGTCTGACCGTTTTTGCACTCTTGCTTCTGCCAAACGTGGCCTTTGCCCCATGCTTTCGAGTCCTGATTAGGCCTGATAACACATCTGGCTTGCGTGGGTTGGTTGTTTGTAGATCTGGGCTTCGTCCTGTCACTTTCCGGGGGGTTCTGCGAGATATGTCAGTTTTCGATGTGTATGCGTTAGAGATTTGGTTTACCTACCCCGTCGTCGCCTTTCTTACCGCTGCCCTTGTTCAGATTCTTTGGCTTCTTAAAACTTGAGACCCCATCAGCCACTGTGCTGAGTGTGTCGAACAATGTCTTGATGTCCTCAGGAACCAGATCGGTTCCTCCACAGGGCGATAACCACCACGAAAACGCGCCTTCGGGATCTTCTTCTTCGGGGTACAGATATGCAGCCATTTGAGCGGCTGTTGTAGCCATATCTAGACCAATGTCCAAGGCTTGTCCAACGACAGGAACAAACTGAGCTCCAACATCGAGTACAAACTTCAAAGAAGACATAAGTACGTAGCAGCTTATCTGTGTAGCTTTGATCAGTATCACCGAAGGCTACATCGAGGGAAGAGGGGATACCGACCTGTGCGATCATAGGCATTGCTTCAAGCACTGTATCCGCTATCTCGTTCATCAACCAGTTGTCACAAAGGCATGTGCCCGTGGTAATGTACCCATTGGGTACCCTATTCCATGTGATGCCGCCAGTACCGACATCAACGTTAGCTTGACAACCGTAGTTTGAGGTTCTCCCAGCCGCTGCAGCCGCATCAAGCTGCCTGTCAAATTGAATAAGGTAATTAGCATAGGCTTTCAGCAGTTGCTAAGAAGATACTCACGGTTGGCAGACCTTCTTGCATTCTGCAACACTGTTATCGTATGGTGACAAGCCCTTCCATACTGTGCATGCTTTGGCGTATATGTCGCGCTTAGTCGGGCTGGTGCTCTCTGTTTGTTCGATGATGGCACCGCTATCGTCTACTTCGTCGTCATTGACGACAGCGGGGCAAACATCGTCCGGGCAGTAGCCATACTTGCAAGCAAACTTGCAAAGCCGAGTGATGTCGACATCTGCAGGACTCCAGGCTTCGATGTCAGCCTCGCCCTGATCACGAGGCAGGGGTAACAAGTCGCCTTGCGCTCTACATTCACATAGTGTCTCAGGGCAGAACCCGTACGTGCAAGTGAACTCGCACAAATCCCAAGTGTTGAGGGTAAGATCTAACCCTGATATACAACCTTGTCCAGATGAAGGTCGCTCGGGAATCTCCATGTCGGCATTCGAGAACGCTTGCAAGTCGACAGCCCAGTCGATGGTACCAGCAAAGTTGAGATTTCTCCAGCGTTCTCGTCGAGATAGTTTGGAACTCTCATCCAAGAAAGAGACGTAATTGCCTGGAAATGATATGTGTGTTAGCCGAAGAAACCTCGATACGTGGGAATATGTTCAAGTCACAGGGGATCACATACCGTCCCAGATGATCACATTGGTGTTTGAGCTCGGGTCATAAAGCCTTCTGACACCTCCGCGTGACATCAACTCGTTAATCTCTGCTTGCGCGAGATAGCCACTGGTGTTGGTGCATCGGCCTGGAGTTGCGTCGGAGAGAGTCCGTGTCCCGGTAAACTCACACATTGAGCTCCAGCATCCAGGCTTTGCCATGCGGAATGATCTTCCATAGCTAGATTCGCCCACAAAAATCTTGTTGTTGGGTACACCAGCTTTGGTAACTAGCAGTTCAAATCAGTCTAACATCTTCCTATGGTGGTGTTTGATCTTACTCATGGCGAGGGCATTGTCGGTTTCTGTAAGATTCACTGTGGTCGGTCAATCAGCACGCCGCACTGTTGGTTTTGACCGATTCGTCGGCTTACCATGGCTCCTGATGCACTTGCCAGAGTCGCAAGAGTCAAAGGAGTTGGGGTTGCCGTAATCCCATTCTGTACTCGTCAATAAGTCTGTACAAGAGTGCCACCGGTTGGTCATATGCAGAGCACTCACGGCCATGAAGATCATATCTTCGGTAAGAATATCACGTCAGCTGTGTTTCCAACAATGTCGTTTTTATCACACTTACGTCATGTAAACAATATAGTCGATAACAGACGCGATCCGGTCGATGGGGAAGGCTTTTAGATACCAGTAGGATGCCGGCGCAGCGATAGAAACGAGCTTTGTTCCCATTTTCTGCTTCAAAACGGTGAGGAACTTGAGGTACTCAATACCGTCAGTCTTCTGGCTGATGATTGAGCCACCAACTGCAATATCCGGAGCCTGGATCACGTTAGTTGACCAGTAGACGAAGAGTGACTTGGGGATTGCCTTACACCTGGATATTCCCAATCGATATCAATGCCTTCGATACCTTCGTCTTGGGCGAATTGCGCGAGATTTGTGGCGAAGAGGTTGCGGTTATCGATAATCGCTCTACGAAGGATAGAGGCGCCTGGTTCTTCGGTCGAATAAGCCCAACCACCAAAGGAGACGATGCGCTTGACGTTCTTCAGCTTCATAAACCCGTCCCATTGTTTGTGCTCGTCTCTGATTATGACTTTGAAGGTTGTAGGATCGATATCGGCGAAACTCCAGTGGATGTGCGTGTACGTTCCGTCCGTGTTTGCGTCCTCGGATCTGAGCCAAAGGCAGTCGCGATTCATGTTCCATGACTCATAATAGCCAATTCGTTCGTATTTGGTTGGCGCAGCCTAAACAAACGTTAGAGTTGGAAAGCTGTAAAGCTTTGTCCTACTACTTACCGAATTCTTCTTGATCTCGTTGTCGCAATTGGAAACACATGAGTTCTGGAATTCCTTCAATTTGGTGCCGGGAGAAGAGTCAGGTGGTGCGTGGATAGCACAGTGACCTTCGAAAACGCCACAATAACCCCAGTTGCTACAACACGCCTTGAGCGGACAAGGATTGAGATCTGCTAGCGATATGCTACGATCTGTCAGTGCTGGTGTACCGGGTACGAGAGGTCCGCATTCGGCCTGCGCTCTCATTAGCATGTGAACTACCCAAAAAGTCCACAACCTTGGAAATGTTTGGTGCAAATTGGATCGGTTACTTACTCCTTGCGCAGGAGGTGGCATGGGTGCAAAGCCATCCGAGACACACATGTTGTACCCAAGAAGCATGTCTTCGCATTTCGTCCATGCCCAGGTCTTCTTCTTGTTCCATTTCTCAATGTCGTCGACCGTGACTCCGTATTTGGTGGCTAGTGTTGTACATGTATCTCCGTTCTGGATGAGATGAGTCGCACAAACCCCATCAGAGCCTGGCATGGGGGCCACGGGCATGGCTGAAGGTAGATCGCCAGCTGAGCAACAGACAAAATCGCCCTGCTTCAAAGTCCCCGCTGCGCACAGCCCTGATCTTGGGTTGTACTTGACAAAGTCTGTGTTGGCGATACCGCATCGCTTGACAAGGGCTGGGCAGTTGTCCCCAGCTGCGACCTTTATGTAGCTACAGGTCGCACGCTTGTCCAGTCGGGTTGGGTATCGTCCATAGAATGATTGAGTTCCAAAGGTAGAATTCTGTGATAGCTGGCGTGCAGCGCGAGAATGAGTTGCGTTCGAGGGTAGAGTGCTGTTCTCTCGCAATGCAATCTGTAGGACTCTGGCGCCAGGCAAGTCACCGGTTGAGGAAACGCCATGTTTGTAGAAGCAATGACCTTTACTCCATTGAATAGTAGTCTCTTGAACAGATGCGAGATCGCGAGAGTTTTCGATGGTAATACCAAAGATGTTACCAGGATGCGTTGCGTCCGAATGACAGGCCTGAGCTGCAACATGACCCGGGAATGTTCCAGGTGCGTAACGGTCGGTAAGACTCGTCAAAGAAGACTGAATAGTGTCTTTCCCAAGGCCATCGCCAATGTAGACTCCTGCGACTGTTTCATTGTAGTAGCCGAACACAAATTGTTCATCACAGTTCTCGCGTATGCTGAAGAAATCTTGCATGCCCTTGATCAGAGTGGACGCACGGCCATTGTCTTCTTGTTCTTGCTCGGTACCACTGGCAAAAAGTTGCACTTTGTGTGATGTCTCAACGCCAGAAGCTACGCAAGTCGCTTCGGTCTCCCGCTTGGAGATAGCAAGGGCATTCGTCGTCTTTGGGTTTTCCACGGTAGCCAAATTCTCAGGCACGGAGATTCCGCCCTCACCGAGGGTGCAGCTGCGGATGAGCGTGGTGGCGTCCGAATCATTCAAAGATTGTGAGACGGACAGTTGCAGCAGCCTGTCGAGATCAGTTTCTCTCCACAAATGTTCCTGAAAATGCGTGCATCTCACATGGGCTTTAAGCAGCGACGAAGACGATCTACAGAGAAGTAGGTGACCCAGCTGTGAATGTTTGCGTAATCCGTACATGGGAGTGGACAGTCATGTTGTTGTGGATAATAAGTGTTGATGTCCGATATGGGCGACGGGTCGTCTTCTGCAATCGGATCAACGACCTGATTGCCGTAAATGTCGATGGCTGATCGAACGAATCTGCCTCCCAGTAGGACTGAGAGCAAAATTGCTTGTCGCATGTTTGCCAGAGGTTTGCTGAATAGAATAGAGATTGTTTTGCCAGAATGGTTCGATTGAATTGCTACAGACTGTGACGCGGGACATTCCTTGAGCCTTTGCTATGAAATTCAGGCGTGATCGACCTTGACCCACACTTCAACATCATTCATCCGAGACAAGATGCCGCATAGGCAGAATGCTAGGATTAGGACTATGATTCGGAGACCTGGCTGTAAAGTGGCTCAAACAGGAAGCTGAACGATGAAACCGTGCCAATTCGCTCAACGTACGCGATAGCCGCCCACACGTCTATCAGCAACTTGCGATAATCAATCATTCTGCTTTCAAATTGGTATCGTCACTCTACTCAGTCATTCTCTCTCACGTCTGGACCCAAGCTTTCATTCTCTCAGGATTGTTGAAGGATTCGAAGGCGGCTTGGGTACTTGCATAGTACCGAGCAGGGTTAATACCCTTGAACACTGCCACGTCTAGGCTTCTTGGCTGCGCAAAACTATCGCACCGCCCTCAACCTAGCCGCATCTTGATAGTCTCCAAGAAGCTCGGTAGCGGGTACAGATCTAGCAGAATAACGAAATTACTTCGGGTGCTACTGGCGATACATAGGGGACTATCTACATATTGATTTCTCCATCGCATCTTGTGCATGCCGTCTCAGGCCCTCATCGAATTTCATCATCTTTTCCCTCACTATTCGGTATCTGAGCACAATGCGTGATCAAGCCTACCTTTTGTTTCTTGCCGCTGCAGTCACTGCGGTGGCTCAGCTCACAAGTTCCGTGGGAGTCTCTACGATCTCAACTAGTGCTAGTCCTGCTTCGATTGCAACGGAGTCTATGGCTTCACATACACCAGAGCCAGATTCGTGGGACTGCATAACGTACAATATGTCCGACTATCTTCACCCACCAATGCCGACCGGTCGCTTGCTTGACATCTATTACGATCATTCCGACAAAATCTATCAGGAGTGCGAAGACAAGCTACCAAAGCCGTTCACATCGTTCCCAGCGTGCGCATCGATGGCAACAGCAAGCTGGTGCGCGGTACGTTTCCCCTTGCATGAGACATCCTCATCTGGCAGTGACACGCGCAATTCCTACCTCACAATCTCGATGATCATTTGTTGACTTTGCTGACGTTTTACAGTAAGTAAATACCTTTAAACGATGGCGAAAACTCTAGCTCTCAACACGACGAGAACATTGCTGACTGTTGTCTTTCAGAGTCTCTACCGCCATTCCTAGTGCATATTTGCCGGCCTATGAATCGTACCGTAGTGTGGCATCGTCTTGGTCGTATGCGCACAGCTCCAGACTGGCCGAACTGCAGTATGATTGTCCGAATACCTGGAAGCAGACAAAAGACCGATTTCCTGGTGCCGAGATTTATCTCAACGGAACCTTAGCTCTCGCTGCATGCGACAGTGAGAAGGTTTGACATGTGTCAGCCGGTACTGTACCTCACTCCAGGAGATCTCGGCATTGGGTGTCTAGACTATTCCTTTAAGGGATACGGCTGAAAGTGGGACGTATAGACGCGTAGCTATTGGTGTAGGTAGAAGAAATCGACAGGGTGCTTGACGCGGCTATGACAGCATTGTGGCCTGGTCTAAGGCTATGATAAACTTCATGCATATCAAGTGGGCGTTCAGCATGCGTGCCGTGCCGTACCGAGGGATGTCTGAACACTTAGGCGCCGGAGTGGAGAGTGTGAGCGATATAACCAGGTTATTGATTGCGCAACCCGGTCCACGTTCGGGGATGTTGGGAATCTCGATAGAACACCAGCTATTGTATGGTGTTGCCAGGAGATTTCTGGATCGGCAGCGGGGCACCGCAAGCAAGAGCTTTCTTCAATCATGCACACCTGGGGATGGTAGCCAGTTCGTGTAATAGGTATTCGCAGGATGCAAATCAAGATCTTCGCTGCGAAGCGCCGATATTAGTTTGTGTTCTGTCTTGATCATTTCAAGTACCTAGCTCCGACTTGGCAGCACGCCTGATGCTTTTCACACCAATCATCGATTACTCCTGAGCTCGTTAGGCAAAAAGCGTCTTGGCAACGCTTCGGTAAGACCCGCAAGGCGGAGCCAAAGCCAACATCGCCTAACGACATCCGCGACATCTACCTGGGTAGGACCGTCAACGCCCCGGCGAAAGAGCACAGTATTTCACAATCTACGCAAATGAGCTGCAGACGATTACACCCCACCTTCCCGTTACGTTTGGAAAGATTAAGCAACAACACATTTCACCGGCGGCATTGAGACTTCGTTTTCCCGTTTTGCATGGCTCTTGCATGCAGGATAAATGTTGGCCTGACCTGACTACTCGACGCGGACTATCGCCAGCTTCGAGCATTGTTACTTGTCTAGTACATCTTCAGCTGTGACTGCCGATATTGAAGACACGACCGAAAATAATCTGTCGACGCGATGGAGCGCCACCAATATATGGGATGTCATTCACATGGAGGATCGCACAGATCTTTAGCATTGAGGTTTTGGATCTGGACCGCCGGAAGAATTTGGAGTGGCTCGTAAAAGCTCTCGCGTCTTTCGTGAGCTAGCGTCGACGTTGGAGAACAGCAAGCATCGTAAGACCATCGAACTACAAGAGCCAAAGGATTTATAATGCTGGCTGCGCTTCTTACTGCTCTCCAGTTGTTATAAATCCCAAGCTGATCTGCACGATCTCGGGGTGCTGTCCAGCTTCTGTTACTCTAGGCTCATCTGTTCGCGCTATCTCTATACTTCATTGAAGATGCTGGGAACCTTGTTCTCATTCGTTCTCTTGCATGCTCTAGCACTCGCATCCTCAGTTGCTGATGCTCGCCGTCTTCACCGTCGAGCATGCACCTTCACGTGGCCAGCCATCGATGGTGATACCTGCGCCACCATGTCGCGCGACTGGGCCCTGGGCGCAGGGATCTTTCAGACCATGAACCCTGGGGTCGACTGCGCAAAGCTTGAGCCAGGCAAGGAGTACTGCATTGAATGGGAGGGCGCATTACCATCAGCCCCCGCGGTCACCTCAGCCCCCTCGGCCACACCAGCTCCTGTGCCCACATCAGCCCCTGTTATTACAAAACCTTCGAGTACCACCTTGATGACGACCACCAGCGTCGCTCCTCCCGGTGGGCCTGCTGCTCCATCTCCCGTACAAGAAGGGATCGCTGCGAACTGTGAGTCTGACAAACCTGGACAAGTCTTCCATACATCGGTGCTGACGAAATAACTGCTCAGGCCAAAAATGGTACTTGGTCAGCGGCGGCGATAACTGTCAGAAGATTATCGATGCCTACAAAACCTTCACTTTAGCTCAATTGTAGGTCAACAATAGAAATTTCATCTACATGCGCCTTCTGACTCTGAACGAAAAGCTACCAGTGGAATCCTGCGGTCGGCACAGGTAAGCCAATCTTCTGTATAGCCACATCAAGCCATACTGACCCATCATAGGCTGCGGCGCTCTCTGGCCAGGTTACTTTGTCTGTGTTGGTGTGCCTGGCACACCGACAGCTCCACCTTCGGTGACCACTACCACAGTTCAAGCACCAGCTATTCCAACACCAACTGGTCCTCCAAAGCCTTGCCGTTGGAATCCCTCCAAAGGGCAGTATGACTGTCCTGGTGTCTGGCCTGCTGCTCCTGGTCCTATCCAGGAAGGCGTGCCCTACAACTGCGTGAAATGGGTGTTGCAGAAGACTGGAGTGTTTTGCGCCGACATGGCGAAGGCGGGAGGAATTGCTCTGGATGACTTTTATTCACTGAACCCTTCCGTTGGCAAAAATTGTGGCGGGCTGTGGAGTGGATATGCGTACTGTCTGGCGACAGGCTATTGAGCAGTCGGCTGAGGATGCTACTTAAGATAGGAAAGGCGTAGTGTATTACTGTGATGGTGAAGCTTTCAGTACGCGCAAAACCTTCAGAACTCGCTTCCTTTTCTTGAGTGTTGTGCGCAATACCATTCGATGACAATGTGGTTCCGTATCTGGGTGTGGAGTTCATTAATTCTGCGCAATGATCACATATGGCGGAGCTTGAACAAGCTTTATTGAAGCAGGCGTAACGTACAATGCAAGATGGCGAACAGCCGAATGCTTCATGAGCGGCCTGGTCCGTCTAACTTGTATAGTGGCTAGGCGATTCGAAATACGCATCCTCGGTCATGCCAAATCAAGACAACTGTCAGGTTCTAGAACGGGTACTGGCTGGTGCGTTAATTTCGTGGGGCTTACGTCCGCCTATGATGGGTTAATTCGCTTGGCAACCACATAAATGGCGGCACGGCTGAATGCAGATGATTGTCAGCCCTCTCTTGTCAACTAACTCAACGACTATCACTCGAAACTCATCCGCCACAATGGAGCCAATTTACTCACGCGATGAGTGTATCGCTGCGGTCCGCGACTTCTACGACTTCTTGGGAAAGATGTTCATGGACGTGCCCTCGTCCATCATCTACCCACCTCCCGGCGGTTGGCCCAACATGACTCCCGAAGTTGCGGATCGTCTAGGCAAGGATCCAGAAATCATCAATCTACTACGCCATCTGCCATTTCCTGATCACCAGCCTTACAAAGCACGGCCACACTGTTTGCCAGGCACCCGGTTCCACGCCTGGACGAAGGCAGTGGACGAGCTGAAGGAGCAGGAGGACGCAGAGAGAGAAGATCTACTAATCGAGACGGAGAGCCATGAAGACCAGTTCGGCGGCA
>Ga0265780_10007135_pt1 | contig 13760 bp, 12 predicted proteins | sample P1T30metagenome_FD_192432 | JGI IMG/M metagenome (GOLD analysis project Ga0265780, IMG submission 192432) | Plant litter microbial communities from East Loma Ridge, Irvine, California - P1 T30 | ecosystem: Environmental > Terrestrial > Plant litter > Unclassified | place: USA: California... | reverse complement strand
ACGCGAGCGGGTCTTCATAGGCTGGCACGACATGGCCGGCGGGCAGGCCCAAGCCCGAGGCGATCAGTTCGAGGAAGCGTTCGGCCATGTCCGCCGTGACGGGCGGCTTGCCGGTGCCGTCTTCCTCGGCGATCAGCGCGGCATCGCGCCAGATCGGCACGCCGTCGTCGCGCCAATAGACCGCATAGGCCCAGCGCGGCAGCGTCTCGCCGGGATACCATTTGCCCTGACCGTGGTGGAGCAGTCCGCCCGGCGCGAACTTGGTGCGTAGCTCGCGGATCAGCGTGTCGGCATAGCCCGCCTTGGTCGGGCCGACCGCGTCGCCGTTCCACTCGGGCGCCGAGCCGCCATCCGCCGCGACGAAGGTCGGCTCGCCGCCGATGGTGAGGCGCACATCCTGCGCGGCCAGATCGGCATCGACGCGCTGACCCAGCCCATCGAGCGCCGCCCAGCGATCGTCGGTGAAGGGCCGGGTGATCCGCACCGCTTCGGCGATGCGCGACACGTCCATCTCGAAATGGAAATCGACCTCGGCCGGTTCCGCCATGCCGCTGATCGGCGCGGCCGAGCGGTAATGCGGCGTTGCGCACAAAGGAATGTGTCCCTCGCCCGCGAACATGCCCGAGGTCGCGTCGAGCCCGATCCAGCCTGCGCCGGGAATATAGACCTCGGCCCAGGCGTGGAGATCGACCACGTCCTGCGTGACGCCCTTCGGCCCCTCGACCGGCTCTACGTCGGCGACGAGCTGGATCGAATAGCCCGATACGAAACGCGCGGCGAGGCCAAGCCGCCGTAGCAACTGCACCAGCAGCCACGCGCTGTCGCGGCAGGAACCCTGCCCGATGCAGAGCGATTCCTCCGGCGTCTGCACGCCGCTTTCCATGCGGATGATATAGGCGATCCGCTCCTGGAGCTTCGCGTTGATCTCGACGAGGAAGTCGATCGTGCGGCCGCGATGCTGGGCGTGCTGCGCCACCAGCGATTCGAACAGCGGCCCCTGCGGTTCCAGATCGAAATAGGCGGCGAGATCGATCCTCAGCGCATCGTCGTAGTGGAACGGGTAGTTTTCGGCATAGTCCTCGACGAAGAAGTCGAACGGATTGATGACGTCGAGATCGGCGAGCAGATCGACTTCGATCGAGAAATGGTCGACCGGATCGGGGAAGACCACCCTCGCCAGCCAGTTGGCATGCGGGTCTTGCTGCCAGTTGAGAAAATGCCCGGCCGGCTCGATCTTGAGCGAATAGTTCGGCACTTTGGTTCGGCTGTGCGGCGCAGGGCGGAGCCGGATCACCTGCGGGCCAAGCCGGATCGGCCGGTTATACCGATAGGCGGTGAGATGATGCAGCGCGGCTTTAAGCATGCGACCGAACAAACGGCATGCGATGCTGCTATGCAACCTAAATCTCGGCTTGGGCTTTCCTCGGGGGAAACTCGTGCCGAAGGATCGCGTTGAGCTAAAACATCCTCCCGGAGACAGCCAGTGGCCGCCTACACCTGCCCCAATTGCCGGCAGCGTCTCCATTTCGAGTCGCGAGTCTGCCCGAGCTGCGCGCATCCGCTCGGGTTCGCGCCCATCGCGAATGGTTTCCTCCACCTCGACGTGGCGGACGGCGCGTGGCGGGACGCTGGCGGCAACGCGGCGGCGGTGCAGCCGTGCGCCAACGCGCGCTACGGCGTGTGCAACTGGGTGGTCGCGGTGGATGATCCGCTGTCGATGTGCCTCGCCTGCCGGCACAACCGGATCATCCCCGATCTCGCGATTGCGGGCGTGCTCGAACGCTGGACCCGGATCGAGGATGCTAAACGGCGCGTGCTGCACGGGCTGATGCGGCTGGGCCTGAAACTCGAAACCAAGGCGCAGAACGTCCACGGCCTCGCCTTCGATTTCCTTTATGATCCCTCCGCCGAACAGGGCTATGCGCCGCAGCATTTCACCGGCCATGACAACGGCCTCATCACGCTCAACCTGATCGAAGCCGACGATGCGCAGCGTGAGCGCATCCGGCGTGAAATGGGTGAACCGTACCGCACGCTTGTCGGCCATTTCCGCCACGAGATCGGCCATTATGTCTGGTCGCGGCTGATCGAATTCGGGCCGGACCTGATCCCGTTCCGCATGCTGTTCGGCGACGAGCGCGCCGATTATCAAGCGGCGCTCCAGGCGCATTACACCGCCGCTCCGCCCGCCGGCTGGGAGGACACCTATGTCTCGGCCTATGCGACGATGCACCCGTGGGAGGATTTCGCGGAGACCTTCGCGCACCATTCGCATATCGTCGACACGCTCGCGACGATCGGCGGGTTCGGCACGCGGATCGATCCGATGCCCGCCGCCGCGCCCGGCACGCCCGACAGTGTGATCGACTTCGATCCCTACCGCGCCGATACCGCCACGCTCACCGCGCACTGGATTCCGTTCGCGTTCGCGATCAACGACATCAATCGCAGCATGGGCCAGCCCGATCTCTACCCGTTCCGGCTGTCGCCCGCCGTCGTGCTCAAGCTCGATTTCGTCAACCGGCTGGTCGCTTTCTACGCCGGCCGCTGGGCACCGGGCGAGGCCGAGTCGGGCGATCTCAAGGCTTTGGTGGCAACGCTGGGGCAGGGCGTGGAACTCGGCTCCGGCTGAGCGGGGATACTCGCGGGCGCTTGCCGCGTTTTGGCTGTCCAGCAAGCAGGAGAGCCAGCATGCCGCGCGGAGAGAAGGACGCCTACACCGACAAGCAGAAGCGCAAGGCCGAGCATATCGAGCAAAGCTACGAGAGCCGCGGCGTGCCGGAAAAGGAGGCCGAGGCGCGCGCCTGGGCGACGGTCAACAAGGATTCGGGTGGCGGCAACAAGTCCGGTTCGGGGCGCGGCAAGCCCGATACCCACGAGGCGTCATCGCGCTCGGCGGCGGCACGCAAGGGTTGGGAGACACGGCGGAAAAACGCCGCAGGTTGAGGGAGGGGCATCACCCTCACCCTTCCCACCCGGCTGCGCCGGGCGGGCCCCTTCCCTCTCCCGTTGGGAGAGGGAGGGAGGAGCGTAGCGACGGAAGGGTGAGGGCGACCCGAAAGCCTACCCGCCGAACCGCACCCCGATCCACAAGGTTCGCGGTGTGCCCAGGTCCATCGATCCTGCCTGATTGCGCGTCACCACCGTCGCGTCGAGGACGTTTTCGGCCCGCGCGATCACCGCCACGGACTTTCGTACCGGCAGCTTCAGAAACGCATCGACCGTCGTCGCGGCACGCAGCACGTCGGTCTGGAGATCGTCCTCATATTGCGTTCCGACATAGCGCGCGGTGAGCGAGGCGAGCACGCCCGAGGCCCAGCCGGTCTGCGGCGCCCACGCCAGCGTGCCGCTCGCGGTATGGCGCGGGCTTTGTGCCGGAATCAGGCCGTCGAACGCCATGCCCGGCGCATCGACCTTGCTGTCGCTGAACGCATAGCTGGCGGAGAGATCGAACGCGCCGAGCTTCCAGTCACCCGTCGCCTCCAGCCCCTTGGCGACGATCGCGTTGACGTTGCCGCGCACGCGCAGGATCGGGCTGATCGTCAGATTGGCGATCGCATCGCCGAGCCGGTTGTAGAAGCCGGTCAGGCTCAGCGTGACGCCGGGCAGCGGGCGTGCGTCGATCCCGCCTTCGACGCCGCGCAACCGCTCGGGCGAGAGATTGGCATTGGCCTGGGTCGTCACCGGGAAGACGGTGAAGGGCCGGTACAGTTCGTTGAGCGTCGGCAAGCGGAACCCGGTATATCCGGCCAGCCGCAGATCGACCGCGCCGAGCTTGAACAGTGCGCCCGCTCGCCCGGTCGCCTCGGTGCCGTTGCGGTTCGGGAAAGCGGTGTCGGTGGTCAGCACGCCCGCAGTACTGCGCTGGCGGAAGAAGCCGTCGGTGATCGTCCAGTGATCGGCCCGCACGCCCCCGGTCAGCACCAGCCGGCCGAGCGTCCAGTCGTCCTCGACGAACAGCCCTGCCACGCTGGTGTTGCCGCCGGCGTTGCGGCGGACGAGGCCGGTCGCGGCATAGGAATCCTCGAACAATTCCCCGTCGGCGAGCCTGAAATCGCCGCCGACCCGCAGCACATGATCGCCGCCGACCGGCGGGCGCAGCTCGATCTTGCCGCCGATCCCGGTCGAGGGCGTGTTGCGCTGGTCGAGCGTCAGCTTGAAGCTCGAGGAGCTGATCACCTTGTTCGAGAAGTTGCGCGCCTGCACGTACGCGAGCGCATCGATCTGCCATTGCCCGTGCGAGACCAGCCGGACGCTGGCATCCTCGCCGCTCGAACTCGAATCGGCGCCCTGGAAGCGCAACGTGCGATTGTCGCCGAACACGAGCCCGCGAAACTGCACTTCGGTATCCGGGCCGAGCGGAGCGACCGCGCGCAGCCCCGTCGACCAATCACGGTAGCGCGCCGGCACGGTCGCTGGCGTGCGCTGGTCCTCTGGCGTGGTCTGGAAGCCGTCGCCGCGCTCGAACTGGCCCGACAGCGCGACGAACCCGCCGCCGACCGATGGCGCGACGGTGGCGCTCAACTCTTGAGCGTTGCGGCTGCCGTACAGCGCCTCGCCGGAGAGGACCGGCAAATCGGCACGCCCGGCGCTGGTCATCTCGATCGTGCCCGCCACTGCACCCGCGCCGAACGGCCCCGATCCGCCGCCGCGCGTCACGCGGATGCCACCGAGCCGGGCGGGGATGACCGCGCTGAACGGGATATAGCCGAAGAACGGATCGGCGATCGGCACGCCGTCGAGCAGCACCAACGTCCGGCTCGAGGCATTGCCGCCGAGCGCGCGCAGCGTCGCGCCCTGCGCCGACGGGTTGGCGGATCGGCTGTCCGAGCGGCGGAACTGCTGGAAGCCCGCAACGTCGAGCAGCACGTCCTCGACCCGGCCCGAGGCGTCGTTCGCCAGCCGCTCGCGCGTGATCGTCACCGATCCGTAAGCGGGCGTGCCCGGCGGCAGATCGAGCCCACGCCCCAGCACCACGATATCGCCCGTCGCCGGATCGACATTCTGGGCCTGCGCGGTGCCTGCGGTGAGGACGCCGGCGAACAGCATCGGGACGCGCATCGCGCGGATCATCGTGGTATTGGAGCGACTTGTCATTGCCGCACCGCTTGGCCACCTGTCACGCTTCGGTCAATAAAAGGAATCGGATTGGAAAAAGATCTCCCCACGGCGCAGGTGCGTGATCGCCGCATCGCGTTGTTGATCGACGCGGACAACGTCTCGCACAGCAACATCGCGGCGATGCTCGCGGAGCTGTCGAAATACGGCACCGCCAACATCCGCCGCGCGTATGGCGACTGGGGCAGCCCCGGCCTCAAGGGTTGGCGCGAAAAGCTCCACGAATTCGCGATCCGGCCGATCCAGCAGTTCAGCTACTCGACCGGCAAGAACGCGACCGACATCGCGCTCGTCATCGATGCGATGGAATTGCTCTACACGCAGAAGCCAGATGCGTTCTGCATCGCCTCGAGCGACGCCGATTTTACGCCGCTGGTGATGCAATTGAAGGCGAACGGGCATGACGTGTATGGCTTCGGCGAGCGCAAGACGCCGTCGCCGTTCGTCAACGCCTGCACCACTTTCCTTTATCTCGACAGCCTCGATGGCGGCGCCGCCAAGGAGCCGGTCGCGGAAACCAGCGCCAAGCCCAAGGCGGGCAAGAAAGCGAGCGGAAAGCCTGCGGTCACCGAGCCCAAGCCGACCGCGCAGGACGCGAAGCTGATCGAGTTGCTACGCGGTGCGGTCGAAGCGGCATCATGGGACGATGGCTGGGCGTCGATGTCGGCGGCGGGCAGCACGGCCAAGCGCCAGGCACCAATCGACCCGCGCAATTACGGGGTGAAGAACTTCCCGGCGCTGTTCGAAGCGACCGGTGCGTTCGATATCGTCAAGGGCGACAACGGCCAGACCTATGTCGCCGACAAGCGCAATGCCGATCGGACGCCGAAGCCGGCTTTGTAAGGGCCTCTGTTTGAAAATAAAACTCAACCCGTTCGTGTCGAGCGAAGTCGAGACACCTGCGCTTTAGGCATGTCCCTCGACTTCGCTCGGGACGAACGGGTTGGGCTATTCGGCCGATCGAGGGCTATGTTAAACCGTGATGCCTTGCAACAATTTGGGCACGTCGCCGCTCTCGCCGCGCGCTTCGGCCATGAAGCGGTTCTTGAGCGGCGGCAGCCGGTCGACCGCCGACAGGCCGAAGCGGCGCACCGCGTTCGCGGTCTTGCCGGGAATGCCGAACAGATGCGTCAGCCCGTCCGTCGCCGCCGCGACCATGAAGGTGTCGAGGCTGCGCCAGCGCTCATAGCGCGCCAGCAACTGCCGATCGCCAAGATCGAGCCCGGTGCGCTTGCCTTCGACCAGCACCTCGACCAGCGTGGCGACGTCGCGGAAGCCGACGTTGACGCCTTGCCCCGCAATCGGGTGGATACCGTGTGCGGCATCGCCGACCAGAGCCAGCCGTTCGGCGGTGATCGTCGCGGCGTGGTGGAAGCCGAGCGGATAGCTCTGGCGCTGGCCGAGCGGCCCAAGCTTACCCAGGAAGCCACCCATCTTCTTCTCGCATTCGGCGAGGAAGCCGCGTTCGGACAGTTTGACCATGCCCGACGCTTCGTGCCGCTTGACCGACCAGACGATCGCCGAGCGATGGCCGTGGTCGTCGTCGTTGAGCGGCAGGATCGCGAACGGGCCTTGCGGGTAGAAGATCTCGAAGGCGATGTTCTCGTGGCTATGTTCGTGGTGGAGCGAGGTGACGATCGCGGCGTGATCATACTGCCAGCGCGCGACCTTCAGCCCGGCCGCCTCGCGCGTCGGCGAGGCGCGGCCTTCGGCGGCGATCAGCAGTGGCGCGCGGATGGTCTCCCCCGACGAGAGTGTGACCGAAACGCCATGCGCGTCGCGCGTGGTGGCGACGGCGCGGGTCTTCATGCGGACCTCGACGCCCTCGGCCGCCTGTGCCGCCTCGTACAAGGCGCGGCGAAGCAGCCGGTTCTCGAACATCGTACCGAGCGCGGTCTCGCCATCATCGGGCGCGAAATCGAGCTTGCCGGGGGCGAGCCCGTCACTCACCCGGATACCCTGGATCGGGCAGCCCATACTCTCAAGCCGCTCGAGCACGCCGATCGCGCCGAGCAGCCGGGTCGGCGCGCTGGCGATCGCCGAGGCTCGCCCGTCGAACCCGGCGGCGAGGATCACCTCGGGATCGGCGATATCGATAACGATCGCGGTGAGCTTGTGCGCCGACAGCGCCACGGCAAGCGCGCTGCCGACCAGCCCGCCGCCCAGAATGATTACGTCTGCTCGATCCATAACGTCCGCTTTAGCGCCCGATCGGGCAGGTGCCAAACTCTGAACACGTGCTCGCTCAGGCGGGGGTGAACTTCAGCGCGACGCCGTTCATGCAATAGCGCTTGCCGGTCGGCGGCGGGCCATCGTCGAAGACGTGACCGAGATGCCCGCCGCAGCGGCGGCAATGGACTTCGGTGCGCGACATGCCGAGCGATCCGTCGTTGCGCGTCCGCACCGCATTCGCCATCGGCGCCCAGAAGCTCGGCCAGCCGGTGCCGCTGTCGAACTTGGTCTTCGACGCGAACGCCGGCAGCGCGCAGCCGGCGCAGGCGAACACGCCCTTGCGATGCTCATCGTTGAGCGGGCTGGTGAACGGCCGTTCGGTGCCTTCATGGCGAAGCACGTCATAGGCGGCGGGGGAGAGCTTCGCCTTCCACTGCGCGTCCGAGAACGTCACCTCGAAATGCTCGGGCGGGGCGGCGGCGGCGCCACGACACCCGAACAACAGGAACGCCGCCGCGCCCGAGGCGGAGAGCGTCAGCAACTGTCTGCGGTCATACATTCCGGTGAGAACCTCTTCGAAGGACGAGAGGCATATAGGTACGCCGGGAGCGAATGCACGGATGCGACCCGAGCGTCTGCAACACATCCGTTCGCCCCCGCGCTCAGTTCGGGGGGCAGAAACGCACGGAGTGGGATCGCTGCCCTATTCGCCAGTCACCGGGGCAGGCGCGGCACGCTTGAACCAGCTCCCGCTTCCCGATTGCAGCACGCCGCGCCGGAATGCGCGCGCGCCGAGCGTGATCGCGATTGCCACCCACAGCGCCTGCCACGCCAGCGCGAGCAGGTGCGGCCATACATCCGGGAAGTTGGCGGCATGTGCCGCCATCGCGAACGGCGAACTGAACGGGAAGATCTCGGCGAAGCGAGTCACCCAATTGTCCGCACCGCCCGCCGCGCGGAGCGCGAGGCTGAACATCATCACCTGGACGACGGTGATCGGCAGCGACAGCATCTGCAATTCGCGCGGCGTGGTCGCCTGCGCGCCGACGCCGAGGAACACCGCGCCGAGCAGCATGTACGCCATCGCGAAATAGGCGAAGAACAAGGGCACGAACAACGGCAGCCCGATCGCGGGGCCGATCTCGCCGAGGCCACCCGCCATGCCGGCGGGCAGGATCGCGGTGATCTGGCTGGCGAGCGTACCCCAGAAGCCGACGAACAGCACTGCGGACCCGAACATGCCGAGCAACTTGCCGAAGAACACCGCTTCCAGGGGCACGGCGGCGGCGAGGATCTCCACCACCTTGTTGTTGCGCTCCTCGGCCATGGTGCCGACCGCCTGACCCGACAGCAGCAGCGACAGGAAGAAGATGCCGAACACGCTGAAGAAGGCCGCCTGGCTGTGCCCGCCCGAGGAAGCATGTTCGCGGGCAATGGGTTTGAAGGTCGCCGCGCTCAGCGGCGGCGCGCCGGTTTTATCGGCGCGGAGCGTGCCCTCGGCGAGTTCGGCGAGGTAGCGCGAATCGCCGCGTCCCTGCGCGCCGTACAGGATCGTCGGCGCGGCGAGATCGCCGAACAGCGCGGCGGTGGTGTCCGGCCCAGCGCCGGTGAACACCGCGCGCGCCTGCGTGGCGGGTGTGGTGCCGGGTGTCTCGAAGGTCAGCACCGGCGGCTGGTCCGATCGGCCGAACAGCTTGCGCAACCGCGCGTCGGTCGCCCGCATCGCCGCCTGTCGCTCGGGCGCGACGATCGCGACGATCTGCGCCTTCTCGGCGGCATTGGTCGCCATCGAGGTCGCGCCCATTCCGCCGATCAGCCCGAACGACAGCATGATGACCGGCGAGAGCAGGAACAGCAGGAAGGTCGGTGTAAACACCGTCGCGACGAAATCGCGGCGCGCAATCGTCAGCGTCTGGCGCACGATCCGGTTCGAATTGGCGCTCATGCGGCGATCTCCTGCGTGCCTTCCAGCGCGCTCGCGCCGACGATGCGGACGAACGCGTCGTGCAGCCCGGGCCGTTCGATCGAGAGGCCGGCGATGCCGTAGCCGCCGTCGATCAGCCGGCGCAATGCCGCCTCGACGCCGCCGTCCGGCACCGGAAAGCGCCAGCCGTCTGCGCTATGTTCGGCACCTTCGGGCAGGTGCGCGGCGAGGCCCGGATCATCGCGGTCGGGCACGTAATGCGCGCGCATCGGCAGCAATCCGCGCGCCTCGGCGACAGTGCCCTCGAACCGGTGCTTGCCGCCGGCGATGATCGTCAGCCGGTCGCACAGCCGCTCGGCGTGCGCCATCACGTGAGTCGACATCACGATCGTCGCGCCACGGTCTCGCTCGGCGAGGATCAGCGCTTCGAGCCGTTCCTGGTTGACCGGATCGAGCCCCGAAAACGGTTCGTCGAGCACGAGCAGTTCGGGCTGGTGGACCACCGAGCCGAGCAACTGGACGAGCTGCGCCATGCCCTTGGAGAGTTTGCGGATCTTGGTATCGGCGGCATGGCCGAGACCGGCCGCCTCCATCAGCGTAACCGCGCGCTGCCGCCCGGTCTTGAGATCGAGCCCGCGCAACGCGCCCATGAACGCGATTGCCTCCTTGGCGCGCATAGCGGGATACAGGCCGCGCTCCTCGGGCAGATAGCCGACGCGGTCGCTGGCATCGCGCGGGTGGTTCAGGCCGAGCAGGGTGCGGTGGCCGCCATCGGGTTCGATGATGCCGAGCAGCATGCGGAGCGTCGTCGTCTTGCCGGCACCATTGGGACCGAGCACGCCGTAGATCGCGCCGCGCGGCACCGCGACATCGACCCCGTCGACCACGCGCTTGCCGCTGAAAGTCTTGACCAGTCCTGTGGCACTGATCGCCAGATCGTTCATTCTGCCTCAACTCCGTTCGTCCCGAGCGAAGCCGAGGGACGAGGCAAACGATCAATCGTTCCGGCACGTGCCTCGACACGAACGGAAGGGATGATGGCGCCGCCGCGCCGTGGTAGCGGGCAATGATGCGCGAGGACAACCCGCTAACGACCCGGCTCAAGGCAAAGGCGGCGGAGCTTGGCTTCGTCGCCTGCGGAGTCGCGCGCGCAGATGCGACCCCGCGCGCGGGTGAGCGGCTGCATCAATGGCTCGCGCAAGGGATGCACGGCGACATGCTGTGGATGGCCGAACGCGCCGGGCAGCGCGAAAGCCCGGCAGCGTTGTGGCCGGCGGTGCGCAGCGTCATCGCGCTCGGCATGAGCTACGCCCCCGCCGCCGATCCGCTCGCCCTCGCCGACGCAGGCGAGATCGGCCGCATCTCGGTCTATGCGCAGGGCGGCGACTATCACGACGTCGTCAAGCGCGCGCTCAAGGCGCTGGCGCGCTGGCTGGTGGCGGAAGCGCCCGGCGCCGACGTGAAAGTGTTCGTCGATACCGCGCCGGTGATGGAAAAGCCGCTCGCCGAGGCGGCGGGGCTGGGGTGGCAGGGCAAGCACACCAACATCGTCAGCCGCGAGGCCGGGAGCTGGCTGTTCCTCGGTGCGATCTACACGACGCTCGATCTCGATGCCGACACAGGCGGGCGCGACACCTGCGGATCGTGCGACGCGTGCCAGCGTGCCTGCCCGACCGACGCCTTCCCCGCGCCCTACCGGCTTGATGCGCGGCGCTGCATCTCGTATCTCACGATCGAACACGCCGGCCCGATCCCGCACGAATTCCGCGCCGGGATCGGCAACCGTATCTATGGCTGCGACGATTGCCTCGCAGTGTGCCCGTGGAACAAGTTCGCGGCCGCAGCCGCCGCCAATCGCGCCTTCCTGCCGCGCGCCGAACTCGCCGCGCCAGCGCTCGCCGATCTGCTTGCCTTGAGCGATGCGGATTTCCGCGCCGTGTTCGCGGGATCGCCGATCAAGCGGATCGGCCGCGACCGGATGATGCGCAACTGCCTGATCGCAGCGGGCAACAGCGGGGTGATGGCGCTGGTGGGGCCGGTCGCGCTGCTGCTCGATGATCCCGCAGCCGTCGTGCGCGGCGCGGCGGTGTGGGCGCTTGGCAGGCTCGATCCTGATCTCGCGGCGGTAGCGCGCGCGCTCCGCATCTCAGCCGAAACAGATGCCGACGTTCACGCCGAATGGGCGGCGCTCCCTTCCTGACTGAAGCCGCGCGATCACTCTAATCCGTTCGTCCTGAGCGAAGTCGAAGGACGTGCTCCGAACGCCAGCGCGTGCGGCATGTCCTTCGACTTCGCTCAGGACGAACGGCTATTGCTTAGAATCATCCGTTCGCCCGCACCCGCCCCAGCCCGGCGGTGATCGCGATGTCCATCGTCACGTTGCCGACCGTGCGGAACAGGTCGGGGATCGTCTCGACCGCGATCAGCAGGCCGAGCGCCTCGATCGGCACGCCCATCGCGAACGCGACCGGCGCGACCGAGGCGATGTAGCTGATCGTACCGGGCAGACTGACCGACCCCATCGTCGTGATCGCCGCCGTACACACGCCCGCCGCAAGCGCGCCCGGCCCGATCGGCACGCCAAGCCAGTGCGCGATATACAGCGCGACCGCGAGGTTCATCGCCGGACTCGTCGCGCGGAACACCGCCACCGCGAGCGGCAGCACGATCCCCGCCGCCGCCGGGGCCGCGCCGAGCGACTCGCTTGCCGCCAGCATCGTCGGCAGCGTGGCGAGCGAGGATTGCGTCGAGATCGCCACCGCCTGCGCCGGCGCCGCCGCGCGCGCGAAGCCGAACAGCGAGACACGGCCGAACAGCATTGCGACCGGATAGGCGGAGAGCAGCACGACGAAGCCGATCGCCGAGACGACGACGATATAGTGTAGCAGCGCCCCGAAGGCCGCCGCGCCGGTCCGCGCGCCGACCCCATAAGCGAGCGCGCCGACGCCGATCGGCGCGAGCCGGAGCACCCAGCCGATGATGATGAGCAACGCATCGGTGATCGCCTGGAACCAGCGCGTCAGCATCGCGCGGGGCTCGGGCGCGAGCTGGGTGATCGCGAAGGCGAGCGCGAGCGCGAACACGGTAAGCGGCAGGAACGAATCGCCCGCCGCCGCGCTCACCACGTTCGACGGCACGATCGTCTCGAAAAACGCGCCGAGCGTCGGCACGGTGCCGACCGGTTGCGCGCCGGTCAGCGCCTGCCGCAGCGCTTCCGACCAGCTTGCGGGCAGCGGCCATAGGTCGAGCAGCAGCGGCGTCACGATCGCCGACATGATCGTGGTCGACCACAGGATGACGATCATCGTCAGCACCGCGCGCAGAGCGAGCTTGCCCGCGCGCGCGGCATCGGCAGCGGCGCCGACCCCGGTCACCAGCAGCCCGACGATCAGCGGCACGATCACCATCTGCAATCCGTGCAGCCAGGCAAGGCCGATCGGCTGGGTGAAGCTTGTCACCGTAAGCGCCAGCTTCGCGTCGACCGCGACCAGGGCGATGCCAAGCAGCAACCCGCTCACCAGCGCCAGCAGAATGCGTGTTGCCTGCGACATGCTAGTTCCCCCTGTGCCCGTCCAACCGACGGGGAACGCGGTAAAATGGCAAGAGGATTCTGTAGCGCGCGTTGCGCGCTATCGCCGCCGGTCGATCAACCAGATCGCGATCGCCATGCCCGCGCCGGCGCCGAGGCCGAGCAGGAAGCCCTTGCTTGGTTCGCCGAGGAACAGGCCGGTGACCGCGCCGCCGACCGCGCCGATCGCGATGAGCACGCCGCCCGCCGCTGGAGATTTGCTTGCCATATGTCCGCCCTGCCATGTCCCGTTGCCGGACGCCAGCGTCCCGTCGCGGGATCGCCGGCACGCGGCGTTCGCGGGCGTTTACCACTGTGCCTCGCCGTGCAGGCGGCATTGTCGTGTGTGGCATGATGCGTGTTTCACCCGCCACCGGATTGGCGGAGTGTTTGAAATGGCCTGTATGCCGTGGGTGGGAGATCGCAGCGAGGTTGCCGATGCGACCACGCTGATCGCCGCGTTCGGCGAAGAGGCCGCGTTCGAGGCGGCGGCGCGCGCCGACCGCAGTCGCGACCTCGGCAACCACATCCATTTCTGCCGCTGGCGTCAGATCGAGCGGCTGATCGTGCTGATGTCGGCGGACGGTGCGCCCGGCACGGTGCATTGATAGAGGTTGATGCCGGGCGATAAACGCTTGGCGGTCGGGCGCGTGCCGGGCTAGGACGCGGGCATGACGTTGTCGCTTGGGCAGCGGGGCGCGGCGTATGGCGCCGCCGCGGTTTTGCTGGTCCTTGCCTGCCCGATGGCCCGCGCGCAGCAATCGGCTGCGCCCGTCACTGACCCTCCCGTCAAGGAGCCGCCGCTCGATCCGGGGTCGCCGCTCGCGCCGTTGCCGGGGCTTGGGGTGGATTGGCCCGATCTCGGCGCGGCGACTGCGGATGCACCCACCAAGGCGCAGGCAGCGGGCGGAGAGACGCGCTACAGCTACCGCGTCGATGGTATCGAGGCGATTACATCGCCCTTGCTCCACCAGCGTT
>Ga0265780_10007134_pt1 | contig 13760 bp, 8 predicted proteins | sample P1T30metagenome_FD_192432 | JGI IMG/M metagenome (GOLD analysis project Ga0265780, IMG submission 192432) | Plant litter microbial communities from East Loma Ridge, Irvine, California - P1 T30 | ecosystem: Environmental > Terrestrial > Plant litter > Unclassified | place: USA: California... | reverse complement strand
CTTTGTAAAACGTTGGGGGTCGCTGGAACTGAACGTGAGTACGGCCAATGTACGTATGGTAAGGAGGATTGTGCAACCTGTATGATCTCAAGGTGTTCGAGCGCGATGTTGTAGCTAGATCTCTGCTATGAGGGTGCAAACTGTGCTGCTTAGTTAGATGCTGTTTTTTCTGATCAATGGGTGGTTGCTGAGGCTGAGTGCGTGGCACGTGTTAATCGTGCGGCCAGGGTCGGAAGCGGCCGCCACATTTCGTAGTCGGCGTCACAAGCGACCGACGTCACCAAAGTAAACGCTTTGTGCCTCAATGTCCATGTCTGTTCTGCGCGCATCCGTACAGTATTTGGTACCATGAGGGCTTTCCTCCTACTTGGTCGCCAATGTTGTCGCAAAGGCCTGCAGAGTCCTACTTCTACAGTTGCCAGTCGCGCAGCCACCCGACCGTTCACATCTGCCACCTTCATCTGCCGCCAATTCGGTACCCCTCGATTTCATGGACGCACAATACTGTGGTCAGGCGCAGCAAGCGGTGCCATTCTGAGCCCCCTTGCCTTCGTAGGTATAGCAAACGAAAAGTCGGGAGATGGAGAGCAGACCCATGAACAGGCGATGCTCGAGGCGTCAAGAAAGGAACTCGACGAAAAAGTACCCGCAGCCCTGAAGAATTCCACCAAGTACCGGCGGGGCATATACTTCTTCATTGAAGACTACATAATAGAGCCAATAGCCACGGGTCTGCGCTTCCTACATCTGGTCATCATCTTCGTGCCAGTGATCGTAACGATACCGGCGATATGGCTGGGACAACGACAGGTGGACAAGGACAACGAGCGGAGCGGTACAATATGGTGGTACGGCTTCTTGGTGTCATCGATGGAGAGAGCCGGCGCAGCTTTCATCAAGGTACGTCAGGACGTCAATCGTTGAGAACGTGTGCATCTGACCTCCCAGCAGCTTGGGCAATGGGCAGCCTCAAGAACAGACGTATTCCCTACACAGATGTGCAACGTCATGTCCACCCTCCACTCAAACGCACCCGCACACTCGCTCAAAGTATCCAAGCAAACGATTGAAGCTGCTTTTGATGGCCGCGCCTTCGACGACATATTCGAGGAGTTTGACGAGAAGCCACTCGGAGTGGGCGCAATCGCACAAGTCTACAAGGCAAAGCTGAAGCCAGACCTGGCTACATTGGAAGATAACTCCATTGATGCGGAACAACCAAATCTCTCGCGACGGATCAAGAAGAACGTCGATGTTGCGCTTAAAAGCACTCCGTCGAGGGTGCCGTCCAGCCACGTCGCAATCAAAGTTCTACATCCCAAGATTGAGAAGATTGTGCGCAGGGACTTGCGCATCATGGCGTTCTTTGCTGCGATCATCAATGCTGTGCCGACTATGGAATGGCTATCATTTCCCGACGAAGTGGAACAGTTCGGCGAAATGATGCGACTCCAACTGGACCTACGTATCGAAGCAGCGAACCTCACACTCTTCCGACAGAACTTCAAAGACCGAACCACCGCGTGGTTCCCCTACCCGTACACCGAATACACTACAAGAAACCTCTTGATTGAGGAATTCGCACAAGGCATACCGATGGAGGACTTTCTGCAGAATGGAGGAGGCACATTCCAAAAGGAAATTGCAGACGAAGGCCTGAACGCTTTCCTGACCATGGTGCTCATCGACAACTTCATTCACGCGGATTTACATCCTGGAAATATCATGGTCCGCTTTTACAAGCCCGAAAAGCTGGACGTACCCATGTTCACCCGCAAAGAGGAACGCACCACCGGACCCAAGGAGTCGAAAGACGTCACCGAGGAAGTCCTAGAGCGTCTGCGACCGCACAAGAAGAATCCCGATAAATGGAAGGCGACGCTGCAAGAGATTGATACCGAGGGATATCGACCGCAGCTTATCTTCATCGATACGGGTCTTGTCACGGAACTCAATGCGAGGAATCGCGCCAACTTCCTGGACCTGTTCAAAGCTGTCGCTGAGTTCGATGGATACAAGGCGGGGCATCTGATGGTCGAGCGATGCAGACAGCCTGATGCCGTGCTGGACGGCGAAGTCTTTGCGCTGCGTATGCAGCATCTGGTGCTGGGAGTCAAGAGTCGGACGTTCGCATTGGGCAACATCAAGATTGGAGATATCCTTAATGAGGTGCTTTCCATGGTCCGGACGCATCACGTCCGTCTCGAAGGAGACTTTGTGAATGTTGTGCTCAGTATTCTCCTGCTTGAAGGCATTGGCAGAAGTCTAGAGCCGAATTTGGATCTGTTCGCCGGGTAAGGCATCTTATATCCGAGTATATTGGTATCGAGCTAACAAGATACCAGAGCCCTACCAATTCTCCGACAGCTTGGAGCACAGAGCGGCTCTTCGATGATTCGTGGGGGGGACTTCTCGATGCTCAAGGTTTGGGTTGGGCTTGAAGCACGGAGCTTTCTCCAGGCTTCTGCCGACTCGGTACGTGTCTCTATTTCAGGCATTAAGCAACTACTCATCAGTATACAGGTCGAAAGATGCGTCAAGTACGATCAGCTCTCGCCCAACATTTGAATGCAATACAGTGTTACTACGCTATTGCATGTATCCACGTGTGGAGGCGACATTCACAATTGAGTATTGGCATTCCCAGCGTAGGCTTCGATGAGGTCGTTATCTGTATGTAAGTCCTGTATTCAGGCCACCGCAAACGACTGTGGCGCGGAAGATCAGCTCACTGGCATGACGTCATTCTCGTACCTGTGGTGAAGCGCGTCGTAAGCTGCGCAAACAACAAGTGCAGCACAACAACTACACCAACCATATACTTAATTACATTTTCTTCTTCGAAGACCACTCGTACATACACGCATCTTGCATACAGCCCAACGTTGCCTGAAGCGTCCTGGTAGCCCATCTCCCGCGCTCTCACAGCCATGGAGCCCGCAACTGCCGGCGTCCTATACGCCTTGGAAAACGTCGTCGAAGGCGCCGCTGCCCTCGTCAAAGGCATAACGCACCCGACCCTCCCGATCAAAGCGAACCTCACGCGCATATCCTCGGTCCCACTGCCTCGAACACAACACACCGTCTCAGTAGTCAAGGGCCGGGCTTACATCTTTGGTGGTGAGAACGAGGCAGGCAAGCTTGCAGACAACGCTATGCATGTCGTGATACTGCCGTCAAGCGGCGTGCAAGAAGCAGACTACACGTCGTATCCACCACGAGCTGCGAACGGCCTCGACGACGTACCAAACGCTCGCAGAGGACACACTTCTGCCGTCGTTGCAGACAGCATATACATTTTCGGAGGCGAGGGGGACCACGTACCAGACGAGCGCGGCCGCGTGTGGGTCTTCAACACTATACAAAACACATGGACTTACCTCGACCCTCCACCAGGCTCCCTCACACCCGCCCAGCGCAGCGGCCACGCGTCCGCCTCCTCTTCTCTCCCCGGCCCCAAAGACCGCACCTTCCGCGAAACCGCCCCGCAAGCCCCCGCCGACCCTTCAAAGGTCGTCCCTGAGCCCGCAGAGTCCGATTCCTGGGGCACCATCTTTGTTGTGGGCGGACGCGAGTCTGTCTCCGGCGCGCTGTCCAACGATGCGCTGGCTTTTGACGTCAAGACGCGTACGTGGACGAATATCCCGAGTCCAGACGGCATGCCGCGTGAGGGCGCGAGCATTGCGCTTGTTGGGAATAGGCTGTATAGATTCGGTGGGAAAGGCACAGAAGGTACAACTCAGGTATTGGATGCGAGCTATGTGTGGCGGCACGCAGATGCAGGAACAACGCCGTTGACGAGCGGATGGGCTTGGGAGGATCTACCGCATAATCACAGTCACTCCGAGAAAGGAAGCAGTGGCACTAGCAGTGTACCGCCGACACGCTCGTACGCTGGCCTGGTAGGCGTAACAACAGGCCAGGGGCGCCGTTATTTGCTCGCTGTGGGCGGGGAGAGCGAGAACACAGGGTTCCTAGACGATGTCTGGGCGCTGCAATTGCCTCCCGAGAGCTCAACGGCTGCGGCGACGAAGGACAACATTCGCGCGAGTATCAAGCGGGATACGCACGAGGGGCAGTGGGCGGAGGTCATGTACATGCGGGAGGAAGGGGTGGGTGAGAAGGAGAAGGAGGGTATGGGCGCGAGAGGGCGATTCAGCATGGCTGGCGGAACGGAGGTCGATGGGGCTACGGCAGTGGTTTGGGGCGGTGCTGATGCTGGTGGGCGGGTTCTGGGGGACGGGTGGATGGTCACCGTGGATAGGTAGAGATCATGTTGTATCCACAATCCAGACTGTTGAACGACTACTTTACGTTTCCTGTTGAACTCTCGAATAAAACATCACACGCTCTTCAAATTATCCATGGTCTTGCCGGTGCCGTATACCCTCCTGACGCCGAATCGGAATCGATCCAGCCACATCTCAACGACCCCTCCATGCCCCACCACGCACCATCCTTACCCACACAACGCTGACGTGTCAATATCCACCCCCAAATCTCACACTACCTTCCTTCGTCACATCCACCGCATCTACGTCACCAGAATTTGTCAAATTACAAGTACCACATTATTTTCACGTTTGTCATCCAGCAGCAAAACATGCTCGATTTCGCCCGCTTGGCTTAGTGGTACAGCGTCTCACTCGTACATTCCAGCGACATGAGAAGATCCTCGGTTCGATTCCGAGAGTGGGCATGATTAAAGCTTGCTGCAAGCTTACTTTTTACTCCTGTAGCATTCGAATCCATCGAGATATTCGTGTTTTAGTTTTTGATGGTGAGTGAGAGGAGAAAAGTCATGACTTTTTTTAGGCTAAGTGTATGGACAAGCAAGTCAGTGGCGAGGCCTCTTTAGTGATGTTAGTGCGTGTGTGTTGTTAGCTACGATAAGTTTCCACTTACGTAGACATCAAGTTCGTTTGTCAGAGCTTTTGATACTTGTTTAACGCTTAGATTAATTTTTTTCTACGCGGAGTCTCCTCCTACCTAAGAGACACTCTTTCCACTTATTTATTAGTAGGTGTAGAGTTTCTGCTACGGGGAAGCTCCTCTTGCGTATACCAATACTATTTTCCACCCGTTTACTAGAGCTGTGCCCCGACTAGGCGTTGTTGCGTTGCGAGTAAACTCTTTGTTACGGGGAGGCTTCTCCTGGTAGGTCTGCTGCATGTCTCTTTTCCCATGCACAAGCGATCATCGCTAGAATGCAATGCTTAAGGCTCGTTATCCTTTAACGATCCTCAGCTATTGTGATGACTACGAGGCTATCATTAAAAGCATGGAAGTCATGTTTGTGGAAGCGAGAACGGTTCAGGGCGCAGTATGTAAAATCCTAGCAATACAACACACTCGATATCGAATGACCAATCGCAGCATATCCAGAGAGCAATCTTGCACCCAACCCCCCCTCTTCCGTACGATTCAACCCTCCCCCCAATCCCCACTCGTCAGCAAACTCTCGCTAGCCACAAAGCTGAACCCGCCAAACGGATTCGCTTGCGCCTCCGCCTCATCCATCAAGTCGTCAAATTTCCTCGTCAGCACCGGACTAAGCGGCAGATCCGTGAAGTCCTGTGCAAAGTTCTCCGCCAACTCCGGGTCTGTGATGAGCGGCTGAATTGGTGCCTCGAGTTCCCTGGCTGCCAGCTTTTTCCAGTCGATCTTGCGGAAGAAGCGGTGCTTCTTGATAGTCGCCATGTCCTTGGGCATGTTAAAGCCGAGGCGCTTCTTAGGCTCCTTGCGCAGGAGACGGGTGAGCAGGTCCTTTGCGTCGGCGCTGAGGTAATACGGGAGGGAGAGCTTGGACTTGACGATCTTCTCTTGGATCTTCGCATTGTTGTTGCCCGAGAAGGGAGGGGCGCCCGTAAGCAGATCGAAGCCCAGGGCGCCGAAGGACCACCAGTCTACGGCGGCGCCATATTCTACGCCCTGGATGACTTCCGGAGCCATGTATTCAACGGTGCCGAGGAAGGACTTGCATGGGTTGTTCTCGTCGAGAGAGACTTTGCTGAGGCCGAAGTCGGTCAAGAGGAGATGGCCTTCGGAGTCCAGGAGGCAGTTTTCTGGCTTAAGATCACGGTAGATGACACCAACAGTGCGGTGAAGATGGTCTAGAGCGAGCACCATCTCGGCCATGTAGAAGGCCGCGACATCCTCCGAGAACATGCGTTCGGCAGCGAGATGGTGGAACAGTTCTCCGCCCTGAGCATACTCCAAGATAAGGTACAGCTTCTCGTGGTCCTGGAAGGCGTAGTACAAGTTCACAATAAATGGGTGGCGGTTTACGCTCTCCAAGATGTTACGCTCCGTCTTCGTCTGCTCAATGAGCTTCTTGTGCACCGTGATCGAAGCCTTCTTGAACTGCTTCTGCGCGAACAAGCGACCATTGCCGCGCTGCCTGACGAGAAGAACGGTGCCGTAGCTGCCTTTTCCAAGGCACATCAGTGGCTCAAAGTCCTCGGCAGTCATCTTGCGCGCCATGCCGCTGTTGAGCATCGTGTTGTTCTTTGACGCTGCATCCATGCTGAAGTCCTCGACAAGGTTGATTTCGTAGCTCTCCATTTCGGTGCGGTCGCTATCGCTGTCGAGACCAGACATGCTCGTGTTGCTGGAGAGCTGTGACGCGACTCTGGACATGGGCAAGGCCTTCAGCGGCGAGTCTTCCCTGGGAACCAAATTGAGGGACTCCAGCTGAGCCTTCAAGCTGCTGATGCCGCCCATTGAAGAAATGGGTCTCAGCGAGGGACTGCTAGTGACACTGGGAAGCCCAGACACTGACGGACCAAAGCGAGGCGTCACAGCGCAAGAATAGTCCGACTCCTCTCCACCGGAAGTGACTGGCGTGTGGAAGCCACGAGTGATGCTAGTCGCCGGCGCACCGTTTGCCGCCTTCTTTTTCTTTTTCTTGTTCTTCTGGGCCTTCTTCATGACCAGGTTGTAGTCTAGCTTCGGTGGTCCTTGGTGCTTGTTCTCTTCGTTCGACAGTACTGAACGCTTTGGGTGTGGAGATATGATGTTGATGGGCGGTGTGCCAACGTGCAGAGGCGCCGCGTGCGCGTCCACGTCCATCTTCTGGGTCGCGAACACGTCGTCGTCGCTCACGGCGGGCGTGGGCTCTTGCGCCTTTGGTGGTGGTGGCAGTTGCGCATCATCGTCGTCGAAGGTAAAGATAGCCATGCGGGCGGCTGTTGTGCAAACCAGTACAAACTTCAGGCAGGATTACCGTCCACCGTTCAAGGTGGACCTCCGTCCCCTACTTGTCGAAGCAGAGATGCAAATGCAGCGTCGTTCTTGTTGAGGCCGGCCTGGGACGTGCTATATGGAAACGCGCGTGCGATCACCGTGAGCTGGGTTGCGGTGACGAGAATGGCGGTCGTGGAGGGGAATGCAGAGCCCATGAATGGTGATGTGAGAATGTTTGGGTGTCGATAGTAAGCGCCAGGTGTTTGTCCTGGCCGTGCGCGTGTGTGTAGTTTTGCGTGAATAGTCGAGTTGGTGTGCGGAGTGGAAGAGGAAGAGGACAGAAGGTAAGGCTCAAAGTTGGTGTCCCAGATTTCTTAATTTGGGTCTCCTTGGCGGCTGAACCTGGGCAGGCATGTGAATAAGCCGACCCTAGCTGGTCACACTGCGGACGCCTGCTTGTGCACCAAAGACATCATTTCGTGACATAGTGACCATATTATAATGAACTCGTGCTGTCTCAACTCAGCTGATTCGATGGCGTGTTGATCTCCTAGGCGCTGATGTCGCGCGCTTGCTGCAGAGGTGCACCCCTTTGCGCTTCAGCAGTGTCAGGAGTGACGCACAGATTACCTGGGCAGCAACCATGATGCGCCACCACATGTCAGTCTCTTCACACAGTATGAAGAAGCGTGCCCTGTTCCATCCTGCTCTCCATGCCCCCGCAAAGTCTGAATCAGATCAAGAGGAGACGCTGCAAGCGAAGCGATCCACTCACGGCCCGCCTCATCTATTTCTATTCCGCATACATACCGTGTGGAGCCTAGTGCGCACCACACCTGGGGTTCAAATCAAAAATTGCGATTCTGCTATATATTCGCAACATTTTTGAGAGTTGTCATGAAATCTCATAGGTTCGCCAACCGATCCCCATCGAATCCGCCCTCTTGGCTTAGTGGTAAAGCGTATCACTAGTATTTCATGCTATGATAAGATCGCTAGTTCGATTCTGGCAGAGGGCAGACGTTGTTCTTTTTTGCCATTTTTGTAGCTCCAGTACGCAGTATTGGCAAAGATGTATGTGTTCGGTCACTTGTTTTGGCATTCGCGCGTGATATGTGAACACCTACTGCCTGGAGCATACGTGGGCAAGCGCAAGTGACCCCATCAAACGAAAGTTGTGAATAAAAGCTACAATTGCAACGAATTAGACAGGTCTATGTGCTATAGTTAAACAACGCGCTACTTAGAGATGCCTATGGAATTTTAAGTAGTGATCGCGAAGAATAGCTATGAAACACCATGAAGTAAAATAAGGAAAGGGACATCTCGCGTGCCGCGTGTGAAAACTATTTCCACGAGTATCTGGAGACTGGTAGACCCATGGATTCCCATCCAAGGTCAGACGTCCCCGTACCTTTTAAGCAAAACTCCATCCACCACATCACATGCGAAGGATCATCAAGCTTTGGTCTGTGATAACTTTCACTTTTATAGGTTGCCGCGTACTGACACTACACACTCCGACACCCCAGCTTTCGACAAACATGAGAAGGCTCCCAAACAAGCAAGCTATGTGCAAACAGATACTTGTTAAAGCGGGTATATGTTGGCCTGATCGAAAACCTTTTCCATGTCGTTGTGGAACCGTGCCCCCACATTCGTCTTCCGTACGTCTTGCCTCCAGAAATATGTACAATCTACTTGGAAGAAAGAGATTTTAAAAGTTGCACTGGCCGAAGGCCTTGTTACAGCCAAAGCTGCAAGACATGAAGGTGTTGCCGCACTGTATCGAGTCAGTACATGCGTGTAGGCAAGATTCTTGGAGCAACTTACGGTTCCCCAAGGGCCGCAGCACCGACCAAAGCGCGAGCCAGTGCATGTGGTGCCCTGTGAGCCGCCGCAGAAACCGTTCTGAGAGACGGGAGTCTTTGGCGGTTGGGGGGCAACCGGGGTAGGCGTAGGCGTAGGCTTGACAACGGGGGTGGACGCGGCGGGCGCCTTGGACGACACAGGGCTGGACGCGACGGCGCTGGAAGCAGGTCCGCTGCCTGGGCATGTGCCAAAGGCAGGCTGGCATGCAGCGTTGCAGAAGTCAGCGGTCGAGCCACAGAATCCGTACTGCGAGCAGCAGTTTCCAAAGGAAGAGCCCTGGCACGTCTGGCCACTGGCACCACCGCAAGAGCCATCCTCTGACACCTTACCGGGCGCAGCAGAGGCTGATGGAGCGGGTGCCTGAGAGCTGGTACCGCAAGTGCCGAAGCCGGACTGACATCCAGTTCCGCAGTAATCAGTGGTAGAACCGCAGTATCCCGCAGCACTGCAGCAGTTTCCGAATATCGAACCCTGGCAGGTGAACTGGTTGGTGCCACCACATGTCGCGTCGGTGGTCACCTTCTTTGTGGCGGTGGAAGCAGGGGCGGAGGAAGCGGCCTTATGAACAGTGGTGTTAGGACGAGCGTGAAAAAAGGTTGAGATCAAGAAGCCAGCGCGAATGATAGAGCGAGCAAAAAGGCAGAAAGAGATACTGGTCCTCTACGGGTCCAGCCTTGGCTCGCGGAGCCGGTTTGGGTTTCAGTGACGACAGATGCAGAATTTTTTTCTTCCAAATCATTCTGATGGTCCAGAGTTGAAGTATCAGATGACGCTTCAGTGGAATTTGAAGAGCTAGAAATGTTCTTCGCAGCAGACGTTAGATGGCAAGAACGCAAAAGAAACGCATAAATCAAAAACGCTTGAGGACGGCTCTCAAGAAGGCAATGGAAATGCAATACTTACAGTGGGAGAGGGGGTGCCGGTGCCTCCCGCAGTGCGGTACCAGTTGGCAACTGGGTCACCAAGACATTCGCCGACAGTGACGCCTTTGTAGCCGAGATCCTTGAGGGTCTTGAGCATAAACTCGGTCAAGTTATTGGCGGTCTGCTCGTGGATGTCGTGCTGGATGTCAAGCCATTTGGCGCCCTTGGCAGCAGTTGCGCCATTGGCAGTGATGTTGCCCTTGAACCAGTCCTTGGACTTCTGGATTTTGGCCGGGCTGTCCTGGTTGTAATCGTCTGTGTCCACGTCGAAATATGTGACGTGGTAACCAAGATCAGCCATGTCAGACTCGCACTGGCCGGTGCAGCTAGAGTAAGGTGGGCGCATGTAGGTGGGAATCTTGCCAACGATGTTGCGGAGAGCCATCTCGTTCTTCCACATCTGGTTCTTGCGGTCGAGCGATGAGACGGCGCTCAGGTCCAAATGGGTCCATGTGTGAGAAGCGATCTGGTGACCTTCGGCATCCATACGCTTAATCACGTCAACATACTCCTGGGTGATGTCAATTTGGCCCTTGTTGATGTTGTTGCCGGTGATGAAGAAAGTCGCCTTCGCGTCATAGGTCTTCATAAGGTCCAGGATATGAGCGGTGAAGACCTTCTGTGGGCCATCGTCGTAGGTCAGAGCGACTGTGCCAGCCTTTTGGCAGTTGTAGATACCAGCACCACCGTACGCAACAGATCCGACTTTAGTGCGAGCAATGGAAGAGGTGTTGGTGCCAGCAGGAGTAGCGTTGTCGGGACAGCCAGGACCATAAGCGTAATTGCAGCCAGGAGCGTAGCAATAGTCGTCGTCATTGCCACAGTCTGGGTCTTGTTAGTTGTGTGTAAGTGAGTATCACTTTACAGACTTACATCCTGCCTGGGAACAGCACTGACCAGCTGCACAGCTGCCAATACCTTGACCGCACTCCCGATCATCATCCTGGCGAGCCTTCAACGGCTCAGACTTCGCAAACTCGTGGACTTCGGTGAAGCGGGCTCCGATGTTGGACAGGATGGCGCGAGCCTTGAGGTCTCTTGGGTTCAGTCCCATGATTTGAGGAAGGGGCGATCCATGGGCGTTGACAAGGGGGGCAACAGCGGCGACGGCGGCGAGAGCAGTTGAAAAGTGCATCTTGAAATTTGACGGTTTGTCGTATTACTGGATTATTCGGTCTTGTTTTTGATCTTGGTAGTTGATCGAGGTAGAAAAGATAGCGAGTGGATAGTGGAAGTCAAGACGACTACACACAGAAAGACCGAAGTCGTTGACGAAAGGATGCCGCAAAGAAGGCGGAAAAAGACGTTGACTAGAAGTGCAAAAGGAACAAGAACCTTACAGACTTGCAGAGCACGGGGCCTTATGAAGGAGACGATGGATCAACCACCAGCGACCATGGAACCCCTGCCATGTCTGTGCTAAAAGCGACTCGAACGCACCCAAGAAAGCCCGGCTTGTCTTAACCATGCTCGGAGTAAATCCGGTCTGGCTAGAGAAAGTTAGCTTCTCGCGGGTAACCCCTGTGTCGTGCACGAATTTGGGACGGTGGACCCATGGCGCCGGCTTCGCTTAGCCTCTTGGTCGTGTGGATGTGATTCGTGTCCCACTACAAATGCAGGAACCAAAACTCATCACATGCTGCAGTGTGCAAGACTGACAACATCCTGCTCGAAACGTTTCAAACAACTGCATCCGGATCGCATTTAGCATTGTCACATTTCATCCTCCGCAGCCTGAACTGGATTATTACCCTGATAGCCGTTGAGGAAGTCTATTCTTGATGAGACACTTCGCTAAAGAGGTATCGCATCTTCGAAACACTCGCCGATTCATTGGCATCTGTACAAGGAGTATCCGTACAGCGACTGCAGGTTGAACCCGTTGTTTTTCCGGCAGCATCATAGATAATCGTCATTGCCTCTGTTATTCAAGTCACTGTGATGCGACGCCGAAGCGCTATCGACACTCATGTCGCTAAACTTGTTTTGTTACGGAAAGCGCATGGCAAATGCAACGACCACTGTGCCGACTGGCTGCTAGCACTATGGTGGCTCAACATTGCACGACCGCGACGAGTATTGGCAACTGTCGCGGACCTGTCTCGCTGATCAAAGTCTTCACCATCCTCAAGACGGCCATACCCTTTTCGAGCATCAATTATCGTCCCGACGATAGTCAAACGCCACTCATGTGTTCCCAAATCAACCTCGGGAGCTTGCGTTTCCAATGACTACAAGCTCGATACCCAGTCGCAATCATCCGTATTCGCTGCATTGCTTTGAAGCAACCTCGAAGTATGTGGACTTTGGCGGTACCAGCGAGGCACTTTCCACAACCCAAACCTGAAAATGCTGCAGCCGACACGCCCGACGGCGAAAATTCAACATTCGATGCTAACAACGCGATGGCCGCGGACAACGGCAGATCTTCGTGGCACCCCTGGCGCCCCTCTTTTCACCATGCGGGAAGGCTTGCGGCTAACCACATTGATCCATGCGCAAATCACCAGCTTCCACGACCTCAACTTCCATCAAACAACTGCAGGTCCCCCCGAGACACGGAAACATGTCTCTCGGAATTCTTGCATGCACCCATCCATGCTTGACATGATGCTTATGTTCAGACACGACAATACAAGCATTCAGTGCAGTTTTGTACGCTGTCGTTCCGCCTAGCTCGGTGCTGGTCCGTCTTGAATCTAGCCCTAAACCTTCCCTGACCTGACGATTCGCACAACATCGATCCACATTAATTATCGCGGGTGAACGGCTTCGAAGGTTTCTCTTTCTCCCAAGTCCGCGGGATCTGGTAGGTTATTATCGTTGCCTCGCTTCGCCGTTGGGTACCAAGAATACACCATGTCACGTTGCACGACACCAGTGACAGCATGGCACAGAACACGAGGTCAGGACAACTTGTTCTCGACACGCGACGTTGTGACACCTTTTCTCGCCGTCATACTGCCTGTACACATAGGTCTTACATTAACCTGGACATTTCTCCACTCTTACTGCGGGCAGCGGGCTTATGGTCTTTGATAACTATCTAAATATAGCTTCTAATTCGCGGGATGGGTCCGCAGTTGAGTACGCTTTCAACCATCCGATAAGTATGGGACATCATTGAAGCTGAACCGGCCAAACATGACAAGCATCCAGGTACGATTAGATCTTACAGTGACGGCATCCAGCACCATGAGTCATCTCCTGCACATATTTCCTCAGTACCTTAATTAACATCAGAGAATATACCAGTACTTTATAGGGAGCACATACTTTATGCATGCCCCATGGATCTTGTTATGAGGATGATTCCCAGTAGCAACATCGACGTGGCAGTCAAGCAGACGCGACTGACAAATTTGAAGAACATCGGTATACTTCTAGCTTCATAGCATGCCATGCAAGTTCGAAGTGACCATGTCCCTTCCGTCGCCTTTGTGGCTACTTTCGATTTGCCGGAATGCACAATGAGCAAGCTGCCCGTGGAAGGCCATGCGTCGGTTTTAAACAGAATCTTCCACTTATGCAAAGCCAAGTTGTGTAGCATCAGTTGGTGTGTCTGACCGCAATGCCCTCGCCGTTGTCACGAGCACTTCGGTTAGTGCTATTAGTGGAAGACGAACTTATCGCATGATTAGATTCGTTAGCGCGTGCTACGAGAGTGCTCTCTGCATTCGAAAGCACATGGTGGAGCTTTGTCTAGACGATTGAAAACTGCATCTCTATACACGAGGGTGACTTTGACTACCTTTACAACGTCCTCGACCTAAAATCTGC
>Ga0265780_10007132_pt1 | contig 13761 bp, 10 predicted proteins | sample P1T30metagenome_FD_192432 | JGI IMG/M metagenome (GOLD analysis project Ga0265780, IMG submission 192432) | Plant litter microbial communities from East Loma Ridge, Irvine, California - P1 T30 | ecosystem: Environmental > Terrestrial > Plant litter > Unclassified | place: USA: California... | reverse complement strand
CTGCGGATCGCAATACAGGGTCAGCGCGGGTGCGATATCGCTGTCGATCGCACTGTCAGGGTACACGCTGCGCAACTCATCGATGACCTGCTCGAGGACCAGGTCGACGTCGGCATGCAGGGCCATTTCGAGCGCCAGCCCGGAGCCCATGCGGCCACGGGTGAAATCGACGACGTTGTCGACCAGGCCAGCCATGCGCAGCGCGCTGCTGCGCATATTCGCCACCACCTTGCGCGTCAGGGGATCGTCGTGGCGCTTTGCCAGCAGCTCGGCGCCGCTCAGGACCGCACTGAGCGGCGTGCGCAGGTCGTGGCCCAGCACCGCGATGAACTGTTCACGCAGCTCCGCGGTATCGCGCTCGGACAGCAGGGCGGTGCGGGCAGCGTCGAGCGAGCGCTCGGACTCCAGCTGGCGCGACACCAGTTCGGCGAACAGGGTCAGGGCCGGCACGATCGCGCCTTCGCTCAGCTTCGCCGGTTCCGGATCGAGGCCGCACAGGGTGCCGAAGTAAAAACCGTCGGGACGGAAGATGGGAATCGAAAAATAGCTCTGGAAGCCGTAGATGCGCGGGGTGTGGTGATCGCGGTAGCATTCGCTGTCGCGGACGCAGTCGATGACGACTGCCTGCCTGTTTTCACGAACCTCTTCGCACAGCGTGGTGGTGACGTCGAGCTGGGCGCCGGGCACCAGGCCGAATCCAAGCTGATCGTGCACCGCGCAGGCGGTCCAGCTGTTTGCGGTGACGTGGGCGATGCAGACGAAGCGTAGTCCGGTCAGTGCGGCAACGGTTTCCAGCATGCGCGGCACCGCAGCCATCGACTGGATTTCCTTGACGTGGCTCGATAGCGAGTCCGGCATGGCGAGCTCCAATATGACAATCAGGCCATCATAACACGCTCGCCGGGCCGGCAATCCGGGTTCAGGCCAGCCAGCGCCCGTCCGCGTACACCTGTTCTTCGCCCAGGTACACGGCATCGGTCACCGCGAACACGTCGATGTGATAGCGCGCATCCTTGCGCTTGAATCCCGGCTTGGGGTACACGCCATGCTTGGCGCCGAGCGACAGGTGGATGCCGCACATGCGCTCGTAGGTGCCGATATCGTCCACCCGGAGTTCGCGCGTGAAGGCGCGGTTCAGGCCAAAGCCCAGCTCGCGCACCCAGACCTCGCCCTCATCGGCCGTGATGTTATCGAGCACCTGCTGGAATTGCGCGGTCGCGTTCTCGGTCGCCACCACGCGCCCGCGCTCAATCACCAGCGTCACCGGCACGTCGGGACGGTTCGAGCGGTAGCTGGTGTCGCCGAACACGTGGATCTGCACCCGGCCATGCACCGCCTCCAGGTCGAGCGCTTCGGTGAATACTTCACCGATCGGGAACTGGCCGCCGACGTTCTTCATGTCGCTGTAGTCGCCGATATTGAGTTTGGCCGGTTCGAACGGCGAGGCGAAGGTGAGCGTCTCGCCGCCACCGACCACGCGGCCGTGCGGCGCGCGGTCGATGCGCTCCTTGAGCGCGCGCCCGGTGCCGCGGAAATAGGCCGGGTCGTAGGCCAGCGCCTCGATATAGTGTTCGCCCTGGATGCCGGCCATGCGCGACAGGTGCACGTGCTCGATCACCTTCAGATCGCGCTTGAACAGCTCGACCCGCATGCGAAAGCCGTCGAGACGGAAGTTCGACGATTGCAGCAGCACCACCAGTTCGCCCGCCTGCATGGTGCCGAAGGCCGCCAGCACCGCTTCCGGCGCCACGGCGTCGAAGTCGATGAACTGCGCATCCGGCAGGTTGGCGCGATAGGCCGCCAGCAGCGCGCGCGCCAGCCCGGTGCGGGTGTCGTACACCACCAGCGTTTTCTGCGCAGGCCCGTGTTCGAGCGCGATCGTCAGCACGGCATGCAGATGCCTGGTGGCGGCATCGACGGCATGCGCAGGGAGGTCGGCGGAGAGATCGGCAGCGGTCATGGGGCAACGTCACGGATGGTGGAAGGGCAGGCGGCCATTATACGTAGGTCTGCCAAAAGTTCCCCGTGCAGGCATGGCTAGAGGCCGCTTTCGGCGCACTTATTGATCCGTCCGGGATCGCACCACGCTACCTCATGAACGGCGCGCCGCGCGCCGGTCTGCGGAGCTATCATTTGAGCAATAGCAAAGACAAGGGCGCGGCTTGCGAGGCGTGTTTCGGCAAATCATATGGCAGAGCGAAAGGCAGTAATGGCGCATCGATGGGAAACTCCTGCCAGCATCTGGCACGAGGACGACAATAGCGGCGAATTCTCGCTGCTCGCCAGCGAGGGCCTGGGCCCGGTCGACTGGCACGGGCGCGCGCGCCAGCGCCTGCCTGACGTCGCCCACGTGCTGGGCGCCTCGCTGCCCCTCGATTGCGGCTGTGCGCCGATCTATCCCGAAGGTTTTGCGTACTGCCCGCGCTGCGGGCGCCCGCTGCTGCGGCTGTCCGGTGCGCCGGCCAGGGCGCGCGGCTGGTGGGGCCCGGGCGGCGACGAAGCCCTGCCGCGCCATGTGCCGCATGGCTTGCCGGTTACCTCGCTGCCGCTTGGCGACAGCCTCGAAGAGCGGCCCGCCGCGCCGACGCCGGGGCGCTGCGACCTGACCATGCCGGCGCCGCCGAATGCCTGTTCGGTGTTCGCCGCCGCCGGCTTCGGCTTTCCCGGCGAACGCCTGCTGGCGCTGGCGCACACCCGCGGCGTGCTGCAGTACTGGGATCCGCTGGCCGGCAGCTGGCATGTGCTGACCCCCGAGGCAGGCGCCGCCAGCCTGGTGTTCACCGCATCGAGTCACGCCTGGGTTCCGGCGCCAGAGCCGCGCCGCGGCGAGGCCGGGCTGGTGCCGGGTGTCGATGGCCTGCAGCGGCTGTGGATCGACCCGGTCAGCGAAACCTATCGCACCGAGACCGTCTTGGCCGCCCCGGTTGTCGCGGCGCCGGGCCTGATGCGGCGCCACCTGGCCTGCCTCGCCGGCGGCAGCGACTGCGTGCGCCTGTGGAGCCTGCGACTGGACCTGCATGAGGTGCAGGAATATGCATGTCCTGACGCCCCGTCTTCTGGCTGGAGCCGGCCACTCGGCTACGACGGACGCCTGTTCTGGCTGCACGCGCAAGGGCAGCTGGCATGGCGACCGGGCGAGGCGCCGCTGTTCACGCCCTGGCCGCTGCACTGGCAGCCGCGCCTGGAATTCGGCGGGCCGACCCAAAGCCGCGATGGCCGCCTGTGGCAGATCGGTCACGATGGTCACGGTTATTCCTACCTTGAACTCGGCGCCGGCATCGACCATTTGCCGGCGCGGATGGCGATCGATGGCGCGCGCCTGGGCTTCGCCAACTTCCTGTTCCGGCGCGGCCACCCGGTGCTGGACGATCCGTGGTCGAACGAGCATGTCGAAGACCCGCATCATGACGACACGCTCGTATTGCCTCTGCTGCGCAGCTTCAATAACAACCGCAGCCAGCCGAGCGGCCTGGTGCTGCGCCTCCACAAGGCCAACTTCCGCGCCGAGGAAGCGCTCGGCGATCGCGTCATCCCGCGCACCACCGTCGAATGGATCGGGCGCCGCAACGTGATCCTCGACGAGATCGCGCGCCTGGCGCGGCCACTCGAATGCGTGCCGATCGTGGCGGGCGGTTGCCTGTGGCTGCACCATCCGGACTGGAACCAGATGCGCGGCTGGCGCCTGGACGAGTTGGCGTGATGAAGGCGATTGCGCACCCACTGGTAGCAGCCGTGCTGGCCGGCGCGTCGCTGTGCGCCCACGCCGTGCCGCATGTGCTCCTGGTGCAGAACTCGGGGTGGATGGAGCCGTTCTACAGCGACCCCAGGTCCCCCTTCAAGCCGCTGGTGGCGGCGCTGGCCGGAACCGTCGTGCGGCCGGGCGAGGCGCTGGTGCTGGCGAGCTTCAATCAATCCCTGCCTGGCGCGCCGTCGCCACGCGCGCTGCTGTCGTTCAAGGCCGGCGAGGAGCCGGTACGCGCCCGCGTGGCCCAGGCCATCGCCAATCTCGATACCGCGCGCAAGCCGGGCGGCGCGGCGCTGGCCGATACCGACCTGGGCGAAGCGGTGCGCGCCGCGACCGGTCAGGTCTTGCAAGGCAAACCCGGCATCGTCTGGCTGGTGACCAATAACCGCAACAGCCCCAACAACGACCAGGCGACCGCCACCCGCAACCGCGAGTTCTATGCGTTGATCCACGGCGGCGATACGATCGTCAAGGCGTTGGCTTTCCCGCTGCGCATGCCGGTCCAGGGCAAGCATTACAAGGCGAACGGGCTGATGGTGTATGCCTTCGCGGTCGGCGCCGAAGGTGCTGCTGCGCTCGACGCGCTGCTGGCCACGGGTCGCATCGCCCAGGTGATCACCGAACCGCCGGCGCGCCTGAAACCGCTGGACCGCGACACGGTGCGGCTGGCGCCGCGCCGCGTCGTCAATGCGCCCGGCGTGTCGTTCGCCAGCCAGGCCGATGGCGTGCTGCGCGCCGACGTGGCGCCCGACGCGCGCCAGCCGTCGGCGCGCATCGAGTGGAACCTGGAAAACACGATGTATCCGTACACGATCAGCTCAGCCACCCTGAGCGCGCGTTCGACGCTGGCCGGCGAGAGCCGGGCAATCAAGCTCGATGCGGCGCAGGTGCGCGCGCTGGCGCCAGGCAAGCCGGCGCCGCTCGGTTCCAGCATGGCCTTGCCGGTGGCGCAGATCCCCGACCAATGGTCGCTGGCCGCGCTCAAGTCGGCCGGTTCGGCCTACGTGCTGCCGGGCCGGATCGAGCTGCACCTGGCCGACCAGAAGCTGGAACTGTCGCAGGCCTTCCGCCAGCGCATGGCGGCGCTGTTCCCGGGCGATCCGCTGCCCGACATTTTTATACCGCCGGCGCGGGTGCAGGCCTCGACGGCGGTGCTGCCGGTACAGGTGCGTGTCCATTACGGCATGGGACCGCTGCTGGCGCTGGTGGGCGGCTTGCTGGCGCTGCTGGCGGCGCTGGCCGCCGCGGCCTGGGCCTGGGCGCGTCCGCGCACGGCCCAGGTACTGGTGGACGAAGAAGCGCGCACCTTGCGCGGCCGTCCCGGCACCAGCCAGCCGGTGTATGACCGCCATGGCGAGCAAGTCGCACAACTCAAGACCACGCTGTTCGGCCACCGCCTGTTCGACGTGCGCGAAGGCGCGCAAGTGCGGCTCGGCCGCTCATGACAAGAAAGGAAGAAACCATGCAGGCAACCCAGCCACCAGTTCTGCCACCGAGCGACGCCCCATCGCCCGCCGATCCCGGCTTCAAGCTGCCGGAAGAATCGGCCTCGCCCCAGGACAGCCTGCCACGCACACTGCCCGATACCGCCAGCCGCCCGGTGGAGGTGATGCCGGTCGATCCGCACACCCTGCCGGTGGCGGATACCTCGGACCGTGACCTGGCGATCGGCGGCATCGTGTTCCTGATCCTGATCAGCGTCTACTTCTTCGTGCGCGGCGCCTATGTGCACCACCTGGTGCGCAAGCGGGTGGCGCCTTCGTCGGCCGGCAATGCGGGCTGGCTGCTGTTCGTCGGCCTCGGCTTCCTGTCGGCGGCGGCGGTGCTGGCCATCATCAACGCCAGCCGCTTCCTGACCTTTGCCGTCACCGGCCCGTTGGTGGTGGTGGGTGTGGTGGCGCTGGTCGCTTCGCTGTTCATCGGCCGACGTTAATAGAGAGCCCCTACACCATGGCAGAATTCCCGAAACCATCGAGCGTCAACGCCCGTCCGGCCGAACTCAAGGTCGACCTGCGCCCGACCTTGTTCATCGGCGCCGGCGGCACCGGCATGGAAGTCATGATGCGCATCCGGCGCCGCATCCTGTCGGCGGTCTGGAACCGGCGTCACCCGACCCGGGTCGAATCGATCGCCGACTTCCCGGTGGCGCGCTTCCTGCATTTCGACCTCGATAACAATGCCGTCATCGACGAGGGTAAATCGCAGCGCACCGATCCCTGGTATGAACTGGTGCGACTTAGCGAAGAAGAGCGCCTGGTCGAGCCGCTCGACCTGCCGCAATACCACGAGTCGGACGACAGCCTGGCGCGGTTTCCGCTGATCGAGAGCTGGATGCCGCTGCGGCCAAAAAAGCTGCGCTCGCTCGGCATCGATCCGTCCAAAGGCGCGGGCCAGATCCGCGCGCTGGCGCGGCTCTACCTGTTCGACAAATACCCGAAGCTGCGCGGCCGCATCAAGGGCGCGCTCAACTACCTGAGCAGCAATGCCGGCATCGAGCGCAAGGAGAACTACCAGCGCCTGGGGCTGCAGGTCGATACCTCGAAATTCAGGATCGTCGTCATCGCGTCGGCTGCCGGCGGCACCGGCGCCGGCAGCGTGCTCGACCTGGGCTGGCTGTCGAAGGCCATCGCGCGCCAGGAAGTATCCGACAGCCAGGTCGACCTGGTGCTGTTGATGCCGTCCGGCTTCGCCAAGGCCAACAAGGAGCGCACCGAGGCCAATGCCTACGCCACCCTGATGGAACTCGAGACGGCCATGCGCGACATGAACGCGAATGTGGCGTGGGCCGACCCGGACAGCATCGCCGGGCGCGGCGCGCCGTTCGACGATGTCTATTTCGTCGACACCGCCAACCTGGCCAACAAGGCCACGCTCGACGTCAAGGACGTCTACCAGATGGTGGCCGACACCCTGTTCGAGGATTTCGCCTCGGCCGACTTTGCCAACCGCAAGCGCTCGGTGGCGGTCAACCAGCAACAGCACAAGCTGGGACCGTACAACCCGCGCGTACCCGAGGCGCGCTTCGGCGACATGCGGCTCTCGTACTCGAAGGTGTATTCGAGCTTCGGCCAGTCGGTGCTCGACACCCAGCAAAGCCTGCATGAGGATATCCGCGCGTATGAGCTGGCGGGGCTGATGGTGAAGGCCTTCTTTGGCCTGGCGGGCAGCGATGGCGTGGCCGCAAGGCGCGCGGGCGACGCCGAGCGCGACGCCTTCATGCGCGACCAGATGGAGATGGCCGAGCGTCCGTTCGATGAATTCCCCGACCTGCGCAAGGGGGCTGTGGACGTGACGCCGTTCACCGAGTATGCATTGACGAATGCGCTGCTGCTGGACCGCGACGGCCGTTCGCTGCTCGAGCGGGTGGAGAGCCGGGTGCAGCTCGAGATCGACCGCATCATGGCGTCCTACGACGTCAAGCTGTGGCGCGAGAAGGTGTCCGAGCTGCTGCCTCAGCTCGAACGCGATGCGATCCGCGAAGCCGGCGCCACCGCCGAAACCAGCGAAGACCGTATCAAGCGCCACACCGGCGAGCTATTGAAACGCCTGAAGGGCGGGGTGCGCGAGCGCCTGTATGCCTTGCTCGACGACCGCCGCCAGGGTGGGCTGGAATTCGTGCTGTCGCTGCTCGAGCAAGTCAAGGCACGCCTGCTGCAGCGCGACCTGGTCCACGCCGAACGCAATGGCCGCCGCTATCGCGACATCCGTGATGCGCTGCGCACGCGCCAGGTGGAGGAGTCGCTGAACAACCTGGGCCAGGCGGCCGGCCGCCTGTTCGGCAAGGAGCCGCAGGCGCGTGAAGTCATGGGCCACCTCAGGCGCGACCTGGCCGATTACCTGCGCTTCCACCTGCTGTCGGTGGCGGCCGGGCAGTCGATCGAGGTGATGCGCGCGGCCTCCAGCTGGCTGGGCGACCCGCAATCGACCGATGAACAGGGCCAGGCCCAGTGGAGTGGCATCGCGGGCGAATTCCAGGAAGGCCGGCGCGCGGTGCAGGCGATGCTGGGCGCCGTCGACCAGCGCATTGGCCAATTACGCGCCGACGCGCGCCAGGAACATGCGACCACGATCAAGCTCGGTCTTGATACGACGCCGGCGCCGGTGCGCCTGACGGGCGACACCAGTATCTGGAGCGAGGAAGTGCTGCTCGAATTCGGCGGCTCGGCGCGGCTGTTCCCGCAACTGGGCGACGAGCGCCTGCGGGCTGAACTCTTGCTGAAATTGTTCCGGCGCGCGCAGCTGCAGTTATCAAACCAGGGACTGGAGCGCGAGGAGCCCGTCGATCCGCTGCTCGAACGGCTCTCAAACCTGTCGCCCCAGGAACGCCAGCGCATCTTCGCCGAATGGATCCGCAGCGCCATGCCATGGGTGAATGCGCGCTTCTCGGCCGAGTTCACGCCGAACGCCGATCAGTTCAAGTGCTTCATCGGCGTGGGTGACCCGATCGCATGGCGCCGCATGGAAACCGAGATTCGCGCCGCCGTGCCCACCGGGTACTTCCATGGCGAGCTGGTCTCGATCGTCAACACCGGCGTGAGCGGCAGGGCTGTGTGCTATATCGAGTTGTCCGGCTACCCGATGACGGTGCTGCGCGGCCTGCCAACCTGGCGCGCCTCGTACCAGATCGAGAACCCGAAGATCCCGACCCACCTGCATTTCGACGCTACTCGTTTCCGCCATCCGATCTCACCCTCGATGGACGAGCTGGGACGGCTGGCCGACGACTACGAGTGGTATCTGCAGGCGATCGCGCTGGGCGTCATCCGCCGCAAACCGGAATTGGGCGACCGCGAGGCGGCGTTCCAGCCGCGCGGCCAGTACCTGTTCGAGGTCGAGCCGGGCTCCGGCGAATGGCTCCAGATCGGCAATGAGTTCGCGATCCGCTCCAATGGTTTGCCGCCGTATTACCGCGAGGGAGTGATCGCGGCGGTCCAGGCCCGCCTGGCCGGGCTCGGCCCACAGCGGCTGGTGCTGCTGGCGGCGTTGATGCGGCATTACCAGTTGCGGGTGTACGAACCGCGGCTGGAGGTCGACGAGACCGGCGCCCAGCTGCCGTCGCCATCGCTGCCGAACATCACCGCGCGGCGCCTGTACGACAGCTGGATCCGGCGCGCGCAGGCAGCCGAGCCAAGCCTGCAGCCGGCGCGGATCGAGGCCTTGCTGGGCCAACTCGAGCGCTGGACCGAGGTGGTGCCCGGTTCCAGCCAGGACGCCTACAGCTGGGAAGTCGAACGCGCGGTCGACAAGCGCGTGATCCTGCCCGAACTGCTGGCGGACGAGGAAGCCGCCAGGCAGGCGCTGGCGCCGCGTGCTGCGATGGTCGCGCCGCCACCGTTGCCGACCACGGCGCCGCGTTTCAAGCTGTTCGTCGGCGGCGCCCAGCACGGGCCGTTCACGGTCGACGAGATCGCGCAGCAGGCCGCGCGCGGCGAGATCGACCACGCGACCCGTGCCTGGGACATGCGCTGGCATCCGAAGATCGGCAAGTGGAGCACGGTAGGCGAGTTGCCGGAATTGGCCGCGGTGCTGGGCGGACGGCGGGATGAAGGCATTCCTGACCCGGACGACGGCGTGCCGGATCCGAGCTGAGGATGGGTATGGAGCAAGCCCCTGCAAGCCATCGTTGCGTTAACACCGGCTGCGGGCGCGCGTTTCCGCGCCGGGTCGATTTTTGCCCGTGGTGCGGCACGGCGCAGCGCGCCGCTGCGGCGGCCATTGTGCCGCCGGCGCCGGCGCCGGCGCCGAGCCTGGTGAAACGACCGGAGCCGGTGTCGGTCGCGCCGCCAGCACCTAGCGCGCCAGCCCCGACGCCGGCCCCACGGCCAGCGCCTCCGGTGCCACCAAGGCCGCCCGCACCGCCACCCGTCCGCCCAAGCCCTCCACCGCAGCCGGCCGCTCCGGTACGCAAGCCGATCCGCCTGCGCTGGTGGCTGATCGTGCTCGGCATCCTGTGGCTGGCCTGGATGCTGACCAAGCCGACCGCGGCGCGCATCGAGCGCCGCATGGAGTCGGCCATCGCGCTGGCCAAGGAATGCAAGCCGAAGGACGCGCAGGACGAGCTGATCGCCCTGCGCAAGACACGCGCCAGCGAGCAGCAGCTGCGCAAGGTGCAGGACGCGCTCAATGCCGCCGCTGCCGCCTGCACGCGCGAGGAACGGCGCCGGCGCAGCCATCCGCTGGCCGATCCCAAGCGCGGCGGCTGACGCTGTAAGGATATCCAGCCTGGGACGCCCGATGTATCATGCCAGGCGTTGAGTAAACCGCAAGGAGTGAGGAATGAAAGCAAGCATGGTCAAGGCGCTGCTGGTACCGCTGATGCTGGTGGCGTTGGCCGGCTGCAGCCGCGACGAAGACGGCGCCGGCCCGGCCGAGCGCTTCGGCAAGGCGCTCGATGAGGCCAGCAGCAAGGTGACCAACTCGGTGCAGGACGAGCTGGCCCGGGTCGACGACGCCGTCGCCGAGGCCCACGACAAGGTCAAGGACGCAACCGAGGAAGCCAGCCGCGGCCTGGATCGGGCCACCGAGGAAGTCGGCAAGTCGGTGGAACGCGCCGGCGAGAAGATCCAGGAAAAAGCCGACGAGATCGAGAAAGACGACTGAACGTCGTCACCGTCGCCATATTCACCGCCAACGTCTTGGACGTCGTACCCGCGCAGGCGGGTACCCAAGTGCAGCAGGCTAGCGGCTCAAAAATCGACCTCCGATAAAAGCCGGGGCCACGCGAGAGCATGAGCATTCTGTGACTTCACTTGGATTCCCGCCTGCGCGGGAATGACGGTGCTCGCTTTGCAGTAAATATTCCGGACGCTAGTGCGCCTGCGCGGGAGTGACGTTTCAGCTGGTAGCAGGAGCGACGGGCTGCTCGTCGACGAATATCATCTCGGCCAGGGTGCCATGCGCCGGGTTCGACGACACCTTCAAGGTCCACCCGAAGCGCTCGCACACCCTGCGCGTCAGGAACAGCCCGAGTCCCTGGCCGCCTCCCTGCTTGGCCGAATTGCGCAGCGCCTGCGTATAGCGTCGCGCCGCGGCGACCGTATCGAACCCTTCGCCACTGTCCTGGATGCTAAGGCGTCCCCCGGCCAGCCGAACCCGGATCGATCCCTGGTAGCTGTTCTCGGCCGCATTGCGCAGCAGGTTGCCCACCACGATGCGCACGATCGCTTCCGGGCTGTTCACCGTCAGCGGTTCCAGCGCGTCGACCACGAAGTGCGCGTGCTTGCCGTCGAGTAGATGCTGGTGGTCGTCGATCAGCGTCATCACCAGCGAATCGAGGCGCGTGGTTTCCAGCGGCGCCTTGCCATCCTCGCGCGACAGGAACAGCAGCGCCGCCATGATCTCGGTAAGGTTCTCGACCGTCGACTCGATCCGCGCCAGCGGTGCACCTGCGGCCGGCGGCAGTTCGTGCAGCCTCAATACATCGACCGCGCCGGCAATGACGGCGATCGGCGTGCGGAACTCGTGGCTGGCCTGGTCGAGCAGGCTGCGCTCGCGTTCGATGAAGCGCTCGACCCGCTCCAGGTGCCCGTTCACAATGACGGCGATGTCGTGCAATTCGCTCAGCGCGAAGTCGGTCGCCAGGCGCTGCGACGGCTGCTCGGGATCGAGTTCTTCCATCCGCTGCGCCAGCACCCCGATCGGCCGGCGCAGGCTGCGGTAGACCCAGGCGATCGAGCCGGCGATCATCGCGCCGCTCAGGACCGCGATCAGCACGCTGATCAGGCCGAGGCGGTTCTGGTAATCCTCGAGCTCGGTGATATCGACCGCCATCACGATGCGCTCGCCGTCTGCGAGCAGCGTGACCAGCACCGCATGGCTGCGCTCCGATTCGTAGCTGTCCATCGCCTGCTCGTCGTAGTAACCGGGACCCAGCCTGGCGAAATAGGCAGGCATATCAGGCGGTAGTGCGGCGTCACCCACGCGCCAGGCGCGGATCCGGCCGGTCGCCGGCAGTTGCGCGGCCGGCGCCAGTTTGCCGTCCGCGACATACTGGGCGGTGCTCGATCTGAGGAGTTCTTCCCACAGCGGGTGCACGATCAGGTTCTGGCTCAGCTGACCCTGGAGGGCCAGCCCGAGCGCCATGAGCAGGCCAAACAGGACGAATACCGCGCTGATCTTGCGCTGCAGGCTGGACATGCGCGACAGGCCGCGTTCACTCATCTGGCAAGCCCAGTCGGTAGCCGCTGCCGGCAATGGTCTTGAGCAGCTTGCGCGGCGCATCGCCATCGACCGCCTTGCGCAGCATGTGCATGTGCGAGCGCAGGACATCGTTGTCGGGCACGTCATCCTTCCAGATCAGGGTTTCCAGTTCTTCTCGCCGCACCAGGCCGGGAGAGCGGCGCATCAACAGTTCCAGCAGCTGGCGCCGCACCGGCGTCATCGGAAGCGGCTTGCCGGCGCGACTCACTTCAAGCGTGCCAAGGTCGAAGCGCAGGTCGGCCACTTCGAGCACCTGCGATGCGGCGACGTCAGCGCGCGTGCGCTGCACCAGCACCCGCAGGCGCATCTCCAGCTCGGCCAGCGCCACCGGCTTGACCACATAGTCGTCGGCCCCGGTCAGGAAGCCGTGCAGCTTGTGCTCGAGCTGGTCCTTCGCGGTCAGCACGATCACCGGTATCCGCGATTTTCGCTCCTGGCGCAGGCGTTCCAGCATGGTCATGCCATCCATGCGCGGCATCATCCAGTCGAGCACCACGGCGTCGTAGCGGTTGATGGCCAGCAGCCCGAGTCCCGATTCGCCGTCCGGCGCAGCGTCGGGATGGTGGCCGCAGGCCTCCAGGTAGTCGTAGATGTTCGCGGCCAGGCCGGCGTTGTCTTCGATGATGAGTATGCTCAGGGGCTGCTTGGTCATGTGGCCGCGACAAGGTCGGTTGAAAGGGCCGGACGAGTATCGCACGTCCGCATTACAGCGCTCAGAAGCCGCGGCTCAAGCCAATGAAGGCCGACACCGAACCATCCTTGTCCTTCTCCACCAGCGGGCTGTCGGAGAGCTTGGTCGGCAGCTTGCGGTAGGCGACATTGCCGATGAAGACCCAGTTGCCGGCGAACGGACGCATCACGTCGATGCCGATGCGGGCGACCGCCGCGCTGCCCGGCTGGTAGTTGGCGACGCCGCGCGCGACTTCTTCAGGCAGGGTGCCGTAATAGTAGTTGGCCAGCTTCTTCGACAGGTGCGCAACGCCGATGTTCGGCGCGATCCGCGTAGCGCCCCACTGGACAGGATACGAGTAGCTCAGGTTGACTTCATGGCCCTTGCTGGTGCTGGTGACATCGCCCTTGACGCCCAGGTCGAGCTGGCCCATCGCGCCGCTCCAGCTGCCGGCCAGGCCAAGGTCGAAGGCGTCGTCGCGGTCTTCCAGCAGCGCGCGGTCGATGCCGCGCTCGGCCAGTTCAGGCACGCCGAAATCGTCCTTGTCGATGCCGTCGAAGCGGGCCGACAGGGTGGCGTCGAGCGAGAAGCCGCCGCGCTTGACCAGGTGGGCACCGCCGCTAATGCCGCGCCAGTAGAAGCGCTCGCCCTGGTAGGACACGAGCGGGAAGGGCGTGACGCGGGTGCCTTCGCCGGCGTACACGGAATCAGAGACGGCGGCGCCGACGCCCAGCCCCCAGCGCGGCGCCTGCTGCGCGCTGGCCAGGGTAGAGGTGACGATGAGGGTGGCAAAGAGAAAGAGGGGTTTCATGGAGAGTCCTGTTGGTAGTTGCTGGAATGCGTACCTGCACTATGCGGCAGGCGTGTCGATGAAATGTCGTTGGCTTATTTGTTTGGGACGACGGTCGTCTCGATCCAGCCAAGGACGTTGCTGGAATGGCGTACCCGGTTGCCCGGTTGCAGATAGATGCGCTTGGCGGCTTCCGCGGCCAGGTAGCGCTCAATCTGCGCCATCTGCCCGGCGCGGCCTTTTGCAGCCATGACCGCCTTGATCACAGCCGGTTCCGGCTCCCTGAACACCACCCCGTCGCCGGTACCGGTCAGCACCGCGCTGTCGGTACCGATCGCCGCGCGCGCCACCATTGGT
>Ga0265780_10007130_pt1 | contig 13762 bp, 9 predicted proteins | sample P1T30metagenome_FD_192432 | JGI IMG/M metagenome (GOLD analysis project Ga0265780, IMG submission 192432) | Plant litter microbial communities from East Loma Ridge, Irvine, California - P1 T30 | ecosystem: Environmental > Terrestrial > Plant litter > Unclassified | place: USA: California... | reverse complement strand
CTATATTTTTTTGTCTGTTAAATCCAGCTTAACGAGATTTGCGTTAATACTCCCCACTCATCACAGTCCTTAATCTCACTACTTATTTTATGACTCCACCAAATACGCTCTCCATTCTGGAACGCAGCAACGTGACGATATCCGGCGCATCCGGCCCTAATGCGCCAGCCATTGTGTTTTTGCATGGCCTCGGCGGCGACCAAAACGACTGGCGCCTCGTAGCGCCGGCGTTTGAAGAAAAGTATCAGGTAATCCTGCTCGACCTGATTGGAGCAGGCAATTCCGACCTCAGCGCCTACAACCACAAAACCCACGGCACCCTCAACGGCCACGCCTCCGACCTGCTTGACGTGCTGAGCGCCCTGGCCCTGCACGATATCGTATTCGTGGGCCATTCCGTAGCCGCCATGATTGGCGTAATTGCCGCCGTGCGCGAGCCCCAGCGCTTCGCTAAAATGGTATTGGTGTCGCCTTCGCCCCGCTTTATCAACGAGAAAGGCTATGCTGGCGGCTTCGAGCAGAAAGACATCAACGAGCTGCTGGCCGCCATGGAGGCCGACTACAACGGCTGGTCGCACGGCTTCGCCCCGGTGATGATGGGCCAGAACGAGTCGCCGGAACTGGTGATGGAGCTCACCAATAGCTTTGTGCGCACCAATCCCGAAATCGTGAAGCACTTCGCCCGCGTCACATTCTTCTCCGACACCCGTGCTGAGTTGGGCTTCCTCACCATCCCCACGCTTATTGTTCAGTCGGCGCACGATGTCATCGCGCCACTGGCCGTGGGCCATTATATCAACGAGCAGCTGGCCGACAGCCGCATTGCCATCATCGAAACCGGCGGCCATTGCCCCCACCTCAGCGCCCCCCAAAAGACCATCGGAGCCATAGACAATTTCCTGCACCACGAAACCTTACTGGCGCAGGGGCTTAATTAGCGCACAGATAGCTAAAAGCCCGTCCTGCTGAGCGGAGCCGAAGCAGCACTCAGCAGGACGGGCGGTTTTCTGGCTGCTTTCCCCGTTATTGAACTTCTACCCTTACAACCGCAGGTTAAAAGCCAGCGGCTCGACCACCCAGTCCCCCACCACGCCCCGGTATACCACCCGCACCCCCGCCTCGATGGGCGTGCGTAGCCGCAGCACGTTGAACAGTACCAACGCATCGAGGCCCACGTTGCGGTAGGCCAGCGAAGCGGTACTACTGGCGAACTCACTGGCGGCTACATCGGCAAATAAATCAGCTCGCAGGCGCTGCACGTAGAGCAGCCGGCCCACGGTCCAGTGGGTGTAGCCCAGCGGCAGGTTGTAATCGAAACTAGCCACGCCAAGGTGGTCGAAGCTGGTGTATCCCTCCCCACGCGGAAATGACACGGCGGGTGCAAACCGATACTGCGCCTGGTCTTGCCACTGGTAGCCGGCCCGCAGGCGGATAGCATGCTGCGGCCCCAGCCCCGGCACCGACACCGATGCCTGCGCTGCCCACTGCCGCGCCATCAGCCCGGCGCCAAACGGCGTGGTGCGCCAGGTTCCCAGAAAGGTATACCCCAGCGTGGGTGCCACGCCCCGCGCCGGTAACTTGCGCTGCTTCACGTAGCTGAGGGTGGTTTGTAAGGCATTGAGTGGCGTGTTAGGACCGGTTTCGGAGAGTTTGCGGGCGGGCAGGTTGTAGTCGTACACCTGCTCGTGCAGGAAGTAGGTGCTCAGCGAAAGAGCCTGCAGAAATTGGGAATGCGTGAGGTTGAGTGGCAGGCGGAGCCCCGCCGTGAAGCGGGCGTACTGCCACTGGTCGCGGTAGGTTTTGCCTTGGTAGATAATGGCCGCGTCGCGCCCGCCGTACGTCACGTCGGCATCCAGCACCGGAAAGCTCCCCTGGTAGCTAAAGGCCCCGGTGGCGCTGAAGGTGCGCTCCGTCTGGTCGTAGCCCACGCCGGCAAACACCTGCGTGGTGCTCAGAAAGTCCTGCGAGCGCAGGCCCACACTCACGGCGTTGCCGCCCGGACTCTGCACCACCCCGTAGCTGAACAGGTTGAAAGCGTGCTTCAGGGGCGAGTAGCGCCGCACCCCATAGCGCAGGGCCGAATCGGGCCGCATAGTCAGCAGGCGCGGCACCACTTTCCCGGCCGGCTCCTGCGCCGTGAGGGCGTCGGCGTATGGCCCGGGAACGTCGGCCGTGGCCGGGAGCACTTCGGTCCAAGTGGCGGGGTTCAGGGGCATTTCCACTACGCGGGCACCAGTGGCCCGGTAGTCGTGGAAAGCCAGCATGCGGCCATCAGGCGACACGGCCGCGTGGTAGGCCCCGAAGGGCCGGTTTGTGACGCGGAAAGTCCGACCCATAACATCCACTGCATACAGGTTATCAATGCCCGACTGCGACGAGTTGTAAAAAACGTATTCGTTCCAGGGCTGCGGATTAGCGAGGTTGACATTGGCTACCGGCAGCAGTTCCGCTATCCTTCTTTCATAAGGAACAAAGTGGCGCTCTACCATGGCCGAGTAGCTACTATCGGTGGGCTCGAAACCCGCAATTTCCATTACTTCTCCTAGCAGCACGCGCCCCTTAGTGGAGTCAGGCGGGTAAGCACGAGTGTCGACGGTGACGATGGTTTTGCCGGCTGCCCGCAGCGCTACCGCAATTATATTTTGGCCATCGGAGTGCCAGCGAGGCTGCTGGTAGAAGTCGTTGTGTGGGTTGGGCAGGGTCTTGATTTTGACTCCGGTTTGCGCATCAATAATGACCAGTTCGTGATGATAATCGGCATTCTCGCGCACAGCCACCAGCCGCTGGCCATCGGGCGAGAGGGCTGCCGCCGTGTAGCGCTGGCCCTGCCCTATGCGCGTGACCCGGCCGGTTTTCAAATCCAGCACCTTCAGTTCGGAGGCAATGCGCTGGCCCCAACGGGCGTGCTGCTGAAACTCGGGCCACACGGCTTTGCCACCGTTTACCGACAGCATTTCGGGGATGTTGAGCTGGCCGGGTGTGAAGACTTTTCGCTCCTTGCCATTGCGGCTCAGCAGCACGAGCGTTGGAATATCCGCGAGGCTGGTTTTCAGCGCCAGAATCGTGCTGTCATTCACGTACTGCGGGTATTGGTATTGGGTGAAGACCTTTCCCGCACCCGCCTGGCGCAGCTCCCGCACCGGTGTAATGGGCGGCTGCTCCCGCTGCTGCCCCCGCCACAGCGAGTCAATTTCCGTCATGCTCCGCTCGTACACCTGCTCCACGGTGAGGCCGGTAGTGCGCCGGATGCCGTTGGAAAACGAGAAAGGATAGAATGGAAAGCGGTAATAGTTATCCAGCGTTCTGGCCCACACATCAGGACCATAGTGCACCTTCAGGTACGATGTCATAAAGTAGCCCAACACGTACCAGTCGGGCACATTTTCTACCAAGGAGCCGTTCACGGCCTTCTGGTAACCGAACCAGTGGCCGGTCAGCAAATTGGCGCGCAGGCCCACGTTGAAGTTCGGAATGCGCCCGCGTCCGCTCCGCGTGAGGGCCGTTTCGGTGCCCACCGCGTCGCCCTCAAAAAACCACTGCGGCACGCCCACCGCCGCCACGCCCAGCCCGCCATCGCCCAGCAGCGGGTTCAGCACACGGCCTATGCCCTGCCGGGCCTTTTCAAACTGCCCCACGTGCCGGAACTCATGCACCACCAGCCCATCGAGCCAGTCCACGGTGCCTAGCCCCAGGCCCTGCTGCGGCGTAGTGAAAAATTCCGCGTGGCGCGGCAAAAACGTCACAAACCCATTGCTGACGGTGGTTTGGTTCTGCATCACCACCGCAATGGGCCGGGGGCTCACGCCCAGCGTCGCCACGTCGGGCCCATGCAGTTGTTCTAGCCGGGCGGCGGTGCGCTGCGCCGCCGTGTCAATCCCGCCCGCATATAGCACCCGGAAATGCGGCGTCCGCACCTCGCGCCAACGCAGCCCCGGTGGGTTTTGGGAGAGCACAGGCAGGCTTTGGGCGCAAACCGGGGCAATGAAGAGCAGGGTTAGAAGTCCCAGCAGTAAACGACGCATGGTGACAGGTCGGAGTTATTATGACAGGGTCAAAGAACGGCATGCGGCGTGAACCCCGGGAACGATTGCGCAACTATACTCGCCCGAACCCATCCGTAATACCTCGCAAACCCGCCAACTTGAGGCCCTCAAACCTCTTAATTCCCGCCCGTTATGGAACGACGTCAATTTACTCAGCTTACCGGCACGGCTCTGGCCGGCTCCCTGCTTACCAACAATGTTCTGGCCTCGGTACTGGCCCCAAAAAAGACGCGGGTGGCCATGGTGGGCACCGGCCATCGCGGCCTGGGCATGTGGGGCGTCGAAGTGTTGAAAGAGCACGGCAGCCGCATGGAGTTCGTGGGCCTGTGCGACATCAACCCCGGCCGCGTGGCCACTGGCAAGAAGATGCTGGGTGTGAGCTGCCCCACCTACACCGATTTCGATAAGATGATGAAGGAAGTCAAGCCCGAAGTCCTCATCGTGACCACGGTGGATGCCACGCACAACGAATTCATCGTGAAGGGCCTGGAGTACGGCGCCGACATCGTGACCGAGAAGCCGATGACCACCGACGAGAAGAAGTGCCAGCAGATTCTCGACGCCGAAAAGCGCACCGGCAAGAAGGTGAAAGTCACCTTCAACTACCGCTACTCGCCGCACCGCCAGAAGCTGTACGAGCTGCTTCGTGCCGGTGCCATTGGCAAGGTGGAGGCGGTTGATTTCCACTGGTACCTCGATGTGCACCACGGCGCCGACTACTTCCGCCGCTGGCACCGCCTGCGCCAGAACAGCGGCTCGTTGCTGGTGCACAAGGCCACCCACCACTTCGACCTGCTGAACTGGTGGCTAGAATCGGACCCGCAGGAGGTTTTTGCCTACGGAAGGCTCGATTTCTACGGCAAAAACAACGACTTCCGCCACACCAACTGCCGGCCCTGCCCGCACAAAAGCAAGTGCGCCTTCTACTGGGACATGACTAAGGACCAGCGCCTGATGGCTATTTATGCCGACAATGAGAAGTACGACGGCTACCTGCGCGACGGCTGCGTGTGGAAGGAAGACATCGACATTTTCGACAAAATGGCCGTGCAGATTAAGTACGCCAACAACGTACAGGTCAGCTACTCACTCACCACGCACTCGCCCTACGAGGGCTACCGCATTGCCTTCAACGGCACCAAAGGCCGGCTCGAAGCCTGGATTAAGGAGAAGCAGCCGTGGGAGGAAGAAGCCTTCGACGAAATCCAGCTGACCACCAACTTCGGTAAGCGCGAAATCATCCGCATCCCGAACAACGAGGAGGGCCACGGCGGCGGCGACGTGCGCCTGCGCAAGCAAATCTTCGCCCCCGACGGCCAGGACCCCTACCGCCAGGCCGCCGGCACCCGCGACGGGGCCATGTCCTGCCTGGTCGGCATCGCGGCCCGTCACAGCATCGACAGCGGCAAACCCATCAAAATCGCGGAGCTGACCTCGTTGCAGCCCTCGGCCACGCGCGGCGTTTGAGCCTTACCAACCGTTGATAATTGGGACACGAAAAAATAATTAATGTAGTTACATCAAATGTAGCAACATTGATTATCTTTGCGTCGTCAATTCACCTTTTCAATTCCCCAACGCCATGTCTGAAGCCACCACCACCGCCGCTACCACCAAATGGAGCCTCGACCCCATGCACTCCGAAGTGCAGTTCAAAATCAAGCACTTGGTAATTTCAACCGTCACCGGCTCGTTCAAAACCTTCGAAGGCTCGATGGAGTCGGAAGGCGAGACGTTTGAAAACGCCAAAGTGGAGTTCTCGCTCGACGTCGACAGCATCGACACCAACCAGGAAATGCGCGACGGCCACCTGAAAGGCGAGGAGTTTTTCGACTCCGCCAAATTCCCCAAAATCAAATTCGAGTCGACTTCCTTCGTGAAAGAAAGCGGCGACACCTACAAGCTCACCGGCAACCTCACGATGAAAGACGTGACCAAACCCGTGACCTTGGAAGCCGAATACGGCGGCACGGCCGTTGACTTCTACGGCAACACCAAGGCCGGCTTCGAGGTAACCGGCAAAATCAACCGCAAAGAGTTCGGCCTCACCTGGGGCGGCATCACCGAAGCCGGCGCCATCGTGCTGGGCGACGACGTGAAGCTGATTGCCAACGTGCAGTTTGCCAAGCAGGCTTAATTACATTCGTTTACAGTTTGAAAAAAGCGACGGCTTCTTCGGAAGCTGCCGCTTTTTTTTATTGGTGGTGCAACGCCGCGGGGTAGCTGGCGGTCAGGGCTGCAGTTCCGGTTATTCCACTTTTCCAGCCCTGCTTATGCTTCGCTCTTCGCTCTCTTTTTGCCTGGCCGCGCTGGCGGCTGGCTCGTTTCTTGGCTGCAAAAAAGACTGTGCGCCCCACCCCAGTTGCTACAGCGGCACGGTGGTAGCCACTACCTGCATGCAGGGCGTTTTGGTCAATGTAGACACGGTTTATCCTATCGGCGCACGGGCCTATTCGATATATGGCAACCGTTTTCTGGGCAATAACGTGGTAGCCGTAGCCAACTCGGGCAGCCTGCAAAACCTGGGCCGCGTGGGCCAGCGGCTGCACTTCACCTACACCCGCGCTCAAACAAATACTGGGATGATGTGCCTGGCGGCCGATGGCACGACCACGCCTGTTCCTTTTGTGACGCTCAGCAACGTCTCGACAGTTTCCTGCGACTCGGTCCGCGCCAACTAAGTTTTTCACCCTTAACTCGTTTCCCCATGTTAAGCAAATACCTTTCTACGGGGCTGCTGGCCTTGGCTGTTTCCACGTTCATAGGCTGCGGCAAACACGCTGCTGCCCCGACCCCAAGCTGCTACAGCGGAACGGTGGTGGGCTTCAATTGCCAGAATGGACTTCTGGTAGAGGTAGATGACCAATACCCTATCGGTGCTCCCCTGCGGTTCTTTTACTCCGATAGCATTCCCCAGTCAAATATCATCGCCGCCGTTAATCAATCGAGAACAACAGCTAAGACGGGCCAGCGCATCTATTTCACGTATGTAGACGATGCCAACCAGCAAAGCCCCGCCTGGCCCTGCACCACCCTAGAAGCTTGGATACACTACCCAGTTCCTCATTTGGTGCTGAGTAACGTTTCAGTCACGCCATGCGGCCAGCCCCAGTCGCAGCAGCAGTAGCTGAGCTATATTTCAACTAAAAAGGCGGCCCGATAGAGCCGCCTTTTTAGTTGAAATGTTCTTTTGTTTCTGCTACACCGAGAGCAATTCCTTATCCGGCACGCTTTGGTCTTTGAGGGTGGCGGTGCCCCGGTCCTTGCGCATAATGCGCGAGTAGAGGCTGATTTCCTGGTCGAACAGGAACTTGAAGAATAGCTTGGTGTAGCTGGTATGGGCCAGCAACGGCTCGTAGAACTCGGGGGCAATGGCCTTAATTTTAGGCAAGTTGTTCCACGGGATGCTGGGCATGTCGTGGTGCTCGTTGTGGAAGCCCACGTTGAGGTTGATGCCGTTGAGGCGGCCGTAGTAGGAATAGGTTTCCTGCTCGGGGCTGAGGGTGAGGTAGTGCTCCTGAATCCAGCGGGCGCCCAGCGGATGCAGCCCCACGGAAAACCAAAAGCTAAGGAACAGATAGAGCAGCGCTGTCCAGCCAAAGAAGTACACAATGGCCACATTGAATGCCACCTGGGCAATGATATTGGCCGCCACGTAGCGGTCGATGGTAGCCACTTCACGGCAACGCGCCGTGCGAATAACCTGAAACACCGGGAAGAAAAACAGCCAGATGGCCTTGCCAATGCTATAATTATGAATCAGTTTGGCCTCGTACCAATCGGGCAGGTCGGCATCCAGTTCGTGCACGCCCTGAAAGACGTGGTGCTTGATGTGGAAATTCTTAAAGCTGATGGCCGTGGGGAATACCGATGGAAAGTTGGCCAGAATGCCAGTGGCCACGTTCTGCCACAGCTTCTTAAAGACCAAGTTGTGAGCGGCCTCGTGAATGACGACAAACAGCGTGTGCGAGAAAAACGCCCCCACTAGGTAAGCCACCGGAATGGTCCAGTACCAGGCTTGGTTGCGCAGAAAATACGCCAGCGCTACCTGGGCCACCACGCAGCCCAGGCCGATGAGGAAAGTAGCGGGGTTGCGCGTCATCAGCTGCTTCACCTCGGGGTGGGCCTTGATGATTTGGCGGGTGCGGATGCGGTGCGGCTCGGGCGCGGTGGCAACCGTGAACGCAGAAGGAGCTTGGGCCATAAGAAGCGAAAAGCGGGCGCAACAATTGGTAGCACGCCTGGGCTTTCAGACAAAAATACGGCAAATTGGTTCAGCTTGCGCAATCATCTGAACCAGGTTTAGAGACTCAATGGGCGCCAGCTAAGGCATGCATCAAGCAGGAAAAGCCCAATAGCCCTCGAACGGCCTACACCTGTGCCAGCCAAGCCCGGGCTGTAACTATATCATCAAACGTGGCCACAACCGGCGTAGCACCCGCGAACTGCAGGGTTAGGTCGGTGGAGAGGCGACTGTACGTGTTGGGCGAGTATATCCAGGCAAAATACTTCAGGCCTGCTGCCGTCATAGCCGGAAACCACTCTTTACCGGCCCACTCGGAAGCTTCACTCCACATACTGGTAACTTTTGTGTTGTCGTTCAGCACTTTGGCACACTGATGCTGCTGCAGAAACCGCAGCATTTCAGCCCCGCCATGCTGCACACTGGTCAGGTTTTGGTTGCCGCGCCAGTCGGCTATCAGCCACTCGTTCAAGTGGTCGTAGGAAATCGTAATATGAGATTCTTCGAGTAAAATTTGTACAGACATGAACGGCGAAGGAAAGGCAACGCCTCCTCCTACGGCAAATACTGACAAAAGGGTACAAAAGCAAGCCTGAGCTTCACCCAAATGCGCTACAATGGATTACAATGGCACATAACCTCCGTTATAAATACGTAGAACTATTCCGCAGCAGGCGCTTCGTTTTGCGGGAAATACTACCAGCCGGGTGCGGACGGCAGATTCAAGCAGAACTTTATTCTTTCGCTTGGGCTTGCTTTCCAAGCAGCAGCAACCCAGCGCCTGGGCCGACTTCGTATAGTTGCAGCGGCGGGCCAGCTTTTGTGTAAGGGTTCTGACTTGCGAGCGTCTATTGTAGCAAACCGGCCGGTTGAGGCCTTTTTCCGTCTTTCTTTTTTCCCATGAAAAACCGATTGAAATTGTTGGCTAGCCTGAGCGTGCTGGCTTTCACGTTTGCCTGCGGCACCCAGCAGCCCGCCGATGCGCAAAACCCACCCCGCTCTACGGCGGGCTTCGCCCCCGCCAACCTCACTGGTCTGGCGGAGGCTACGTTTGCGGGTGGCTGCTTTTGGGCGCAGGAAGAGGCGTTTGAGCAAATCAAGGGGGTGAAGCAGGTGGTGAGTGGTTATTCGGGCGGCACCAAGGCCAACCCGACCTATGAGGAAGTGGCCGCCCAGCAAACCGGCCACGCCGAGGCCGTGCAGATTTACTACGACCCTAAAGTCATCAGCTACCAGACATTGGCTGATATTTTCTTCACCGCCTCGCACGACCCCACACAGCTTAACCGCCAGGGGCCCGACTCCGGACCGGAATACCGCTCGGTGGCTTTTTATCGTACGCCGGAGGAAAAAAAAGTATTGGAAACGGCCATTGCTAAGGTCAATGCCTCGAAGGAATACGACAGCAAAATTGTGACGCAGGTGGTGCCGTTTCAGAAGTTCTGGCCCGCCGAGGCCTACCACCAGGGCTACTACCGCCTGCACCCCGAAAACCCGTACATCGCCCATGTTTCGGCGCATAAGGTAGAGCACGTACAGCAGCTGTTTCCAAAGGAGTTGAAAAATCCACTGTAGGGCTGGCTCCAAGCCCACGCATATGCAAGCCCCAGCCCATACAAAGGCTGGGGCTTTTTGCTATTAGCAACAGTTGCGACCCCATGACAGCCTATCTTTGAATAAGAAAGGCTTCCTGCTGGTGGCTTGACTTCGAACGCCTTCTTTATGCTCCCCTCTGCCCTGCCCAACCTGGACTTTGAGCTGCTTTTTTCGATGCTGCCAGCTCCGCACGGTGTGCTGACGCCCGAGGGCACGGTGCTGCATCTCAACCAAGCGCTGGTGGCAATGCTGCCCACCGCCAGCCCCGGGCAAGGGCTCATTGGCCAGCCCTTAGCAGCCTTGCTGGCTGCTGCCGAAGCCAATGGGGCCGCGCTGGCACCTGCCGCAGCCTGGGAGGCTGGCCTGCAGGACGCGCGGGCTGGCGAAATCCACGTATTGCAGCCTGAACTGCAGGGGGAAGGTAACGATGCGCCTGGTGCTGGCTATTGGCAGGCCACACTGCAACCCGTGCCAACAGCAACGCCGCAATACGTGTTGTTGCGGCTGCTCGATGTGACGACGGAGTTGCGCAGCCAGCGGGCCGCCGCCCAGGAGCGGCAGCAGTTCCGCTTTCTGGCCGAAAGCCTGCCCCAGCTGGTGTGGGCCACCGGGGCCGATGGCTCGCTCGAATACACGAACCAGCGCTTTACTGACTACACCGGCCACGATGTGCTGCACATGAGCGAGGCCGATAAACAGGCGCTTTGGCAGCAAATTATTCATCCTGATGACTTGGCAGGAATGTACTCCCGGTGGGCCGAAGCGCTGGGTTCGCAACAGGGCTTCGAGTTGGAATTCCGGATGCGCGGGACTACGGGCGACTACCACTGGTTTGTGTCGCAGGTGGTGGCGCAACGCACCACCGATGGCCAGGTGCAGCGCTGGTTTGGCCTGTGCGCCGATGTGGATGCCTACCGCCGCACTCAGCAGCAGCTGGAAGCGCAGCAGCGCCACATGCAGCGCATTCTTGACCAGCTGCCGCTTACCATCACGACCATGGAAGCGCCCGACTTCCGGTTCACGTTTCTGTCGGGCCAGGCGCAACAGTTTATGGGGCCACGCGCTCAGGTGGGCGTTACCGCTGCCGAAAGCCTGCCCGAAATTGCTGCCCAGGGCTACCTGCAGCTACTGCAGACAGTGGTGACCACCGGCCAGCCCATATTCGGCCACGAAGAGCGGAGCATGCTGGCTGACCCTATTACCGCCGAGCTGCGCGAGCAGTTCCACAACTTCGGCTACCTGCCGCTGGCCGGCGAAACCAATAAGCCGCCGAGCGTGCTGGCCTACAGCCTCAACGTAACCGAGCAGGTGCAGGCCCGCCGACGTGGTGAGGCCTTAGCAGCGGATGCCCATGCCGCCGACCAACGCCTGCGCCGCGTGACTGAGAGCCTGCCATCCATCACCTTCATCATCGACCAGCACGGGAAGGTGCTCTACCTCAGCCCGCAGTGGTATGCCTACACCGGCACCGACCTGGCCGATGACCTGTCGGAATCGTGGATGGCCTGCCTGCACCCGGACGATAATATCCGCATTGCCAGCGAATACGCCGCTGCGCTGGCGGCCGGCACTCCGTGGCGTTACGAGCTGCGCCTGCGGCGGCACGACGGCCAGTACCGTTGGTTTATGAGCCAGGGGGTGCCCGAGCCCTTAGCCGAGGCCGCCGGCCGCCCCCGGCAGTGGTTCTGCTCCGACCTTGACATTCATGAACTGCACGAGGCCCGGCAGCACTTGGAGGCGAAGGATAAGCAGCTAAGCGAGATTCTAAGCCAGACCCCGGCACTCATCGCCACGCTCGAAGGCCCCGACCACCGGTTCACGTTTGCTAATCCGGGATTTAATGCGTTGGTGGGCAACCGGGCCCAGTTGGGCCGGCCGGCCGCCGAGCATATTTCTGAAGCTGCGGAGCAAGGCTTTATTGCTTTGCTCGACCACGTATATCAGACCGGCGAAACATTCACGGGCGAGGAAATTCCCGCGACGCTGCTAAACCCCGCCACTGGCCAGTCGAAGCAGTCCTTTCTTGATTTTACGTATCAAGCCCTGCGCAACGACCAGCAGCAGATAACCGGCGTGCTGGCGTTTGCCGTGGATGTTACCAATCGGGTGCTGGCCCGCCGCGAGGCCGAAGCCCTGGCCGCCGAAGTCACGCGCCGCGACGAGGAGCTATTGCGTAGCCGCGCCGACTTTGCCGCCTTGGCCGATAACATTGCCCAATTGGCCTGGATGGCGGACGACACCGGCTACATTTTGTGGTACAACCAGCGCTGGTACGACTACACCGGCTCCGACCTGGCCACTATGCAGGGCGAAGGCTGGCGCACTGTGCACGACCCTGCCCTGGTAGATGGGGTGGTAGAACGCTTCCAGGCCTGCATCCGCAGCGGCGAGCCGTGGGAAGATACGTTTCCGCTGCGGCGGCACGATGGCGTATACCGCTGGTTTCTGAGCCAGGCCCGACCAATTCGGGACGCGGCCACCGGGAGCGTGCGCTGGTTTGGCACCAATACCGACGTCACCGACCTGCGCCGCCTGCAAGACCAGCTTAGCGAAAGCGAGGAAGAACAACGTATTCAGGCCGAGAGCATTCCGCAGCAGGTATGGACGGCGAAGCCCGATGGTACGGTGGACTTTTACAACCACCGCACGGCGGCCTACCTGGGCACGCCCATGGCCCAGAATGGCGCGGCGCATTGGCTCAGCTTTGTGCACCCCGACGACCGCGGCCACATGCAGGAGCGCTGGGAGCACGCCATTGCCACGCAGCGCTACTACGAGGCCGAATTCCGCCTGCGCCGCTACGATGGGCAGTATCGGTGGTTTCTGGGACAGGCGCAGGCCCGTCGCACAGTCGGCGGCCAGCTCCTGAAATGGTACGGCACCAACACCGATGTGCACCAACTGCGCGTGCTACAGGAGCAAGTGCTGGCCAGCCAGGCCCGCTTCAAGCACTTGCTCGAAACCCTGCCCCAGATGGCCTGGACTTCCCGGCCCGATGGCAGCGTGAGCTACTACAATCAGCGGTGGTATGATTTCACGGGCGGCACCTTTGCCGAGCTGCAGGATTGGGGCTGGGAACATTTCATTCACCCCGACGACCTGGCGCTTACCAATAGCCGCTGGAAGCACAGCCTGGCTACCGGCGAGCCGTTCGAAACCGAGCACCGCTGGCGTGACCGCCAAGGCGTCTACCGCTGGTTTCTGGCCCGGGGCGAAGCCTTGCGCAACAGCGACGGGGCCATTACGCTTTGGGTTGGAGCCAATACGGACATCCACGACTTCAAGCAGGCACAGCGGCAGTTGGAGGAGAAAAATGCCCGCTTGGTGCGTACCAACGAAGACCTGGATAACTTCATCTACACAGCCAGCCACGACCTCAAGCAGCCCATCAACAACATGGCCGGCATATTCGAGGAACTGACCCGCACGGCCTATTTCCGCGACCCCGACGCCATCAAGCTCATTGATTACTTTGAGCGCGCCCTGGCCCGGATTTATGCCACCATCGACGACCTCAGCGCTATTGTACAGGTGCAGCGCCAGCAGCAGGAGCTACCCACTGAGGACGTAGCACTGGGCCCCCTGGTGGCCGAAGTCATTGCCAGCCTGCAAGACCAGGTGAACCAGTCAGGCGCCACCTTCGAGCTGGATTTTGCCACCTGCCCGGCGGTGAATTTTGTGCGCCTAAACCTGCAAAGCGTGCTATTCAACCTCATCAGCAATTCTGTTAAGTACGCGGCGCCGGGCCGGCCCACGCGCATTCGCCTCAGCTGCACACCCGATGCCGTGACGGGCCGCCCCATGCTGACGGTGGAGGACAACGGGCTGGGCATCGACCTAGAGCGGTTTGGGCCGCAGTTGTTTCAGCTATTTCGGCGGT
>Ga0265780_10007128_pt1 | contig 13763 bp, 10 predicted proteins | sample P1T30metagenome_FD_192432 | JGI IMG/M metagenome (GOLD analysis project Ga0265780, IMG submission 192432) | Plant litter microbial communities from East Loma Ridge, Irvine, California - P1 T30 | ecosystem: Environmental > Terrestrial > Plant litter > Unclassified | place: USA: California... | reverse complement strand
ATTCTAGTGATCCAGCTGATGATGACAAACAATGTAGCAGTAATCATAAACAAGAATGTCGTTGTTGTCTCGATTCTACGAAATCGGGATATAGCCGCCGAATTTTCGGGGGCGATCACATCAGCAGCAATATTGTTTACCAATCATGATGTTATGACGCAAGTCAGAGAAGCACAGTACATAAATGGAGTGTATATATGCACCCAAACCACATCATGACCATCGAAACGTTCAAATCAACATCTCTCCGTTACTCCGTGGCCACTCGTAGTGTCCCCTCTTCACAAACACCGAATCGAAGCTGAACTCAATAAATGCCCATAAGATTATCAGCGCCCCGCCTAATTCCAAACCTCTCTCGCCACATCACCAGGACATCTCCATTTGCATCAATATCACAAAAGACACAGCTCGCAAGGATGACGACCGCAAGCTTCAAGCACATCGACCTAGCATCGAGCACTTCGGCAAAGCCATGGAGCAAAGTCGACGGTCCGGGCATGTCCTTTGAGATGAGAGACCACCAGCGACCAGTCCACAACATCCGCGACGACCAAGCAAGTTTCACCACCGACAACTCCGGCTTTGCCGTCTACAACACACCTGCCAAGGAGAAGCTCTTCACCGACGACGCCGCGGTCCGCAATGGCTACTACCAAGAAGTAGAAGATATGCTCCGCCAGCGCCTCCCCGGCATCAAGAAAGTCCACATCTTCGACCACACCATCCGCCGCAGGGTCAAGGACGCTCCTCGCCAGCCGGTGCAGCAAGTGCACGTCGACCAGACGCCCGGCGCGGCAGAGGTGCGCGTGCGCCGCCATCTCCCCGAAGACGAAGCAGAGCAGCTCCTCAAGGGCCGCTACCAGATCATCAACGTCTGGCGACCGATCGAGAACCCAGCCTCGGACATGCCGCTCGCGGTCATCGACTGGCGCTCGACCTCGCCCGACGACTTCGTCCCCGTCGACCTGATGTACCCTGCGCGCGCCGACAGCGCAATGGACGACGACGACCGTGGGAAAGAGAAGCTGCCCGACCAGCAAAAGTACAACTCGACCGAAGGGTACGAGGTGCGCGGCGAGACGCTGGGAGTCGCTCCGAGCGACAAGCACAAGTTCTACTACATGAAGGATATGACGCCCGACGAGGTCATGTTGTTGAAGTGCTTTGATTCATGGGGCGAGGGGATGCCGAACGGCAAGAAAGGGCTGGCGGTAAGGACGCCGCACACGGCTTTCTTCGACCCGAACACTCCCGAAGGCGCGCCCGGGAGGCAGAGTATTGAAGTGAGGTGTTTGGTGTTTTACGAGTAACGATTGAATGGATCCTGGTATGTATTGTAGATATCATTGAAGCGATATTATTACTCTTCACATGTAAGACTGGATGACGTGATTTTCGAGACGCGACAAGCACAAAGGGCTGTTTCATAGTGATAATGGCTGTGCATCAGGTTGAGGCATGGCATATGCCCGGTGCCCGGTGCTAATGCAGAGTGGAGCCGAAGGAGAGAGCTTAAACGGCAACGTCGATCGGAGAAGCGAACCTTGGAAGGAACGAGTCGTCGTCTTCGCGTAACATTTGACATGTGTGAATTTACTCGCCTAGTATATATAGCATCAGACATCAACGTCAACCTATTCTAACAAGCCTTTTTGGCCTACCCATCACAAGACAACAACGCCATGGATCTCACTGTGATAATCGCCACCTCTTCACTAGCGGCTCTGCGAAAACCTGGGCAGTGTCATCATCCCAACAGCTCTTGCGCGTCCCTCCGCACGTTCACGGAAACTCCGCATGGCAGGCCTGCTGCTGTTTTCCGACAAGGAAGATGAATAATGATTCGATGAGTTGGAGCGTGGAGGTCCGGGGCCGTTTGTTATTATTATTATGGACCCACGCCCGCCGCAGGAGCAATCGCGATTATGAGACCAAGGGCTGGTTTTGTGCTTAGGTACTCCCCTGTGCCATGATCCGCACTCCGCACAAGGAACCACTTAGGGGCGCAGTTTGAAAGATACAAGCACCTCCATCGGCCGGTTGTGATAATTCTCGCGACATTTTGGATTCGCAACACGTACCTGTGTCTTCCTTTATCGTTGCTCAAAAAGCCCTTGCTTCCAGCCAGGTACATTACAGCGTCACCGCCTCCTCCGGCGGGGGGAGATTTTTCTTTCTCTTTGGATTTCTTACCTTTCTCTCTTCTGAGTGTTGGTGATGGAGAGCCCGATCCGGAAGACCAGGCGCTGGCGAATGCCGTCAATCGCCCAGGGTGCTGCTGGATATCTGGTGGCTTTGCTTTTGGCACTCTCTTTTCGCCATGTCGTTCTTGGTAGGGACCGCACCGCACGACGTTTCGACGTTCTACTCCCAAGCTAACGCGACAATCATAGAACGCGACGACCCATACAAATGCAAAGCCCTCATGACCGAGGGCGAATGGTATCACTCCCACACCTGGCTGGCTCCAGGTTGTGATTCCAGGCCGTACGGCGTTGAGGAGATTAATACTTGCTTCAACCACAGCCGCGTGGTCATCGCTGGCGATGCTTCCGTCCAAGGGCTGTTCTGGTCAATCGCACTGGCGGTTGATGGCAGAGTGAAAAGGCAAGGTCCTATTGAGAGCAACTTACGCTACAGCAATTCGAATCTCGAGCTGCGATATCTCTACGATCCGTTCCTCAATGGCTCCGAATTGCTTTCCACACTCGAGGCGTACCGCGATGGAAAGCCGGAAAGCCCTTCGATTATTGTCGTTGGTACTGGAAGATGGCATGCTGCGAATGATGCGGTGCAGGAATTCGCTGGCGCCATTGATCGAGTGGCTGGTGTTGCCCACTCATCCGATACTCGCGTCAGTATTGGGAACAAGCTGCTATCGGGGAAACACGGACCGGGAAACCTCCTCCTCTTTGCTCCCCTGCAACAACCTTATAGCGACCAACCGACCACAGACTCAAAACTCGCCACTTACCGACAAATCAACGGACACCTCCAACAACGTTACGATGAAGCTGCGATCGATGTGATGTGGGCTTTCACACAAATGACGGAAGGGCGTCGAGACAAGCTGATCAAAGGTGGGCCGGCCGTCATCGATGAGGTCTCTCGCAAACAGGCCGAGATCGTCCTCGCTTTAAGGTGCAACGCCAAGATAGCAGCCAAAGGACATTTTCCCAATACTAGGACATGCTGCGCGAATTGGAGAACACCAAACTGGATTCAGACGGGCTTCCTGGTGTTGGCTTTGGCTGTGTTACCATTCATTGTCGTGATGGATCTGCTTGTACCAACATTCAGTGACAAGGCACGTCCAATCCTTCGAGGCTTCTCCGGATTCACCATCATGATCGCGTTGCAATACGCTTCAGACCGGACCCATCTCTTCGAACAAGTGAAACGACTCGACTTAGTAGATCACAACCTCAAAGGAATGCTCCTACTGATCGGCGTCGTCGGTCTCTTGTCCATCCGACGCAGCAAGCCGTCGAAGAAACCCGGCCTAGGCGAGAGCCCACCAAACCAACCCTTCCTCTCCCGCGACCAGACCAATGAATGGAAAGGATGGATGCAAGCCCTAATCATCACATACCACTACAACAAAGCCTGGACAGCCCTCTGGTTCTGGGAAATAATCCGCCTATGCGTGTCCTCTTACCTCTTCCTCACTGGTTTCGGACACACCCTCTTCTTCCTCCAGAAAGAAGACTACTCTTTCCGGCGTGTAGCCAGCGTTTTAATCCGCACGAACCTCCTCCCAGTCACTCTAGCCTACGTAATGCGCACCCGCTGGCTGCTCTACTACTACATGCCGCTCTCGACCTTCTGGTTCCTCGTCGTCTACGCCACTCTAGCGATCGCCCCAAGCCTGAACAAAAACAAACTGACCCTGACATGCAAGATCATCGCCTCTGCCACCTTAGTCCGCACCTTCATCACCACCCACGACCTTCCAGAGACCTTTGTCCGCCTCCTCACGCTAACCTTCCGAATGTCCTTCGACGCCCGCGCCTTCTTCGATTACCGCGTGCGCATCGACGAATACGTCGTCTACGTCGGCATGCTCAGCGCCGTCCTCTACCTCTGGCTCAAAGAAACCCTCCACCCCGAAAAAAGACGCCCCGACGACACCCTCACCGAAACAGCACTCCGCCGCCTCTTCCCCTACCTCAAACCCCTAACCGCCCTCCTCGCCGCCCTAACCCTCGTCTACTTCTGCATCCACGTCCCCTCGACCTTCACCACCCCGCAAGCCTGGACAACCTGGCAGCCCCTCCTCGGCCCCATCCCAATCCTCTGCTTTGTCGTCCTGCGCAACTCCCTCCCCGTCCTCCGCAACCACCACTCCGCGGCCTTCGCCTGGTTAGGTAAGTATTCCGGCGAAATGTACACGATGCAGAACCACCTGTGGCTCGCGGGCGACCAGGAATCCGTGCTGCGCACGGGCTTCTTCCGCGCGGGCGACGGCACGCTGCGGAACGATCGGTGGCGCGACTTGGTGGTGCTGACGCCGGTGTATTTGGTTGCTTGCTGGGTTGTGGGGGATGCGACGGGGGTTATTGCGAATTGGTTCTTGGAGGAGGAAGGAGAAGGGGGAGAAGGGGGGAAAGACGGAGGGAGAGGAGGAAGCGCCTCCTCGTCGTCGTCGAGGCCGGAAGACGCGCGGAAACGGCGGAGGAGCACGCAACCCTATGGACATGCGCGCGCGGTCTCGGCGTCGGCGGTGGAGATGGGGTTGTTGGCTGGGGAGGGCTTCGCTAGTGGCTCCTCCTCCTCCTCGTCGTCGTTCGACGACGAAGCATACCTGTCAGAGAAGTATGCGCCACACCAGTCGTCGTCGCCCGGATTGGTGCGGCGCGTCAAGGGGATTTGGCCTGGGACTGTCTGGGGCCGAACGGCGCTGACGCTTGCTGTGCTGTGGGCCTTGAATCTGGTAAGTCTTTTTTTTTTCCGGACGATGGTTGAGATCTAGTTATGCGGGAAAGCTAATTTGCGTTTTTGCAGACGTATACGTAGTGACACATGTATGTCAAGCTGTTTTTTTTTTTTCGTATTCATCCCACTTTCGTCTTCGATTTGCCTTTTAGGGACTTTGATACATCGTCCCTTTTCCGCGATCAGACCTATGTGAAATGTCGAATCAAATCCAATGAACAGCCCGTGTTTCGATTCGGTGATGGTGGGAGAGATTTTCTACGCGTTAACTCTTTTCTGTCGGCACTACTGTGGTGCTATTGTGACCTCAATATCATCTGAGCCCGTCCGATATCAAATCCTAGCACTGTCGTCACTATCATCTACAGTGATGAAGCACATCATGCATCATCGTGTCTGATTGTCCCTAATCGCCAAGGGGGTGGACTGAAAATCCAGTCGCTTTCATGCATAAGCCGTTAAACCCCAACATAAACCATTCCCCCGGGGTCTATCGCCTGCCACCGCTCGTGCTCGAACTGCGACCTAGGTCTATACTGCTGCGCAAGCTGTCCATGCTAGGGCGAAGCGAGCTCGAACTCGAGCGTCGCCGGCGCCGGCGTTCTTCCTCGGGGTCTTTGGGCGAGAGGCCACTCGCGCGAGCGAAGAGGTTCAACACGTCTGTCAAACTGACAACGCCAGTGAGACGGCCGCTCATGTTTTGTCCGGGTAGGACTGCCGCGCTGACGGCGGCGCCTGGGCCAATGCCTGTGACTGACGATCCAGGTGAGCTGTGTGTGGGATCGTCAAGGGCGTGTGGCCGTGGCTGGACATGTGAGTTGGAGAGATGGGATGTGGGTTGGAAGCCGGGGCTGGGAGGGACGGAGCCGGCGGGGGATGGGCTGTCGACTATCCACATGCGGTGGGAGCGGGTTGCGACGAGTTTCGCGACGGTGTGTGCGAGGGTGCTGACGGGCGTCACGTGGAAGACTGGATACGAGTCTTGGCCGTCGTTCAAGCCGCGTTCGGAGAGGATGATTGAGATGAAGTGGATGCACGTATCGGTGAGGAGGGGGATGGAGGAGCTGTCCGTGAGCAGCTGCGTGGGTCATACGTCAACTGGTCGTCACATGTTAAAAGGACAGGACGATCGAATGCAAAGCTTACCTTTACGTCCACGTGGCTGATGTTGCCGACTACGTTCTTCTGGTTGTCAAGCACGGGTAAACTGGTGATGCCTTCGTCGTGCATGAGCAAGAGGGCGTCCTTGAGCGGCCGATCTCCGTTGATGTACACAACGTCCTTGGCACCGGCTCTGAGGTCGCGCAATGTCCGGGAGTACAAGGCTTCGGTCGCGGAGAAGTTCTGGTGGTTCTCCCAGAAGAACCTCACCAAGCGCAGCTGACTGACGATGCCCACGACTTCTGATGTGCCCTCCTTACAGATGATCAGTCGGTGTGAGCCGCCGCCTAGCACTTCCATTGCCTGAGTGAGATCCGCGGTGTGAGGGAGGAAGGCAGGCATCTCGCGAGCTCCAAGATGGTCTAGCAAGTCGGCCAACGGGATGGCTTCGCCGCTTCGAGCTCGGTTTGAGAGTTGTTGGGCACTGTCGTCTGGTAGTGCTAGGCCCAGGACAAGCAATAGGTATGCATTGAGGTCTGAGTAGTCAAAGGTCGCGACTGCCGTCTTGGTCTTGGTCGACTCTCGCACCAGGATCAAGTTGGGAGCTCCAGACTTGACGAGAAGCTTTGTGGTATCCTCGATGCTGGTATCCAGCTGCACGAAACGGACCTCTGCGGGATCGATGATCTCGTTTACTTGGATGTTCCGCCAGTCCCGTCCCCGGAAGCGAGCATCGTCGCCGTTGCTCTTGGATGGCGGATTCATGAGGAGTTCGGCCAGGGCAGAACCCGAGAAGGAAGGCTGTCTTTGAGCTCTGGGAGAGGGTGGGTAGTTGCGCAAGTTGTCTGCCCAGCTGGCGCGGTGTGAGACGGAAGGCGAGTGCGAGGCGTCTTTGCGAGGGGTGTGTGAGGGCGAGTTGATGGTGCTAGAGATGGCAGAGGAGGATGCTGTGTTGGTGTTTGATCGAAGTAAGGGACTTGGTCGGTTATTATTGGTACGCGTCGAGCTCGACTGCGATTGCGACTGCGACTGCGGTTCGGCCGATGACGAAGCAGGTCTCGGGATTGCTGCCTGACTGGGCTGTGCCATTGGACGGAAGGGAGGGAAGGGAAGGAGCGATGGACTCGTGACCTGTAAGTGAAGTAGACTGGATTTAGTATTGACAGGACAGGACAGGATGAGCTTCGCTTCAGCACCAGCAGTATTGAGGAGAGTAGTGAGGAGTTGGACCACAGACTGCTATCGCTGCACATCACATGCCACTAAGAAACGAGCTGCAGTAACAGATCGTCGCCAAGCACCAGCTAGACTCATCCTTTGCCCAAACACCCCACTAACAGTAGTTATGTAACTCCCCTATCGTTTGATCCATCAGTCATCTTCGAAGGAGCTTGCTATGGAGTGACCAACCATGGAAACAAGCAATGGCAGACATTAGTATACAGCTGGCAAAAAGACACCAAAACAGAGTGAACGGGTGACATCGTCTCATAAGCCAAGAAACGTGGCTCGCGTGGCTTTCAGCCGGACCTTGCACCTAAGGTTCATAGTTCTTTTCACGTGCCACAGTCTGCTTACATATGCCCTATATCTCGTGACTGCGGTGTCTCGAATGAGACATCAGCATTGCTGACAAAGGCGGCATTCAAAGTCAGATTGGACTTGGAGTCATCCTTTGCCTCGCAAAATCACTGACCGTACAACAGAAAGAAAGGAAAGTCAATCGGCATTCATCAATACCACTTTGTGACTCCTCAGCTAGACTGCTGACCTAAACTCACTGACCTCGCATCTCGCAACCAGCAGAGAAAGTCTCGCGGACCTGTCCATTTCGCGGACGCACTACAGTACCCACGTACATCAAAGCAACTCGCGGCCATCATAGGGGGAAAAAGCAACAACATCTCACGCCAAAACAAACCCCCATCAACAACAACCAATCTCCAAAATGTCCCTCCCCGAAGTCTACCGCCTCGCCCACACAGCCGAATGCCGCCTGCAAATGGCCGCCGGCGCCAAAGAGCGCGACCTGCGCTTCGTCGTCGGCCACCTCATGCACTACGAATCCCTGCGCCTCCGCATCGTCGAAATCGAACACGACATCAGCAAATCCGACCGAGCCCGCGCCGTGCAATTCCAAGGGGCCGGCGAGCTCAAGAAGAAACCCTCCACAGGCCAGCTGGGCCGCAGATCGCCTCCTCCTCCTCCTCCGTCGTCAAAGCACCAATCATCACCACTAGACGACCGCCACATCCCCGGTCTCGACGACGACGAGGAAGACGAACTTTCAGACAGCGCTTCTGACGATGTGGACTTGGATGGCGATGATGATGACGACGACGACGATCTATCACTAACCCGCTTTCCGTCCGGGAGTGCGAGACCGCCACCTCTGGAGGCCGACGAGGGCGATGAAGTGGACGAGTACGCCGACGAGCCTGTTTCGCCCGAGGAGCCAGACCAGGCTTCGATCGAGCAGGCCGTCAAGGGGGAGAGCAACGAGCTTCTGGCTGCTTACTACAACCGTACCAGGAAGTGTAGTTGCCATGGCAAGACTGACGATGCGGAGAGTTTCGGGCGCGTTTGGGAGTTGCCGCCTGGGGAGGGCGACAGGGTGGGTGTTACGAGGGTTGTGGCTGAGGTTAGTGCACGGGCTTGATGGGGTTTTGGATGGTTTGAGATCAATCTTTTGATGGCGCCGGGGGTTGACGAGAGTGTGAGATGATGCCTTTTATGGTATGTGATGAGAATGGACGGATGAGGCGACCTTGAGGTAGGGCAAGCCATCGAAAAACTTGCAACAGCTTACTGCTAGGGCTGGGTAGGTGGCCGTCTAGCTGGTACCCATCGAGTTTGGCCCGAGAGGATCGAATGTCTTAAAGGTGAGAGACGCTTAACGCCGGCATGCTGGAACAACCGTACGGCAACGAGCCTCGTGCAGTCAGTATTGCTGAGCACTGCACCAGATCAACGAAGGCGGCCATGCTCACCACAAGTGACGTGGGCACTCTCAATCGACTAGAATGATAACAGGATGAATAATGCTTTTTTTTCTTACATCATCACCTCTATTTCCCGAATTTGCCACAGTGAACCGTAAGCAAGTGGTCCTCGCTCACCAACACCGCAATAAGCCATTCCCATCCTCGAACCATCCAACAACCCTCTCCCTCTCCCTGTCCCCTTCTAACTAATCGCCTTCATAGTCAACTCAACCGTAGCAAAAGTCCCCGCGCTAACCGGCGCAGCCCTCAAAAGCGTCGGCCCCACGCCCCTCCAAAACCCGCCCAAACCCTCCTGCCTGAACGTCTGCGCAAAAGCATCCCGCATGCTCTTATACCTCTGCTTCTCCCCAAACCCGTCCGTCTGCATCTTCGACTTGACCACATCCAGCGGGTATGAGCTCAGCCACAGCGCTTCGCCCGCCAGCGCGCCGTAGCCCGCAATCTTCCACGTCGGGATCTCGCTGCGCGCCGTCTGGTTGCGCGCCGCGTCCGAGTTCATCATGTACTCAAAGGCCAGGAACCAGCAGCCGTAGGCTTGCGCTTCGCGCAGCAGCGTCACCGAGGTGCCGCGGTAGAGGCCGCGGGCCACGCTCGGGGATTTGGACAGCTTGGAGATGCAGTCTAGGGGCCCTGCGTAGAGGCGTCCGGCGCCGTGGGGTTGGGTCTGTAGGCGGATGCGGATGTGCTCGATGGGGCTGGAGAGGAAGGTGTTGCTGAGGCCTGCGAAGGCTCCCGCGAGATAGTACTGGCCGTAGCTCATGGGTTTCCCGGAGGCGGCGTTTTGGGATTCAAAGGCGCGGCGGGCGTAGTTGTAAGCGCCGAACTGGACGGAGACGCAGGCGCCAATTCCGATTAATGGGGTGAGTGTGCCTTTGTAGAAGGCCGAGGGGCCTTCCTTTTTGAGGATCTGGGTGGCGCAGTCGGCGGCGCCTTTGTAGTCGGAAGTGGTCTGCAGGCGGACTTTGATGATGTCGAAGGGCTGGCCGATGAGGACTTGGGCGATGCCGCCGACGGCGCCCGAGAAGAGGTCTTTGAAGGTTTCGTTAAGGCCGACGTTGGCTTCTTCCAGTGCTTGCGCCATTGTGGTGTTGTGTGTATCTGTGTATCTGTTGGGATGTGTTTCTTCAAGAAAGAAAGTCCCGATTCGCCGCTTCTTGGGGCTGGTAGAAGTCGCGCAGTTTTGATCCTTTCAAGCTGATTCTGCTTGTGGTCCCGATATATATCTTCGGTGGCGAGAGTCACTGTCACGGCTTAGGGAGTCACGATAAATGTTTGAAAGAGCATCGAAGATCCAAATGAGGAGCCGATTACGCGATGTCGACTCGCCAATGGCTTCCTATCTCGGACAGGCGATAGCGGACCCTTGGCACTTTCTCCAACGCCTCACTGAAGGATGAGTAATGTGATATTCACCAAACGAGCTGAAATTCTTTACTAGAGCATAGCTATTCAGAAGCACTCGACAGCATTCATATAAGCCAAGCAGTACATCGATTCGATCGCTGGTGGCCGAGATACAGAGCGCAAACCATGTTTGGACATCCGTTAGCGCCGATAATACCGCGGCCAATCAGATCGGTCGGGTCGGAACCACTGGCAAAGAAAAGAGTCAGATGGACGACATGATTAAACCGAAGTTGTGGTAACTATCCAGAGGGTGATACCTACTCTCAGAATTCGGATTGAAAACCAAACACCGGGCTTCCCGACGGTACGCGATGGTCAAATATCTATCCGGTGGAGTGCAGGAGACATACTGTAGGCATATATCTCATACCAGATTGGAGGTGGGCCGATAACCGATAAGTGGCCCGGGTATAACGAGCTGTAATGTAATGCCCAAGACCAAGGGACATGAGCAGCCTTTGAGCATGGTAGGTGGCATTGTTCTTCCATGCCGAACCTATTCAACCTTACCTACCTACTTATGCGGGCTTGGGTACAAAATACGGCATCGGAAAAGCGATGAGCCAGAGCGCCATGGATACTTCATCGCAGGCCTCATATTCAAGGCCGCGGCAGAGGATCACCTTGGCATGCAACGGATGCCGTCAAAAACGAACGAAAGTATGGAGCATTTCTCTCATCTGCCCGTCCGTCAACGGCTGACAGCATCTATAGTGCGATGGAGGGAGACCACGGTGCGGAGGTTGTCTGTATCGCGACGAACCATGCGAATTCACTCAAGTGGAGAGTAAACGAAAGTACGGCGCTCCCCGGCTCTTTATTCATCTCTACAGGTCGTTAAAATTGACAGACGTCCAACCCTTCAGTATGTCGCTGCGCTTGAGACCAGAGTTGTCGAACTCGAAAGGAAATTACGCGCGAGTACGCATACGCATGCGTCAGCTTCTTCCCAGGATGACAAGACCGCGGGAGAATACGGCAATGCGGTCGGATCTGCGCTGTCATGTATCCCAAGTTCTCACAGCACGACGATCGGGGTCTCAGAAGAACACGACTCGGCCGAAGGAGATTCCCAGACTTCTCTCGACGAACTCACGGACCACTTTGAAGGCTTCACCATCAGCTCTACAGGAGACCTGCGATTCTTCGGAGCTGCAAGTGGTCTCAATCTAAGTGGTCACTACCCAAACGCAAACGATGCTGTGACTGCGAGCCATGCTCAGATTCGTAGCTGGGACGCGGCTCAGCTTTACGGTGTAACCGAATGTCCCGACGAACTGCGAGACCACCTGCTGAGGCTTTACTGGCGGTGGCAAAACTCCTGGCAGTACATGGTGCCTCAGTACTTGTTTCTTCACGATCTTCACGTTACCAAATCCTCTCGGTTCTGCACTCCTCTGCTCCTCAGCGCAATGCTTGCGTTGGCATCTCGGTACTCGGATCGACTAGAGGTCAGAACGGATGTGAACGACCCCAACACCGCTGGCTTGATGTATTTTACAGCGGCTCAGACCATGCTACACCATGAGCTCGAAGCGCCCAAAACTTCAACCATACAAGCTACAGTCTTGATCGGATTGTACATTACCGCAGCCGACAAGGAGTCGACCGGATGGCTCTATGCTGGTCAGGCTTCAAGAATGGCCTTCAACTTGGGGCTCCATCTCGACTGCTCGAAATACGTCCGTCAAGGTCTCATAAGTCCCGAAGATGCGTTTGCACGAAACGTCACGTGGTGGGGAGTTTATGTGGTTGATCGGTAGGTGGCTGCGCTTCCAGCCCACTCCAGTTCGCGCTTACACGATGAACAGGCTGTACGGTCTCGGAATGGGACGACCGGTCGGTATCCAGGACTACATCATCACCGCAAAACCTCTCGAGCCCTTCGAGCACGACCTCACAAGCTTGTTGCCCGAGCTTGGGCCTTTGCAGAACACACACTATCTCGACTCTGACATATCTATCAACGCTCGTCATACGTGTGAGATGTTTCAGATCGCCTCAGAGGTTCTGGAGAGACTGTGAGCGTGATGAACGAGACCACACATGCGGACATCCCAGCTGACGATACACAGTTACTATTCTCCACATGCCGGATGGACTGCAGCGAAGCGCAACGATCTGGTCATGCAGACTCAATTGCGCCTGATCAAATTCCATGATGGTCTGCCTAAAGCTCTGAAGATTTCTTCTTCTGCCCAGAGGCCTTCATTCCCTCACGTCTACCATATGCAGTATGTGGTTCTTTCAAGACTCGAAGACGGATACAGAGCTGACCAACCCTTCTAGCATGCAATACCACGTCTTGCTGATTCTACTCCATCGACCCTTCCTATCACAAGCCGACAAGTCCACAAGTCCTGAAGTTCCCACCGCATCAGAAAGCGAGCAAGCGCACGCCAAAGTGTGCAGATTCTCCGCGGACAAAATCGCCCAGATCTTCCGCGCCTACAGATCCAATTACACTCTTGTTAGCCAAACCCCTCCCTGGCCTGCAGTTTCCTCTTCACTATGAGCTCCACTAACGAGAAAACACAGCGCAACATCCCGATATCCGGCGTCCACGCCGCCTTCACCGCGGCGGTGATCCATGTCTACAACGCCGGCGATCCCCACCACGATGACCGTGAGGGATCGCTCCGCTGTTGCAGAGCGTTGGTCAAGAGTCTCTACGAGATGAACGTCACGTGGTTCTGGTGCAACCGGTCAATCAGGGTGATCGAGAGTTTAGCTGCCGAGCGCGGAGTCGATCTTTGGGGAAGTGGCATGGCGCAAGAGATTGACGCCGCGCATTTCCTGTCGCTGCAGCGGTACAACGATGGTGTCATGGGTGTCGATGAGTCTGGCGTGGGAGCTGAAGTCGGGTTGGATCCGATGGCGTTTGATGCTTATGACAATTTCTTTACTACTTTCGACTTTTGAGTGGGGGCTTGTATCTGCTTGTTATGTTTGCAAGAGATTACTGGCAAGTTTTGGTGCGGTGGGGGGGCTACTACATTGATCTATTGATCACGCTCAGAGCAAGCACGCTCAGAGCAAGCCTTATAGCAAATCGTCCAAAGACTGCCACCAAACCAATTTTTCCGGGAGTCAACTATCGTGATGCTGTCTGACTTGCAATGCAGTGGCACAGCCGTTCCGTCAGGCTCTAAAACCGCATCGGGCGCGATGGCTCACTCCTTTCCTACAATTTAACGCTTGACAGTTCGCTTCTGGAACGATCATATAGCAAAGCTGTACGCCAACGATCTTGGAATAACAAGTGCATTGCCTCTAACCTAGCTCCATCGGATTGCGACTCTGACCATCCTA
>Ga0265780_10007126_pt1 | contig 13765 bp, 6 predicted proteins | sample P1T30metagenome_FD_192432 | JGI IMG/M metagenome (GOLD analysis project Ga0265780, IMG submission 192432) | Plant litter microbial communities from East Loma Ridge, Irvine, California - P1 T30 | ecosystem: Environmental > Terrestrial > Plant litter > Unclassified | place: USA: California... | reverse complement strand
GCGGTGACCGTGGGGCCGTGATGCGCCGTTCGTCGTTTGTTTTCGTTACGCTGCTGGCGGCCCTGCACCTGGGGGCGCTGGCCGCCATGCCGACCCCGCAGCAGGTGCGCGCCGCCTATCAACCCTCGAACGCCCGGCTGCTCGATCGCCACGGCGTGCCGGTCGAATCGGTGCGCATCGACATGCGCGCGCGCCGCCTGGCCTGGACGCCGCTGGCCGATATCTCGCCGGCCGTGGGTGTGGCCGTGCTGCAGGCCGAGGACGGGCGCTTCATGGAGCATGGCGGCGTCGACCTGCGCGCCATCGGCCAGGCCGCCTGGGACAATTTGTTCCGCGAACGCCCGCGCGGCGCCTCGACCATCACCATGCAGCTGGCCGGCCTGCTCGACGCCGAACTGAAGGCCGGCGCGGCCGGCCGCAACTGGACCCAGAAATTCAACCAGGCCCTGGCCGCACGCGAAATCGAGGCCGGCTGGACCAAGGCGCAGATCCTCGAAGCCTACCTCAACCTGGCCAGCTACCGTGGCGAACTGCAAGGCATCGGGGCCGCCTCGCAGGCCCTGTTCGGCAAGGCGCCCTCCGGCCTGGACCTGGGCGAAGCCGCGATCCTGGCAGCGCTGCTGCGCGCGCCCGGCGCGGCGCCAAAAGCCGTGGCCCGGCGCGCCTGCGCACTGGGCGCGGAGCTGAAATTGCGCGCCGGCTGCAACAGCATCGAATGGCAGACTGAAGTTGCGCTCGCGCGTCCGGCAGCGGCGGCCGTCAAGGCGGGGGCGCCGCAAGTCGCACGCAAGCTGCTCGGCCAGGACGGCCAGAGCGGGCAGGATGTGCGCAGCACCCTCGACGCGGGGCTGCAGCGCTTCGCCCTGGAAGCATTGCAGCGCCACCTGCGCGAACTGAACGACCGCAATGTGTCCGACGGCGCCGCGGTCGTCATCGACAACGCCAGCGGCGAGCTGCTGGCCTATGTCGGCAATGCCGGCAAGGGCGAAGTCGACGGCGTGGCCGCCCTGCGCCAGGCCGGATCGACCCTGAAACCCTTCCTCTACGAACTGGCGATCGAGCGGCGCCTGCTCACCGCCGCCTCGCTGCTCGACGACAGCCCGATCGACGTGGCGGGCGAGGCCGGCCTCTACGTGCCGCAGAACTACGACCGCCGCTTCAAGGGCTATGCCAGCGTGCGCACCAGCCTGGCGAGCTCGCTGAACATCCCGGCGGTGCGCACGCTGCTCCTGCTCGGTCCCGAACGTTTCCACGGCCGCCTGCAGGACGTCGGCCTCAGCTCGCTGAAGGAGGATGCCGCCTTCTACGGCCCCTCGCTGGCGCTGGGCTCGGCCGACGTCTCGCTGCTGGAACTGGCCAACGCCTACCGCACCCTGGCCAACGGCGGCCTGCACGGCCCGGTCACGCTGCGCCCGCGCGCACCCGAGCCCAAGCGGCGCGTGCTCGATGCCGGCGCCGCCTGGATCGTCAGCGACATCCTGTCCGACCGCGGCGCGCGCAGCCCAACCTTCGGCCTGCGCAGCGACCTTGCCACGCCTTACTGGAGCGCGGTCAAGACCGGCACCAGCAAGGACATGCGCGACAACTGGTGCGTGGGTTACTCAAACCGCTACACGGTCGGCGTCTGGGTCGGCAATTTCGACGGCCAGCCGATGTGGGACGTGTCCGGCGTCTCGGGCGCGGCGCCGGTCTGGCGCGACCTGATGGATTATCTGCACCGCGAGCAGCCGCCGCGCCAGGAAGCGGCGCCGACCGGCGTGGTGCGGCGCGACGTGCGCTATGCCCCAGCGCACGAATCCGCGCGCCAGGAATGGTTCCTGCGCGGCACCGAAACCACACTGATCGAATCCGTGGCGCCCGAGCGCCGAGCGCCCAAGATCATCTACCCGGTCGACGGCAGCATCCTGGCGGTCGACCCGGACATTCCGGCCGAGCGCGAGCGCGTGCTGTTCCAGGCCCAGGCGGCTCAAGGCCTGCGCTGGCGCCTCGACGACGCCGCGCTCGGCGCTGCCGACGCAGCCCTGGCCTGGCGCCCGGCCGTCGGCAGCCACCGCCTCGACCTGCTCGATGCTGACGGCAAGGTGATCGCCACCAGCCGTTTCGAGGTGCGCGGCAACCGGGCGCCGGATCAGAAGTCGGGCTTATAGATGAGCTCGTGGTATCGGACAATCCGATAGTGCCTTATTTCCCAAGCCAGCTGCGCTCGCCGAGCCGCTGCTTCGCGGGGAAATGCGCATGCCGGATCAGGATGCGTTCGACCGGCCCTTCGGGCAGGTATTCCACCATCAGGGCGCCGTCGCGCGAGCTCAGCAGGTTTTCCGATACCGGGAAGACCTGTTTGCGGTAATACCGGTTCAGATCGACATACAGTTCCTGGTCGACCAGGCGCAGGCGTACGTCGAGGCCGCTGGGCAGGCGATACAGCCCGGCGACCGCATATTTCAGGTCCGCCTCGTCACCGCTATCCATCGGAACGGCGGCAAGGGCGGACGACAGGAAAGCGGTGGATGAAACGAAGGCAAGGCAAAGCAGGGCACGCATGGCTGTCTCCTTCATCGAAAGGTGGAAAAGCGTCCTTCCGAAGATTTGACAGGCCAGCGTTTGGCGCGACTGCACGTATGTATCAAATTTGTTTGGGCAAACAACCACAACAAATAATGGTTCAAGCGTGTTTCATGATCCCGATGAGTTCGGCAACCAAGGTCGCCGAGCCGATCACGAATAGATGCGCCGCCATGAGTACCAGCCATCGAACGCCGGTCGCCAGTCGGCTTCCGCCGTACACGCGCTGCATGGCAATCGGCAGATACGCCACCAGGTACAGTAAGGGAATCATCTGAACGAAATCCCATGCGGTTACCGCAGGTAATCCCTTGCCTGACAAGTAGAGCGCCATGACTGCCCAGCCAAAACTGCCCGGCACGACGATCATCAGGCTGGCCATCAGGAATGCAAGGGAATTGCTGTGCAGGGCGAACACAAGGTGTTCACCATAGCGGAAACCCGAACGCGGATAAATCAGCTTCAGGTACAGGGCAAACAGCGGCAGGGCACCGATGAACATATACGGTACATAAGCAAGAAACCCGTGGTTCAGTGCATCGGCTTTGTCCTTGTCGGGCTGCTTGATGAAGGTATTCAGGTTCTCCTGCCAGTGAGAATTGACCTTGCCGACTGCGGCGATGACGCGCTGGATCTTTTCATTGACCGTCAGGGAACCGTCCGGCACGGTGTTTTTCTCGTCATAGATCTGCACCTTGAGGATGGCCGCAGGCCTGGTGCCAGGCGCATAATCGCCGGCAGCGCCATGGACATATTTGGCGCCGAATACGCCGTCCTCGATCACCACTTCGGGAAGGTCGATGCTGAATATCTTGATCAGTGCGAACAGGACCAGGCTCAAGGTCAGATACAAGCGCAGCGGAGGAATGTACGGCATGCGGCGCCCGGCCAGGAACTCTTTTGTCAGTTGGCCAGGCCGCAGGACGAGCAGCTTCAGCGTCTGCCAAAGCTTGCCTTCGAGCGCCACGTAATGGCCGACGAATTCATGGATGAACTCGCCCGCACTTGGGACATGGGCGTGGGTCGGTTCCCCGCATTTTGCGCAGAAGTTATCGGTAACGATAGCGTTGCAACTGCGACAGTGGGAGCTAGAAAGGGCGGAGTGTGGGACGGGTGTACTTTGTACGGCAGCAGTCTGCATGATGTCTGTTGCAAAAGTTTCCAAACAAACACATGCTACCTCAAGGTTTGGCAACGCGACAATGCGATCGTTAAGTTGTTGAAGAAAGCCGACAAAAGAAACAGCACTGTAAAGACGAGAAAGTCCTCGCGGTTTCTCCCGGAGCTTCAAAGGTTTTTAATCGACCGTCGCAGGCAAGCTGCCGATCAGCTTGCACCCGCATTCCGTTGTGCATCCCTCCACCGCAACGGGCACCCCGTCGACTGTAAGTGAGCTGTGGGCAGTCGTGATCTTGTTGACACCGTGCGGTTTGCCGCCGGGGTAGGGCATCGGACAGTCAACTTTGTCACCCAGTCGGGCGATCGCTTTTCCCCTGATGTCGTGGTCCGGCGAACCGCTGATAACTGTGCCGCCATGATCCGTCTTGTCTCCGACTGTAATAATCTTTAATGACATTGGCTCTCCAATGGAATTGGCAGCGTTATTAAATTGATCGGCCGTTCACCTAATCGCGGCCGTTAGCGCAACGTATATGGGTCTGATCGGATGTTTACAGTGAGGATCGTCACTGGTGCTATAACACTTGAAGTTACCTAGTGCCGTGCACGCGCGTAGAAACAAGGCAATAACTTTGAACAGGAAAACGGCGCCTATTCCGCTTCCTGTCGAACGTCTTACCAAGGTATCCATAAAGATGGCCACGTTAAAGGATCGCAGTGATAGGTTTGGCCATTAAATTGAATCATCCTGCGTGAGCGATCTGCAACACTCGAAGCAACTGTTCGTCTCTAGCCCCAGCTCTTCCGGCATCAACATCAACGGAGACATTCCCGCAGACGCAGTGCTCATTATCTAAAGGCTTCGACAGCAGAATAGTCCAGCAGTTAACGCACTGATAGAACGTCCGGTCCGAGACTGGTAGCGCGGCTCCGGCGACATGGTTTAAATCTACAATAACTGACGTGTTCTTCGACATAATTATTTCCTCAGTGGTCGGCAACGATTTGGGATTGCGACTAGCTCTCCCGCGTCCGGATGCGATTGGACGCTTCGCGAAGCTGATATTGAGACGGATTTTTCGTATTTCGACATGGTGTTTTACTTCAGGCTGGACAAGCCGCAATCGGGTTCTTCGGTCGCAAACCCAAAGGGCCAATCCAGCCAACCGGATTAGGCGCGTACTGATAAACATTCATACCGCCGAGCAGGTCAATAGGATCAGCAGTTATGGGACCTGCGCCGTCAGCATCGTAATACCGATGCCGGTTATAGTGCAGCCTTGTTTCTTCATCAAAGTATTGCCTCCTTGAGCCGGATCGAATTCCGTTGCGCCGCCTCGCTGATCGCCTCTTTTACTTGCTCCCATGCCTTGTACTTCGTTATGCCATAGGTCTTCCTGCCGTACCCTATGAACGCTCCCCTCGGGGTACCAACGTATCCTATAGCCCATGCTCATCATCAAGGTATAGCCTCTAGGAAGTTGTAATTGGCTTTCTATTTTTTTGATAAGGCTGCCTCAATTTGAAAAATCTCATGATCTATAAAGCCATCGCAATCGAGCTCTAATCCGTACTCAAAATCCAATTTTGCATAGATTTCGCCAGTACTTAATTTAATTTTTCCAATTTCGGCTTCTGGCATGGTGATCCATTCAACTTTAGATCCTAATGCGGACGCAAGTTCTCTCATTAGTGACCTAAATTCATTTAGATCTATGTCTTCATCAATTAGAAATCGCGCCACTCGTGGCTGCTTAACAGTTTTTATATATTTCACATATGCTCCTCAATGACAGCCAAATTTCTTCTGAAGCGATGCCAGAACTTGATCGCAGTCCGCATCTCCGATTACGTTTTTGTTGACGCTCCCACGCGATTGCTGTGCCGAGCCCATAATATATTCGTAAGCCTCAGAACCAGTTTTGTCCTTGCTTTCAGCTTTTGCCATCGTCTGTTTCCAGGTTAGCATTGGCTCAGGTTTTCCCGTTGTTGAACCGGTGTAAAGGCCAATGGCTTTTTGCCGATCTTCCATTAATAGCCGAGCTCTAATTCTGGCCTCGTTTCTTAATCTATGAGCTTGTCTAGCCTGTTGTTTGAGAGATTGGCTGCGGTTAATCTGACAAGAAATCATTGATTCCTGTTTTAGGTACCAACAGCGCGTTTCGAGATCGGACAAGCTTCCGGGAGTTGGATCAGTAGGGCGTGTACGCACTAGACCTAATGGGTCCACAAAGGCTGTTGGTACAGGGTAAGAATAGAGATTGGTACCGCTCCCCATGAGGCGAATAGGGTCTTGCGAGAAGTAACGGGCCATGTCCGGATCATAATATCTATGACGGTTGTAAAAGAGGCCGGTTTCGGCATCCTCATATTGCCCCTGAAACCGTATCGGATTCCGGATCCTCGCTTGGCGCGCCGCCGCGCTGATCGCCTCTTTTGCTTGCCCCCACGCCTTGTACTGCGCCGACCACGCAACCTTGCCCTCATGGTCGGTCAACTCCTGCGGCGTGCCCAGATAATCGCATTGATAGTAGGCGACCTCATCCTTTCCGAACGGCTCGGCTTCCTGCTCGAATTCCCCGTTCCATAGCGGATCAAGTGCAATCTCGTACTTGCCGCTGTTGCCCGCCATCAGTGCTTTGACATCGGTAGTGGGCGCCAGTCGAAGCGCCAGGCTTCGGGTAGCCTGCACCAGCGGCACGAAGCTGCCGCGCTCGTACACATAATGCACCGTCCGCTCGTCCGCCGCATGGCCCTGGTGCACGCAGCTTTCCAGCGCCAACGTGTCGCCGTCCCAGCCGTATATGGTCCGGCTTGACTCCCGGAAGCCAGCGCCTTCCATCGCCTGGCTATGCTTGGCGATCCGCCTTCCCATCGGATCGTAGGCAAAGGTGGTCACGCCGTGCCAGGTCGTGGCGCAGGTCATCCGGTTAAACGCATCCCATTGATATGACGACCGCATGCCGTTCTGCACGCGTTGTACAAGGTTGCCACGTTCGTCATAGCGGTAGCTAACGCCGGCATATTCCTTCAACAGATTGTCGAGCAGCTTTGGCAGCGGGGCACGGCGGGTGATGCTCTCCTGCTGCGTGGAATCGACAGCCTGGATGTTTCCGGCCGGGTCAAACGCGAAGGTCTCATGTCCCAATGCGCTGTTTGCCGCCAGTAGCCTTCCGACCGGATCGTAGCGGTATTCGATACGCCCGCGCCGGTTGTCTTCGACGCTGCTCAGTTGGCCGGATGGGTCGTAGCGGTAGCGCCGGACGATTGTGGCTTGCATGCCGGCCTGAAGGTCGGGACGGTAGGTGCCGGGATAAAAATCGCGGTCCTTCCGGCTGACCTGCGCGATGGCGCCGAGTCGCTGTTCGGTCAGGCGGCCAGCCAGGTCGTACTTCATCGTTTGCATCAGGCCGTTGGCCTGGGTGCGGGTGGTTTCCTGGTATAGCGCGTCGCGCTCGAAGGAAACGAGGTCTTGCCCGTCGAGCAGGAGACTGTGCACGTGGCCGGCGCCGTAGGTTAGCCAGTCGATGCGGTGACCATCGGGGCGGGTGGTACCGGTGCGCTGGTTGAGTTCGTCGTGGTGGTGGTGCCAGACCGCGGTGCGCTTGTCGGCGAAAAACAGCCCCTGGTAATGCTGGTGCTCGCGCACCAGGTTGCCAGCAGCGTCGTAGAACCATTGCAGCCTGGCGTGTTCGTTCTTCGCTTCGGCCATCTGGCCGTTGGCGTTATAGGAGAAGGTTTCGCTTTGCTCCGGCTGGCCGGGTGCTGCGGCCCGGCGCTGCACGAGCCGGCCCATGGGGTCGAAGTCGAGCCGCGTGGTCACGCCGGCTTCGACGGTTTCCGCCAGCACGCCGCTGGCTTCATCGTAGCGGTACTCGGTAACCTTGCCGTCGAATCCCTGTTCCTGCAGCAGGCGGCCGACCGGGTTGTACTGGAAGCGGTAGACGCTGCCGTTTTCGTTTTCCAGTGCGCACAGGCGGCCGAGCGCATCCCACTGGTAGTGCAGACTGTGTCCCAGCGCGTCGGTGCGCTTCGCGATCAGTCCGGCCGCGGTGTAGCGGTAGGCAGTGGTGCGTTGAAGCGCGTCTGTGTGCGCCAGCAGCCGGCCTTCGGCGTCGTGGCAAAACTGCTCCTGGCTGCCGTCGGGGTGGATGGCGGCTTCGAGCTGGCCAGGATGATTGCCGCTGTCGCTGCCTTCGCTGTGTGCTTGCGCCAGCGTTTCGGCGCTAAGCGGCGTATAGCGGTAGCGGGTCACATTGCCTGCGGCGTCGATGCTCTTAACCAGGCGCTTGCGGTTGTCGTATTCCCACTGGCTGCTGTGTCCAGAACAGTCGGTGTAGCCGGCGAGCTGGCCGTCCGGGGTGTAGGCGAGCTTCGTGACGCCGCCCTTGGCATCGATGACTTCGAGTGGGCGGCCGGCCTTGTCGTACGCGTATTGGGTCTTGTTGCCGCGCGGGTCGGTTTCCTCGACTAGGTGGCCCTGGGTATCGTAGTCGCGCTTCCAGGTGCCGCCTTCACCGTCGCGGATGCCGGTGATGCGGTGCTGGCCGTCATATTCGAAGTGGACCTGGCTGCCGTCGGCGCGCGTGTGCGTGATCAGGTTGCCGTGCTCGTCGTAACGGTGATGTTCGCTGCTGCCGTCGGTGTTGATATGGCGTACGACGTTCTTCGCGTCGTCACGGTAGAACCATTCCTCACCCCCGTCCGGGTGCACGATGCGGTAGGTGTAGCCGGCGATGTCGTAGTAATAGCGGGTCTCGTGGCCAAGCGCGTCGGTGAGGTAGGTCAGGCGGATGTTCTTGTCCCATTCAAGCCGGGTGTCGTAGCTGCCGTCGTCGGCCCACTCGCGGATCGCCTTCGCATGGGTACCGCTGTCGATGCGGGTGTCGTAGGCGAGGTTCATGCCGCGCCCGGTGCGGTCGGTGTAGCGGGTGACGAGGTGGCGGTCGTAACCGTAGTGCCAGGCGGCGGCGTTTTCGTCCTGGGCGCGGACCAGGTCGCCGTGGCCGTCGTAGTCGTAGGCAGCGAGCTGCCGCACCAGCTTGCCATCCCGGATTTCCCAGAGCGCACGGATATGGCCGCTGTCGGCGTCGACCTGGGTGCCGGCATGGGCGACGATGGTCTCGCCCTGCTTGCTGACGATGTCGCTCAGCACCTCCTCACCGGCATGTGGGCCACTGGCGACGACATGGTCGTAGCGCAGGCCGAGGGCGGCGCCGTCGCGCGCATGCAGCGCGATCAGCCGGAAATGCTGCTTGCCCATCTCGGCTGCCTTGGTGCGGACCGTGTCGACCACCTCGTAGGTTTCGCGCCAGGGACTCGGTTCGCTTTCCGGCAGCGGCTTGCCGAAATCAAGCGTGAGCAGGGTGACGCTCATGCGGGTGAGCGTGATCTGCTCGACGGGGTCGTAGTGCCGCTCGCCAATGCCAAGGAACGGGTAGCGGTGGCTGCGGCCGTCGGCGGCGTGATAGAGCAGGGCGGTGGGTTTGCCTTGGCCGACGACGTCGATACGGGTGCTATATGGGGTAAGCCAGCGCGCGCCGAGATTGCCGCTGTCATAGGTGCTCAGCTGGCTGCGATAGGTGCGGCTCCAGGTGATCGGGAGCGGCGCATCGAGTACGAAGTCGGTATGGGTGAAGGTTTCGGCGCCGGTGGCGAAGCTGATCGAGTGCGCGGTGCCGCCTTTTGCGGGACAGAGCTTGCAGGCATTGGCGTCGCCGGTGGCCGGACTTTGCCGGCTGGTGGCGCCCAGCTCGTGGCCGGGGTTGTTCTTCTTGTGGTCCGCGCCCTTGGCCGACGGCACCATCGCCGGGTACCGCCTCTTGTGCTTGGTGACCGCATCGCGTAGCCGCATCAGTATCCACCCGATGCTCATCTGCGCCTGTTGGTCGGCCAAGGCGGCAAGCTTGCCGCGCAACGCCGGCTTAAAGTCGGTCAGGTGACCGATGAGGCTCATTACGCCCGCTACTGCGCCTTGCGGCAGCTGGCGGGCTGCTGCGGCGGCAGCATAGTTCGCGGCCTTTTTGTACTGCCGGCCAAGGGCGCCAAGCATGCGGCGCCAGCTGCTTACTACCTTGGGATCGTGCAGTTTGCTTTCCACTTCCGCCGGGGATGCCACATCGAACAACGGCTCCTTGCCGATACAGCGATTGAGGATCTTGATCAGATCGTCGGCAACGCCATCGGCAACATTCGCACAATCGTCCAGGATGCCTGCCAGCTTGCCCATCGCGCTGTCGATAAAAGTGTCGATTTCGCCAGCCAGCTTAGCGTTGAGGTGCGCCACCAACACTTCGACCAGTGCAGTGCCGAGATCCTTGACGCCCAGCGCCAGCTTTTGCCGGGCCAGGTGCAGTGCCGGCCTCAGGCTCATGCGCGCCGCGCTCATCGCCGGCACCGGGATCACGCCGATCAGATTGATGCCCAGGCCGACCCATTGCAGGAAGTCGGTTTCCTTCTTGTTGATGGCGTTCTGGATGACCGTCACTATGTCCATGATGGCGTCGATCAGCGCCATGATGTTGCCGATCACCGGCAGGCTGCCGGCGACGGTGCTCAGGCGCTCCAGCGTCACATAGTCGTTGCTGATCTTGCGCAGCCATTTGTCGAAGGCAGCGGCGCCGGCGCCGATGTCTTGCTGGTCTATGGTGTTGAGTGGGGCAACTGCGACTTCCGGCGCGCGTTCGGCAGGCTTGGACGGGGCTTGCGTGGGTTCGGTCATGGCGGCTGTTCAGATGACGGATTGTTTCGGGATCGAGGGCGGCTCATCAGCACCAATGCGCGGCAGCGATCCGGGCAAACCAAGAGACTTCGCTTCGCCCGCGAACTTGCCCGCAACATTGGCCATGCCTGCTTGTGCGACCGGCGCCAGCAATGCTTGCGCGCCGCCTTTTTTCAGCGACTGCACTGCGTTTGCCGCATGCGCTGCGGCTTGCGCAATCGCGTCGACCTTGCCGGCTGTAGCGTTGAGACTGCCTGCCGCCGCATCGGCGCCGGCCTCGGGCAGCGCTACGGCCGGCCATTCGGTTTCCTCGCCGAAGTAGCTGTCTTCATCCCAGGGGTCGCGCGGGTCCTTGCCATAGCTGACTGTGGCCATTCCCATCGGCAGGCCGGCCACGCTGGCAAAGCCATTGCCATCGAGCGTCCCCTGATGGACGCCACCTTCGGCGTCGACCACGGTGTAGTCGCCTTGCCGAATGCCTTGTTTCTTGCTGCCTTCGCGGTTGACGTACTGGTGATACAAGTCGAGCTGCCCCGGTTGTAGCTTCACGGGCTGCGGCAAGGCCGGCGTGCCTTCGCTCTTGCCGGGGACGAAGCTATGGTGTGCCGCGTGTTGGACCCAGTTGCCGCCCGTGCCATGGACGATCCCCGATGCGTTCCAGCGGCTGAAGCTGGTCCCGCCGTTGATCACCACCTCTTCCTTTGCCGTGATCGTGATCCGGTTGGCGGTATGGGTGATGTTCAGCTTGGCCAGGATGTTGACGCTGTCCTTCAAGGCGGTGATGTCGATGTCGGCGCTGGCCGCCACCAGCTTCATGCCGGCCTTGTAGGCAAACATGCGCACTGCTTCCTTGACGCTGACGAGCAGGCTTTTGCCTGCACTTAGGCTGGCATGGCCGCCACTGGTCAGGGCGGTATGCTCCACGCTCATCAGGTGGGTGGAACCTTGCGTGCTGGTTTCGATGCCGGCGGGGCTGGCCAGAAGCATGTGCGGAGCCTTGAATTCCGGGAATTCGCCTTGCTCAGGTAGGCCTCCTTGGCCTTTGATGGCGTCGACCTGCGCCTGCAGCGCGGCGACGACCTGGTCCTGGTCGCCTGGCTGATGTGCCTGCGCCTGTTGCGCCGTTTGCGACAGGCTGTCGTGCAGCTCCTGGCCCTGCGTCATGCGCGCCACCGTCTCCGCCATGTCGGTGATGTGGGCGCGGGCATTTGGCCGTCCCTCAGTGCTGAGCAGCAAACCCTGCTGCGCGCGCACTACGCCATGGCCGTCTGTACGCAGCTCGAAGCCTTGGCCGCGTGCGTCCTTGCGACCGGCATTGTCTTCGATGCGGTTGATGTGGCCGAGGCTGAGCTGGCTGGCGAGATGGTCGCTCTTGAGCTGCGCCTGGATCTGCCCCTGCGTGTCATCCAGCACCAGGTGGTTGCTGCGTCCACCGGGCGTGTTGCCGCCATTGACGGTCAGCTCCCGGCTTCGAAGTCCCGTCAGCGCCCGCTGTTCGGGCAGCTTCCACGGCGGCATGTAGCTCGCGTTGTACACGGAGCCGGTCACGATCGGACGGTCGGGATTGCCGTCGAGCCATTGCACGATCACTTCCGATCCAACTCGCGGATGGCTGGTCAAACCTTTCTCGCCGCCGGCCCAGTTGCTGCTGACCCGTACCCAGCAGCTACCGCTTTCGTCCCGGTCCCAGTGAAACTTGACCTGGATGCGCCCGTACTGGTCCACGTTGAGACTGCCCTGGCCTTCCCGGCCGACCACGATCGCAGTCTGCAGCGCCAGCAGTCTGGTGTCCGTGCTGTTGAAGTTGCGTCCGGGCCGCCAGGGCAGGGTCTTGTCCTGGCAGAGCAGGCGGTTCTTGTACTCGGCGAGCGCATTTTTACCTTGCAGGTAATTGTTGCTGGCTTCGTGATGTACTTCCAGGATCAGGAATTCGCTGTCTTCCCTTTCGCTGAAATGGCCGAGCAGTCTGAATGACCTGCCCGCGGCGACGCAGCGATTGTTGCCTTGTGCTTCATACAGCTTGCCGCGGGCCTCGATTTCTTCCATGCGCAAGCGCGTCAGTTGGTAGGCGCCGGACTGGTGCTTGAAGCCGTAATGTCCCTCGTAGCTATGCACCTCCAACTGCGGAATATCGCCTTGCTCGGCAATGGTGACGGTATCCGCATGAATCGGACGCGGATTCTTGAAGTCGAAACCGCTTACCGCTGCTTGCCCAGACGCCCATTGGCGCAGCGGGCTCCAGTCGCTGATCGCGTCCTCTTCGACCGCGCCACCGGCGCCATGGAAACGGATTCCCGGCGAGGGCCCGTCGATCGGCGCGGCAGCGCGGGTGTCATCGCAGACCGTGAGCGTATGGCCTTCGCTGATGTGTTCGTACCGGTAGCTGTAGCCCGCCGCTTCCCAGCGCCGGCACAGGTAATTGTGATCGGTCTCGTCCCATTGCGTGGCCATCGTGAGCTGCGGCTGCTCGCCGGCGACTTCCCATTCCCACGCGGGCAGGCCGTCGTAGCCGGCGAAGATCGTGTCCGCCTGCTCACGCAAACTTTGTCCATGGAACAAGCGGTTGTTCCGGCGCAGGCGCGTGTACGCCAGCCATGGCATCAGTACGGCTTCATAGAAGGCCACGCCGCCATCCGTCCTGACCAGCTTGAATGACGAGACATAACCGGTGAACGGACGCAGGCTGCCGTCAGCCTGTACGAGTGAGACGCACAGCAGCTTGCCGTGCATCGACTCGAGTTCTATCGCGGCGTCGTCGCTCAGAATTTCGATGGTGAATTCAAAGTCGCGCGACAGGTATTCCGTGCCATGAAACCGATTCACCATCAGTTTGGCTTGCGGTCCGTCGTTCCTCGGGAACGACATACGCAGCAGGCGGGTCTTTTGGTGGGCGTCGAACAGTGCTTGCAGGTCGGTCATTGTGATTGTTGATCCGTTGATCTGGGCAATGCTGATTCGAGAGATTTGAGATGGCTCTCATCGCGCGTTTAACTTGCGATGAATTCCTTGACTGTAGTCATCAAATCGCGATGAGCTGTTGACGAAACGCAAGTATTGCCCCCGTCACGCCGCGCAACAGTTGTCGAAGTAATGCTGGGTGTTGCCACGCTAAGCGCGCCTGAATCGGCCATTTACAGCACCGGCTATGGCGACGCAGCAACATGCGTCATGCGGAGGGAATAGATGGGATGCTGCGCGTTACTGGTACGGCACAGCAAGTAGAAGAGGGGGTGATACGAAAACAAAAAAGGCCCCATGATTTCTCATGGAGCCTTCAGTGCTACTGCGCATTCGTGGTAGGCCGTGCGGGATTCGAACCTGCGACCAACGGATTAAAAGTCCGCTGCTCTACCAGCTGAGCTA
>Ga0265780_10007125_pt1 | contig 13766 bp, 12 predicted proteins | sample P1T30metagenome_FD_192432 | JGI IMG/M metagenome (GOLD analysis project Ga0265780, IMG submission 192432) | Plant litter microbial communities from East Loma Ridge, Irvine, California - P1 T30 | ecosystem: Environmental > Terrestrial > Plant litter > Unclassified | place: USA: California... | reverse complement strand
CGTGGTGGCTGGCTGGGCAGTCGGGCAGGTGCTGCGTCGCACGGCTCCAATCGGCCGGGATGTTGGGCCGACCGCCCACCTTATCCTGACCAGTGGAAACTCACCCGAGCAAGGTCCAGCCGATGCGACGCTCCGGCTTGCCGTTTTCACCGATTACCGCTGCCCCGCCTGCCGTCATGCCTTCCACGCTTTGGAAGAGGCGGTGGAACGCGATGGCAAGGTTAGGGTCATTTACAAGGACTGGCCAATCTTCGGTCCACCGTCCGAACGTGCTGCGAGCATCGCGCTCGCCTGTGCCGAACAGGGGATCTATCCGGCCATTTATCGGCAACTGATGACCGACAGTCGTATAATCGACGACGACATGCTGCGAGACGCCGTTACCAGTGCTGGAGGGGACTGGCAGCGCGCGACGACGTGGCTTGCTTTACATGCACAAGTCGTCGCCGCGCGCCTGCGTGCAAACGGCCAAGAGGCCTATTCGATCGGTCTGACCGGCACCCCGGGCTATCTCGCCGGACGTATGCTGGCGATGGGGGCGATCGAGACAAGTGACTTTAAACGACTGTTTGCGCGGGCGCGAGCGGACGGCTGATGATCCGGGAGGATGCAAACATGATCGAACGCCCTGTCGGAAGAAACACGTAAGTCGTCACAGGCAGGATCGGCGATCGCGTCTTGAGACGATCAAGAGGCTGTCGTCGGAGGATATCCTTCGGTTATGCACCAGTCAGTGACGACAGGTCGACCTTCTCAGATACGCTCCTAACCCAAGTATTTTTGGCTGACGTTTTGTGTGACGTAGATCCTTCTGCAACGAAAAGGTTTGCCCGGATTTATGACGCCGCGTCTGCAACATGCTCGCCCAGCGAACGTTAATGGCCGTGTCTAAAGTGCACGGCGAACCAGGGAACGGCGCATGGAAGTGAACACCGAGGGCGAAGACACGGGCTCAGAACGACGTGAAATACACTTCCTTGCGGCCCTATTGGACGAGTTGATGCGAAAGATGCTCGCAGCCGGCGCCCTAACGCAGGCCGACTTAAACGAAATAGAATCAGCCGCAGCTAAGCGGGTCGGTGGGCAGCCGCGTGCTTGGTAGTTTCCGGCTTTTCCCAACACGGCAGTGATCACCTTTGCAAACTGTGACGAGGTATACCCGATCAGCTTTGTGATCGAGCGAAAGTCTGCGCCAGCAGGTAGCTTAGATGGCGTAAAACACCTGATTTCTGCACAGTCGTGATTGCGACTGGGTTTTTCACACATTTGACATCTGAACCGCGGCAGCGGGAGGAAAGCGGAAGGGCGGCTTTGGGGGAGGCGGGTGGCAATCTCCGACATTGCGGAGCTTCCGCTTCCCAAAAAGGATCGTTCTGGGAAAGCGTCGGCTATTTGATCGCCGTTCATTTCCCAGAACTATCCCTCTATCAAACTTCGTATTCGGGTTGCGAGAACGTCCATCCCAAATGGTTTGGTAAGGACGTGCATGCCGGTATCGAGATGGCCGTGGCTCAACACAGCGTTCTCAGCATATCCGGTAATGAACAGAACCTTCAGATTGGGCCGTGCGACACGTGCAGCGTCTGCCACCTGTCGGCCGTTCAGCCCGCCTGGTAGCCCCACGTCCGTGATGAGGAGATCGATACGCAGGTCTGAATTTATGACCTTCAACCCAGCCGCGCCGTCTGCGGCCTCGATCGCGGTATAGCCCAGGTCGGTCAGAACTTCGGCGACAAGCATGCGCACGGTTGGCTCGTCATCTACCACCAGCACCGTCTCGCCGGCCTCAGCCCGCGGTGCGGCCTCGATTTCCGCCTCCACGTCGTCCAATTCGGCCTCGCCCTGATGGCGGGGGAGGTAGACACACACCACCGTGCCCTGATTGACCTCCGAGTAGATCGCCACCGAGCCACCGGACTGCTTGGCGAAGCCGTAGATCATCGACAGACCAAGCCCGGTGCCTTCGCCAATCGGCTTGGTGGTAAAGAACGGGTCAAAGGCGCGAGCTATTACCTCCGGCGGCATGCCGGTGCCCTTATCGGACACGCAAAGTGAAATGTACTGACCCGGATCCAGACCGCGCTCTTTGGCCGTCCGCTGGTCCATCCAGCGATTGCAGGTTTCAATCGTGATCGTGCCGCCATGCGGCATCGCGTCCCGCGCGTTGATGCACAGGTTTAGGATGGCGTTTTCGAGCTGGCTGGGATCGATCAGGCTAGGCCATAGGCCGGCAGCATTGACCGTCTCCACTTTGATCATGGGCCCAACCGTACGCCGGATCAGATCCTCCATTCCGCTGACCAGATGGTTGACGTTAGTGGGCTTGGGAGCAAGCGTCTGTCGGCGTGAGAAGGCGAGCAGGCGGTGGGTAAGAGCAGCCGCGCGTTTAGCCGCCCCTTGCGCTGCGCCGACATAGCGTTCGACATCGGCCGTCCTGCCCTGGGCGATGCGGATTTGCATCATCTCCAGGCTGCCAGAGATACCGGTCAGCAGGTTGTTGAAGTCGTGCGCGAGGCCGCCTGTAAGCTGGCCGACCGCCTCCATCTTCTGCGCCTGCCGCAGGGCATCCTGCGCCGTCATGAGGTCCGCCGTTCGCTCCAAAACGCGGGCTTCAAGCGTCTCATTGAGCTCCCGCAGCACTTTCTCCGCACGCTTGCGCTCAGTCAGGTCCAGCATCGCGCCGATCATGCGGACGGCGCTTCCGTCCTCACTGCGGAAGACGTGCCCCCGGTCAAAAACATCAGCGAAACTGCCGTCGCTGCGTCGGAAGCGGTACTCGGACGCCCAATGGTCGCCTGCCCCATCGATGATCGCGTGGATATCCCTGTCGACCCGCTCCCGATCATCGGGATGGATGTTACCGATCCACCAATCGCCGGTCGGCTCGATCTCGTTTTCCGCATAGCCAAAGAGAACTCGGACCGCCTCGTTCCACTCCACGGAGTTCGAGGCCAGATCCCAGTCCCAGATTGCATCGTTTGTTGCCTTTGCGGCAAGGCGGTAGCGCTGTTCGGTCTCACGCAGGACAGCCTCGGCCGCGCGCCGGCCAGTCTCGTCGCGAGCAATCTTGATGAAGCCAGTGATCGTACCATGCGCGTCGTGCAGCGGACGAACCGAGCCGTTGGCAAAGAACCGGCGGCCATCACGTCGAACATGCCAGCGTTCGTCATTGGCACAGCCCTCTTCACGTGCCGTCGTCAGTTCTTGCGTCGGAACGCCAGCTGCGCGGTCTTCAGGCGTGTACAAAATATCAACGGAGCAACCGCTTATCTCGTTGGCACACCAGCCAAAGACCGTTTCGGCACCAGGCGTCCAATCCATCACCCGATTTTCGGTGTCCACGGTGAAGATGGAATGGTCCTTCACCCCTTCGACGATACGGCGGCTACGCTCTTCACTTTCCCGCAACTCAGCCTGCGCACGGTGTGCGTCAGTAGCATCATAGCCTTCGACAAAGATGCCGGTCACGTTGCCGGCATCGTCGGTGATCGGTTCGTAGATGAAGTCGAGAATGCGCTCGACCTGGTCGCCGTCCTCTGCATTTAGGAGGAGCGGGATATGATCGGCAACGAACCGCTCGCCCGTCTGATAGACCGAGTCCAACAGCTCGTAGAACCCCTGGTCTGCCAGCTCGGGGAAAGCCTCGCGTACTGTCTTGCCGATGGAGTCCCGATTTCCGAAGAGGCGGCGATAGCTCGCGTTTGTGAACTCGAACATGTGCTCGGGTCCCTGGAGGATGGTGATGAACCCCGGCGCCTGTTCGAACAGGCGCCGCTGCCGCTGCGTATCAGCGGCACGACGGCGCTCGGCCAGAACCTGCTCGGTGATCTCGGTACAGGCGCAGAACAGTCCCTCCACTGCTCCGGCTTCCCCCCGAACCGGGGTATAAGAAAACGCGAAATGGGTTTCCTCGACGTAGCCGCGCCGCTGCATCATCAGGGTGATGTCGTCCATGTGGACAGGCAAACCGGCATAGGCCTGCTCAACAATCGGGGTCAGGTCGGCCTCGATTTCCGCCCATACCTGCATGAACGGCTGGCCGAGCGCCTCAGGATGCTTGTCGGCCAGGATGGTCGCATATGCGTCGTTGTAGAACAGCGTCTGCTCCACACCCCAAGCGACAAACATGGGCTGGTTGGAACCAAGCACGATGCTGACCAACGTCTTCAACGCAGTCGGCCATTCCGCGGGCGCGCCCAGTACACTCTCGGTCCAATCGCGGGCGCGAATAGCAGCCCCCATCTGGCCACCGTCGACGAGGAAACTGAGCATCTGCTTATCCGATGTTATTTATGTTCGGCCGGTTGGTTCGGCACGCCGCTCGCCGGTCAGCACGCCTGTCTATTGGCTAGGCCATGCGAACGTCTTCCTCAATGGCATCGCACTGTAATCTGACGGACATCCTGCTGTCATTACGCGTTCGTTAACTCTGACGCCCCGCGTGCGCATGCCGATCGAATGAACGGCCGAAATGGGGCGCGAGGGGCCATGATATTCCCGGTGTCACAACCGAACCCCACACGGGAACTGCGGACAACAGCAACGAGCGCACCTCCCCCGCTGCAAGCCGCTTTCCCAAAAACCGTTCCCAAACCGTTTTTTCGAAATGACGTCATTTTAACGGAGTTGTGGGAATGTTAGGTGCGCTATCCATGCGTCGGCAAACACACGATAGTCGCCGATCGGAGTTAGCGACGGCGTTTTACGACGTACGAGAGGCTGCCGTCCAAAATCACCCGTTTGTCGCTCATCGGATAAAGCGACAGGGTTTCCCGACACCTCGGCTGCGAAACCACGCCTTTCGGGACAAAGGCGTCGTTCCCCACGCGCTCCGTAAGTGATCGCTTTAAACGAGAACGGACGTTCCGGGTTTGCACGGATGCCGTCATCGATTGACCGAGGTTGGCCATTGACCGGCCGGCAGCTATTCCTGGTCCGTAGAGGATAACTGTCGTTCAATCACGCGAGCCTGACCGGCCCTCGCGATAGCGCGAAGGCCGTGGAGCTGCTCCCAAAGGAGCAGACGATCAGTCAGTCAAAGGGCGGCCGGGGGCCCTCGAAGCAGAGGCCGAAGGTGGCCGCGGCGGACCGTCGCCGGTTGGACGGCTGGTGAGCAGCCCGATCGCCATGACGAAGGCAATCAGGGTGATGAGTTGAACGGGATCGATCGCACCGAGCGTTGCGGCTGACAGGCCCGCAAACGCGCACGGCATTTCAGCCTTCCCGTAGTCCTGCGACTTGCCGTGATCGGGCATGTCGCCGTGCATCCCCGATATGGCCATCGTGGTGGCGTTGGGGACAACGCCGGAACATAGCTCGATCGTAATCCGGCCGTGCTCGCTGCTGATCATGTGCCCGTCGGTACGAGCAGCTTCAGTAACAACGCTATCGCGCACAAAAGCACAGCAAAATAGCGTTGCGCTAGGAGGCGGCGGACGATCAACACGGGACGCCGGTAGCGTAGCCGCGCTGATCCCCAAAAAGAACCTTTCGCAAAACGATGTCAGGCCTACGTACGATCTGATGCCACGGCAAGGCAGTGTCCGCTGAACTTTCCCAATTTGGCATCCTCTATTCAAAGATTGGCGGAGATGCGAAACTACGGGTCAGCCCTAGTAATTTAGATCTTTTGCAGTCTCGCTCCGCCAATCCATCGCTATTCAGTCAGTTTCGCTCGTGCCACTTCCGTCATCCGTCGATTTCCACTTTCCTTCTGTGACCTCGTCGTCTGCATTATCTGCATCGATGGCTGTTTCGTAGGCAGCGCTTTCGTCCGCGATACCGGCATCGAGGCTTTCGTCGGCGGTTTTCTTGAAGTATTCCGATCCCGGCTCGGGCGGTTTGTGGTCGCTCATGACTTACTCCTCGCAGCAGTTCAGTTTTGATAAACTAGCTATTCGGCGCTCTCATCGGTATCCATGTCGTCGCGGCCTGCCTTCGCGAGATTCTCAACCTTGTGGTCGCCCCCAGCTTCACCGGTCTGGTCACCGGTCGTCGTTCCAGTAGGGTTTTGTTTCTTGATGTCTTCGGCGGGGCTTGCGCCTTCGTCAGAGTTCGGTTCGCTGTCGCTCATGATCCGCTCCTTTGCTGGAACAATAACAACGCATGATGGGGGTAGGCAGGGTCCGAGCCATCGTCCCATCCCACATCAACCTGGCGCGCGAGAAACGTGGTTCTCGACATACATGGGCGGGCGATCAATTCGTGAATGTCCCGAGAGTTGTCACCGCTTAGGGTGATATCCCGAACGCACTTTTCGCAATGTGCGTAATCCGGCATGCAAGATCTGCTTCGCCGGACGCAACGATGAAGTGATCGCCATGCTCGGCGATCCCCGTTGAGAACACGACGTCCCGCAAATACATCTGATGTTCGATCGGCCGCGTCAGTTCGACGTCTGGCTCCAGGATCGCGGCCTCTTCCGTAGCGACGACCCGGGAAGGGTCGTCGCGGTCCATGATCGACCAATATGTACGGTAAATGCCGACGATCTCCTTTGGTTCGACGGCATGCCACAGGCTCAGCCAGCCGCGGCTGGTCAGGATTGGCGGCGTGCCGGCGCCGATCCGCGCGGTTGCCACGGTGTCGGCGCGGGTACGAATGCCGGGCTGACGGTGCGGTTTCCAGTGCAGTCCGTCGGGTGAGGACGCGAGGTTGATCGAAGGTCCCGCGCGCCACTCACTGCCCGGCGGATACGCAAAGTACAGGTCGCCGAGCGGCCGAGTCTGTGCCCAATATTGCCCGTTGATCAGGCCCTCGAACAGCAACATGTCCTTGTTCTGGTGATCGAGAATGATGTCAGCAAACGTCCAGTCCAGTCCGTCGTCCGAGGTGTAGAGCGTCGTTGAGTGACGTTCGGGGCTGACAGAACACGTGGTCATCATGTACCGACCGTCGATATGGCTAATCCGTGGATCTTCGACGCCGTAGCATTGGAAGCTGTAAGCGGGAATGATCGCCTTGTCGTAGTGGATTGCGACCCGCTGCGTGCCATCGGGCGTCAGTTCGACCGGCAGGAGCCAGGACAGAGACGTCAGCGCCATGACCTTCCAGCCCCCGCTACGCAACGTGAACTTGCGAGGATCGGCTGTGTCGGCTTGGTCGACGGGCCATGCGTCGAGCACGAAACGTCCGGTACCGTCATCATCGGTCCAACGGATCGAACGGACATGACCGTCGCGGATTGGCGTCCGCAGTGCTTCTGCAATGCGGACCATCAACAGCAGGTTGCCGTTCGGCAGTCGCGTCATGCCCGGGTTGAACGCGCCTAGGATGTAGGTTTCCTCACCAAGCTGACCGGCTAGAGGCGAACGGGCAATATCAACGTCATCGGGTACGAGGACCAGCGTATCAACCGGATGCTTCACGCAGTTTTCTCCTGAGGCGAATCCCATCGAACAGTCACGCTTCCTGAAGCAGGCACGTGAAAGTCGACACGGTTGGCGGTCGTCTTGCGAGCGCGGACGCGGTCCCCCGTCGCGGTCTCAACGACGAAGTTGGGGAGCTTGCGCCGGCCAGTGCGCACAAGGCTGATGCTGGCAAGGCAGCCGTCCCCGCCGTCCAAACGGAAACTGATCGATGCGGCACTGTTGCGCTCCATCGTCATCACGAAATGGTCGCAGAACAATCTGAACGGCGCGTCCGCGATGTCGTGAAAAGCACGGCTGGCAAACACCATTGCAGCGCCCGCGCCATAGATTTCCTGCCCTACCTGACCGGCCGGTTGCCCGTCATGGTACAGATCCTCAAGAGGGAAAGAGAGCTTGCGGTCGATATGGCCGTTGCGCTGCTCGTCGGCGAGAAGGTCTTTGGAAAGCGCATCAGGGTAATAGAACCAGGCGCGGTGCAGCGCATATTTGCAGTATTCGCTGATCAGCATGCGCGCTGCAGGATCGAGGTCGGGACCGCTGTCCTTCAGATAGCGTTCGAACGCGGCAAAACTGTCGAAACATTCGTAGATCGCCATGTACGGGCCATCATGCAGGCAGGTGACACCGAGAAAATTGCTGTAGTGCGCAGCGCCCTTGATCCGCGACTCCCAGATGGCCGTGTTATGAAAGAACGAGGCCAGATAAACGTAGCTCTGTTCGAGGTAATAGCGTTCGTTCGTCACGCGCGAGAGCCGCATGCAGGCGGCCGCACCCCAGGCAGTCAGGTTCGCCTGGTAGTTGAGTTCGAAGCGCATGCCCCGTGCGGCGTCGATCGCCTTGCGCGCCTCGTCGAGATACCGTTTGTCATCCGTCAGGTGGAACGCCTGCAGCATGACATAGGCGTAGAGTCCGCCGACATCGGTCTGTCCCAGGCCATCGTCATTGCGGGCCTCGACGATCACTGAAAAGTCGGTGACCTTGAACTGGATCGGCCAAGCGTAGTCGAAGTGATGCGCCGCCTTGATCGCAAACTCCAGCGAGGACGTGAACAGGCGTTTCGCCTTGGCATCGCCATCGGTCGCAAGATGGCCGAGGTTTAGCAGCGGGTGGTAGAGGTACCAGCTGTCGACTGCGTTCTTGTCCTTGTCCTTGCCGACGTTGGGCAGATACCGCCGCATCGTCTTCAGCTTCGTGTCGTGAAATTTGCCCAGCCCTGCACGGATGTCGTCGGCCAGAGCCACGTGTTCGCCTTTCCAGTCGGCAAAATTGGAGATCGCCGACAGGAGCGACATCTGAACCATGATGTCCGGATATTCGGTGGCAGTGTAGGGATGGAAATAGCGATGGCCGTAATGGCTGATTGTCGCTTCGGGCGCGGTGTCGAGATCGCGGATCGTCGTTTCGGAACGGGCGACCCAGTCGCGAAATTCGGTCGTGGGCAGATCCAGGAGACGATAGGCCGCCCCCTGCATCTGCACGAAGCGCAAGGCCGAGTCCTGTTCGTTGGACGTAGCGTCGTCATGGAAGACAACGATCGCATCGGACACAGTCACCTCCTGCCCGGCAGGCAGCGGATCGATCGCAGGCGTACCCGTCTGGGCGGGGGTAGGGGGCAGATAGCCCAGTTCCGGCCAGACCCCACCGACGGCTGTGTCCGGGGTGGTCTTCGTAGCGACGAAATAGTCGTTCATCGCGGTCAGGTTCTGGAAGTACAGCACGCTGCCAAACGCGGGCTCGTCGAGATGAAAGAACGCCAGCCCTGAGTTCAAGCCGCGCTGCGCCGCCTCAACCTTGCCGCGGGCCTCTAGCGGATCGTCGTCGGGGCCGAGGGGGTAGACGTCGCGCGGTTGGAAGGCGATCAGGAGGCGCGCTGCGGGGATCAACTTCGCCGTGAAGCGCAGCGTCGGAAGCGTATCTTCGTATGCGGTAACCGTCAGCGAATGGCGGCCTTGTGCGCTGTCCATCGCGATCGTCAGGCTGGTCCTTGTAGGGTCGACATGTATCTTGATCCTGACCGCGCCGCCCGGTGTGTGCGCAGCGCGAAAAGCAATGCCACCCAGGCCATCGCGCCGTACGATGACCCAGATGGCGTCACGACCCTCCAGCACCCGGACGTCACGCCCGGCCAAAGTAAGCGTGCCCAATTCCCGCATCGATTTCGCGTCGAGTTCGGCCTTGAGGGTCAGCACGGATGCGCTGACGCCCGGTATCTCTGCAGCACGCGTCTTAACGTCCATCGCATTGCCCCTCGGATTGATCAGTGGCTGGCGGTCTCACCGGCCGAACGACGCTCGACGTATTTAAGTGTGAGCGCCGCGTTGTTGGAATCGAGCCACGCCGCCATCGCCTGCTCTTCGGTCAGCGAAGTTTGAAGCAGCGGCGTCGCAATGGTGAAGCTGCCCGCATCGGCGAGAGCGATCAGCGAGGTGTAGCTGGCCGCCTCGAAGTTTTCGAATGCGAAGTTGGCGAAGCTGTTTTTCAGTATCTCGTCGGGCGCGAACACGTGTGCAATCGCAGCAAGGTCGCCCGATACGGTCAATGCCGCGTCCTTCAGCCATGATCGGCTTTCGTCCAGCTCATTGAGGATCTCCTCGACGCGGACGATCTGTTGTTCTGTCTCGACGCGGTGCTTGCGGAGCATGTCGGCGACCTCGGGATAGTTAACCAGATGGTCAAGCTGCCTGTCGATCAGCGCGAGTGCCTGATGCTCGACACCGTGGACATTCTTGAGGCCGGTGATGAAGACGGACTGCAGGACGTCGTTCGAATGTGTAGCCATGGAAGTGTTCCTTACATGTTCGAGGATGCAAAAACGTGAGGTCACTGGAACGGTTCAGGGTGCGCCGGCCAGCGCCTGGAACTCGACTAGATCATGTGCGCAGAAGATACGGACGGCGTCAGCGTGGTCGGTAGAGAGCGTGTGCACGCGACGTTGGTTGGCCATGCGTGCGTCGGCGTCTACCTGCATCAGCCGCTGGTAGCCGCGCAGGCCAGGAGGGCAGGTGCGATGCTCGCCATTGATTTCGCCGTGGTGGAAATAGGCATCGCCCGCGTAAAACAACCAGCGACCGTCGTCTTCCTGGACCGCGATACCGGCATGCCCCCAGGTATGACCAGCGAGCGGGATTAGCAGGATTTCGGGAGGCAAACCTTCGAGGTCACGAACGGCGTCGAACCCGAACCAGCGTTCACCCCCGCCAAACGGATAAAGCGACCAGTTGGCGGCCTCGTCCCATTGCTGCGGGCGATAGCGTTTCCTGGAGACGAACACACCGCCGCGACGTTGATCAGCGACTTCCTTTTCCCGGGCCGTGACATGAATGCGCGCGTTCGGGAAATCCTCGATCCCGCCCGCATGATCGAAGTCGAGATGCGTCACGACGATGTGACGGACGTCGGCCGGTGCAAAGCCCAAGCGGCGTATCTGCGCGACCGCGGTCTCTTCCGTCCGAAGCTGCGGACGGTTGAGCGCCAGAAAAAAGTCGGACAGCCTTTCTCTGGGTCGGGTGATGTCCTGGCTGCCATACCCAGTATCAATCAGGACTAGTCCGTCGTTCGTCTCGATGAGCAGGCAGTGGCACACGAGATGCGCTGACAGGCCGCGGCTGTACCCGTCGAACAGCCGCCCACCCACTGGGCAGCAAGTGCCGCAATTTAGATGGTGTATTCTCATTATATGTCTGCCCCTTATGGTCAGAGTCCCGCTAATCGATCAGGTCGGAACGTTGCTCCGTTGTACGGGCAAGGCGGGGAATCAAACTGTCTCCCGACTCTTCCCAGATTTAACCACGTTCAACGTTGCGCAACGAGTATCGGTTTCAACGAACTGACCTCGATCAATGCGTTTGGACTCCAGCTCGATGGTGGAGCGTGAGTATCAACCTGATTGATTAATCAAGATTAAGTATTTCTATTTTCTTGGATCATCGCGGATTGAAGCGCGTTCCGGCCTTGTTGTTCAATCACGATTTAAAGCACATCGGAGCCGAGCATGTATTATCATGACAAGAGACTACAGTACCCGGTCCAGGTGACGAACCCCGATCCTGCTTTTGCTCGAATGTTGCAGCAGGCGATTGGTGGCGTCGAAGGCGAGATTCGCGTCTGTATGCAGTATTTCTTCCAGGCCTGGGGCAACCGCGCGCCGACAACGAAATATCGTGACATGCTGCTGCACACCGCAACCGAGGAGATCGGCCACATCGAAATGCTGGCGACCGCAGTGGCGCTGAACCTCGACAAAGCGCCGACGCACCTCCAGGAAGAGGGCGTCAAAGATAGCATCGTCGGCGCTGTCATGGGCGGTGAAAATCCCCGTCAGAGCATCGAAGGCATCATCCACAAGAACCTGTTGTCGGGCGGTATGGCAGCGATGCCGATGGATTCCGATGGCGTGCCGTTCAACATGAGCCACATCTACGCGAGCGGGAACGTTGCAGCCGATATGTACTGCAACGTTGCTGCGGAAAGCACGGGTCGCGTTCTCGCGGTACGGCTCTTCAACGCGGCCCATGACGAGGGCATGAAGAAGATGCTCCACTACATGATCGCACGCGACACCATGCATCAGCAGCAGTGGCTCGCCGTCATCGAGGAACTGGGCGCCGAGGCGATGAACCTGCCGATCCCGAACAGCTTCCCGCAGGACATGGAAGATCAGCAGAACAACTATAACTTCTACGCGACCTCGGTCGACGGGACGTTTCCGGAAGGTCGCTGGACGTCGGGTCCCTCGATGGACGGCAAGGGCGAGTTTACCGTCTTCCGCAACGAACCGCTCGGTGAAGAACCGGTGATGGGGCCAGCCCGCCCCGATAGCGGCGCCCAGAACCAGCAGATCGGCTGAAAACGCCTTGCGGGGCGCGCATCTGCGCGCCCCGCTTCGATCGTGTCCCATTGAGCAGTATCGGAGAGGCCACTTGGCACTTGAAAGCATCGTGAACGCCGCGAAATCTGCCGTTCGTGACGTCGTCTCACCGCAGTCGAGTGACCCGGTCTCCGATCGCAACGACGTTCTGCAGGATCTGCACCTAGCCGAGAAGGCATGGGCGACCGATGGTGTTCGCTCAGGCACCTGGTTTGTCCGTGACGGCGAGCATGTAGCGTTCACGCCTACGACACGGAACGGGGCGACGTTGACGATCGGCGGTCAGACGACGAACTTCATCCCTGCAGATCGCTTCGCCGATTACCTTGTCAACATGCGATCGGCCATCGAAGCAGGCGAATTCGATCGCGAGATCGTAGGTGCACTTCACGGTTCGGCCAATGTTGGAGGAACTGCCGAAGTCGCCATTCCCGCCGCGAGAGAAGGGAGTCCGGAAGACGTGCGCCAAGCACAACAGGATGCAGCATTCGCTCGCGAGGGTCGTAACCCTGACGGATCGTTAGCTGCCGTCGTCAGAGACGGTTCGTAAAAGCTACTGTGAACTGGCCTTATCGACGCAAATTCCAGAAGAAACTATCAGGAGAGAACCAATGAATATCAAACACATCGGTATGTTGCTCGCAGCGACGGTCGGCACAGCATCGTCCGCACAGACGCCGCCGCCACCACCGCCGCCTGAGGCGAAGACATCTGCGAAGCCCTATGTGATGGCTGCCGGAATGAGCGATCTGTACGAGATCAACTCAAGCCAGGTCGCGCTGCAAAAGTCGCAGACGCCTGCGATCCGCAAGTTTGCGACCATGTTGATCAAGCACCATCAAAAGACAACAGCCTCGACCGTCAAGGCGGCGACCAAGGCAGGTTTGACGCCAACGCCGCCCGTGCTTGATGCCGGCGCGACAGCATCGATCAACGAACTGCAGACCGCATCTGCAGCGGATTTCGACCGCCTCTACATCGGTCAGCAGATACCGGCGCATCAGGCCGCACTGGACCTCCACCAAAGCTATTCGAGGGGCGGGGATCAGGCGCCCCTGCGCATGTCGGCAAAAGCTGCGGTACCGATTGTGAAACAGCATCTCGATGCTGCAATGAAAATGCAGGCGGGTAAGCCGATGACGAACATGTCGGGTATGTAAAACGGCGGAGCGGCGTTATCGGCGCTCCGTTTCCGACGATGTCCCTACATGTCCAAATTCGTATGATTCTTTGGGTGAGACAATGTCAGCAGACCCTTTACCGCCCCCGGAAACCGACGATAATCCGGCGCTTCACGGGAACGATGACGGTACCGTCGGGCATTACTCAGGCGAAGAGTATGACAGCTATGAGAAGGACCAGCCGCGCAACGTCGAGGTCGGCGTAAGTCGGGACAATCGGGAAGCGAATGTCGCAGCGCCGAACAAGGCGCCGGGCGAAGACATTCCGCCTGACGCTGGCCGACGCGCCTATATCGATGAGAAGACCGGTGAAGTGCATGGTAGCGGCGCCGGAGCGGGCGGAGGAAA
>Ga0265780_10007124_pt1 | contig 13766 bp, 13 predicted proteins | sample P1T30metagenome_FD_192432 | JGI IMG/M metagenome (GOLD analysis project Ga0265780, IMG submission 192432) | Plant litter microbial communities from East Loma Ridge, Irvine, California - P1 T30 | ecosystem: Environmental > Terrestrial > Plant litter > Unclassified | place: USA: California... | reverse complement strand
CAAGATTCATCGGAACGTATTCAAGCAGGAGGGCCACATCTTACTGGTACCATCGACCGTCATTCCGGGGCCGGTCATGGTTTGCGCGATTCCAGACATTGAGTTGCTTAGTACCTGCCGCCAGTTTTACAACGAAGCCAGAAGTATACTTTTCTCGGACAACACCTTCATGCTATCTACGCAAATGGACGCTTTCCTCGACGCTTCAACCCTGGGACTGCTGAGCAGGTGGATGGCGGGACTTGGTTCCAATCTCGATTACGTACGCAAAGTCGTCATCGATCTCGAGCCTCTTTGCCCGGGACTATGTCAGCCTACCCATAATAGGATCGACCTGAAACCTATCATGATGATGACCTGGCGATATCAGGATATACTCACGAGCCAAGGCAACCGACAGCGCGCCAAGATTGAGGTGTCGTACGCGTTCTCGGGACGACACCTTCGTTCGCATACTCACTGGAGCACTCAAACCCCATACCCCATCAACGAGTCCAATCTCAATGCGATGATTACACTGTTGACGCCTCAGCGTAGTCCGGAAACGAGCCCCTATTTACGAGCACCCCGGTCGCTTCACAGCATTCAGGTCACGGTCGACGGTCTACAAGCCATGTTCATCCTGAACAAGTCTAGCCATCAACGTCCCGATGATGAAATCCGTCCATTCTTTCTATACGACGTGGACAGCAACGGCCAACTTAAGAGGAAGCAACGCATCCCTGGCTGGGTACGCGGTATCGAGAACTCCCTTGACTCGACCTCGATCAAGCAGAACCTCCTTGGTATGCTTATGGAGTCAAACGACCATCATTGTCTTACGTACGACATTGAGAGCCGAACAATCTCACGCCGCCTACCTGAGCTATTCTCGATCAATCGCCGCTTCCGAAGACTTGCCCTCAAACAGTGGCAGCACATACATGTCGTTGGAAAGATGACATCACGTAGCGCGCAGGCTTCGTTTGATGATTTCGCATCGATGCAGGCTTGGTGTGCGGCTAGTGGACTGTTCTTCCCTGATAAGTTCTGTGAGCGTCCTGATATTCCACCCACTCTGAAGATGCGCTTTGAGCTGCCGGAGCGAGAGGACTTTTCATGTCTTCGGATCTCGATCACCAACATTATCATGGCAACACTCGAACTCCCTATGAACTCACAGCTGTGGGTCGAACAGTTCAATGGCGGCCTGCTCCTTCAATACAAGACGGGAATGCTGTACAGACTTCAACGGCAGAGGTTTGTCTTTCTCGCCGACGTACTGCACTCACACCCAGATCGCGGTGACGAAGCCTGTCCCGACGTCATCATGGACGGCAAGTGTATTATCAAAGCCATCGAGTATGAGCGGGATGACGGTAGTAAGTTTACAATCAAGCACGAGAGGGCGGACGAGGACCTTGAGGAAATGGAAGAGGACATCGAAGACTGGATCAGCCATTTCGTCCAACAGGAAGATCTGGATATAACGTCTTACGTACCCACTATCGCCTTCCGCGATGACGGCGATTTCGGCAACCATGAGAACTTCCGGTACGACTTGAGCGCGCCCCACCACCCTTCTTTGCGCGGAGTAATTACAAAGCTCGCGTGCTTCCTACAGGAAGCTGATATAACCGGTGAGTATTGGGACTGATGTTACTGTGGTGGAAGGACACGAGAATAGGTACCCAGGTTAGATAGTTTGATGTATGTGGTAGCTGTCAAACAATGTTAGATGATCATCTGAACATCTCATGCGCCATGTAAAACAGCGACGTCTCATTGTTATCCAGCGCGTTGCCCATTGAGGTTCTCCATCCATTTACCTTACCCACCAACAGCCGTGAAAAACTCTCCCTGAGACGATAATCCCAATAGTGACGATGTCGCCAACTAACGCCCTACCACCTCCTTACACAACCCGCCAACTCCGCCGTTACACCCGCTACCCCAAACTCTACGCCGAGCGAAGATACCCGCATCTCTCCCCTCCCTCCCTCCAGCCCAGCCAGCCATTCCGGCTCATGGACCTCCCCCCTGAACTCCGCTGCATGATCTATGCATGCGCTCTCACCCTACCCTTCCCTATCGAACTCTGGCCCGAAACTGACAACCCCATTGCCTCACAGCAGATCACAACGGCAAACCGCAACATGCAGTACCTCAAAGCCAAGATGCGGCGATGCGGCGTCAACCTGAACTTGCTGAGAGTGAGCAGACAGGTAAGACATGAAGCTACGTTTTATTTCTACAGAGAGAACGAGTGGCGCTTCAGTAGTATGAACGGGTGGATGGTAGCGAGCGCGTTTATGTTCACGAGTGCGTTCATGTTCACTTCAAGAGAAAAGTACGCGTGGCAGGACATCAAGTGTATCACACTGCCGTTACCGGTGCGACACACCGCGCAGGGGCGGGCGCAACAGCGATGGGGGATGATTAGGCCGGCGGTGAGTAAGCGTGCTGTTGTCAGGTTGACGAAGCAGATCCCTTTCAACGTTCCCGAGGGGTGGACGTACGAAAGTAGTGTTAGGGACGTTTGTGTCGCGTTGGGAAAGTGTATGAATTTGGAGATGCTGAGGCTTGTGCTGCCGAGGTGGTGCGATATGAAGATTGTTAATCAGGGGGTGATGGAGGATTTTGTGGGAAGGGTTGAGAAGCTGGAAGAGGTTGCTGATAATGGGTTGAAAGTGCACGTGATGATGCTTAGTGGGCAGAGGACGACGATGGGGCATTTGGACACCGCGCAGGAGAAGCAGAGGTGGTTTCTAAAGGTGTGCACGGAAAAGGGATGGGAAGTTAAAATGGCGAAGTGTGACAAGTTTGGGAGGTATAATGTTGGAGATGAGTGATATACGTCTAGGCTATTAGCAGATATTACTCGAGTCCCTCCTCTTACGATGTGTCTTTCCCCTTATCGCTCTCTCGTATTTTGCGAAAAAGGCGCGCAGCGACATGGGAATGGATTGGTATCGTTCTGGCCCATGGCCCCCAGTCGAAGCCTCTCCTGATTCACCAAGATAGGTGACCGTCTCTCTGCAAATTGCATCGGAAGAGGGGTATGGCCTGGGAACGATACGCTCACCGCTAGCTTCCAATCAATCTGGAAGGACATGCACATATACGCTAGCTGGCAGTATGCATTCCTATGCGGTCGCATGCCGACATCCTAGATGAGCGATCCATTTCGAGAAGTACGCCTCCGTGCGATTGGCCGCTTCAGGTCCAACGAACTCGGATCTTAGGGGTTTAAAATGACTGCGATGTCGTAAAAGTGCGATTGAAGATCTTTCGTCACAGTGTTTCAGTCTGGCAAGATTTTCTTGTCCAATCTGCGCTTGGGCATCATCGCAGCGGTCAAGACGAGTAGTACAATGCTTCCTCCATGACGACGTGTACAATGGTAGCTATCTGGGTAGATGCATGTTGTTGCAGTACGATGAAGGATCAGTAGGGGATGATTCTGGACCGGGCTATTATCGTTGCTTGTGCCGTGTCGGGGACTTTCGCAATCGGGAGGAAGTGGAGATGTGCAGGCGCCACCTCCTGCAAAACCCCGGGCCACATCCCTGAGCCACATCATTACGCCACACTCCTGCGGTCAGCTGCTGCGGCCCTACATGAAACCTGGGCAGTACATTCTCACTTTCGATATTACTCCGTCTTGGACAACACAAATTCGCATCTCCCAAGCATAGCTACACAGATCTAGAGATCGCGAAGGACCGAACAAGGGTCGTGTCGACGCCGGATGCAAAATGGCAGTCGTGCAATCGGAAGACGACTACCCGATCGCGACCAGCGAAACACGGCACGACACGCGCAGTACCCACGCCTCCACGACTCTACGTAGATCAGTAATCGACGTGCCATGACACAGTACTACTAACCACAACAACATGTGTATTCCGTGGATGGGCTGAGCGGTCGTTTGACGACCAGCCTTGAACGTCGTCTCGAGTCGCAATGCTGCTAACCTCCAGGGCGGTTGGCGTCAGCCGGCTGCATCAACCTGGCAAGCAAGTCCTGTCAGCGACTCTTGAACACGCGGGATCCTAATCAGCGTGGTGAACAGAGATACACCCAGGAATGACACCTGGGCGTCATGCACGACACCTGTTTGCGCGACATGACGTGCCAAGACGCCCCGAGCTGGTGTTTTACGCCCCTCAGGAAGCGTTGCGATTGGCGGAGATATCGAAAAGAAAGTCATTGAAACTATCTCACACTCTAGCCAGATTCTAGCGCAAGGCTCGCCCCGTGACACGAATCGCAAAATGTGTCTTGGCAGGACCCCAATGATGTTCCCGGAGAAATGCTTGACTGGCCAGACGTTTTCGAACAACGAGCGGAAATTTCAGTTCTCCTTGGCGTTCCAGATAGGTGGTTACGATGTGGATATTTGAGCGGTTTCATGTCAAAGCTTGGCATTTTGGCGAGCGTTGGCGTCGGTGTGACAGGCTGGATCCAGCACTAGTCGATCGGACATGTAACGACTTCCTGGCTTCTGGTGGTAAATCCATTGTCGTGTGCGTTCGTGTGGCGTTCCAGAACACGATGTCTCTCAAGTCGTCTCCCAGAACTCGTCTCTCTGCGATGCAAACTGACGTCTTATCGCGCTGGTGATGATGGGAGTTGAGTCTGGAAGACAAGACGGTGCTTACTGGATAATTCCCTTTACCAACTCCACAGTACAAATGAGCGTGGCCTGGGTGCTATCGAGATATCCCGCCCTGAGCGCGTTTCCGACCCCCAAGCCCCACCAGAGCACGGCCCTGACGTCCTACACAACCCTGCGAGCGTCTTCTTCTGGGCCATCCTACTCACATTCGCATGACACTCTGGGCCTGGGCTCATGAGTACCGCCGGAGAGGAACAGTACCCTGTCTTCCACATGGCACATCTTCGGACGAATGTGGAGTGCCTCAGTGTGGCACCCAGAAGACGAGTTGAGGGGGAGTATAAGTATCACAGCGACCACCGGCAAAAAGGAATCACCACCACCATCACATTCATTCAGTCTATTCTTGCTTGAAGCATCCACTTTCGCTACCTCTTTCAGAGACTTACATTCTTTATACATACTTTGTTCAAAGCATCCTCTTCGACTTTCCAGTTTCGATCAACCAACTCAACCATCAACATGAAGTTCTCCATCGCCATCGTTGCTGCCATCACTGGCTTCGCCGCCGCCGGCCCTGCCGCCGTTACTCCTTCCGAGTTCTCCTCCTTCGCCAAGCGCGCCTCCCTCCCGATCCCCGCCTCCAAGGGCTCCGTCACCTACAAGGCTCCCCAGCAAGTCAGCGGAACCTTTGATGGTGGCATGAAGACCTACGGCCGTGGTGCTAGCTGCACTGGCCAGGTCGAGGGCGGTGACAAGGACGCTGTCTTCCTCATCAAGAACGGCGGAACTCTCAAGAACGCTATCATCGGAAAGGACCAGATCGAGGGCGTCCACTGCGAGGGTGAGCATCCTTCCGTACAAATAACGAGTCATAGATACTAATCTGAACCAGGATCCTGCACCATCGAGAACGTCTGGTGGGTCGACGTTTGCGAGGATGCGCTTTCCCTCAAGGGTGACGGAAACGCCATGATCAAGGGCGGAGGTGCCCAGGCCGCTGATGACAAGGTCATCCAGCACAACGGAAAGGGCACGGTCACCATTGACGGCTTCAGTAAGCTTCCTCCGGTCTCGAGCATTTCCATACAAAACACTAACACCTCCCAGCCGTCATGAACTTCGGCAAGCTCTACCGTGCCTGCGGTAACTGCAAGAACAGCGTCGCCCGCTCCGTCGTCATCAAGAACGTCAAGGCCTACAACGGAAAGGTCCTTGCCGGTATCAACCCCAACTTCGGCGGTACCGCTACCATCTCCGGCACCTGCGCTACTTCCGTCAAGACCATCTGCGAGGAGTTCAAGGGCACCAAGCCCGGCTCTGAGCCCAAGTCCGTCTCCAAGGGCCCCTCCGGCAACTGCAAGTACACTGCTTCCGCTGTCAAGGCTTGCTAGACGAGTACTTCGACTCGCTCGGCACTATAGTCGGGTGAGAGTGTCGTGGTCATCGGAGATGACTGGGTGGTAGATGTGGATTTTGGAACTTTTGAGGATTCTTTGTATATATAACCTTTGCACACATGCAGTGCATGTAATCAACTTGCTTCAGCACATCTCTGTTCTCGATATCTTGGTGATCCCAATCTTGCTTCCGGCGCGTTTGATTTGGTTGGTGCGATACTAAAGCGACAGCAAGGATGCGACGACTACTCCACACTTGATCGCTGTTGTGCCTAGTCACAGGGCGAGGCAGACAAAAGACTCCGCAAGAGTGACAGCAAAGTATCGTTGAGGTTCATCGGTCAGTCTCGGCGTTACTGGGGGACTTCTGCAAGATTGATTAATCTATCGTCGGCTACATGCACCTCATTTAATCTACTACGGAAACATCGGAGCTAATGCCTGGGCAGATGAAACACAGTGAGTCTTCTCAAAGTTGTAAAGATCAGCAGCCAAGTAGGTAAGGAATTGTATGACATTTGGCATTAGGGTGCAGAACCAGAGTGTGGCTACCACCATCATACGCCCGCTACAATTTTGGAAGACGCTGTGTGTGGCAACGCAATTTTGACATCAGATTGAGAAACAACTATTAGGAGATAAGAAAAAGGTACTTCCCGCGACACCGCTCCGTGGCAGTGAGGACAAGGAAGTCAATATATACAAAAGCAACGCAAGTGAGCAAGGCGGTGACGTCATTTCTGACACTTCGCCGAGCTTTGAAAAGAAGAACAGAAACCAAATGACTCCGTCACCCTGGGTATAACGCGCCGGTAAACAACGGACTGAAAGCGCTAGCCATCATGCGCCGCCACGCTTCTTCGCAGGCGCTTTCTTGCGAGGTGGTTGGCCCGCCGGATCCTCTGCAACGAAGGTCTCTTCGCGAGCGCGCTTCTTGCCCCTTGAGGCCTTCTTGACCTTTGTGGATTCCTCGCTGTTGGAGCCCTCCTCGCCATCCTGTTGTGTTGCCTTGTCGCCCTTGTCTTCGCCGCTGGAAGAAGCCGCCGCGCTGCTTTCTTTCAAGATCGCCTTCTTACCTGCCTTGATCTGGTTGCCTTTGTTCACGTTGGCAGTCTTATTGGTCGCCGTGCGATGGATCAGATTGCGCGGGTTGGCGATGATCGTGTAGAAGCGGGAACCCTTCATGATGTCTTGGCAAGACGTCTTTGAGTACTGTGTACAATCAGTATCAAACCACATAGTTATCAAGATAGAATACTTACGTGAAGCAATTCCCGAAGACCTTCGAACCGATCTTCAAAGGTGTAAAACTGGGTGAGCTGACATTGGTAACGCTCATTCTGGTCGAAGATCTGCTTAGTCCAACCGTTGGTGTGGATGTCTATGAGCTCTTTCTATGTTATGTTAGTGAGGGCAGAGGCATACTGTTCGGTTCGGACTTACCACCAGCAGGCCCGCAGCTGCGTTGAACTCTTCCGGGAAATAGTATTTAAACTCTTTGTTCCAACGATTGGTAGGTGAGTTGATATCTGCTTTCTCTCGGATGTTCACGACGTTGTGCATTGCAAGCTCAAGAGCATCGACGCATGCCTTGATATCCGCTTCTGTTGTCGGAATGCTCACGTCGTTGGTAGGCGCCTTCCACATTGTACCGCTGAACTCAACTCCAGTGTTGGTACGAACCATGGTGATAGACTCGCCCATCTGCCCATCGATACTGAACTTTTCCTTCAACTTCCTGATCGCGGCCCGGGCTTGCTTCTCTTTTTCGAGAATGTGCTTGGGTGTAGTAGATTTAACGGCGCCCGCGCCGTCAGCGCCGTCAGCAGCTTGCTCGCCATCTTCAGCGTCCTTGTTCTCGGACTGCTGGGTCGCAGTTGCGCCACTGGTCGCTACTGTGTGGTGCGTGACGGGCGCGTGATGGTTGGTGACATGCGGGTGCTGCATCGTCGACATAACAGGAGCCGCCGATGTACGTGATGGCGCTGACCTACTGCGTGATTCAGGTACATGTTGCGGGCCTATGTCATGGCGCGGCTCTGGTCCACGGCGCAGCTCTGGTGCGCTTTGCGGGCCTGGTGAATGTTGCAGCCCTGATGGATCTCGCAGGCCGCCTGATGAACGTTGCAGCTCTACGTACTGCCAGCCTGGTGCACGTTGAGGCTCTTGTGCATGTTGCCGCCCTCGTGCTTGATGGCCGACTGCCTCGTGATGAGCCGCTGATGTTCGATCCATGGATGACGGATGAAGTGGCGCTGACCTACGAAGTACTGGGGCTTGAAAAGTTCCCGGTCCGTGAAAGGTCGCCGGTCCATGAGGAGCAGTTGGTCCGCACGTCGGCGGTGCTAGGTAAGCCGACCCTGGCCTGTTTACAGGCGATGTAATGTTGCTCCGCAGAGGCTCATGGCCCATTGATGGTGTTGAGGTAGCGGATGTTGGACGCGGGATGAATCCTAGACGGCTTGCAGACGGCGTATGAATCGGATCTGGTGTGAGAACAGACATCGTTTGGGCGAACCCGTCATTGTAAAGCGAGTTTGTTCCCGACGTATGAGGCCCAGACGACTGAGGGGGGTTGTTGGGTGCGCCTAGGAGAAGTTAGTGTGAGCGCGCGACACAGGGTGCATATCATATCGACTTACCGAAGGCTACGTTGTTCTCTGGCTGATACGGCTGGCCAGTCTCTAGGTGACTGTAACCTTCTTGCAAGTTCCAGTCAGGGGCCGACTGTCCGGGTACGCTCTCGCTAGAAGTGTACATGTTGTCTTGAACGCTAGGCCAGCCGCTGTTGGCTGCGAAGCTCTCAATAGGAAATAATGGCCAGTGGTCGCCGTAATCGAACAAGCTGGGGTCGTTCTCCCTGAAGCCGTCCTGTTCGATTGAGCCAGGATGTGTTGAAGTTACCGGCGCGATAGGAGGGCTCGATGAGGTAGGGTCCTCCTGCATGAACTTCGCAAAATAATCGCAGTCGATTTCTTCGGCGATTGAGTCGCCGTTGTTCATAGCGGCGGGGTTGTTGAAATTCATTACAAAGATGTCTTCGTCGTATGCAATGAATCTTGCGAGTTGTGGTTGTGAATCGAAGTGGTTGAGGGGAGTAATGTTTCCTTGAGATCGAAATGAAATCCCAGAAATACTCCCACGGTGGTACACCGCGCTAGGAGTTTGTTTGCGCAGAGCAGAAGGCTCCCAACTAGAGTAGAGTGGGTCGGAGGGTGAATCACGTGTTCACACGGCGGTCGCTCCAAGGCGGGGGAGGGGCGATTCAAGAAATATTCACTATAGAGCCAAGCCCGAAGCGTGAGGGCGACCGAAGTGTTCATGCAGGCGGCAAAACCAGTAGCGATACTACGTATCAACTTTCGAGGCATCGCGCTGTTTCTTGCCAGTCAAGTATATAAACTCAACTAAACCAAGTATAAGTAAGCCAGAGCCCCTCGAAGCCGTCTAATATAGCGAAATGTAAGGGCAAGACGCTTACCGTCGACGTACATATCTCTTTCTAGGCTCATCTTGCCGCATCCTTCCCGTGGTACCATTCCAAATGGTACGAACTTGGTGAATTGGTTTGGAAGACACTCGTCAAGAACATGTGAAAGAGCAAGAGAAGCGAGATTACTCGCGGGACAAGGAAAGACTGCCTGCTCATAAGTGTTGAAGGATTCCAGGCCACCACTTAACTACCACCGCCCATGTGTTTGTCTTAACCGACAAAGCACTCCCAGATGTTGCACTCGACAAACTATGCCGGCCAACGCGAAGAATCTTCCAATACCAACTTTGACAACTGCCCCGTTCAACCGAGCATACTCGCTTCGCCTGACATGGTAAGCGGGACACGACAATGCCAACTCGACTAACCTCTCGCAGACGTTTCCTGCGTTGTGCTGCCTCGACCAAGGCATGCCAAATGGAGCAACTAACAAAACGGATCTCTAATGGTCTTTCAGCCGGATCAGAGAGCCCAAGACAAAGAAAGCAAGTCCATCGATCAGCCGCTCGATAGCTGATGACTCGGACGGTATCGTGTCCTTGACGGCAGGTGCTCGCTAATCTCCGCTGCAAGAGCTTCCTTCGACATCATGCCGAAGGTAACGTCTTCAGTGATGAGATCTGAAAAGGAGAAGTTGAGCGATTGAATGTGATGGCGACGCGGAGCGAGCCCATCAACCTGCAGTCGCTACAGCCGCGCGTTCGCTGCGGAGAACGGCGCATCGCGGCAGTCCGAAGAGCATACCCCTGAACATGGCTGCACTCGATGAAAGCTGATGGAAGTGTGCAGCACGATATCTCGAAGGAAGCAAGAAGCGGCCGTGCACCTGGCAGAATCCATGAACGTTTGTCGTTGATTTTGAGGTGGGATCAATGCGCGCTAGCGACGGCGAGTCCGCCCCTCGATCCTGCCTTCCTTCTCCGCAACACACAACTTCAACCGCTTCCACTCAACGTCGACAGCATCGTCAATCTCGCCACCTCCGGGTCCTTCTCTTTACTGGTACTTTCATCCTGGGGAGCGATTGAAGCTTCATGTCTTCATGTGATCAAGTGCCCAACCTTTTCCCGACGCTGACTTCGATGGCTGTGCTGCCATTAAAGTCGACGGGCTACGCCGACGCCCACCACCACCACCGCAACCCTCACAATGCTGCACCGAACGCGGTCTTGCCAACGCTTCTCCGATTGAGATCATCGGGAACACAGGCCCAGCTGACAGCGTGGTACCGTCACTGCCCTTTTGACGAGTCTGATGACCGCCATCGTCCCAGACAAACATGACAAACATGCCAAGGCAACATTCCCTCCTTGCCGCGCACCAGCCAGTCTAGGTATGCAAACTCATTGCACTTCGAAACCTTTTGCACTCACACTGACAACCACTAGCATCCAACTCTTCCCCACACACCGCGATGGCATACCACGCCGTGGTCGTGCGGCTACCGATGCCTTCTAGCCATTCAACTGGCGCAACCACGACTGCCCCTCACCGAAGGAACATCTCCTAAGCAAGAGCGACTTCCAACGCGAAAATAATGCACTCAAGTGTAATGAGAGTACCCTCTTCCACCTTTTCTTTTCCCGGTCTCGTCCCTGATCAAAAATGTCCACCTTCCCGCAGGGTAAGGAAGTCACATGACGCATCCCGCCTGGAACGCTCTTGCTTGAACAACCCCGGGGAAACCTGAAAGAGAAGGAACAATGATATCTGAAGATATTGCGTCGTGCAGAGTGCATTACTGCCTGCCGGTCTTGCTCGACGAGATCCGTTCGCGTCTCCACGGTATCGACTTGCACATGCACATGCACTTGCACGCGCAGCTCATGCAACACCTCAGCAAAGAACTGGACGGAACGCGCGTAGGCCTGGCAAGACGTTGCTTTGCCGGAACCTGAACGATGTGTAGTCGGTTGCGCGCTCTGTCGCTGCCAGCTGCAATCGTACATGTTGACGGGCCTGCGACGGCCTCGCGCATCCGTATTGTCGCCGGTCTTCATAAGGTTCCTATGGTACGCCATTAGCTCTTATGTCTTTAAGTTCAACAAGAAGTCATTCTATGTGAGGTAGTCAGTATGTTAACATATGTCACAGGCAACATCGCACGCAGCAAGGCCATATCGCACGACGCCGACCTCGCCCAGTATCCCAGGCAAGACGCACATCACGACACTACACGCTATCGACATGCAGCAAGTGCCATGAGGGCTTGTGGATCGGGTCAATGGGTCGCGGGTGTAGCAAACGCTCTCAGGTCCTGAGGTGAATGCGGGAAATCCACAAGACGCTCGGACGCACATTTCTCACGCCTGTGCTGTCGATACGCACGCAACGCCCCCAGCAACAGGCACCGATCACCACAACAAACCTTCGTCTTCTTTCACAGAACACAACAATGTGCTCTCGGAACCGATATCCTCTTCGCGTTTAGATCATCCGCGCTCGTCACAGGCGACCTTGAATTCCTACTTCACTCAGTCACCTGCGTAAGCAGTACACCAGATCCACTTCAATCCGCTGCCAACCGTATCTTTCACTAGCCAAGGAGTCAAGCCTTGCGAACATAAAGATCGGGGTGCTCCCGCTGTTCACCCCACCACGCCGCATAGATCTCATCAATTCTTCCAGTAAGTTCCACTGGAGCTGGAAAATAGATGCCGAGTTCGCTAACATATGTCTTAGTTGCAAGCAAAAACCGTTGAAACCAAAAAAAAACACCCCGCTACCTACCCCAAGGCGCCAACGATATGACCGACCACGACCCCAACAAGGACACCCCCAAGGGCATAGCCAACAAGACCCCGATGGTGACCCAGAGCCAGACTGCATCTCCTTCAACTCCCGTTGGTGCTCGTGCTCCCGTTCCCTTGGGTCCTCCCATTCCCCGCCTTGCGGACACGCGCCTGGAAAAGGTCCCCGGCGGTCTCAAGGATCCGTCTCGCCTTAAGACCAAGACTTCCCAGCTTCTGGACAAGGACGGTGACTATCCAGAGGTCGACGGTTTCCGCTTCAAGACCCTGGAAGAAGCTAGGGCGCCCATGGACGAGCCTCAGTGGTATTCTCCAGAGGTCGACCCCTCCATCCCCGTTACCGCCGCAGAGTATCGCAAATTTGTCGGGATGTTGGTGCTAGCTTTCAAGGATATGACCCGCGCCAAGGACACCCAGGGCAACGCTTACCGCAAGCGGCTAACTCCGGGTGAAGGTGTCTATTACCAGGACTGGGCTATTGAAGCGTGCTCCTGGGACATCGTCGGCATGGCCAAGGACATTCACCTGAACGGCTTCAAAGTTCGCATCTACGATAAGTCCATCATTGACAACATCAGCCAGACCAAGGACTGGACCTTCGGACAGCGTATAGAGTGGATCTGTGAGGTGCTGAAGACCTCCAAACAGATCGGCGTTACACTGATGAAGAACGAGAAGACCTGGACTACGATTGGCGCTCCCCACAAGCTGTACAGTAGCACCATCGTTAACTGCGTCTCGAACGCCCACCGCGGCCAGTGGATCAAGGTCGGCCGTGGCAACGACCAGCACCATCAGAATCGTCCGATTCGGGGTAGGCGTACTGCGGCTGAGATGATCGCGTCTGGTAACCACGATGACACTGATGATCCTGGAGCAACTCCGGGTTCTCAGATGATGTTACAACCGCGACAGCCGGCTCAGAAGCGCCAGAAGCGGAATCAACCGGGTATGAATGTCATTCGGCATGACCACCCAGCAATGGCCACTGACTCTGAAGGCGAGATGTCTCCCGGCAAGATGAAGAAGAAGGCCTCAGAAGAGCGCATGACCACAACCCAGTACAACTCGTCATCCCCCACCTACGTTGTTCAGTCAGAGACTTCGGCATCTCAGCGGGATGAGCACCACCCTGGTGCTGACATGGGCGTTACCTTTTCGAATGTACTTCCCGTGAAGCATGTCGTCGCTGTCCCCGTGCAAGCTGCTCGAAAGAACGGTGCCCAAGCTGGTGATGTTGTCTCCAAGGATGCTTTCAGCAAGGACGTATTCAGCGAGGGTGCTAGTGGCAAGAACACCACCGACGACGGCGGCTCCGGCTCCACCAAAGTGAAGACGCAGAAGAAGAATAAGCACACCGGTTTCGTCAACTACCACTGCGGCACCAAGGGCATGGGCGAGCTTGACTCCGACAGCTCTGAGCTCTCCGATGCACCTGATGATCTGCTATCTCCTGGCTCTGGCTCTCCAACTCCCAACCACAAGCAGAAGGAGCTGCTGGACGACCCCGAGGACAAGGTTTC
>Ga0265780_10007123_pt1 | contig 13767 bp, 15 predicted proteins | sample P1T30metagenome_FD_192432 | JGI IMG/M metagenome (GOLD analysis project Ga0265780, IMG submission 192432) | Plant litter microbial communities from East Loma Ridge, Irvine, California - P1 T30 | ecosystem: Environmental > Terrestrial > Plant litter > Unclassified | place: USA: California... | reverse complement strand
GTGCCGCGAGGCCGCCCACCCGGGCACCCCAGAGCACGAAGCCCAGCATGACCACGCACGCGACGATCACGACGCCCGCGAGGACCGGCGCCGGCGCCGGCAGGACGAGGGCGAGGATCCCGCTGGCAATCGAGGTGACCGCGGCGAGGACCGACGGCCGCTCGGCGCGGCGGTGCGCCGCCAGCCATGCCTCGTCGCTGGCCATCGTGCTGGGGGTACGGATGCCCGCGATCCCGTTGCGCCGGAGTCGCCCCGACGCGGCAGCACGGGCCGCCCAGAGCAGCAGGAGGCCAGACCCGGCCATGACGACGAACAGCACGATCCGTGCGGCGAGGTCCTCCACGGCGCCCCTACTCCGGCGAGCGCCGCGCACGGCGCAGGCTGGTGATCGCGAACCAGGCACCGAGGACCACCATCGGCACCCCGGCCCACGGGTTGTCGACCGTCATGAAGAGCGTGAACCCGAGGACGGCGAAGACCACGCCCACCCCCAGGCTGTTCGAGCGCTCCTCGGCGGCACGGGACTCGGGCGTGCGGGACGCCGGCGTGCGGGACTCCGGCGCACGGGACTCCGGCGCACGGGACTCCGGGCTGGGCTTCGTCGGCTCGTCCATGCCCTCCACGGTACGTCGGGCCGAGCGGCCCTCGCCTCCCTCGGGCGGCGGAGGCGTCGGCCGCGCTCCGCGAGCAGCAGGGCCGCAGCCCTTCTCAGCGAACGGGGTCGATGCTCAGGAACGCCGCCGGGTTGGCCACCGTGACCGCGTGCAGCACCTCGTCGCCCAGCTCGCGGCGCAGCCGGGGCAGGAACCGCGCGGGCAGGTAGTCCAGGCCGGGCATGCCGCCGTAGGCGCGGTACCGGGAGGCGCGCGCCACGTCGCCGCCGACGAGCACGCGGCCGGGTCCGACGGCCTCGACCGTCCGCGCCAGGCACTCGAGGATCGCCGAGTCCGGCGCCTCACGGTGCCGGGCGGCTCCGTCGTAGCCGAGCCAGGCACCACGCTCGACGAGCGAGGCGTGCAGGCCCGGGTCGAGGTTCCTGTCCATGTGCGCCAGCACGACCCGCCACGCGGGGACGCCGGCGGCGGCGAGGCGGTCGAGCACCTCGTGCGAGGCCGACCCGTGGTCGAGGTGCACCATGACCGGCACGCCCGTGCGCAGGGCGGTCGCGGCGCAGGCGGCGAGCACCCGGTCGCCGAAGGCGTCGACGGACCAGTACCGCGCGGCGCCCTTGACGAGGCCCGCCCGGACCGGGTCGCCTCCCGGACCGACGGCCCGCGCACCCGCCCTCGTGCGGAGCCCGTCCTCGACGTCGCCGACGAAGCGGGCCGTCAGCTCGCCCTCGCTCGCGGTCAGGAGGGGGTCGGCGGCCAGGTAGTGCCCGCTGTGGTGCGCCCCCGTCGCGTGGACCACCTGCAGGCCGGTGCGAGCGCTGATCCGTGCCACGGCCTCCGGGTCCGCGCCGAGGCCGACGGGCGTCGCCTCGACCATCGTGCCCGTGCCGGCCGCCGCGAGCGACGCCGCCTCGGCGCCCGAGAGCTCCTCGTCGTCGAGCTCGTCGCCGGGCAGGAGCGGCGAGGCCTGGAACAGGTGCTCGTGGTAGTCGACCGACCCGAGCCGGTCGGAGGGGACGTCGCCGAGGACCGTGCGGACCCGGCGTCCCGTCGGGTCGCCGTCGCGCTCGTCCGTCATCGCCCGGGGAGCCCCTCGAACCACGGCTCGAGCCTGCGATAGGCGTCGAGGAACACAGGGTGCGCGGCGGCGTAGCGCTCGGCCCGCTGCGGGTCGGGGTCGCGGCGCGAGGTGCGCCGCGACATGGTGCGGGCGACCTCGAAGTCGGCGAAGATCCCGACGCCCACTCCCCCGACGACGGCGGCCCCGACGGACGTCGCCTCGTCGACGAGGTCCCGCGACGAGACGGGCACTCCCCAGACGTCCGCGAAGACGCGCAGGAGCAGCTCGGCGTGCGCGGCGCCGCCGATGGCGTCCACGCCGGTGACCGGCACGCCGGCCTCCGTGAAGGCGCGGAGCCCGCTCAGCAGGTTGAAGGCGACGCCCTCCAGGACGGCCCGCACGAGGTGCCCTCGGTCGTGCTGCACCTGCAGGCCGACGAAGGCAGCGCGAGCGCGGGGGTTCCAGTAGGGCGACCGCTCACCGAGCAGGTGGGGCAGGAAGAACAGGCCGTCGAGGGCGGCCTCGACCTCGGCCGCCCGGAGCAGCTGCTCGTACCGGTCTTCCTCGCCGGGGGAGAGCACGCCCGTGATCCACTGCAGGGACGCCCCGCCCGCCTGCATGGTGGCCGTGGGGACGAACTGCCCGGGGATCACGTGGTTGAAGGTCATCGAGCGCATGAGCGGATCGAGCACGGGCGCGTCGGAGCTGACCGACACCCAGGACGACGAGCCCAGGTAGGCGTAAGCCCCGGACGCGGCGTCCACGATGCCCGCGCCGAGGGCCGCCATGGGGCCGTCCCCGCCGCCCACGACGACGGGGGTGCCGACCGCGAGGCCGGAGGCGCGAGCGGCGTCCGGCGTGACGGTGCCGACGACGGTCGTGCTCGGCACGATCTCGGGCAGGAGCCCCGGGTCGACGCCGGCGGCGGCCAGGAGCTCCTCGGACCAGCGCCCGGTGCCCTGGTCGTAGGCGTTCGTGCCGGAGGCGTCGGACGGGTCCGTCACGCGGACCCCGGTGAGCCGCTCCACGACGAAGTCCTTCGGCAGCAGCACTCCCGAGGCCCGATCGAAGGCTTCGGGCTCGTGCTGCCGGAGCCAGGCGATCTTGGGCAGCGTGTAGGTGGCGTTGAGTCGGTGGCCGGTGATCGCGTAGGCACGTTCGGCCCCGACCCGCTCGGTGAGGTCTGCCGCCTGGTCCGTGGCTCGGGTGTCGGCCCAGATGACGGCCGGCCTCAGGGGGTCACCGCGCCCGTCGACGAGCACGGCGCCCATCATCTGGCCCGAGAACGAGACCACATCGACGTCGGAGGCCTGCCGGCCGGTCTTGCCCAACAGCTGGGTCGTGGCCGAGCAGACGGCGCGCCACCAGTCCTCCGGGTCCTGTTCGGCCTTTCCCCCGGGACCGAAGTCGACCGGGTAGGGGACCGTGACCGCATCGACGAGCGTCCCGTCCGCGGCGACGAGCGTGGCCTTGTTGCCGGTGGTCCCGAGATCGTGAGCGAGGATCATGTCGTCGTCCGCCCTGCGTCAGCGCAGGGACGATCCCCCGTCCATGAGCAGCTCGGCACCGACGAAGTAGCCGGCGTCGGGGCCCAGCAGGAACGCCACGGCCCCCGCGACCTCCTCGGGCGTCGCGAAGCGCCCGAGCACCGTGTCGGCCTTCCAGCCCTCGTGCATGTGCGCCTTGAGGTGGTTGAGGGGCGTGTCGACGTAGCCGGGCGACACCGTGTTCACCCGCACGCCCCGCGCACCCCACTCGACGGCCAGCGACCGGGAGAGGGCGCTCACGGCGGCCTTCGACGAGTTGTAGGCGCTCTGCTTCTGGGGCCAGTTGACGAGCGCATTGCCGCTCATCGAGGCGATGTTGACGATGCTGCCCCCGCCGCGGGCGAGCAGCTCCCGGCCGAAGGCCTGGGAGGTGACGAACACGCCCCGGACGTTCACGCCGTGCACGGCGTCGAACTGCGCGACGTCCATGTCCTCGGCGGCGACGTCGTCCTCGACGATGCCGGCGCTGTTCACCAGGTCGACGGGGCGCTCGTCGGTCGAGTACAGCTCGGCGACGACCTCGGCGACGGAGGCGGGCGACGTGAGGTCGACCTCGAGGCCCCGCACCCCCTCGGGCAGTCGGTCCAGGCCCTTCACGTCGAGGCCCACGGGCTCCGCGCCCTCCGCCATGAGGCGGTCCACGATCGCCAGTCCGATGCCACCGGCGGCACCCGTCACGGCGATGCGGCGTCCTTCGAGGGTCGATGTCATGTCAGCTCCTTTGCTCAGGCTAGGGAGACTACACGAGCGGGGGTCGCGAGAGGCAAGGAGCAGCCCCCAGGCACATCCGCCACCCCCGCAGAGGTCTTTTCCTGTAGTCTCACTACCCAACACTGGAGGAGGATCGTCATGGCCGACAGACAGCACACCCCAGCCCGCATCGAGATCGCGGCGAGCGGCGAGATGACCGGGGCGACGCGGACCTACCGCAAGCTCCTCGGGGACATGGCCGGGGTCTACGCGGACCCCGCCGCCTACGAGGCTGCCCTCCACGAGCACGGCCCCGACCACCTGGTCTACGAGGTGGCCGAGCACAGGTACGGCGACGAGCCCGGCTCCCTCATCGTCGGGACGAGCACCCTCCAGCCCGGCCGGTACGGGGACGAGTTCGCGGTGACGCGGGGGCACCTCCACGCCGTCGCGGACCGGGCGGAGCTCTACCACTGCATCGGCGGCCACGGCGTGATGCTGCTCGAGACGCTCGACGGCCGGTCGGAGGCCGTCGAGCTGCGCGCGGGCCAGGCCGTCGACGTGCCCGGGCACTGGATCCACCGCAGCGTCAACGTCGGCGACGAGCCCTTCGTGACGCTCTTCTGCTACTCGGCCGACGCCGGCCAGGACTACCGGGTGATCAGCGACGCCTCCGGCATGCGCGACCTCGTCGTCGCCGACGAGGGCGCGACCGGCTGGCGCACGGTGCCGAACGAGCAGCACACGGGGTACCGGTCGTGACCGGCCCGGTCGACGCGACCGCCCTCCGCGCGCTCCGCGTCGTGCCCGTCGTCGAGATCGTCGACGCCGCCACCGCCGTGCCCCTGGCACGCGCCCTGGAGGCCGGAGGCCTGCCCGCCATGGAGATCACGCTCCGCACGCCCGCGGCGCTCGACGCCCTCGCCGCCGTCGCGGCGGAGATGCCCGACTTCCTGCTCGGGGCCGGGACGCTCCTCGGACCGCGCGACGTCGAGGCGGCGACCGAGGCAGGGGCCCGCTTCCTGGTCTCCCCCGCGCGCACCGACGCCCTCGACGACGCGGCCCGCGCCACGGGCCTCCTGTTCGTGCCGGGGGTGTCGACGGCCACCGAGGCCCTGACCGCCATCGACGCCGGTCACCTCCTCCTCAAGTTCTTCCCCGCCGAGCAGTCGGGCGGCGCCGCGGGGCTCCGCTCCCTGGCGACGCCGCTGCGAGCCGCCGGCGTCGGGTTCATGCCCACGGGCGGCATCCGCCCCGACAACCTCGCGGACTACCTGCGCGTGCCGGAGGTCGCCGCCGTGGGCGGCACCTGGATCGCTCCGCGACAGCTGCTCGCGACCGGTGACCTCGACGAGGTCACCGCCCGGGCCGCCGCCGCGCGGGCCACGGCGACCACCGAGGGGGCGCGCGCATGAGCCCCCGCACCCTGACGCCGTCGACGCTCGAGCCGGCGACCCGACCGACCTTCTACTTCGTCGGCGTCACGACCGGTTCGTCGTCCATCCGCTCCGTCTTCCCCCGCTGGGCCGAGGAGCTCGGCCTGGGCGACGTGGAGCTCGTGGGCATCGACGTCGAGCCGCACGCCCCGGTCGAGCAGTACCGCGCCGTCGTCGCCTTCCTCGCGGCCGACCCCGCGAGCCTCGGGGCCCTCGTCACCACGCACAAGATCGACCTCTTCCACGCCGCCCGGCACCTCTTCGACGAGGTCGACCCGCTCGCCGCCCTCATGGGCGAGGTGAGCTGCCTCTCGAAGCGGGACGGCCTCCTGCGGGCCTCTGCGAAGGACCCGTTCTCGTCGGGGCTGGCCATCGAGGCCTTCGCCCCCGCCGACGCGTGGACCGACGCCGACCGCGAGGTGTTCATCATGGGCGCAGGAGGGTCGGCCATCGCCATGGACTGGTACCTCTCCCGCCCCGAGCGCGGGTCGGCACGACCGACGCGCGTGGTGCTCTCCGACCGATCGTCCGAGCGCCTCGCCACAGCCGCCGCCGTGCACCAGCAGGTGGCGCCGGACGTCCCCCTCCGCACGCTCGTCGTCGGATCCGCCTCGGACAACGACGCGGTGCTCGCAGGCCTCACGCCCGGCGCCCTCGTCGTCAACGCGACCGGGCTCGGCAAGGACGCCCCCGGCTCACCCCTCGGGGCGACCGCGACCTTCCCCGAGCGCGCCCTCGTCTGGGAGCTGAACTACCGCGGCGACCTCGTGTTCCTCGACCAGGCACGGGCGCAGGAGGCGCGCCGCAGCCTGGTCGTCGAGGACGGCTGGACCTACTTCGTGCACGGGTGGACGCAGGTGATCGCCGAGGTCTTCGACGTCGTGATCCCCACGCGCGGACCCCGGTTCGACCGCCTCTCCGAGATCGCGGCGTCGACCCGGTGAGCGGGCGGGTGCTCGTCACGCCGAGGTCGATGACCTCCGCGGGGGTCCACGACCTTCCGGCCCTGCGACCGATCACGGAGGCGGGCTACGAGCTCGTCGGTGGTCCCGCCGGGCGACAGCCGACCCTCGACGACCTCCGTGGCGTCGGCACCGGAGTCGTCGGCTGGCTGGCCGGGGTCGAGCGGGTCGACGACGAGGCGCTGGGCCTGTTCCCGGAGCTCCGGGTCGTGAGCCGCAACGGGGCCGGGGCCGACGCGGTCGACCTCGACGCGGCCGCCCGCAGGGGCGTCCGCGTCGTCACCGCCCGGGGCGCCAACGCGCGCGGGGTCGCCGAGCTCGCCTTCGCGCACGTCCTCGGCGGGCTGAGGGGCATCCCCGAGGCGGACCGCGACCTCCGCGCCGGGGGCTGGACCCGTTCGCAGGGCCGCGAGCTCGCCGACCTCACGGTGGGCGTGGTCGGGTACGGGGCCATCGGCAGGCACGTCGCCGCGTTCGCGCGCGCCTTCGGTGCCCGCGTCCTCGTCTCCGACCCCTTCGCGGAGGTCGACGGGCACGACCCCGACCTGCAGCAGGTCGACCTGCCCGCGCTGTTCGCCGGCAGCGACGTCGTGACGCTGCACGCGCCTCCGCCGGCCGGCGGGGCACCGCTGGTCGGGCCTCCTGAGCTGGCACGGCTGCCGCACGGCGCCCTGCTCGTGAACACCGCACGCTCGTCGCTCGTCGACGACGACGCGGTCCTGGCGGCCCTCGCCTCGGGAGCCCTCTCGAGCTACGCCGTCGACGCCTTCGAGACGGAGCCACCCGAGCTGACGCCGCTCCTCCTGCACCCCCGCACGGTGCTCACGCCCCACCTCGGGGGCTACACGGACGCGAGCGTCCGACGCGCGACGGAGCAGTCGGTCCAGAACCTGCTCGATACGCTGGACGCACCGGAGTGACCGCGACCGTCGGCACCGGCTGAGGCTCCCCATGTCGTACGACCCCGGCGTCCCCCTGCTCGAGCACATCGCGAGCCGGATGCCGTCGTTGCGGCGATCGGAGCGCAAGGTCGCCGACCTGGTCGTCGAGAACCCGGCGCTGGTCGTCGAGTCGACCATGGCGTCCCTCGCGGACGCCACCGGTGTCAGCGAGCCGACCGTCATGCGCTTCTGCACGAGCCTCGGCTTCGACGGGTTCCAGCAGTTCAAGCTCACGCTCGCGCAGACGCTGGCACTGGGCCTGCCGGCGACGCTCTCGACCATCTCGCGGAGCGACGACGTGCCCGAGCTGGCGACCAAGGTCTTCGACCACACCATCAGCAGCCTCGACCGCACCCGGCGCTACCTCGACTTCGAGGCCATCGACCGTGCGATCAGGGCCGTCCTCGCCGCCACCTCCATGACCGTCGTCGGGCTCGGCACGTCGGCCATGATCGCCCTCGACGTGGAGCAGAAAGCAGTGCTGTTCGGGGTGCCCTGCTCGGCTCCGTCCGACAGCCACCAGCAGTTCATGGCCGCCTCGACGGCCGCCGCGGGGCAGGTGTTCCTCGTCATCTCGAACACCGGCTCCACCGCCTCCGTCGTGCAGGTCGCGCGCACGGCCCGGGAGCGCGGCGCGACGGTCGTCGCCATCACCGGGGACGAGGCCAGCCCCCTCGCCGCCGAGTCGGACGTCGTCCTGTCGGTGAAGACCTTCGAGGACACCGACCGCTTCACCCCCACGGTGAGCAGGATCGCCGCGCTCGTCATCGTCGACGTCCTCGCGACGGCCGTGTCGCTGCACCGGGGCGAAGAGCACGCGCAGCGGCTCGCGTCGATGAAGGAGCAGCTCGTCGCGTTCCGCCGGCTCACGTGACGACGGGCCGGCCCCGGAGGGTCGACCCGTCGTCACCGTCGAGCGCGCCGGCCTAGAAGACGCTCTCGGGGTCGTAGTACTCGTCGACCTCGTCGCAGCCGACGCCGGCACCCTCGATGAACTCCTCCGCGTCGAAGTCGTCCTCCGCGGCCTCGCCGGTCGCGAGCTGGGTCGCGATCTCGAGCGCACGGTCCGTGGCGTCCGACGGGGAGTTCAAGCCGGTGGCGATGAACTGCCCGTCGCAGCCGTCCTCCTGGATGGCCTGCATGGCCTCCTTCTGCCCGTCGACGCCGGCCACGAAGGTGGTCGTGTTCCCCTGGTCCTGGAGCACCGTGAGCGCGCCGAGGGCCATGGCGTCGTTGAGGCCGAGCACGAGGTCGATGTCGGGGTTCGCCGCCAGCACCGACTCGGTCGCCGGCACTGCCTCGTCCTGCGAGTAGTTGCCGGTCGCCTCGGCGGTGACCTCGACGGTCAGGCCCGCCGACTCGAGCCCGTCGATGAAGCCCGACTGGCGCGCCGGGCCGACGATCTCGTCGTTCGGGCCGCCGTTGATCACGGCGAGCGAGACCTCCTGGCCCGACTCGAAGCGCTTCGCGGCGACCTCGCCCGAGAACCGGCCGATGGCCTCGTTGTCCGAGCCGACCGAGGTGACGCCGACGTCGGGGATGCTGGTGTCGATGAACAGCAGCGGCACCTCGCCGGCGAGCTGCTCGAGCTGGTCGCGTTCGGTCTCGGGGCTGATCGCGTTGACGATCAGCACGTCGGCACCCTGCGAGAGCATGGTCTGGGCCTGGTCGAGCTGGGTGACGGGGTCACCGCTGGCGTTCTGGAAGAGCAGGGTGAAGCCCTGCTCCTCGGCCACCTCCTCGGCCCGCGCCTGCATGGCCGAGTAGTAGGGGGCGTCGAGCTGACGTTGGAGGAACCCGATGGTCACGTCCTCGGGCGACTCCGCGCCTCCTGCCGTGCCGCCCCCGTCGCCGACGGTGCCGCAGGCGGTGAGGGCGAGGACGCCCAGGATCGCCGTGGTCGTGCCGATGCGTCGTCTCATGTCTTCGTTGACCTTTCTGCTGTGTGGTGCGGGGGCACTCAGGCGGACCCGGCGCCGGCCCGCTTCTGGGCGAAGCGGAACGTGGTGAGGATGACGGCGAGCAGGATGAGCCCGCCGCGGAACGCGTCCTGGAGGAACGTCGACACGTTGAGCAGGACGAGCAGGTTCGTGATGACGCCGAAGATCAGCGTCCCCACGACGGCCCCGGAGACCCGGCCCTTGCCGCCCGCCAGCGCGGCACCGCCGATGACGACGGCCGCGATGGAGTCGAGCTCGTAGAGGTTGCCCGCCGTGGGCGTGCCGGCGCCCACCCGCGAGGCGAGCAAGAACCCGGCGAAGCCGACGAGGACGCCCGCCAGCGCGTAGACCGCGACGAGCGTGCCGCGGACCGGCACGCCCGAGGCGTGGGCGGCTTCCTTGCTGCTGCCGAGGGCGTAGACACGACGGCCGAAGACGGTGCTCCGGGCGACGAAGGCGAGGACCACGGCGAGGCCCAGCCAGATGATCCCGATGACCGGGAAGCCCAGCACGGTCGAGGTGGCGAGGGCCCGGAAGTCCTCCGCCTCGGGGCGCACCGGGCTGCCCTCCGTGTAGGCGTAGACGAGACCGCGGGCGAGGGCGAGCATGCCGAGCGTCACGATGAACGGCTCGAGGCCCCGGAAGGCCACGAGGTACCCGTTGAACGCCCCGATGACGGCACCGACGAGCACGGCGACCACGATGGCGACGAGGACGCTGGAGCCCCCGAAGAGCCCCGCGGCGAGGACGCCGGAGAGGCCGACGACGGACCCGACGCTGATGTCGATGCCGCCCGTGACGACGATGATGAACTGAGCCAGCGTGACGATGCCGATCACGGAGGTCTGCAGCACCAGGTTGGTCAGGTTGCGGGTGGTGAAGAAGGCATCGGTGGTGAGTCCGGCGACCACGAGCAGCACCACGAGGATGTACAGGGGGTACTGCTCCTTGGCCCAGCGGGCGAGGCCGGCACGGTCGGGGCGGCGCCGCGAGGCAGCGGTGTCCAGGGCGGTCATGCGGTGTCTCCTCCGAGGGAAGCGCGGATCAGGTCGTCGGTGGTGCTGTCGGCAGGGCGGAACTCGTCCACGAGGCGGCCGTCGCGCAGGATGAGGACTCGGTTGCAGAGCATGAGGGCCTCCTCGGCCTCGCTCGTGACGACCACGACGCCCTTGCCCTCGGCGGCGAGCTCGCGGACGATCTCATAGATGTTGGCGCGGGCCCCGACGTCGATCCCCTTGGTGGGTTCGTCGAGGATCATCACGTCGGGCGAGGCCTCCAGCCACTTCGCGATGATCACCTTCTGCTGGTTGCCGCCCGAGAGGGTGCGCGTGAGGGTGTCACCGCCGCCCTTCACCTGGAACTGCCGGATGAGCTCCCCGACGCGGGTGCGCTCGGCCCGGTGCCGGAGGACGCCGCGGGAGGCGATGCGCCCGAGCGTGGCCAGGGTCATGTTCTCGCCGTTGGTGAACTGGGGGACGAAGCCCTCGCGACGCCGGTCCTCCGTGAGGTACGCGATGCCGAGGCGAAGCGCGGCGCGCGGCGTCGAGGGGCGCACCTCGCGCCCGCGCAGCCGGACCGTGCCCGCCCTGCGCGGCTGGTGGCCGGCGATCGAGCGCACCACGGACGACCGCCCGCTGCCGACGAGGCCGTAGACGCCGACCACCTCGCCGGGCGCGACCCTGAAGCTGACGTCCTCGGCGGACCCCGCCGCGAGGCCGACGACCTCGAGCACGGGCGCGGCCTCCTCGTCCACCTCGACCGTGAGGGGCTCGAGGGCGGCGACGGCCTGGCCGATCATGAGGTCGATGACCGCACCGGGCGTGGTCTCCGCCGTGCGCAGCACGTCGACGAGCTCGCCGTTGCGCATCACGGCGACGCGGTCGGCCATGGCGAACACCTCGTCCATGCGGTGCGACACGAAGACGACGCAGACGCCGGAGTCGCGCTCACGGCGGACGAGGTCCAGGACATCGCGGAAGTGCTCCTCCGTCGTGGAGGCCGTGGTCTCGTCGAGCAGCAGCACCCGGTGCTCGGCGACCTGCGTGCGGCTGAGCGCCAGCATCTGGCGTGGGCCGGGGCCGAGCTCGCGCACGGGGGTCTCGGGCGAGAGGTCGTGCAGCCCGACCGCGTCGAGGACCTCGCGGGTCCGCCGTCCGCGGTCCCGCCGCACGAGGCCCCACGGCCGGACGCCCCCGGCGGAGCTGATGCGTCGCAGCCAGACGTTCTCCTCGACCGAGAAGTCCTCGACGACCAGGGGCTCCTGGTGCATCATGAGCACGCCCGCCGCCTCGGCGTCGGCCGGCCCCGTGATGCCGCCCGGGTGCCCCGCGATCTCGACGGTCCCGCTGGTCGGCAGCTCCTGGCCGGCGATCATCCGGGCCATCGTCGACTTGCCGGCTCCGTTCGCGCCGCAGATGGCGATCACCTCGCCGGGGAACGCCTCGAGCGTCACGTCGGAGAGAGCGCGGACGCCGGGGTAGGCCTTGGTGACGCCGCGGAGGGCGAAGGCGGGGCCCGGGGCGGACCCGGGCTCGGACGCGGGCGAGGCCGGCGTCTGCTTCGGTCGAGTGGTCATGGGAGGCACCCTCGCTCCTTTGCGGGATGTAGTGGGACTACCGAAGTCTAGGCACAAGACGACCTGACAGGCAACATCCTCCCGCAACCTCGGGCACTCAGCGCAACCCGGGAGTAGTCCCGCTACCTCAACTCAGGCTGAGTCAGCTCTGGTCCAGATCTCGCAGCGCCCACCCGTCGCCTCGCTGGCAGGCCGGGACGACGCTGAGCGTCCCGTCCGCCTCGAGGACGACCACGGCCAGGTCGGAGTCAGAAGTCGCCCGCGTCCTCGGACGGGGCTCCGCCACCCCGGCGACGCAGGTGCACGTGGCGCGCGAGGCGGAGGAGCGGACGGATCATGAGCTGGACGCTGCCGAGCAGGAACAGCCACGTGCCGGCGGTCGTGGTCGACTCCGAGAAGAAGAGGACGCTGCCGGCGACGAACCAGGCGGCCACCATGACGTCGTTGACGATGCTCGCGACCTCGTACTTGCGACGGATCACGAGCTCGTCGTGACCGAGCGAGAAGGTCAGGGTGCGGTCGTCGTCCGACGACGGGTGACGTCCAGCCATCGGTCCAGGCAAGCACCTCACCCGCCGCCACGGCCGCGGCCACGGTCAAGGCCTCGGCCAACGGACCGGGCCCTCCGGCACCTGCAGCGTCAGTGATACGCGTGCACCACGGCGTGCCCCTTGCCCCGGCCCATGAGCCAGCGGTTCACCGGGGTCGTGACGACGAAGGCGAGCGCGAGCGCGGCGACGAGCGAGCCCCAGAACAGCCCGCTCGCGAGTCCTGCGCCGAGGGCACCGGGGACGACGAGGACGGTGGCGTTGTCGACGACCTCCATGACGGCGATCGAGACGGTGTCGGCGGCGAGGGCGACCCGGAGGGCGGACCGCCACGGGACTCCTGCCCGCAGCACCCCGCGCATCGTGAGCCCGTAGCCGAAGGCGAAGGCGAGCGCGACGGAGAGCACCACCGTCGCGAGGGCCGACAGCCCCAGCGCGGTGCCGACGACCATGCCGAGGACCTCGCCGATCGCACAGCCCGTCAGGCAGTGCAGGGTCGCCGCCGCGGCGGTCCGCCACGAGACGGGCTCGGGCGAGTGGTGGTGGTGATCGGTGGAGCTCGCGGGCACGGGACCCCTTCCTCTCGACGGACGACGTCGACCATACCCCCGGGGGGTATGCGCGTCAAGCCGCCGAGAGGGGCGTCGCGGGGACGAGCGGAGCTGCGTCAGCCCTCTCGACGGCCGGGGCCCGACCGCTCCGCGAGCAGCTGCCGCAGGCCGGCCACGACGAGGTCGTGGTCCTCCTGCGAGGTGAGGCCGGAGGCGGTGACCACCGCGACGACGCCGGTCCCGGCCACGCGGACCGGGAACGCGCCTCCGGTGACGGCGTACTCGGCGGCGGGCCATCCCGCGGTGGTGACGTCGGTGCCGGCGGCGGCGTCACGGGCGGCGACGAGGGCGCTGCTGGCCTCCATGCGCGTGACGACGGCGGCCTTGCGCTGCACCCACTGCTCGTGGTCCGGCCGCGTGCCGGGCAGCGACGCGCGGTAGAGGACCAGCCCCGGCCTCCTGACGTCGACGACCAGCGGGTGGCCGGCCTCGACGGCCGCGGCGGTGACGATCTCGCCGAGGCGACGGGCGTCGTCGTGGTCGAAGGAGGGGAGGACGAGCTCGGCCTCCTGGGCCTCGAGCTCGGCGATGGTCGGGTCGGGCACGGGAGCCTCCTGGGGTCGGCGCAGCCCGGGACGGCGGCGTCTCGTCACACCGTAACGGTGCAGGAGGCGCTCAGTACGAGGAGCCGCCGGCCACGATCACGAAGACGAGGAAGAGGCCGCCGTAGGCGACGACCGCGAGCAACGGCAGCACGACGCCGACCGTGCCGAGCCGCTTGCCGAGGCGGGCGTGGCGGGGGCGCTCCTCCGGCGGGTGGCGCAGCTCCTTGCGCCCACGGGTCAGCGCCTCGAGGGCCACGAAGAACGAGACGAGCGTGGCCACCGCGCACGGGAGCAGGGCGCT